>OMAL01001105.1_pt1 | contig 12642 bp, 7 predicted proteins | sample 1644711 | NCBI WGS metagenome assembly OMAL01 (sample SAMEA103958122, study PRJEB25191) | human gut metagenome | biome: human-associated habitat [ENVO:00009003]; feature: intestine environment [ENVO:2100002]; material: feces | place: Germany | collected 2013/2015 | reverse complement strand
AGGACTCTTCCCATTTTGGGGAGATGTCCTCGGCGGCTTTTTTAGTTTATATAGCAGCTTTGCGGAGCAATGCGCCTGTTACCCGTATATTTTCCCCACGATCTTTCCGCGTGCTGCGGCGGGCAGGAGCTTGCACAAAAGGCTCAGGAATTTATACTGTGCACCGGCAACATAAACGACTGCCGGGTTCTTTTTCTCCACAATACCGGCGATGTACCGTCCAATGCGTGCCGGGTCCATGCCGTTTTGCTCGTCGTGCTCCATCTGACTGACGCTCCGGGAGATACGTCCACCGTATTCGTCATCGCCGAGAATGCTTTTCTGACGTGCTTTTGTAAAACCGGTACAGATGTCACCCAATTCTACGACGGTGACATGGATGCCGTAGGGCTTGACTTCATTTGCCAGAGCGTAAGAGTAAGAAGAAACGGCGGCTTTGCTTGCGGAGTAGAAGGTCTGGAACGGAATGTGCGCTACGGCGGCAACGGAGCTGATGTTCACAATATGCCCCTTCCCCTGACGGCGTAGGAAGGGGAGAACCGCTTTATTTACAGTGACTGTCCCGAAAAAGTTCACATCAAACTGTGCTTTGGCTTGTTCCATGGACGTAAACTCCACCGCACCGGAAATGCCAAAACCTGCACAGTTGATCACCGCATCAATTTTAGTTTCTTTTTGGAGGACCTGCTGCACAGCGGCGTTGACCGCATCTTCATCGGTCACATCGACAGACAGATGGGTAACGCCCTCCATAGGGATATTTCTGCGGCTGAACTCATAGACGATGCAGCCGTTCTCCTTCAGAGCGGATGCCGTGCACCGCCCGATGCCGGAGCTTCCTCCGGTAACGATGACCACCTTGTTGTTTTCTCCCACCATGATTTTCCTCCTGAAAATATTGATCTGGTTCGAGTATACCGCATCGCAGGGCGGCTGTCTATACGGATAGCTAGATCGTGGAAAAGTACGGGGATCAACTTGCGTAAATTTTCACGCAGATTGGCCTCTCTTTTTTACACAACCAATGCCAATTAGCGCTTGAAAACGAAATGCTGCGCAAGTATACTATACTAGTTATATTGTACAAGCTTGATCACAAATCAGTATGCCAGTTGACCATAAAAGACATACCAGAATTGAAGCGTGCGGCGGGGTCAAAACCCTACGAGGATGAAAATGAAATTCGATAGAAGACTTACAGATGAAATCTACACTTCCGATACGGTAAGGCTGGGAAAAGATGCATTTCAGGCCATGCAGGAGACGATCTATCATAATGGCGGTGTCGGAACCATTACCGGGTACTATGATGCCGAATTGTCGATCCTGTCGGTCAGTGATCTGTTGCTGCATAATCTGAACCACAGCTATGCATCCCTGATGGAGCAGACAAAGGGTTCGCTGAAGAATCTTTTCTATAAGAAAGATGCCGCATTCCTTGACAATGCACGCTTTCGTCAGCTCCAAGGCGAAGGGGAAGGCCGGATCCTCACGGCAGATGGGGCTCCCGTCTATGTGCGTCTCTACAAAAAAGATGCAGTCGATACGGATGGAACACCGATCTGGATCATGTCAGTACAGATGAACTGGGCGTATGAGAACCTTGCGCTGGTTAATGAATCCATCCATTCTGCACTATGGTATTTTGAGTGTAATGAAAACGGTGAGATCGTTCATGTGAACTGGAGCCATGCGTTCCGGCAGATCCTTGGATATCATGACATTCTGGATTTTCCGAACAAACTGGATTCGTGGTCGAACCTTCTGCACCCGGAGGACTATGACCGGGTAATGCAGCTGCTTTTGGAAGCGATTGCGGACAAAACCAATGCTACGAAGTATAATGTTGAGTACCGACTGAAAATGCAGGATGGCCAATACCACTGGTTCCGGGCATCGGCGGAGGTGATACGCCGTCTGGATGGTTCGGCCAATCGAATTGCCGGAATCATCAGCAACATTGACGCGGAAAAAAGAAGCCGGATGCAGGCGCAGCGGGCAGCGGCATTTCACCGTGCATTTACCAGCGCAAACCTCTGCGAATACTATGTAAATCTGGAAAAGAACACCTTTGACACTTTCAAAGTGGAGCCCTCTTTGATGACGGCCTTTGAGCAGAACCACACATGGGATGGACTAGTCAGATTCCTTGTGGATAACTATGTGGTTGAAGAGGACAAAAAGTCTGTAACGGATTTCTACAATCGCGCCTACATCACGGAAAAACTAAAGGGGCTTGAGACGGAGCTGCGTCAGGAGTGCCGCATCGTTCTGGATGGGGAGGAACGATGGGTCAGCAACGTGGTCATGCGCGGTGAGATCGAAGATTCCGAATATGCGATGATTTTTCTGCGGGACATCACAGAGTCCAAAGCAGAGACGGCACGGCGGATGCAGATGGCCTCAGATAACGCATCGATGGATCTTTTGATCAAGAGTATGGTGCGTCTGCTGGACCGCTTTGTCGTCTGCGATCTGGAGAATGACCGGTATCGGTTCTATAATCTGCAAGGTGAAATGATATACGCGCCGACGGGAACCTACCATGATTTTGTGGAGCAGGTGGCTGCAAAGTATAAGACGTTGGAGCCATTGGCGGCGGTAGACGCATTGTTCTCACCGGAAAATATCCGCAAGAATTTGCAGGATGAGAACGACATCTACAAATTTGAATACTGCTCCATAGACGAAAACACCTATAAGATCGCTTCCTTCATTCCGCTGGAGTGGGATGGCACAAAGCTGGTCAAAGCACTGTTGGCATCTATGGATGTGTCACAGGAGAAAAAGGCCGAGATCGAATCCCATAAGGCACTGAAGGATGCGTACCGGGCAGCGGAAAACGCAAACTGCGCCAAGACGGAATTTCTCTCCAATATGTCCCATGATATCCGTACACCGATGAATGCAATCGTTGGCTTGACCGCCATTGCGGGTGCGAATATCGAGAGTCAGGACAGGGTGGTCGAGTGCCTTGGCAAGATCACAAAATCGAGCCGTCATCTGTTGGGACTGATCAATGAAGTGCTGGATATGGCCAGAATCGAGAGCGGGCGAATGAGCCTTGCCGAGGAGGATTTCAGCCTGCCGGAGCTGGTCGATAACCTGCTCACCCTCACAAAACCGGCAATCGACGAGCACAAACATCAGCTCGAAGTCCATGTTGAGCACATTGAGCACGAAGCTGTCTGCGGCGACAGCCTGCGCATCCAGCAGGTCTTTGTGAACCTGATGAGCAACGCCGTCAAGTACACCCCGGATGGCGGAAACATCACCCTTACGATCAAGGAAAAACCGAACGGCTTCTCGGAGCTTGGCTGCTACGAGTTTTCCATCGAGGACAACGGCATCGGTATGACGCCGGAATTCCAGAAGATCATGTTCGAGCCGTTCAGCCGGGCAGACGATCACCGGACGACCAAGGTGCAGGGCACCGGTCTTGGCATGGCCATTGCAAGAAACATCGTCAACCTGATGAATGGTGACATTCAGGTCGAAAGCGCTCCCAACAAGGGAACGAAGATCACGGTCACGGTCTATCTGAAGCTTCAGGAGAACGAGAAGGAACAGGAAAAAGAACTGCTCGATCTGCCGGTACTGGTCGTGGACGATGACAAGACCTGCTGCGAAAGCACCGTTGCAACCCTTCAGGAGATCGGCATAGCGGGCGAATGGGTCCTGACCGGTAAGGAAGCCGTGGAACGCTGCGCGGCGCGGCACAAGACCGGCCGCGACTATTTTGCGGTGATCCTGGACTGGAAGATGCCGGAGATGGACGGCATCGCAACGGCCAGAAGGATTCGGGAATGCGTTGGGGAGGACGTCACGATCATCATCCTGACTTCCTTTGATTTCAGCGAGATCGAAGAAGAAGCCAGAGCAGTGGGCGTGAATGCGTTTATGGCAAAACCGCTGTTCCGTTCTCGTCTGACGGCAACTCTGCGACAGTTTACATCCGGGAAGAAGGAGAAAAACGCCCGGAACTATCTGGAAGACTTTGCGAAGGAAAACTATGCGGGCAAGCGGATCCTTCTTGTGGAAGACAATGCGCTGAACCGTGAGATCGCAACCGAGATCATAGGCATGACGGGCGTGACCATCGACAGCGCCGAAAACGGAAAAATTGCAGTCGAAAAGGTGATGGAAGCACCGGAAAAGTGGTATGATCTCATTTTTATGGACATCCAGATGCCCATCATGAATGGTTACGAAGCCACTGCTGCGATCCGTGCCCTTGCCGGCAGCCGGGGCAAAGTGCCCATCATTGCCATGACGGCAAATGCCTTTGCCGAGGACGTGCAGCTGGCAAAGAACACCGGCATGAACGAGCATATCGCCAAACCGCTTGATTTGAATAAGCTGAACGATGTGCTGAAACAGTGGCTGTGATCTGTGCATTGCCGTAAGGTGTGGCTGCACCCGAGAACCGCGCCCAGACCGCGCTGCTGCTGTGGAACACCGCAGGCCGTCCCGAGCCTGCCGACGCTCCGGCCTTTGCAGACGTAGCAGACCCGGATACCGCTAAGGCAGCCCAGTGGTGCGTGGAGCAGGGACTGATGAAGCGCCGCCTGAACGGCAAATTTGCCCCGGGCAGCAGCATCCCGGCCTATCAGGTACTGAACGCCTACCGCAAGCTGGCGGGATAAAACCTCTCAGTCTCGCTTCGCCCGGAAGCTCCCCTGACCGGGGAGCCAAGAACGCAGGCGTGTTCCGGCAAATGACATCAAAACGCAGCCGATGCTCTGACTTTCCCATCAGGAGAGGGGGCGCGGCATAAAAAATAAGCATCCGCAGCGCACTGCGCCTGAGCTGAAGCAGCCCGGCCATGCGCTGCGGATGCTTTTGTTGTGCGGCGGGGCACGCCGCCAAAAACAAAAAATCCGAACCCTTCTCTTTCGAGAAAAGGTTTGGGTCTTCCTTGTCTGGTGCGAGTAGTGATGCAGAACTTTTTAAAAACAATCGTAGTATAATTTGTTTTTGAGGTTATCGGGTAGCAACTTGCTTGTATCACATCCCGATGGGCAGCTGTATTGAAAAAACAGCTACCCAAGACAAAAAGAAACGCCGTATCGTTTAACACGATACGGCGTTTTATGGACCTAGAGGGATTCGAACCCTTGACCTCTCGGATGCGAACCGAACGCTCTCCCAGCTGAGCTATAGGCCCATGATGATGACGCTGATAGTGTACCGCGTTTTGGAGCGTTTGTCAAGCAATTTCGGAGAGCGCGAGCGAGGACTTACAAGCGGCCGAGCTGCCAGAAAGCTACGGCGCTGGCGGCGGCTACGTTGAGGGAATCTACCCCGTGGGACATAGGAATCTTTACGGTGTAATCGCAGGCGGCGATGGTACTATTGGCCAGCCCATCGCCCTCGGTGCCCAGCACGATGGCAAGTTTCGGCTCAGCGGCAAGGGCGGGGTCATCGATGCTGACCGAGCGGTCGCTCAGTGCCATGGCAGCGGTCTTGAAGCCCAGCGCGTGGAGCTGGGCGCTGCCGTTTTCCGGCCAGTCGGCAGGACAGGTGCCGATCTGCGCCCACGGCACCTGAAACACGGTGCCCATGCTTACCCGCACCGCGCGGCGGCACAGCGGGTCGCAGCAGGAGGGGGTGACGAGCACTGCGTCCATGTTCAGCGCGGCAGCGCTGCGGAAGATGGCACCCACGTTGGTGGAATCTACGATGCCTTCCAGCACAGCCACCCGGCGGGCATGGGCGCAAACCTGCTCCACCGTGCGGGGCGCAGGACGGCGGAAGGCGCACAGCACGCCCCGGGTCAGCGCAAAGCCGGTGAGCTGTGCCAGCAGCTCCCGGTCGGCAGTGTACACCGGCACATCGCCGCAGCGGGTCAAAATCTCCTGTGCCGGGCCGGTGATCTGCTTGCGCTCCATCAGTAGGGAAAGAGGCTGGTAACCGGCGTCCAGCGCCCGGGCGATCACCTTGGGGCTTTCAGCGATAAAGATGCCCTTTTCCGGCTCCAGCCGGTTGCGCAGCTGCGCCTGTGTGAGCCGGGCGTAGATGTCCAGCTCCGGGGCGGTAAGGTCGGTGATCTCATGAATGACAGGCATGGAAAGGCTCCTTTGAAATGAAGTTTTTTCTATTGTAGCACAAGCCGGGCCGGAATGCAAAATCCCTGCTGCACACAGAGCACAGCAGGGATTTGAATGCGGAATGTGTTACTCAGAGCGCAGCGCTTTGACAGGGTTGCTCTTTGCGGCGCTGCGGGCGGGGATCACGCCGCCCAGCATGGTAAGCAGAGTGGCCAGAACGATCAGGATCAGCGCGGCCTGCGGCGGCAGCGAGGCTACCACGTTCACATCGCCCGCGATGTGGTGGATGAGCATATTGCCGGGGATGAGCAGCAGCAGGCAGAGCACCACGCCCATCACGCCGGAACACAGGCCGATGATGAAGGTCTCGGCGTTGAACACCTGCGAGACGTTGTGCTTGGAGGCACCGATGGCGCGCAGAATGCCGATCTCCTTGCGGCGCTCCAGCACGCTGATATAGGTGATGACGCCGATCATGATGGAGGACACCACCAGCGAGATCGCCACAAAGGCCACCAGCACATTGCTGACCATGCCCACGATTTCGGTGACCGAGTTCATCAGGGTGCCCACCATATCGGTATAGTGGATCACCTTACCCTCTTCGTCCTGCTGCCGCATGGAGGCGTTGTAGGCGTCCAGCTCGTTCACCACCTGCGCCTTGGTGTCAAAGCTGTTGGGGTAGATATAGATGGCATCGGGCTTTGCGTAGTCCACATAGCCGAGGTCGTCCAAAATCTTTTCGTAGTTGGAAGCGGAGGAGAGCAGGGTGCTTTTGATCATCTCGGTCAGGTCAGAGCCGGTCATGTTGATCTGAATAGCCTGCTGGAACACAGCGGGGTCGATCTTGAGTGCGCTTTCCACCTGCGTGCTCAGCTGCGCAATGTTGCTCTGGATGGCCTGCGCGATCTTCTGCTCCAGCTGCCCGGCCAGCTTCTGGATGGCGGGACCCATCTGCTCCTGCAAAGCGGCGGTGAGCTGGGTCTGCAGCGCCTCGCCCAGCTGGACGGAGTAGGTCTCCATCACGGTCTGCAGATTTTGCTGGAGGGTATCGGCAAACTGCTCCTCCAGCCCGGAAGTGTCCAGCAGGTCACCCATGGATTCGGCAAGCAGCGTCTGGAAGGCCTCGGTCTGCATATAGGAGGAAAAACCGATCTTATCCAGATTCAGCAGGCCGTTGCTGATGAGATAGCGCTTGTAGCCGTTCAGGATCTTTTTCATCAGCGTCTGTAAGCCGTCCTGAGAGATATTCAGCTCTACGCCGTCGAACAGCTCGCTCATGTCCATCTCCATGTCCGGCAGCGGCAGCCCGCTGAGGTCCAGCTTGAAGCTGGAAGGGTCGATGAGGGTGGCAAGATCGAAGGAATCGTCGGTCAGGTCGAATGCGCCGTCCAGATCAAAGTGCAGGGCGCTGGTGTCGAACTGGAAAGCGTCCTTGAGGGCGTCCGTGTCCACCGAGAACAGAGAGGCGATATCCAGCATGCTGTTGCCGGCAGCATCGAAGGGCTCGCCGGTCAGCACGTTGATGTCCGGGTCTGCCAGCTGCTGGCGCACGATCTCGCTGTTGGCCGCCTGATCAATGACGTAATAAGTCAGGTCGTGCAGGTAGTCCAAACCGCTGTGCAGGATAGCGGAGGTGGCGTCTGCCTTGGGCTGCACGATGCCGACAATGGTCAGATCCTCGCTGTCGGCCACCAGCTGCTGCATGTAAGCTTCATCATTCAGCTTGCTCAGCCAGATATTGTGCTCAGTGTCGTAGACATAGCAGTCGGCCTTGTTGACAAGCTTGAAGGTCATGCCCAGAAAATCGTCATAGGTATAGGTGCCGTAGTCCGTGGGCAGATCGATCTTCTGGTTCTGCGCATACTGCTGTAAGATCTTGTCCAGCTCGGCCTGATCCCGCAGACCCATGGCGTACAGCGCATAGTCCGAAACGCTGCCGTCCGCGTTCAGGGTCAGCACCAGCTCGTTGTACTTTTCCGGCCAGCGGCCGGCCTTGACATCGTACTGATCCTCGTACAGGGCGGGGGTCTCGGCCATTTCGCAGAACACATAGGGGCTGGCCATGGAGGTCATAAGGCTGGTCACCGAGGCGTTCTCACTGGCGATATCGGAAAAGGTGGTGTCCGGGTTCAGCTTCTGCACGGTGCCGTCCGGGTTCTGGCGGTAGATCAGCGGATCAGGGGTGTAGGTGTATTCCACCGTGGCGTTGTCCCGGATGGTACAGGCGTCACTGTCCAGATATGCCTTCAGCGAGCGCAGATCGTTGCTGGCAGCGCCGATGTTCAGTTGAGACAGCAGCTGTCTCACCGTGACCATGCCCTCCGGCGCGGAGGAGGAGCCGGACGAGACGCTGGTGTAGGTGTCCGGGTCCATCATGCTGGCCAGATCTACGCCGGTGCTGCTGATCTGCAGCGGGTAGGCGGCCAGCGTGGATTTTTCCATGTTGCTGATATAGCGGCTCACACCGTTGGAAAGGGAAAGGATCAACGCAATGCCGATGATACCGATGGAACCGGCAAAGGCGGTGAGCAGGGTGCGTGCCTTTTTGGTGAGCAGATTGTTGAAGCTGAGGGAAAGGGAGGTGAGCAGGGACATGGAGGAGTGCCCCATGTTCCGGTGCACGGGGGCAACGGCAGCAGCCTCGTCCTCGGGTTCGTAGGGCATGGTGTCGGAGCGGATCACGCCGTCCTTTAGTTTTACGATGCGGGTGGCGTAGCGCTCGGCAAGCTCCGGGTTGTGGGTGACCATGACCACCAGACGGTCCCGCGCCACTTCCTTGAGCAGTTCCATCACCTGAATGCTGGTCTCGCTGTCCAGTGCGCCCGTGGGCTCATCGGCCAGCAGGATGTCGGGGTTGTTCACCAGCGCACGGGCAATGGCCACGCGCTGCATCTGCCCGCCGGACATCTCGCCGGGGTGCTTGTGCAGCTGGTTGCCCAGCCCCACCTGCTCCAGCGCAGCGGCGGCACGGCGGCGGCGCTCGGCCTTGGAAACGCCTGAGATGGTCAGTGCCAGCTCTACGTTGCCCAGCACGGTCTGGTGGGGGATCAGGTTATAGCTCTGGAACACAAAGCCGATGGTGTGGTTCCGGTAGGAGTCCCAGTCGCGGTCGGTGTATTTTTTTGTGGAGATGCCGTTGATGACCAGATCGCCGCTGTCGTAGCGATCCAGACCGCCGATGATGTTCAGCAGGGTGGTCTTGCCGGAGCCGCTGGGGCCCAGAATGGCCACGAATTCGTTGTCCCGCAGGTTCAGACTGACGTTGTTCAGTGCGTGCTGCACCAGCTCGCCGGTCTTGTATTCTTTGTTGATCTGTTTAAGTTTGAGCATAGATGTGCCTTTCCGGTACTGCGCCGCCGGGCGCTGCTGCCTGTGGTTTGAAATTCGGAAATGTTTGCAGACAATATTCTATTAAGTTTAGCAAAAAAATGTGAAAAAACCGTGAAATTATTCCGCGGGAATGCTGAAGCTGCGGCACTTTTGCGCCCGGGCAGCGGTTTTGCCGGAAGGACGGGGCAAAAAAGAAAAGCGGAAAAAGATACCGGTTGAATTTACAAGCTGAACGTGATATTCTAAAGCTGACAGACAGGCTGCGCCGGAGAAAACGGCGTTATATTACCTGAAAGGCTGTCGGAACAACACTTCTTTAGGATTGTAACGGTTTCTCCTACCTTATAAAATATACTTCATAAAATAGCAAAAGGATAAACAAGGCAGAAAAAATTTGGCCCTTGTAGTAAGGAGGAACTGAAATGGAACGTACATTTTCACCTATGATCCGGCAGTATTCTGCCATTGATGGTTTGCAGCAGGCGTATACGCTGGTGTATGCCATGGAGGTAGAGGGCACACAAGGCTGCCGGCTGACCCTGTGCCAGATCGGCAGCCGACAGCAGATCGTCAGTCAGCATGTTGCGGCAGCGCCGGAGTTCTGTTACCGGCTCCTGCGCTACTTGTGTGAAAATGGAGTTCAGCCGGAGCTCTGGCGGGATGCGGTCACAGACCTGACAGCTGCCGGGCTGGTAGGCGAGAAAGGCGGCGCATGGCGTGAACAGTGAGCGAACAGCCCAACTGCAAGTCGCCCTTGCAAGCTATGATCTGAAAGAACTGCGTGTCCAGAAGCGTTATTTGCAGGAGCAGGGAACCGCCATTGACTGCACCTGCTTTTGCAGCGGCGAAAAGCTGCTGGCACAGCTGCGGCAGGGTGTCCGTTATGATGCCGTGGTGCTTTGCAGCGAGCTGACGGATCTGCCTGCGGAGCAATTTGTCCGGCAGTTTTATCAGCTGAAGGAGCGGCCGATGCTTCTGATACAGAGCCATGGCCGCAGCAGCGGCACGGCGTTGCAAAAGCTCCGCGAGGGGTGCTACTGCGTAGAGGGCACCGAGCTGAAAAGGCTGTTGTGGCAGCTTTACCGGATGCCCGGGCGGCAGAACCGGCAGCTGGAGCAGCGGTGCAGCCAGCTGTATGCGGCGTGGGGCATCCCGCAGGGGGATGTCAACGCCGGATATCTATCCTGCGCGGTCGGCATCGCATGCAGCACCAGCCAGAAGCTGGCGATCCGCAAGGAGATCTTGCAGGCGGTGAGCGAGCAGTTTGATACATCGGTCGCTGCCGTGGAAAGCGGCATCCGCCGGATGGTGGATCAGCTGGAGGAAAAGCCGCCTCTTGCGTGGCTGGCGTTTAAGGCCGATACAAGGCTGGGCAGCGGCAAACCCACCACCGGCAAGCTGATCTACGCGGTCAGGGACGTTGTGTTGCGGCAAAAAATGCCATCCACCCGCCTGTAAGGCTTGCACACGGCTTTGGAACACGGCGGCGTTCCTTTAGAAAAATGGCATCGCCCGGGGAGGCAGAGCAATGGAGCAGCAAAAGACAGAAACGCGGTCTATCACCGCAGAGCAGCGCAAGCGGGTCGAGGAGGTCTGCTTCCGTTCGCTGGCGCTGATCGGACGCAACTGTGAATATCTGGAGCAGCATTTTGACCGCACCGGTGCAGACGAGTCTACCCGGCAGGCGGTGGCAGATATCGATACCGCTGCCATACAGCTGGACCGCACCCTCACCGAGGCGATCACCCTGCTGGAGTTTCTGCACGAGGACACAAAGCCGCAGCTGTACCCCATTAACCTGTGTGAGCTTTTGCAGCAGGTGGCGGCGCAGTCTGATATGATCCGGGCGCAGCTTGGGGTGGATATTCGGCTGGATTACGGCGGGTGCACCACCTGCTGCGTAATGGCAGACCGCAGAGATGCGGAGCTGCTGTGTCTGCATCTGCTCTCCAATGCATTGCACGCCAGCCGGGAGGGCGGCAGCGTCTGTATCGCGCTGCGCCGCACCGAGAGCGACTGGCAGCTGACCGTCACCGACGATGGCTGCGGTCTGCCCGGTGAGGATGCGCAGGCAGCGCTGGAAAACCGCCGCAGCTTTTTGGGCGGGGCGCAGCTGGGACTGCTGCTCTGCCGGGAGTGCTGCCGCCGGATGGACTGGAGCTTACAGCTGGAGCCTGCGCCCGAAAAAGGCACACAGGCTGTGGTGCGCATTCCGCTGTACACGGGCGAAAGCCGCCCTGACGGTACGGTGGAGCTGCGCACCAGTTCGGAGACCGAGCAGGAGCAGCGCAAGTATCATCTGCGTTCCATGCTGGTGCGGGAGATGCGCACCATGCCGGAGCGCGGCGACCCGGAAGACGAATTTTGATAAGGTGGCAAGGCCGCTGCACAGCGTTTTGTGCGGCGGCCTTGTTATTTTGCGCCCGGTGCTTTCCTGCAAGCGCAAAGCATGGTATACTGAATGCTGAAAACAAAAGCTTGGAGGAGCAACAATGACAAACAAGAAGCTGAACTACCCTGCAATTGCCAAGGAGATGGCCATCCTGACCGGAGCCGTCGCCATTATTGCGGCGGCGGTCTATTTTTTTCTGGTGCCCAGCCATACATCCGTCAGCAGCATTTCCGGCCTTGGCATCGTGCTGTCCAATTTTGTGCCGCTGCCCTTGTCGGTCATTACGATGATCCTGAACGTCGTGCTTCTCATCATCGGGTTCTTTACCTGCGGCAGAGAATTTGGCGCAAAGACCGTATACACCAGTGTGCTGCTGCCGGTGTTTCTGGGGCTGTTTGAAAAGCTGTTCCCGGAGTTCGGCTCGATGACCGGCAGTCAGGAGCTGGACGTGCTGTGCTATATTCTGGTGGTCAGCGTGGGTCTGAGCATCCTGTTCAACCGCAACGCCTCGTCGGGCGGGCTGGACATCGTCGCCAAGATCATGAACAAATACCTGCACATGGACCTGGGCAAGGCCATGTCGCTGTCCGGCATGTGTGTGGCGCTCTCCGCCGCGCTGGTCTACGACAAAAAGACCGTGGTTTTAAGCGTGCTGGGTACCTATTTTAACGGGCTTGTGCTCGACCACTTTATCTTTGACCAGAACATCAAGCGCCGCGTCTGCATCATCACCGAAAAAGAGGAGGCGCTGCGTCAGTTCATCCTCCATGACCTGCACAGCGGTGCGACCATGTACGAGGCCATCGGTGCATACAATCTGGAAAAGCACAACGAGATCATTACCATCGTGGACAAGAGCGAATATCA
>OMAL01001091.1_pt1 | contig 12854 bp, 7 predicted proteins | sample 1644711 | NCBI WGS metagenome assembly OMAL01 (sample SAMEA103958122, study PRJEB25191) | human gut metagenome | biome: human-associated habitat [ENVO:00009003]; feature: intestine environment [ENVO:2100002]; material: feces | place: Germany | collected 2013/2015 | reverse complement strand
GTGGGCATTATCCCCGGCTTCTTCAAGTGGCTGGGCCAGATGCTGACCTTCAAATTCGGCGACAGCTGGCTGTGGACCAAACCCGTCACGGAAGTATTCAACAACTGTGTGTGGATCTCCTTCTTCATGGGCCTTATCGCCTTCGTGCTGCAGATCATCATCGCGATCCCCCTGGGCGTCATTGCCGCCACCAAGCAGTACAGCAAGACAGACTATGTCATTTCGGTGCTGGCTCTGGCCGGTATTTCGCTGCCCACCTTCTTCTTTGCTTCTCTGCTGAAGCTGGTTTTCTCCGTGAGGCTGGGCTGGTTCGACCTGTATGGTCTCACCGGCCGCAATCACGAGCAGCTCTCGGCCTTCGCGAAGCTCCTGGACATGGGACATCATCTGGTTCTGCCCATCGTCACCCTGGTGGTTATCAGTGTCGGTTCCCTCATGCGTTACACCCGCACCAACATGCTGGAGGTGCTCAACGCTGACTTCATCCGCACGGCCCGGGCCAAGGGTCTGTCCGAGCGCAAGGTCATCTATCACCATGCGTTCCGCAACACCCTGATCCCCCTGGTCACCATCATCGGCGGTTCTCTGCCCGGCCTGTTCTCCGGTGCACTGATCACCGAGACGCTGTACTCCATCCCCGGCATCGGCTACATTTCCTACCAGTCCATGGTGGGCGGCGACATTCCGTTCTCCATGTTCTACCTGGTCTTTATGGCCGTGCTGACCCTGTTGGGTAACCTGATTTCTGATATTCTGTACGCCGTGGTGGATCCGCGGGTACGCATCGCTTAAGAAGGGAGGAGGAAATAAAATGGCAGATCGCAAAGATAAGATCAATGAGCAGCAGGTCGAGCAGGAGATCCGTGAGGAGATCCGCGAGGAAATGAAGCACGCCGACCAGGAGCCTGCTCAGGAGCAGTATTCTCTGAACGATGACCGTCGTGTTAAGGTCCTTTCTCCCGGTATGCTGGTGGCCAAGCGCTTCATCCGCAACCGCATGGCCGTCACCGGTCTGGTCATCCTGGTTTTCATGTTCGTGTTTTCCTTTATCGGCGGCCTGATCTCCCCCTATGGTCAGGACCAGTTCTTCTACACCGATAAGACCATCCGCCGCGACTTCGGCGCGGCCAAGGAAAACACCGAGTTCCAGTACGCCAGCAACAACGACGAGGTGTTCGGCCTCACCGCCCAGGCCAGAGCTATGCTGGCCATCCAGCAGGGGAAGACCACCTTCTCCAACAAGAGCGACAACTTCACCCTGACCAAGGTTTCCGACGACTTCTATTCCGTGGAATACAACGGTCAGGTGGTGGGCTACGCCGGCAAGGAGCTGGTGAACGCCTCCGCCAAGGACAGCACCCTGTCCTTCGAGTTCAACTATCAGGCCCTGCTGGCCTCCGCCTCCGGCGCTAAGGAATTCACCGCCGACGGCGTAGCCTACACCCTGGCTGAGGATGGCAGCATCACCTCCCAGGACGGCGCCGATGTGGCCTATGTCAGCAACATCATCGTCAACGCCATTTCCCCCGACGTGTTCCTGAGCCGCGACTTCAAGGAGAAGCTGTATGCCGCCATTGCCACCGCTGAAAACGGCAAGGCCACCTTCAGCTATACCGACGAGTCCCTGATCGTCGCCGAGGAGCCTGAGGAGGAGCCCGACACCGAGGAGCCGTCCTCCGGCATCAACACCGAGGACCCCAACGCTCCCACCCAGGAGGATACTCCCACCAGCGCCACCGCTGAGTACGATCTGGAGTATGATCCCGCCACCATGAGCTGGAAGATCCTCCAGGAGAAGCCCAGCCGTCAGTACGATCAGTATTCCTTCCCCAGCAAGGACCACTGGCTGGGCACCGATATGTACGGTATGGATATGCTGACCCGCCTGATGTACGGCGGCCGCGTCTCCCTGCTGATCGGCTTCATCGTCATCATCATTGAGACCGTCATCGGCGTGATCTTCGGCGGTATCTCCGGCTACTTCGGCGGCTGGGTGGATAACCTGATCATGCGTATCGTCGATATCTTCTACTGCATCCCCTCCATGCCCATCATCATTATTCTGGGCGCGGCCATGGATGCATCCCGCGTGGACCCCACCATCCGAATGGTCTACTTAATGCTGATCCTGGGCTTCCTGGGCTGGGCCGGTATCGCCCGTCTGGTCCGCGGCCAGATCCTGTCCCTGCGTGAGCAGGAGTACATGACCGCCGCCGAGGCCTGCGGCCTCAGCGTGTCCCGCCGGATCTTCAAGCACCTGATCCCCAATGTCATTCCCCAGCTGATCGTCACCTGCACCATGGGCCTGGGCAGCGTCATCATCATGGAGGCTACCCTGTCCTTCCTGGGCCTGGGCGTCAAGTTCCCCTTCGCTTCCTGGGGCAATATCATCAGCGACGTCAATAACACCCACGTTCTGACCACCTATTGGTTCATCTGGATCCCCGCCGGCGTGCTGCTGCTGCTGACGGTTCTGGCATTCAACCTGGTTGGCGACGGTCTGCGGGATGCCTTTGACCCGAAGATGAAGCGCTGAGGAAGGAGGAGATCATATGGCTAAGAAAAACGAAAGCGGCTATCTGTCCGCCAAGGAGTCTCGCCGGATTTCCCGGGAGAACCGCAAGATCACGGACCAGTTTGAAAAGCTGCACAAGCGCAGCGATATCGGTCTGCGTGCCCTGAAAGCGCTGGCAGAGAAGCAGTAATTAGGAAAAGCACCCTCATCAGTCGCCGCAGGCGAGCCGGATGAGGGCGCGCCTTCAGAAGAATTGAATCATAAGGGGGAACCTACCCAATGGTCTATCGTATTTATGTGGAAAAAAAGCCCGGCTTTGATGTCGAGGCCAACGGTCTGAAAAACGAACTCACCAGCCTGCTGGGCATCAAGGACCTGACCGGTCTGCGTCTGCTGAACCGCTACGATGTGGAAGGCATCGACGAGGCACTGTTCAACCAGTGCGTCAGCACCGTGTTCAGCGAGCCGCCGGTGGATAACACCTACGCCGAGCTGCCCGCTGCCGAGGGCGTGTCTTTTGCCGTGGAGTATCTGCCCGGCCAGTTCGACCAGCGCGCAGCTTCTGCTGCCGAGTGCATCCAGCTCATCAGTCAGGGCGAGCGCCCGCTGGTGCGCTCTGCCCGTGTCTACCTGCTGGAGGGCGCTCTGACCCCCGAGCAGGTGGCCGAGATCAAAAAGTATGTCATCAACCCTGTGGAAGCCCGCGAGGCTTCTCTGGAGACCAAAGAGACCCTGAAGATGGATTACCCTGTGCCCGCTGCCGTGGCAGTGCTGGAGGGCTTCAACCAGCTGGATGAGGCTGGCCTTGCCAAGTTCATCGAGGAAAAGGGTCTGGCCATGGATCTGGGCGACATCAAGTTCTGCCAGGAGTACTTCCGCTCCGAGCAGCGCGACCCCACCATCACCGAGATCAAGATGATCGACACCTACTGGTCCGATCACTGCCGCCACACCACCTTCGGCACCATTCTGGACGACGTCCAGATCGACGATGCCGTGGTGCAGAAGGCATTTGACCGCTACATGGCCATGCGCGCTGACCTGGGTCGTGAGGAGAAGCCCCGCTGCATGATGGATCTTGCCACCATTGGCGCCAAGGAGCTGAAGAAGCAGGGCATCCTGAAGAATCTGGACGAGTCTGAGGAGATCAACGCCTGCACCGTCAAGATCAAGTGCGATGTCAACGGCAAGGACGAGGACTGGCTGTTCCTGTTCAAGAACGAGACCCACAACCACCCCACTGAGATCGAGCCCTTCGGCGGCGCTGCCACCTGCATCGGCGGTGCCATCCGCGACCCGCTGTCCGGCCGCAGCTACGTCTATCAGGCCATGCGCGTGACCGGCGCAGGCGACCCGCTCAAGCCGGTCAGCGAGACCATGCCCGGCAAGCTGCCCCAGCGCAAGCTGGTCACCACCGCAGCCGCCGGTTACTCCTCCTACGGCAACCAGATCGGTCTGGCTACCGGTCAGGTGGACGAGATCTACCACCCCGGCTATGTGGCAAAGCGCATGGAGATCGGCGCTGTTGTGGGCGCTACCCCTGCTTCCCACGTCCGCCGCGAGTGCCCCGCCCCCGGCGATGTGATCGTGCTGCTGGGCGGCCGCACCGGCCGTGACGGCATCGGCGGCGCTACCGGCTCCTCCAAGGCACACAAGCTGGACAGCCTTGAGCACTGCGGTGCCGAGGTGCAGAAGGGCAATGCGCCCATCGAGCGCAAGCTGCAGCGCCTGTTCCGCCGCGAGGACGCCTGCAAGATGATCAAGCGCTGCAACGACTTTGGTGCCGGCGGCGTTTCCGTTGCCATCGGTGAGCTGGCCGACGGCTTGTACATCGACCTGAACAAGGTCACCAAGAAGTACGAGGGTCTGGACGGCACCGAGCTGGCCATCAGCGAGAGCCAGGAGCGCATGGCTGTGGCCCTTGCCCCGGAGGATGTGGACAAGTTCATCGCCATTGCCACCGAGGAGAACCTCGAGGCTACCCCTGTGGCCAAGGTCACCGAGGAAAAGCGCCTGAACATGGTGTGGAACGGTGTTTCCATCGTGAACATCAGCCGTGAGTTTTTGAACTCCAACGGTGCAGAAAAGCACCAGAACGTCCATGTGGAAAAGGGCAGCGTCTGGCAGCCCCAGTGGGCCGGCCTGACCTTCAGCCAGAAGATGAAGTCCATGGTGGGCGATTTGAACGTCTGCAGCAAGAAGGGCCTTTCCGAGCGGTTCGACTCCACCATCGGCGCTGCCACCGTGCTCATGCCCTTTGGCGGTGCATACCAGCTGACCCCCCAGAACGCCATGGTGGCAAAGCTGCCGGTGGACGGCGAGACCTCCACCTGCTCCGGCATGGCATGGGGCTATAACCCCTATCTGATGAGCGCCAACCAGTATGTGGGTGCACGGATGGCTGTTATTGAGAGCGTGACCAAGCTGGTTGCCACCGGCTTCCGCTACGAGGACGCTTACCTGACCTTCCAGGAGTACTTCGAGCGTCTGGGCAACAAGCCCGAGCGCTGGGGCAAGCCGCTGGCTGCCCTGCTGGGCGCACTGGATGCGCAGATCGGTCTTGGCATTGCTTCCATCGGCGGCAAGGACAGCATGTCCGGCTCCTTTGAGCAGCTGGATGTGCCCCCCACGCTGGTGTCCTTTGCCACTGCCATTGGCAAGGCAAGCCGCGTAGTCTCCACCGAGTTCAAGAAGCCCGAGAGCACCGTGGTGCTCGTGCGCCCCATCATTGACCCGGAGACCGGCTGCCCCAACTTCTTCTCCCTGAAGGCCAACTACAAGATCGTGGAGAACATGATCGAGGAGGGCATGGTCGCCTCCGCCTGCTCCGTGGGCTACGGCGGCATTGCCGAGGCACTGTTCAAGATGGGTCTGGGCAACCGCATCGGCTTCAAGATGCGTGCGGACATGACCACCCATCAGATGTTTGAGCCCATGTATGGCTCCATCATTTTGGAAATGGTGTCTGATTCTCCCGCCGGTATGCTGCTGGGCGAGACCACCAAGGAGTACACCTTCGAGTGCTGCGGTGAGAAGATGGATATGGCCGAGCTGCAGGAGATCTGGGAGAGCAAGCTGGAGCCTGTGTATCCCTACCGCAAGGCCGGCCCTGCCGTGGAAAAGATCAACGGTAGCCTGACCGCTCCCGCCGCACCCAAGATCGGTGTGGCAAAGCCCAAGGTTATCATCCCGGTGTTCCCCGGCACCAACTGCGAGTACGACACCGCCAAGGCTTTTGCCCGCGCCGGTGCCGACCCCGAAATTCTGGTGGTGCGCAACCTGACCCCCGCCGACGTTGCCGAGAGCTGCGAGGCACTGGTCAAGGCCATTGACGCAAGCCAGATCGTCATGCTGCCCGGCGGCTTCTCCGGCGGCGACGAGCCGGACGGCAGCGCCAAGTTCATCGCCTCCTTCTTCCGCAACCCTGCGGTCACCGAGGCTGTGCGCCGCCTGCTGCAGCAGCGCGACGGCCTGATGCTGGGCATCTGCAACGGCTTCCAGGCTCTGATCAAGCTGGGTCTGGTGCCCTACGGCGATATCCGCCCCATCACCGCCTGCGACCCCACCCTGACCTTCAACACCATCGGCCGCCACCAGAGTATGCTGGTGCGCACCCGCATCGCTTCCACCGGCAGCCCGTGGCTCAGCAAGTGCGAGGTGGGTGAGATGCACACTATCGCCATCAGCCACGGCGAGGGCCGCTTTGTGGCTCCGCAGGAGGTGCTGGACACCATGCTGCGCAACGGTCAGGTTGCCACCCAGTATGTGGATCTGACCGGTGTGCCCACCATGGATCAGAGCTTCAACCCCAACGGCTCTGTGCTGGCTATCGAGGGCATCACCAGCCCGGACGGCCGCGTGTTCGGCAAGATGGGTCACTCGGAGCGCAGCGGCGAGTACCTGTACAAGAACGTCACCGGCGACAAATACCAGCCGATCTTTGAGGGCGGCGTGGACTATTTCAAGGTTTGATGGTAGAATAGAGAAAAACTCCTTCCGTCATCGCTGACGCGATGCCACCTCCCTCGGAGAGGGAGGCTGAAAGGCCCCCCTCAAAGAGGGGGCTGTCGCCGGAAGGCGACTGGGGGAGTTACTTTCAGGAGGAAACAACCAATGTCACAGCATGATCGCTATATCAGCCCTTTTTCCACCCGCTACGCTTCCGATGAGATGCAGTATATCTTCTCGGACGACAACAAGTTCCGCACATGGCGGCGGCTGTGGGTGGCGCTGGCTCGTGCCGAAATGGATCAGGGCCTGACCAACATCACCCCGGATATGGTAGCCGAGCTGGAGGCTCATGTGGACGATATCAACTACGAAGTGGCCATCGAGCGGGAAAAGCTGGTGCGCCACGACGTCATGAGCCACGTCTACGCCTACGGTCAGCAGTGTCCCAAGGCAGCAGGCATTATCCATCTGGGTGCCACCAGCTGCTATGTGGGCGATAACACCGACATCATCGTGATGCGGCAGGGGCTGGAGCTCATCCGCAAAAAGCTGATCGGCGTGCTGGCAAAGCTGGCCAAGTTTGCCGAGGAGTACAAGGATATGCCCTGCATGGCCTACACCCACTGCCAGCCCGCACAGCCCACCACCGTGGGCAAGCGTGCTACCCTGTGGGCCAACGAACTGGTGATGGATCTGGCCGAGATCGACCATCGTCTGGCTACCCTGCAGCTGCGCGGTGTCAAGGGCACCACCGGTACGCAGGCTTCCTTTATGGAGCTGTTCAAGGGCGATGCCGACAAGATCCGTGCCGTGGATGCTTCCATTGCAAAGGAGATGGGCTTTGACCCCAAGGCCGTTGTGCCGGTGTCCGGCCAGACCTACAGCCGCAAGGTGGATGCCTTTATCCTGAACGCACTGGCCGGTATTGGCCAGAGCTGCATGAAGTTTGCCACCGACCTGCGCCTGCTGGCAAACTTCAAGGAGATGGAGGAGCCGTTTGAGAAGAACCAGATCGGTTCTTCCGCTATGCCCTATAAGCGCAACCCCATGCGCTGCGAGCGCATCTGCGCCCTTGCCCGCTACCTGATGGTGGACGTGCTGAACCCCAGCTTTACCACCGGCACCCAGTGGTTTGAGCGCACGCTGGACGACAGCGCCAACAAGCGCGTGGCCATGGCCGAGGGCTTCCTGGCCACCGACGCCATCCTGAACATCATGCTCAACGTCACCGACGGCATCGTGGTGTACCCCAAGGTGGTGCGCAGCCGCCTGATGGCCGAGCTGCCCTTCATGGCCAGCGAGAACATCATGATGCAGGCTGTGGAAAAGGGCGGCAACCGTCAGGAGCTGCACGAGCGCCTGCGCCAGCACGCCATCGCCGCCGGTAAGCAGGTCAAGGAAGAGGGACTGCCCAACGATATGGTGGACCGCATTGCCGCAGACCCGGCCTTTGGCCTGACCCGCGAGGAGATCGTGGCGGGGCTTGTGCCGGAGAACTTTGTGGGCCGTGCACCCCAGCAGGTGGAGGAGTTTATCGCCAACGTCCTGCAGCCCATCTTCGATGCTGACCCCGAGGATGTGGAGCAGCACGCCTCCCTGAGCGTCTGATAACAAGATCAATTGCAAAAAGGAGAAGCCCACGGGCTTCTCCTTTTTGCGTTTGTGCCTTGCACGATTTTGTCTGTCATGTTACACTGAGGGCATCATCAACAAAGGAGAACCGCTTATGCGTTTGGATAAATATCTGGCCGAGACTGCCCAGTGCACCCGCAGCGAGGCCAAAACCATGCTGGCAAAGGGGCGCGTGCAGGTAAACGGCGCGGTGTGCAAAAAAGGGGACACCCAGCTGAAGGATAACGACACGGTGACGGTGGACGGCGCGCCGCTGCGCTATCAGAAGTTCGTCTACCTCATGCTCAATAAGCCCGAGGGGGTGGTGAGCGCCTCTACCGATAAACGGGACACCACCGTGGTGGACCTGGTAGGGGACGCCTACCCCCGGCGGGAGCTGTTCCCGGCGGGGCGGCTGGACAAGACCAGCACCGGCTTCGTCCTGCTGACGGACGACGGCGGCTTTGCCCACGACATCCTCGCGCCCAAGCGCCATGTCTCCAAGACCTACACCGTCACGCTGGATACCCCGCTGACCGAAGAGATGCGGCAGGGCTTTGCCGAGGGCGTTACGCTGGCAGACGGCACTGCTCTTTCGCCCGCCGAGGTGACCGCCCTTTCCCCGGACGGATGCACCGTGCGGGTAGTGCTGCGGCAGGGGGTGTACCACCAGATCAAACGGATGTTCGGTGTGTACGGTGCCGGGGTGAATGCTTTGCACCGGGAGGCGATTGGCGGCCTTGCACTGGATGCACAGCTTGCCCCGGGGCAGTGGCGGGAGCTTTCTGACGAAGAAGTGGCAAAAATTACCAGATAAAACACTGCACTTTTCACGCGACTTTCAAAAATGTATCACAATTTACCGGTAAAATAACGGTAAGAACCACGCAAAAAGGCACTTTTTTGGCAAAAAATGGCCCCGAAAGATAATTTCAACAAGAAAGAATTATTTTTTTTGTTGAAATCTGTTGCAAAAGTAAATTCTTTTGTGTAAAATATAGATTGTAATGCGGCTAAATTGTTTAAAATCACAACCCATGCCGCCGCGGCTTGCACAAACGAGGAAAAGGGGTATCCATTTATGGCCAATAGAGTATTTCAAAGCGTGATCTACCAGATGAAGGACGCAATCAATCGGGTGGTCGGCGTTGTGGATGAGACTGGCGCTGTCATTTCCTGCTCGGAGCTGAACCTGATCGGCGAGGTGCGCGAGGGCTATATGGCCGAGCGACTGACCGCAGGCGACCGCTTTGTGCGCGACGGCTATACTTACCAGCAGTTCTCCAACGCCAAGCATAACGATTATGCCGTGTTCGTGGAGGGCGCCGACGAGACTGCAGGGCAGTTTGCCGGTGTACTGGCCATCAGCCTGCAGAGCATCAAGCAGTACCACGACGAAAAATTCGATAAGTCCAACTTTATCAAGAACGTGGTGCTGGACAACATCCTGCCCGGCGATATCTACGCTAAGGCACGGGAACTGCACTTTGCCACCGATGTTTCCCGCGTGGTGTTCATCGTGCGGGTGATCAGCGGCGGCGATATCTCTGCCTACGATGTGGTCAGCAGCCTGTTCCCCGATAAGCAGAAGGACTTTGTGTTCAATATCAGCGAGACCGACACCGTGCTGGTCAAGGAAATCCGCAAGGGCATCGACCGCACCGATATGGAAAAGCTGGCTGCCAGCATTGTGGATACCCTCTCCGGCGAGCACTACATCAAGGCCGTGGTAGGCATTGGCACCCCCATTGCCAACGTGAAGGATCTGGCTACCTCCTTTAAGGAAGCTCAGATCGCCATGGAAGTGAGCAAGGTGTTCGATACCGAAAAGCAGATCATCCGCTACGATAACCTGGGCATTGCTCGTCTGATCTACCAGCTGCCTACCACCGTGTGCGAGATGTTCCTGCGCGAGGTGTTCAAGCAGGGCAGCATTGAAAGTCTGGATCAGGAGACTTTGTTCACCATCCAGCGCTTCTTCGAGAACAACCTGAATGTGTCCGAGACCAGCCGCGGCCTGTTTGTGCACCGCAATACGCTGGTGTATCGTCTGGAAAAGATCAAAAAGCTGACCGGTCTGGATCTGCGTGAGTTCGACGACGCTATCGTCTTTAAGGTAGCGCTGATGGTAAAGAAGTACCTGTCCAACAACCCGGCCAAATACTGATATTCCGCTGTGCGGGTTTTGCCCCGCCGGCGCCGAACCGGCCGCTCGAAACCGATGCTGGCCGGTTCTTTTTGCAGTACGGGCTGCGGACGGGCTGTCTTGACCGTCAAAAATCTTGATGTCAGGAGCTAATACGATTCCATGATCGATTTTGAACACGTTTCCAAAGAATATAAAAAGGGTGGCCGCCTTGCACTGGAGGATATCAACTTCCATGTGGATGAAGGCGAGTTCGTCTTTCTGCTGGGTCACTCCGGCGCAGGCAAATCCACCCTGCTCAAGTTGATCCTGCGGGAGACTCTGCCTACCTCCGGTAAGGTGACCGTGCTGGGCAAGGACGTAGCCAAGCTGCGCCGCCACAAGATCCCTTACCTGCGCCGTCAGATGGGCATCATCTTTCAGGACTTCCGGCTGATCCCCAGTATGACCGTGTACGAGAATGTGGCCTTTGCCATGCACGTCCTCAACGTGCCCCACAAGGAGATCCGTCCCCGCGTGGAGTACATTCTGGAGCTGGTGCATCTGGAGGATAAGGCCAAGTGCTACCCGGATACCCTTTCCGGCGGCGAGCAGCAGCGTGTGGCTGTGGCGCGTGCGCTGGTGCATAACCCCAAGCTGGTCATCGCGGACGAGCCCACCGGCAACATTGACCCGGAGCTGAGTCTGGAAATGATGCAGCTGCTGGAGCGGGTGAGCAAAATGGGCATCACGGTGCTGGTGGTCACCCACGAGCACGAGCTGGTGCACCGCTTCCATCAGCGTGTGGTTACCCTGAGCCATGGCCGCATCGTCTCGGACGTGCCCGCAGACCCCGTGGCCGCCGCCGAGGATGACGCTGTTCTGGAGGCTGTCGACGCCGCCCACAAGCAGGGCATTGCCGACGCCATTCTGGTCGGCGATGAGGCTGCCATCCGCAAGATCGCAGCCGAGCTGAACATCGACCTCTCCGACTATGAGATCATCAACGAGCCTGACAAGGTGCAGGCCTCCCTTAAGGCCGTCAAGCTGGCCCACGACGGCGTGGCCAACATGTACATGAAGGGCCTGCTGGACACCAAGACCTTCCTCAAGAGCGTGCTGGACAAGGAAGTCGGTCTGCGCACCGGCAATACGCTGTCTCATGTGGCTGTGTTTGAGGTCAAGGGCATTGAGCAGCTGCTGTTCCTGACCGACGTCGCCTTCATGACCTACCCGACGCTGGAGGATAAGGTACATATCATCGAGAACACCGTCGCCGTTGCCCATGCCTGCGGCGTCGAGTGCCCCAAGGTCGCGCCGCTGGCCGCCGTTGAGGTCGTCAACCCGAAGATGCCCTGCACCGTCGATGCCGACGAGCTGCGCAAGATGAACGCCGAGGGCAAGATCACCGGCTGTGTCGTTGACGGTCCCCTTTCGATGGACATTGCCATTGATCCCGAGGCTGCCCACCACAAGGGTGCCCAGGACCGCCCGGCTGCAGGCCATGCGGACATCCTGCTGTTCCCCGACATTCAGGCCGGCAACCTCGTCTACAAGACGCTGGTCCACACTGCCGACTGCAAGAACGGCTGCATCCTGACCGGTACCAAGGTCCCCGCTATCCTGACGAGCCGCTCCGATTCCTTCCAGACGAAGGTCAACTCCATCGCACTGGCTGCTGTGGTCGCAGCGGGGCTGGATCAGTAATTGTACAAAGCCTTCCCCATCGGGGGAAGGTGGCCCGCAGGGCCGGATGAGGGGCGTGTGCACGGCAATAGCCTGTAAACGGGCAGCATCTGCAAGGTCGACCCTCATCAGTCAGTGGTCGGGGCCACTGACAGCTTCCCCCTCCGGGGGGAAGCCATGCGCGCGAAAGGCTGCATTTTTACATTTTAAACCCCGCCTTGTTTGACGGCGCCCGGACTGCCGTGGTATAATATAATTTCCCACGCATAACGTGCATTTTTAACGGAGGAATCAATATGCTCATCCCTGTGCTGCTTTTTATTGTCGGTCTGTTGTTCCTGATCAAGGGCGGCGACTGGTTTGTTGACGGCGCGTCCGCACTGGCCCGCCGCTTCCACCTGCCGGAGCTGCTGATTGGCGCGACGGTCGTTTCCATCGGCACAACGCTGCCGGAGGTCATGGTTTCCACGATGTCGGCGGTTTCCGGCCACGGCGAGATTGCCTACGGCAATGCCATCGGCTCTGTCATCTGCAACTCGGCGCTGATCGCAGCCATCACGATTGCCGTGCGCCCTGGCAAGGTTGACCCCAAGACGCTGAAAACGCCGGTTATCTTCTTCTTTATCGCCGCCGCCATCTACTGCGTGGCTGCCTACGGCTTCGGTGAATTTACCCGCCCGATGGGCTTTATCATGCTGGCAATGTTCGTGGCCTACATGGTCGCCAACGTCCGGCAGATGAAGAACGCCCCCGCTGAGGAACACGCCGAAGAGGAAGAGCTGATCCCCTTGTCCAAGACGCTGATCCTGCTGGTCGCCGGTGCGGCGGTCATCGCCGTTGGCGCAAATCTGCTCGTTGATAATGGTACGCTGATCGCCCAAGCGCTGGGCGTGCCCGAAAGCGTCATCGCCCTGACCTTTGTCGCGCTGGGTACTTCTTTGCCGGAGCTGGTCACGGCCATTACTT
>OMAL01001077.1_pt1 | contig 13056 bp, 10 predicted proteins | sample 1644711 | NCBI WGS metagenome assembly OMAL01 (sample SAMEA103958122, study PRJEB25191) | human gut metagenome | biome: human-associated habitat [ENVO:00009003]; feature: intestine environment [ENVO:2100002]; material: feces | place: Germany | collected 2013/2015 | reverse complement strand
CCCTCGTAAACGCCGACGATCACAAAAACGATGAGGTACCAGCCGATGAAGCTCAGATGCAGACCGAACAGCTGGCCCTTGTAGCCGATCGTCTGCCGCTTGCTGCGGTTAAGCGCCTCCATCACGCCAAGCTCCGGATTCTGGCAGAGGTTCCAGATGGCGAAGGAGTAGCGGTAGACCGCAATGATGCCGGGGATCACGAAAAGCATCGACCACAGGGCGACGAAAAATCCCTCGACGATGTACAGGGCGATGACCTTGCCGGCAAAGGTGAAGCCGTCGAACAGGCTCTCATAGGGCATCTCCTCGCGGCGGTGAACGCCGAGACAGTAGCACTTATAGCCCGCGTCGAGCACCTGCGTAATGAGGCCGATGAGGATGCTGGCGAAGGAAACGGACACAAAGGCCACGCCGACGATGCGGCCGGTCAGGCTCGTGAGCGCCGTGTCGAGCAGGCTCAGCGCGAGCGAAACGGCAAGAAACAGCAGTGTGAATTTGATGGGCGAGACCCTCGCCGTGCGGATCAGTTCCCTGGCCTCGCGCCTGATCGCAGCGCGGTCGAGCTGACGGATGGGCATGATACGATCCTCCTTATTCTTTGTAGAAAAAGTATAGCACCCGCTCTCCGGCGCGTCAAGCGGGCATAGCCGGCGGTGCGGGGACATAGCATGGTTCGGCGGAAGAGGCAAAATCGGAAGCCGCTTCGCATACAGGAAGCGTAAAAATTCAACAAAATTCGATAAATTGCCAGAAAATATGCGTTTTGGCGAAAAGTTATGACTGGACAACGCTTTGCAGTTGATGTATAATCTCAACGATTATGGAGTAGTGTGCGCATTGCTCCAAGCAGTAAAAGATGAGGTGAAGACAATGGCACAAGCTTTCTTTGGCGGCGTTCATCCCAACGACATGAAGGCCGCAACGAATGAGAAGGCCATCGAGCAGCTCTCTCCCCCGCCCGCTCAGGTGGTCATTCCCATGTCGATGCACTTCGGTGCACCGTGTACCCCCATCGTGTCTGTCGGTGACTATGTGAAGGTCGGTCAGAAGATCGGCGAGTTCAAGGGTCTCGGCGCTCCCATCCATGCCAGCGTGTCCGGCACGGTGAAGGCAGTGGAGCCCCGTCCCTTCTCCATGGGCGGGACCATGATGTCCGTGGTCATCGAGAACGACTTCCAGAACACCGTGTGTCCGGACATTCATCCCGTGGACGACCCTGACAGCCTGACTCCCGAGCAGCTGGTGGAGATCGTCAAGAACGCCGGTATCGTGGGCCAGGGCGGCGCAACCTTCCCCACCCACGTGAAGATCAGCTCCGGCCTCGGCAAGGTGGACTATGTCATCATCAACGCCGCCGAGTGCGAGCCCTACATCACCGGCGACCACCGCACCATGCTGGAGCGGCCCGAGCAGGTCATCAAGGGCGCCACCCTGCTGGCCAAGTGCTTCGGCGTGGAGCATGTGTACATCGGCGTGGAGGCCAACAAGCAGAACGCGGCCGACGTGCTGAACAAGACCATCGACGAGCTGAAGGCCCCCGTGGTGGTAGAGGTGCTGCACACCCGTTACCCCCAGGGCGCTGAAAAGCAGCTGTGCCAGGCCATCTCCGGCCGTCAGGTTCCCTCCGGCAAGCTGCCTGCCGACGCAGGCTGCTGCATCTTCAACCTGAACACCACCTGCGCCATCTATAAGGCCGTTTACACCGGTATGCCCGTTGTCAGCAAGGTGGTCACCGTGTCCGGCTCCGGCGTCATCGAGCCCAAGAACCTCGAGTGCCCCATCGGCACCCCCATCACCGCCCTGTTCGACGCCTGCGGCGGCCTGAAGGAAGAAACCTACAAGCTGATCATGGGCGGCCCCATGATGGGTCTTGCCCAGTACAACCTGGACGTCACCGTGGGCAAGGGCACCGGCGCTATGCTGGCCTTCGCCGGTGACGAGGAGCAGTACGAGGAGAATCCCCAGTGCATCCGCTGCGGCAAGTGCGTGGGCGTGTGTCCCATGCGGCTGGAGCCCGTGTTCATGTATAAGTACCTGATGAAGGGCGATGTGGATACCTGGCAGAACACCCTCCACGGCATGGACTGCATCGAGTGCGGCGCCTGCGCCTATACCTGCCCCGCCCGTCTGCCCCTGACCCACGCCTTCCGCATGGGCAAGCAGAAAGTCAACAATGCAAGAATGGCCGCCAAGGCCAAGGCAGAGGCCGAGAAGGCCGCCGCCGAAAAGAAGGAGGCGTAAACCATGACCGATTACAAGAATTTGAAGCTGATCGCGTCCTCCTCCCCCCACATCCGGTCCAACGAGAGCACCCGGACCATCATGATGGACGTGATCATTGCCATGATCCCCGCTCTGATCATGAGCGTGTTCGTCTTTGGCTTCCGGGCCCTGGCCCTGACCCTGGTGTCCGTGGCCGCCTGCGTGTTCTGGGAGTGGGGCTATCGCAAGCTCCTGAAGAAGCCCCAGTCCATCGGCGACCTGTCCGCCGTGGTCACCGGTATGCTGCTGGCCTTTGTGTGCCCCCCCACGCTGCCCTATTGGATGATCATCATCGGCGCGTTCTTCGCCATCGTGGTGGTCAAGCAGCTGTTCGGCGGCATCGGCTGCAACTTCATGAACCCTGCTCTGGTGGGCCGTGCCGTTCTGCTGGCCAGCTATGCCACCGCCATGACCACCTGGGCCGTGCCCATGAGCAAGCTGTCCATCTTCGGCTCCAACGCTGACGCCGTTACCTCCTCCACCCCCCTGGCCATCATGAAGGGCGGCGACCTGGCCTCCCTGACCAGCAACTACTCCGTGGTGGATATGTTCCTGGGCCGCATCGGCGGCTCCCTGGGCGAGGTTTCCGCGCTGATGCTGCTGCTGGGCGGCGTGTACCTGGTGATCCGCAAGGTCATCTCCTGGCACACCCCCGTGGCCTTCATCGCCACCGTGGCCGTCCTGTGCCTGATCTCCGCTCCCGCCGGTATCTCCGCCGTGGACTACATGCTCTATAACGTCTTCGGCGGCGGCCTGATGCTGGGCGCCATCTTCATGGCCACCGACTATGCCACCTCTCCCGTTACCAAGCCCGGCCAGATCATCTTCGGCATCGGCTGCGGCCTGCTGACCTGCTTCATCCGCCGCTTCGGCTCCTATCCCGAGGGCGTCTGCTATTCCATCCTGATCATGAACTGCACCACCTGGCTGCTGGATAAGTACATCCGGCCCACCATCTACGGTGCTCCCAAGAAAGAAAAGAAGGAGGCGGCTGCAAAATGAAGATCTCCGGTAAGTTTATTCTGAAGGTCGCCGGCACCCTGACTGTTATCTCCCTGGTGGTGGCCTTGCTGCTGGGCCTGGTCAACGGCGTCACCAAGGACAAGATCGCCGCCATCGAAGCGGAAAAGACCCGGGTGGCCATGAGCGCCGTTGTCCCCGAGGGCAGCGAGTTCACCGACGCCCTGGAAATTCCCCAGGCTGCTATTGATGCCGCCAAGGCACAGGGCGGCACCGTCAGCGAGCTGTACGGCGTCACCAACGGCGGCGCTGAGGCCGGTTATGTGGCCAAGGTTGCCGCTTCCGGCTCCCAGGGCACCATCACCATGATGGTGGGCATCGACGCCAACGGCGCCATCACCGGCATCTCCGTGGTCAGCCACTCCGAGACCTCCGGCATCGGCACCAAGGTGGTCGAGAACAAGCCCAATGCCGCCGGTACCCCCGTGCTGGATCAGTTCGTCGGTATGTCCGGCGCCGGCACCCTGGCGGTGGGCAGCAACATCACTGCCATCTCCGGCGCCACCGTTTCCACCAAGGGCATCACCATGGGCGCTAACGCCGCCCTGGCTGCCGTGGAAGCTCTGGGCTAAGAAAGGAGGAACTGCAATATGAACTTTGGCAAGCAATTCAAGGAGGGCCTGATCACCCAGAACCCCGTGCTGGTGCAGCTGCTGGGTATGTGCTCCACCATGGCCATCACCACGTCGTTCTTCAACGGCCTGGGCATGGGCATTTCCGTTCTGATCATCCTGACCCTTTCCAACATCTTCATCGCGCTGCTGCGCAAGATCATCCCCAATGAGGTCCGTATCGCCTGCTTCATCGTGGTCATCGCCGGCTTCGTCACCTGCGTGGACCTGCTGCTGAAGGCCTTCGTCCCCGCCCTGTCCAACTCCCTGGGCGTGTTCATCCCCCTGATCGTGGTGAACTGCATCATCCTGGGCCGTGCCGAGGGCTTCGCCTCCAAGAACGGCATCGGCGCTTCCGCCGTGGACGGCATCTGCCAGGGCGTCGGCTATACGCTGGTCCTGATCGTCATGTGCGTGGTCCGTGAGCTGCTGGGCTCCGGCAAGTTCGGCGGCGGCCTGCTGGGCGGCGGCGGACTGGGCAGCGCGCCCGGCATCGTCATCTTCCCTGAGGAATTCGGCATCAAGCTGCTGACCCTGCCGGTGGGCGGCTTCCTGACCCTGGGCGCTCTCATCGCTGCGATGCAGTGGGCCCTGGCCAAGAGCGAAAAGAAAAAGGAGGCCAAGTAAGCTATGTCTGTTACGACTCTGCTCGCCATCTCCCTTGGCGCTATTCTGACCAATAACTTCATCTTTGCCCAGTTCCTGGGCATCTGCCCCTTCCTGGGCGTGTCCAAGAAGATCGACACCGCAGTGGGCATGGGCGCCGCCGTGACCTTCGTTATGGGTCTGGCCTCCGCTTTCTGCTATCTGGTGAACCTGATTCTGGTGCCGCTGCACCTGGAGTTCATGCAGACCGTGGCCTACATTCTGGTCATTGCCGGTCTGGTGCAGTTTGTGGAAATGTTCCTGAAGAAGAACATCCCCACCCTGTACACCGCCCTGGGCGTGTACCTGCCCCTGATCACCACCAACTGCGCCGTGCTGGGCGTGGCCCTGCTGAACGTGCAGAACGACTACAATTTCATCAGCTCCGTGGTTTACGGCATCACCGGCGGTCTGGGCTTCCTGCTGGCCATCTTCCTGTTTGCCGCCGTCCGCGAGCAGCTGGAGGTCTCCAGTGACATCCCCAAGTCCTTTGAGGGCTTCCCCATCGCGCTGGTCACCGCCGGTCTGATGGCTCTGGCTTTCATGGGCTTCAGCGGCCTGAAGGTCTGGTAAGGAGGAAAAATTATGGATTTTACTACTGTCATTTGGGCCGTTGTGGTCCTTGGCGCCCTTGCCATTGTGTTCGGCCTGATCCTGGCGGTGGCCGCCAAGGTCTTTGAGGTGGAGGTGGACCCCCGCCTGCCCGAGATCCAGGCCTGTCTGGCCGGCGCCAACTGCGGCGGCTGCGGCTATCCCGGCTGCGGCGGCTGCGCCGAGGCCATCCTGGCCGGTAAGGCTCCCATCAACGCCTGCGCCCCTGCCGGGGCCGAGGGCGCTGCCAAGATCGCTGCCATCATGGGCATGGAGGCTCCCACCGGCGAAAAGATGGTGGCTCACGTGCTGTGCAACGGCGGCGAGGCCTCTGTGAAGAATTTCGAGTATGTCGGTCTTCACGACTGCGTCGCCGCGACGAAGGTCGCCGGCGGCCCGACCGCCTGCTCCTTCGGCTGCCTGGGCTTCGGCTCCTGCGTCGCCGCCTGCCAGTTCGACGCTCTGCACATCAACGACAAGGGCGTTGCCGAGGTCGACAAGGAAAAGTGCACCAACTGCGGCGCCTGCCGCGAGGCCTGCCCCCGGAAGCTGATCGTGGAGGTCCCCTATTCCAAGAAGGTGTTTGTCAACTGCTCCAACAAGGACAAGGGTCCCGCCGTCACCAAGGTCTGCGCCAACTCCTGCATCGCCTGCGGTATGTGCGAGCGCACCTGTAAGTTCGACGCCATCCACGTGGTCAACAACGTGGCCGTCATCGACTACACCAAGTGCCGCAACTGCACCATGTGCGCCAAGGCCTGCCCGAAGAACGCCATCGAACCCATTCCTACTCCCGAGGAGAAGGAGAAGTTCAAGGCCGCGCAGAAGGCCATGGCCGAGAAGAAGGCCGCTGCCGCCAAGGCTGCTGCCGAGAAAGCTGCCGCCGAGAAGGCTGAGTAATTATCCCCGTAGCTGTCATAAGCGCCCCATGCGGCTTTGCCGCATGGGGCGCTTCAGCTTGTTCCAAAAGGGTATTTGCCGCCCGCTGGCGGCAAGATCTACGGGGCTTTGGGGGACAAGAAAACCGCCCCGCAGAAGCCTGCGGGGCGGAGAAGAGGCGGTGATTCAGTTGACGATGACAAAGCAGCTGACGCTCTGGTCGCCTACGGTGGCCTTCAGGATGGTCTTGCCCTTGGCAACGGCTGTGACCAGCCCGTTGGCGTCCACGGTGGCGATCTTGGTGTCCTCAATGGTCCAGGTGACGGTCTGCTCCGTGCCGTCCACGCGCATCTGGACGGTGGAGCCGACTTTGGCGGAGAACTCGTTGATGGTCTCGCCCTTGTTCTGATAGATAGAGCGCAGGCCCAGCTCCTCCTTAGGCGGCTCCGGCAGGGGAGTGGCCACGTTGACGGTGCAGGCGGCAGACTGGGAGCCGTCGGCGGTGGTGACGGTGATGGTGGCGGTGCCGGGGATTCCGGCGGTGACCAGGCCGGTGTCGTCCACGGTGGCCACGTTGGTGTCGCTGCTGGTCCAGAGGACGTCCTCTGCGCCGGTGACGGTGAGGGTGGCGGTTTCCGCCTGGTTCAGGTTCAGGGTGGTCTGGTCCAGGGTCAGGGGCGTTGTGGGCGCGGGATCCGGCTCCATCACGGCGGGATCATCGGGCTTTTCGGCATTGCCCTTGCCGCCGAACAGCAGCACGCCCACCAGCACCGCGGCCAGCACCACCACCAGCACCATGGCCGGGCCCAGGATGCTGGGGGCACGGCGGCGGCGGGTGACCTTGCGGCGGGGCGCGGCGCTCCGGCCCTTCAGGGCCTCGTCCTCCTGGCAGAAGGGGCAGGTTCTATAGCTGTCGGAGTACATTTCTCCGCATTTGGGACACTTGATGAGCTTCATGATCTATATCCTCCATTGGAAAACACCGAAAGTGGGCGAAAATTATACCCTATTATCATACTCATTTTCCCGGGCCGCGTCAACTGAAATCCTTGGAAGTTCATGCTTTTTTTACAAGTTCCCTTGCAATATGCCGGGAAGTTTTTTATAATGTATGCAGAATATACGCTTATGCGGGAGGCAGAGATATGAACACCATCTTCATCGGCATCGCCGGGGGCACCGGCAGCGGCAAAACCACCCTCACGGAGCACCTGGTGTCCCGGTTCGGCGACGATATCGCCGTGGTGCACCACGACAACTACTATAAGCGGCAGGACTGCTCCTTCGAGGAGCGCTGCAAGCAGAATTACGACCACCCGGACGCCTTCGACACGGACCTGATGATCCAGGACCTGAAAAAGCTGAAGGCGGGCCAGACCATCTACTGCCCCGTGTATGACTACGCGCTGCACAACCGCACCGACCAGACCGTGGAGATCAGGCCCGCCAAGGTGATCATCGTGGAGGGCATCCTGATCTTCCAGAATAAAGAGCTGCGGGACCTGCTGGATATCAAGATCTTCGTGGAGACCGACGCCGATGTGCGCATTCTCCGCCGGGCCCTGCGGGACGTGGAGGAGCGGGGGGCGCTCCATGCAGTCGGTGGTGACCCAGTATCTGACCACGGTGAAGCCCATGCACGAGCAGTTCGTGGAGCCCACCCGGAAGTATGCCGACATCGTGGTGCTGGAAGGGGGCCACAACCTGGTGGCCCTGGATCTGATCATGCAGCGCATCGCCAACCACATCGCGGAGAACTGACATGAAGGCGATCCGTTACGCCGGGGCGGCTGTGTGCCTGGCTCTGGCGGCGTATTTCATGGCCCCGCTGGTCATGGGCATCCTGCACATCGGCATGGTGTATCCGGCGGCGCTGCTGGCCCTGGCGGCGGCTATGCTCCTGCGGCCCCGGTGGTTCCGGCGGCTTCCTCGGTGGCTGCGGCGCACCGGCGGGGCCTTGCTGGGGGCGGGACTGGCCCTGCTGGCGGCGGTGCTGGTGATGATGGCCGTCCAGGCCGGGAACCGGCCCGGGCCGGAGGACTGCACCGTGGTGGTGCTGGGGTGCCAGGTGTCCGCCAACGGCGAGCCCACGGTGATGCTCCGGGACCGCATCGACGCGGCGTATGACTATCTGACCGCCCATCCGGAAAGCCGGTGCGTGGCCTCCGGCGGGCAGAACGACAACGAGCCCATCTCCGAGGCGGCCTGCATCCGCAATACCCTGGCGGCCCGTGGCATTGACCCGGACCGCATCCTGCTGGAGGACCGGTCCCGGTCCACGGAGGAGAATCTGCGCTTCACGGCGGAGATCATCCGGCAGCAGGGGCTTAACCCCCGGGTGGCCATCGCATCGGATAATTTTCACCAGCTGCGGGCCTCGGTATGGGCCAGGCGCTGCGGCCTGGAGGCGGAGTCCCTGGGCTGCGCCAGCTGGTGGCCCCTGGGTCCGGGCTATTGGGCCCGGGAGGCCGTGGCCGTGGTGGTGCTGGAGGTTGGGAGTCTGCTGTAGGGAGGATAAGATTCAGGCGGGGAACGGCGGAAACGCCGTTCCCCCGTTGACCCTTGGCTCCCCCTTTGGGGGAGCTGTCGGCGCAGCCGACTGAGAGGGAAAATCGGAAGCCCCTACAGGCCCTCTCAGTCACCTTCGGTGACAGCTCTCCCAGAGGGAGAGCCAAGAGGGATGGATGGAAGAAAGCGGGGGGATGGGATGCCATCCCCCCGCTTGGGGTTTTTGCTCAGCTTGGGGTTTCAACCCACTGGGATTTTTCCCGGCTTGGTGTTTCAACCCTTGGGGTTTTTGCTCAGCCTGGGGTTTGCTCAGCCGATGATGTTGCCGTACTGGTCCACGATGACCTTGGTGCCATCGGGGAGGGTCATAGCATAGCGGCCATTGCCGATGCTCTCGGGCGCCGGATTAAAGCCGCCACCGCCAGACGGTGGGTTTATAATTGAGTTCTTATCCAGAATCGGCCGGAGCTGAGGATCGATAAAGTTCATGCTGTTCTCCTTTCCTCACTCCCAAATGGTGCGGGTGTTGTAATGCAGGGTGTGGGTGACGCCGTGGACTTCGGTGCCGTCCAGGGTGATCCAATAGGGGGTGACTTCCAGAGTGCCGGTGCCGGAGAGGCTCTTATCAGCCAGCATGAGCTTGGCGTCACGGGCCGCGCCGAACAGGTTGGCGGGAGTCTTGAAAATCCGATAACGGCTGGCGTAGGAGACGTCGAGCTTCTGGCCATTGACCATGATGCCGGAGGCCTGATAGTTGGCGGGGTTATCCACGGCGGAGATCAGGGTGACGCCCCGGAGGCGGAACAGACCGGTGCGGCTGTAAGCCAGGTCCAGATAGGAGTCGCTGACGTACTTGGCATAGATGGTGGTGTCCTCCGTGACCTGGTCCAGATCAGCGGGGATGGTGTAAGCCTGGTCGGCGAACCAACCGGCAAAGACCTTGCCGGCAGGAGCCTGGTAGGCCACCTGGTCACGGACGCTGCCGTTGGGGGCCACCTTCACCTGGGTGGTGTTGGAGCCATCCACCACGGTGACGGTCAGACTCTCGTCCACCACGGGCTGAGAATCGTCCATGGTGAAATATTCCGCAAAGCTCATGGCCTGGGTGCTGGCGGCGGAGACATAGCTATACTCGGCAGCATACTTGTTGGAGGAATCCTTGGGCTGTGTGCTGCCAGCTTCAAAGGTGCTGGTGCGGTCCCTGACGCCCAGGACCTTCACGCCGTCCTGGGTGATCCAATAGGGTCTGTAGGTGACGGGAGTATCGGCTGCGAACTGATCAAACAGGTTCTGGGGAAGCCGCAGACCGCCGATGAAGCCCTCGTCAATCGGCGTACCACTGACCGTCTTATCCTCAGAAACATCCGTGCCGACGGCAGTTGCGTTGATCTTGCCCTTGTTGACATACATGGTCATATAGGGCTGGCCATTCTGAACGGCCTTGACCATCTGGTACAGCTGGGCCGTTCCGGCGCTGCCGACAGAATCGTCAAACTCCTGGTTGTTGGTGCCGGAAACATAGTCCGTCCCGTTGATCTGGAAGCCAACCTCTTTGTAGAGCATGCGGTCCACGCTGGTAAGCGGATACAGCCGGACAACGGTTTCCTTGCCGCCATTTTCCGGCAGGTGACGCCAGACATAGTAGTTAGCGGGGCGCAGGTAATAATCGGGAACCTCCCAGATATAGTAGGTGGCGTTCTCGGTGGGGTTCAGCTCCATGGGGTTGCCCTGCTCCTGGACGTCCTTGTGGACGGTGGTGCAGGTCTCCTCGTTAAAGGTGCCGCCGTAGAGGTAATTCGCGGTGACGACGGAGGTGAGGTTGAACTCCTTGTAGCACCACAGGGGGTAATTCTTGCTTGCTCCCACTTCGCCCTTGTTTGCACCGGTGGCGCTATCCACGGTGCTGGCCACATGGGTAACGGTGAAGTAGGGGATATAGACCACGGGGGACGGGAACGTTTGAACCGGCTCTTCCCCATCTACGCCGGTGGCATAGATGCCGGAGGCATCGCCGTTGGTCTTAACCGAACCGGTGGCGTCCTGCTCGGGGACGATGGGAATCTCCACTACCAGCTTCTTGGCAGGGGTATGCATCTTGCCGGTGGTGGTGTCCTTGCCCACCCAGTTGGCAGCATAGTCAAAGCCGGTGACGTTGATGGTCTTGTCATCGACAGTCGCAGAGTACTTTGTGCCGTCGTGGTTAGCGGACCAGGTGTAGGTGCCATCATCGTTGACGGCCGTGCAGTCCACGCTATAGGCGGTGATGCTGTCCTTGTCAGCACCCTGCGGCAGCTTGAAGGAATCAGAGATCACGTCGCGGAGGACGGAGGTGCTGGTCAGCTTGACATCCGTGCCGCCGATGGTATGGCTGATGTCCGTGAAGATGTTGTTCAGGTCGGCGGCGCTGCTGACGGTCTTGTAGTAATTGGCCGGGTCCGCCTTGGCGCCACCGCTGGTCATACTGGTGGCATTGGGGTAGTTGGAGGACACATAGTTCATATACGTGTCGGTATCGCTGGAGGGCGTGGTGCCAAAGCAACCGATGGTGTAGACGGTGGCTCCGGCTTCCTTGATGGACTTACTGGCAGCAATGGCTCCGTTGGCGACAGTATCGAAATCCCCACCATTCCAGTGTGTGGGAGCACCATCCGTGAACATAACCACGACCTTCTGGCGGTCCTTGTTGGGATCACTCTGGATGATGTTCTTTGCATGCTCCATACCGCGGTCCGCCGAGGTGGGACCCTTGGCCGCGAGTTTGTTGACTGCCTCTTTCAGTTCGGTCGCACCCGCTGCGTCCACAGTAGTCAGCTTTTTTACGATCTGAGTAAAGTTGCATTCGGCGCTAGTGTTGTTATGGTACTCCGTGTGCGTATCATCACCTATAGCGTCCGTGCTTTCGCCCGCAAACTTCACGATGGCGATGCTGCTGTCGGGGGACTCCTTCGCCACGTTGTCAATGAAGGCATTGACGGCTGTCTTCAGGGCCGTGATTTTGGCGGTTTTGGACTTCTCTGTTCTGGTGTAGAACTGGGTGTGGCTGGTATCTGCGTCAGAAGCAGAGGTCTTGGGGGTCAGGCGGGTGCCGGTTTCACCCTGGCAGTTTCCCAAGTTGTTCTGGTGATTCTCTGAATACCAGCCAGGAGTGTGGTGAGACTCCGTACCCCAGTCCCAATACTTACCATCGCAGTAGTACGCCTGCTGGTACTGGCCATTGGCGTCCTGATAATAATAGGTAGACCGGGCATTCAAATCATACACAGGCGTGTAGTCGTAGTCTCTAATATAATCGTTATCGTTGTTGGATACGGCAGGGTCCATCGAGCCGGAGACGTCCAGGACCAGGACGATGTCCACGGGTTTTTTGGTGGTGGTAGTGGTGGTGGAGTTGTAGTAGTAGCGGGCGGGGACAGTGTAAGGGTTCCCCTCAGTAATCGCACCACTGCCGTTAACTGTCACTGTACCAGCACCATTGTTGGCCACAGTCACACCAACCGGCACATCGGTCAAAGCCGCATTGCCCTTGACTACGGTAACGGTCTCACCGCTTGCTGCATTACGCACAGCCGCGTTTGCCGCAGTCGTTCCAATGTGATATGTACCATCACCCGTCAAAACAACAGGCGCAGTCGCTTCTGTGTAGGCCGTAATATCGCTATCGGAGGTACCTCCAACAACTTTGATCACATCGTTGCCCGTCGCATCGGAAACCAAGCTGCCAGCATTGCCCGCAGCATCCTTCATCACCACCTGCGTATCGCCGCTGATGGTCATTTCCGTATGGCCACCGAAATTGTTGCTAATACCCATCAATGCGGTAGAAGCGCCCTTGCTCTCCAGCGTACCGCCAGAAATATTGAAGGTCTGCGTACCAAAATAGCCGGCATTGAAGCAGGCCGTGTTCGTCGCAACTACCTTACCGCCAGTCATGGTAACATCAGAGTTTCCGACAGCTGCCACAACAATACCTGCGCCGGGGCTATCCGGACTCACTTTGATCTCGCCGCCCTCGATCTTGAGTTTCGAGTTCACCAGCGTAATGCCAAACTTGCCCAAGTCAAGCTTTCCGCCAGTCCCGCTGTCCTTAATGGTAAACGTAGCCCCATTCTGGACTTCAAAAGCGTTCTGAGTGCCAACAGTCGTCACGGTCACGGTTTTGCCGTTCAGATCAATAGCCACATCCTTCGTGATCTGAGTGTTGGAATTTATCGCAGCATCCGCCAGCAGTACGATGGTTTCGTCCGCTTGCGCCGCCGCGATAGCATCCGCCAGCGTAGCATACCCGGTCTCGCCGATTTCTGCGATCTTCGCAGTAGTTCCCTCACCGTCCGCCCAAGCGGTGGTGGTGACGCCGATGGCCATGACCAGCGTCTCCATCGTGCCGAAGGGGTCTACCACCATCACGATGCCCAGAATGACGCTGAGCACCGCCAGCAGCAGGAAGACCTTCCAGCTCGAATACTCACACCGGCGCAGCTCAAGGGCGTTCTGGACGCGGCCAAGGCTGTCGAAGATGATGAACAGGCCGAACACGATGGGC
>OMAL01001075.1_pt1 | contig 13082 bp, 10 predicted proteins | sample 1644711 | NCBI WGS metagenome assembly OMAL01 (sample SAMEA103958122, study PRJEB25191) | human gut metagenome | biome: human-associated habitat [ENVO:00009003]; feature: intestine environment [ENVO:2100002]; material: feces | place: Germany | collected 2013/2015 | reverse complement strand
AAGAAAAAGTAGAAAAAATTGAAGCGATACTCAGAGAATATCTTCCGGAAGCAAACGGATATCAGAGTGTGATCATGGAAGCAATGGAATACAGTCTGATGGCAGGGGGAAAAAGACTGCGGCCAATGTTAATGAGAGAGACCAGCAGATTATTTGGCGATGAAACAGAAGCGCTTTGTCCATTTATGGCGGCGCTTGAAATGATTCATACGTATTCTCTGGTTCAACGATGAATATCGCAGAGGCAGAAAGACTACACATATTGTCTATGGAGAAGATATGGGGATACTGGCAGGGGATGCACTTTTAAATTATGCGTTTGAGACAGCATTTCGTGCGTTTGAGACAGCACCGCAGGAGAGCCTTAAAATCGGACGTGCCCTTAGTGTCCTTGGCAGAAAAGCAGGTGTCTATGGAATGATCGGCGGACAGGTGATCGATGTAAAAGAAACAGGACATGCTGTGCCGAAAGATGTTCTGGATACGATTTATGAGTTGAAGACAGGAGCGCTGATCGAATGTGCTATGATGATTGGTGCAATTCTCGGAGGGGCAGAAGAAGAGGATGTACGAAAGGTCGAAAAGATAGCACATTATGTGGGCATTGCATTCCAGATTCAGGATGATATTCTGGATGTGATCGGCGATGAGCAGACGCTTGGAAAACCGGTGGGCTCAGACGAGCGAAATGAAAAAACAACATACGTGTCGCTCCACGGACTGGAAAATGCGAAAGCGAAGGTTAAACAATATACCGAACAATCGATCGAACTGCTTCAGGCATTTGACGGAGAAAAAGAATTTCTTACCGGACTTATGACCTGGATGATCGACCGCGACAAATAAGAGAGAAAAGAGTGAGAGAATGAGCCGTTTACTGGATGAAATAAAAAAAGAAAATGATATCAAAGAACTCTCAGAGGAAGAGTTAGAGATATTAGCGGATGAGATCCGTGAATTTTTAATTCAGAAAATATCGGTTACCGGTGGACACCTGGCGTCAAATCTGGGTGTGGTGGAGCTTACCATGGCGCTTCATCTGTTTTTGGATCTGCCAAAGGACAAACTGATCTGGGATGTTGGTCATCAGTCCTACACACATAAACTGTTAACCGGAAGAAGAGAAAACTTTGATACACTCCGCAAATATGGCGGGATGAGCGGTTTTCCGAAACGAAAAGAAAGCGACTGTGACTGCTTTGATACGGGACACAGTTCCACCTCGATTTCTGCCGGATTAGGCTATGCACATGCCAGAGAGATCGCGGGCGAGGATTATAAGGTCGTATCTGTGATCGGGGACGGTGCGCTGACTGGCGGCATGGCATTTGAAGCTCTGAATAATGCGGCACAGTTAAAATCTAATTTTATTATTGTGCTGAATGATAACAATATGTCTATTTCTGAAAATGTCGGTGGACTCTCGACATATTTGTCCGGTTTTCGGACGGCAGATGCCTATCTGGATCTGAAAATGGGCGTGATGAATTCGCTAAACAAGATTCCGGTTTACGGCAATAAAATGGTAGAGCGGATCCGTAAGACGAAGAGTGGAATCAAACAGCTATTTATTCCGGGCATGCTTTTTGAAGAGATGGGCATCATTTATTTAGGACCGGTTGATGGCAGTGATATGAAGGGAATCTTAAGACTGCTGAAAGAAGCGTCGAATATTGAAGGCCCGGTCATGGTACATGTTTTAACACACAAAGGTGCAGGATATCTGCCTGCCGAGCGCCATCCGGCAAGATTTCATGGTACGGAGCCGTTTGATATTGAGACCGGATTGCCAAGCAAACCGAGAGTGAAAGCAAACTACACGGATATTTTTTCAACTGTGATGCGCAAGCTTGGTGACCGTGATGAAAAAGTGGTAGCGATCACGGCGGCTATGACGGACGGCACGGGACTCAAACGTTTTCATAATATGTTCCCGGATCGTTTCTTTGATGTTGGTATTGCGGAGGAACATGCAGTTACGTTTGCGGCAGGACTTGCGGCGGCAGGGTTAAAACCGATATTTGCGGTATATTCATCTTTCCTGCAGCGTGCATATGACCAGATCCTGCATGATGTGTGTATTCAAAATCTGCCGGTTGTTTTTGCAATCGACAGGGCAGGACTTGTCGGCAGTGACGGAGAGACACACCAGGGTATTTTCGATATATCCTATCTGTCTGCGATTCCGAACATGACGATCATGGCACCGAAAAATAAATGGGAGCTTTCCGATATGATCAAGTATGCCGTCGATTTTCCGACACCGATCGCAGTGCGGTATCCGCGTGGGGAAGCGTATGACGGGTTGAAAGAATACAGGCAGCCGATTTCCGTCGGTAAGAGTGAATGGATCTATCGTGAATCAGAGATCGCACTGGTTGCGTTAGGATCGATGGTTAAGACGGCTGAAAAAGTGCATGCGGCATTAAGGGAAGAAGGCATTCCTGCAAGTCTTATCAATTCCCGTTTTGCAAAGCCGTTAGACACACAGATGTTAATGGAGGCTGCATCGAAACATACACTGGTCGTTACCATGGAAGAGAATATCATAAATGGTGGCTTCGGGGAGCATATCACCCGTTTTTATAACGAACAGGGAATCTATGTGAATGTACTTAATATAGCAATCCCTGATGAGTATGTGGAGCATGGAAATGTGGATATTCTATACCACGAAGTCGGTATTGATGCGGATACCATATTAAAACGGATCAAAGAGGTTTATCATCCATTATAAGGCAGAAAGGATACAGATTCATTGAAAGAAAGATTGGATTTATTGTTGGTAAACAGAGGACTGGCACCGTCCAGGGAAAAAGCAAAAACGATGATCATGGAAGGCAATGTGTTCGTGGAAAATGAGCGCGAGGACAAGGCAGGTTCCATGTTTGATACAGAGGCAAAGATCGAGATAAAAGGAAATACGCTGAAATATGTAAGCAGAGGCGGATTGAAGCTTGAAAAAGCGATGACGCATTTCGATATAGAATTAAATGACAAAGTCTGTATGGATATCGGGGCATCGACCGGAGGATTTACAGACTGCATGCTCCAGAACGGCGCAAAAAAAGTGTATTCTGTCGATGTCGGATACGGTCAGTTTGCATGGAAGCTAAGACAGGATCCGCGGGTGGTCTGCATGGAAAAGACGAACATCCGTTATGTGACACCACAGGATATCGATGATGTATTAGATTTTGCATCTGTTGACGTTTCATTTATCTCATTGACGAAGGTGCTTGGCCCGGCAAGAGAACTGTTGGCAGATGGCGGTGAAATGGTGTGCCTGATCAAACCACAGTTTGAGGCGGGAAGAGAAAAAGTAGGGAAAAAAGGTGTTGTGCGCGATAAATCCGTACATGAGGAAGTAATTGATAAGGTCGTATCATTCGCACTTTCAATCGGATTTTCCGTGCTTCACCTGGAATATTCGCCGATCAAGGGACCTGAGGGCAATATTGAGTATCTGGTGCATCTGAAAAAAGAGGCAGAGGCAGAACAGGCAGGCGTGGAAGAATCTGTCGATGTACAAAAAGTGGTAGATGCGGCACATGGAGAACTGGACAAATAAATGAAAAATTTTCTGATTATCACAAACTATTATAAGGATTCTGAGGCGAGGCTGACCAATCACATTAAAGAATACATTGAGAAAAAGGGTGGTTCCTGCAGCACTTTTTTCAGCAATGGGGAGACACCGGGTGAGGCGGCTCCGCACAGGGAAGATATCCCTGAAAATACACAGGGAGTTTTGGTGCTCGGTGGAGACGGTACGCTGATCCGTGCCGCAGCAGCTTTGGTAAAGAGCAGACTGCCGCTGATCGGTGTCAATTTAGGGACACTGGGATATCTGTGTGAGCTGGAGGAAAAAGACGTATTTGCAGCAGTTGACAAGCTCATGAAAGACGACTACATGGTCGAAGAGCGGATGATGCTTGGCGGATACGGGATCAAGGGTGGTGAGATACTGCCTGCGGATATCGCACTCAATGATGTGGTAATTCACAGAACCGGGGCACTTTCGGTGGTAAATCTGATCGTCTATGTCAATGGTGAATATCTGAATACGTTCCGCGCAGATGGAATCATTATATCGACACCAACCGGATCTACAGGATATAATATGTCGGCGGGAGGTCCGATCGTGGACCCGAAGGCACAGATGATGCTGATCACGCCGATCAATGATCATAACTTAAGCTCAAAAAGTATCGTGATCAGTGCAGATGAGGAGGTTACCGTAGAACTTGGAAAGCGTCGCTCCCAGAAAGACGAGATGGTGGAAGTCAGTTTTGACGGAGACAGCAAAGTTCGTTTGGAAGTGGGCGATCGTTTTGTGGTGCGCAGGGCGGAAGATACGGCAAAGATCTGTAAATTGAGCAGTGAAAGTTTCCTTGAAATATTGCGCAGGAAGATGAGCGCTTATACATAATAGTGGATTTATCTTTAGAACAGGAGAAAGTATGAAAACAAAGAGACAGGCAAAAATACTTGAACTGATAAAAAAGAATAACATCGAAACACAGGAAGAATTATCGGATTATTTAGAGAGGGAAGGATATCAGGTAACGCAGGCAACGGTTTCGAGGGATATTCGGGAATTGAAGCTGACAAAGGTGGCAGTCAACGGGGGCAGGCAGAAATATGTTGCACTGATGGAGGCAAGCGAAGATCTGTCTGAAAAATATACCAGAGTGTTCCGCGATGGATTTGTTTCCATGGATATGGCACAGAATATCCTTGTTATCAAGACGGTATCAGGAATGGCAATGGCGGTGGCTGCGGCACTTGATGCCATGCATCTGCATGAAGTTGTGGGATGTATTGCCGGGGATGATACGATCATGTGTGCAGTCAGAAGTGTACAGGAAACTGTTGAAGTTATGGGACGGCTGCGCAAAATTGTAGAAGAATAACAGACTGTCAGAAAAGAGGAGATACTTCCGGGAGAGAATGCGCGGGAATGCGCAGGAAGGAGATTCTATGTTACAAAATCTGCATGTGAAAAATTTAGCACTGATTGATGAGTCGGAGGTCGATTTTGCCGGGGGATTAAATATCCTGTCCGGTGAGACAGGTGCCGGAAAGTCCATTATCATTGGATCAATCAATCTTGCACTTGGAGGCAAGGTTCAGAAAGAAATGCTGCGTGACCCGGAAAAACCAGCGCTGGTGGAACTCATTTTTTCTGTTACCGAAAAGCAGAAACAGGTGTTAAAGCAGCTTGATGTGGAGACTGAGGATGATGAGGTCATCTTAAGCCGCAGGATCACGGGTGGACGCGGTGTCTCGAAGGTCAATGGCGAGAGTGTGCCTGCTTCAAAAGTAAAAGAAATTGCTTCGGTTTTGATCGACATTCACGGACAACATGAGCATCAGTCACTTTTGTCGAAGAAAAAGCATTTAGAGATCCTTGACAGTTATGCAAAGGAAGAGATCGAGCAGCCGAAAAAGGAGCTTGCAGAGGCATATAAGGACTATAAGAAACTTGTGTCAGAGTTAAACGATGCGGACGTGGATGAGGAAGAACGCTTAAGGGAAGTTTCGTTTTTGGAATATGAAGTCGGTGAGATTGAAGAGGCCGGACTTACTGTGGGAGAAGATGAGGAATTAGAGACACAGTATAAGCGTTTCATCAATGGGAAAAAAATTGTGGAAGCACTCAATCAGGCGTATCAGTATACCGGAGGGATGGATCAGGCATCAGAGCTGACCGGACGTGCGCTAAGGGAACTTTCAGGCGTATCAGTGTATGATGAGAAAATTGCTGATATGGAAGAAACGCTTACGCAGATCGACAATCTGCTAGGTGACTTTAACCGGGAGATTGCAGATTATCTGGATGATACAGATTTTGACGAGGAGACATTTTACCATCTGGAAAAACGTCTGGATGAGATCAATCACTTAAAGTCAAAATATGGAAGTTCTATTGAGGAAATATTAAGTGCATGCGAAGCGAAACAGGAACGGCTGCTCCGGTTAAAAGATTATGATACTTATCTGGCTGATTTAAAAGAAAAAGTAAAAAACGCGGAGAAAAAACTGCAGAAAAGCTGTGAAAAAGTGTCCGATATCCGCAAAAAATATGCAGAAAAACTGGTTATTGCAGTGACGGAAGCATTGAAAGATCTGAACTTTTTAGATGTTGTATTTGAAATGCGGTTTGACGTGCTGTCAAATTACACAGCAAACGGATACGACGATGCGGAGTTTATGATCTCGACGAATCCGGGAGAGCCGGTACGCCCGCTTGGAAAGGTGGCATCCGGGGGAGAACTTTCAAGAATTATGCTTGCGATAAAAACAGTGCTTGCCGATCAGGACGAGGTGGAGACGCTGATCTTTGATGAGATCGACAGTGGAATCAGCGGACGCACGGCACAGATGGTTTCCGAGAAAATGAATCTTTTAGGACGTTCACACCAGATCATCTGTATCACACATCTGCCGCAGATCGCTGCGATGGCGGATGCACATTATCTGATTGAGAAGGCTGTCTCAAACGGCGCAACCGTCTCAAAGATCAGACGGCTTGATACGGCAGAAACCGTGGACGAACTGTCCCGTATGCTTGGCGGTGTTGAAATCACGGATAAGGTAAGAGAAAGTGCGCGGGAAATGAAAGAACTTGCCGCAAAAAAGAAAAAATAAAAATTCCAAAAAAAGGCCGGTGTGTCAGGAAGTGGCAGGGCAGTTTGGATAAATAACAGCGTGAAAAAGAAAAAAGCACATATAATAAAAAGGGGATATCGAAACAGGATATCTTCTTTTTTTGCGAAAGATGGGGAAAACAGGAGAGAGAGAATGAAAAAGATAAGTGCTTATTACAGAATTATACAAAATCTTACCTGTATGGGATTCTTTTTTACGTTGATTTTTGCGGTAAAATCGTTTGAGAATGCTGTGCCGGATGAGATATATGTGAGAGCGGGAGAAACGGTATCTTATGATTTTGATGTTCCGGTCAGTGTTGTGCTAAAGCAGGACAGTGCGGAGGTATTTGAATATCTGACAAAAGATTCACCGCTTACGTATTGTGTAAATTGCAGATTATTTGGAATTTTTCCCGTTAAAGATATCACGGTTATGCTGGTGGAACCGGAAACGGTTTATGCCAGTGGAATGCCGGTTGGAATTTATGCGAAAACAAAAGGAGTACTTGTGATCGGGAATGGGGAAGTGGAGAGGGTAGATGGACGGGAGGTAAAGCCGTCAGAAAATCTTGTAAAAAGCGGAGATTATATTGTCAGTGTCAATGGGATGGCAGTCAGCGAGAAAGAAGACCTTGCTGCAGCAGTGAACGAAGCCGGAGGAGGAAAAGATATTCTTGGAATCATGCGTGGCGAGGAATATATTGAGGTTTCCCTGGATCCGGTAAAGAGTGTCAGTGGAAAATATATGCTTGGTGTCTGGGTGAGGGACGACCTTGCGGGAGTAGGAACACTTACTTATTACAAAGCAGATGGAACCTATGCAGCACTTGGACATGCAGTGAGTGACAGCGATACCGGAACAATCATGAGTATGGCGGAAGGGTATCTTTATCATACAGATATTGTAGGCATAAAGAAAGGAAAGTCAGGCACTCCGGGAGAACTTTCCGGTATTATTCAATACGGGGACAGTACAAGAATAGGTTCGATCATGCAAAACACCGGTCTTGGGATTCATGGAGTCTTAAGCGGAAACTTAAAGTGGTTAGAAACCGGGGAGTGTTATGAGGTGCGTTATAAACAGGATATCAGGACCGGAAGTGCGTTTATTGTATCGTCTGTTTCCGGGGAGAGTAAAAAATATGAAGTGATGGTGGAAAGTGTTGATTACAGCGGAAAAGAGGAAAATAAAGGAATCCTGATCCGGGTTACAGACCCTGAACTTTTAGAGCTGACAGGCGGGATCGTACAGGGAATGAGCGGCAGTCCGATCATACAGGACGGGAAACTGATCGGGGCCGTTACACATGTGCTCGTCAATGATCCGACCAGGGGTTATGGGATATTCATTGAGAAAATGCTTTAACATCACAGGCAAATATGGTATTATGAAACAAAAAGTGACAGTTTTTGTAAATGGGTGGCATATGCATACAGAGAGTGAAATAGAGAAATTAGCGGCGGAATATATGGAGGAAGGCCGGACAGCCTTTTTTTCAAAAGAATTAAATAAGGCGGCAACTTTAACGCAGAATGCAATCGATATCTATCGGATGGAAAAAAATTATGAACAGTATGCATTTGCGCAGAATATGATGGGTGTCATCTATGTGTCGCTTGGAAATGAATCGGCTGCAATGGATTGTTATTTAGAAGTGTTAGAGTGTTCAAAAAGACATGGAATAACATCCGTTCTGGCATTGGCGTATAATAACATAGGTTCCAGATATCAGGAGTTACGGCAGCACCAAAAGGCGATTGGATATTTTGAAAGGTCTGCAGATGAACTTGAAAAAGTGACAGACACAGAGAATGAGAATTTTCAGATCAGGTATCTGATTACACACATGAATCTCATGAAGTCCTATGGGGAACTTGACCGGCTTGACGATGCACGCAAGGAACTTCTTAAATTAGAAAAATGCAGCCAGGGTATTGTGAATGAAATGTATCGTTACTCTTATCTGACATTGAAATCAAGACTTTACTGGAACATTGGGGAAAAAGAATATGTGTATGAGCATTTGGATGAATTGATAAAGGGTGGAATTGATGATTCAAATGCAGCAGATTATATTGAAGATGTAAGTGACTTGTGCGGCCTGCTGAAAGATATGCAGGAGTTTGACAAGTGGAAAAGAGTGATTCTGGCATTTGAGCAGCATGCAAAGAAACAGAACAGCATTTATTATGAAATGATTCTCAATGAAATGTGGCTGGATTACTATAAGGAGCTTGGGGACAACGAGCAGTATGTAAAGCTCTGCATTCACTATGTAGATGTGGCTCAGCAGCAGAAAAAAGCAGACAATGAGGAACGTGCATGTGCGATCGACTTAAAGATTGAACTTCAGGAAAAGGAAGAACAACGCAGACATGCGGAGGTACGTTCCAATCAGGATGCACTGACAGGGCTGGGCAACCGGTATATGTTAGAGAAGGATGCTGTGGATGTGATTGAACATGCAATAAAAACAGGCGAAAAGATTGCTGTCGGAGTGCTTGATATCGACTGCTTTAAACAGCATAATGATACATATGGGCATATTCAGGGGGATCGTTGTCTTCGACATGTTGCTGATGTTTTGAAGAATGCCGTGGAAAAACGTGGAAAGGCATACAGGTTTGGCGGGGATGAGTTTGTACTGCTTATCCAGAACGGGGAAGAAAATACGATCACTTCCATTGCAGAAACGATAAAAAAAGAACTGCAGCAGCTGCATATAGAGGATAAGGATTCTGGCAGACAGGCAGCCGTCACGATTTCACAGGGATATGCAAGTTTCCTGCCAAGCAGACAGGAAAGCAGAAATAGTCTGATTGAACATGCGGATAAAGCATTGTATGAAGTAAAAGAAAACGGAAGGGATGGATTTCGTATTATTGTAGAATAATTCATAATTTATGTAAATTTTTGCGCTTGACGACTACATTCGACAAAATAATTTGAGTGAAAATAAGTATCATCAATTTACAAATAATTCATGATAATAGAAAGTTCGCGAGGCGCACTTTCTATTGTTTTGTCACAGGAGGGCTTGAAATGGAAAAATTAAGTGTAGCAATTGCTGATGATAATGAGATAATGTTACAGTTATTAGGGGATATTATCGAAAGTGATGATGAGTTGAATGTGGTAGGAACAGCAAAAGACGGTGAGGAAGCTTATCGTGTGATAAAAACAAAAGAGCCGGATATCGTGCTGCTTGACATAGTAATGCCAAAGTTAGACGGACTTGGGGTACTTAGCCGTGTGAACAAGGATAAAACGATCAAAAAACACCCGGCATTTATCATGATCAGTGCAATCGGACAAGATCGTATCACGGAAGATGCGATCAACATGGGGGCATCGTATTACATTATGAAACCATTTGATAATGATATGATCATTGACCGGATCAAACGGATCAAAAACCGCAGTGTGCCCGGAATGGAAAAACGTAAGATAAATGCATATGAAAAGGCAGAGCCGGTCAGCGAGCGCAGTCTTGAAGCGGATGTGACGGAGATCATCCATGAGATCGGTGTTCCGGCACATATCAAAGGATATCAGTACTTAAGGGATGCCATTGTTATGTCCGTGAATGATATGGAGATGTTAAATTCCATCACAAAGATCCTATACCCGACGATTGCAAAGAAATACCAGACAACATCAAGCAGAGTGGAGAGAGCGATCCGTCACGCAATCGAGGTAGCATGGAGCAGGGGAAAGATGGATACGATCGATGAGATGTTCGGTTATACGATCCACAATGGAAAAGGAAAGCCGACCAACTCAGAATTTATCGCGCTGATCACAGACCGTATTCGTCTGGAACATAAAATGTATTAATACTTTTCAGAAAAGTAAAAAAGAGTTATAATATTCTTTAGATTTTCAAAAGTTTATAGAAGAATAAATTTTTGGGGCTGGAGGGTTTATGACATGAAAAAAATATTATTTGCGGCTTCAGAAGCTGTGCCTTTTATGAAAACCGGAGGACTTGCAGATGTAACAGGCTCATTGCCAAAATATTTTGACAAGAAGAATTATGACGTGAGGGTCATTCTTCCAAAATATGTCTGCATGGAAGAACGGTGGAAAGGACAGCTTCATTTTTTATGCCATTTTTATGTGAATTTAAGCTGGAGGAAACAATACGTTGGGATTTTTGAAACAACGTATGATGGAATTACTTACTATCTGGTCGACAATGAATTTTATTTTGCGGGAAATGCACCGTACAACAATATTTATGAGGACGTGGAGAAGTTCGCATTCTTTTCAAAAGCAGTGTTAGAGGCATTGCCGTATCTTGATTTCTGTCCGGATATCATCCACTGTCATGACTGGCAGACGGGACTGCTTCCGGTATTTTTGCGTACTTTATATGGAGATGAGGAATACTATACGGGTATAAAGACGGTATTTTCCATCCATAATCTGAAATTTCAGGGAAGATGGAAACTGCCTGCAGTTATGGATATTACCGGACTGCCGGAACAGATTTTTACCTCAGATAAGTTAGAGTCTTACGGTGAGGCGAATTACTTAAAAGGCGGTGTGGTCTATGCAGATGCAGTCACCACAGTCAGTCCGACTTATGCCTATGAGATCACGACACCAGAGGGCGGTGAAGGATTAGAAGGACTTATGTATGCGTGCAGGGATAAACTTTCCGGTATTTTAAATGGCCTGGATTATACAGAATATGATCCACAGAAAGATGTCTATCTGACCAATCATTATAACGAGGTGAATTATAAGGAAGGAAAGGCACTCAACAAAACACGTCTGCAAAAAAATGTGTCTCTTCCGGTAGACGGGGACGTATTTCTGATCGGTATGGTATCGCGTATGACAGACCAGAAAGGGTTTGATCTGATCGCATATATCATGGATGAACTGCTCAGTACCGAGCGTGTCCAGTTTGTTGTGGCAGGAACCGGAGAGGCACGATATCAGGATATGCTGTCTTACTTTGCGGGAAAATATCCGGATAAGATGAAGGTACATATCGGCTATTCAGAGGAACTTGCCCATCAGATTTATGCCTCCTGTGATGCATTTTTGATGCCGTCTTTGTTTGAGCCTTGTGGTTTAAGCCAGCTGATGAGCCTTCGTTATGGCACGGTTCCGATCGTGCGTGAAACGGGTGGTCTTAAGGATACCGTCATTCCGTATAATGAATATACGAAAGAGGGAACCGGATTCTCCTTTGCAAATTATAATGCGCATGAGATGTTAGCGACGATCCGTTATGCGTTATCCGTATTTTACCAGCATAAAAATGACTGGGATATACTGATAAAACACGGTATGAGTCAGGATTTCTCCTGGAACGCATCGGTGGCAGAATATGAAAAGTTGTACGACAGTCTGATGACAAAGTTTACATGGTAATACGGTCACTTTTTTGAAAAATAATTTACATGGTAATACGGCTGCTTTCCCTTGAATAATAATATACATGGTCGGAGAGAATATCCTCCGTGGAAAGCTGTGTGGCATTGACTTCCTGAACCATTTCCGAGAGTTCCCGATAGGACTGCTGACGGGTATCTGCGGGACTGTTTGCGGAGGATAGCAGAGGATCGGCCGGTGTGGCAAAAGAATTGACGGGAATGATGAGAACTTCGTGGATGCTGCTTGGAAGGATATAAAGATCACTTCTTAAGTGCTCTGCGAAGTTTTTTAGCAGATCCTGATACAGGATACATGCAGAGCCGTTTAATTTTGTATGATTGGACAGCACATACATCGGAAAAGGTGCCGGTGGAGCAAGGATGGCGGAGCTGTCGTCATCGGAAAGAAGTTCTTTTAGCACGTCGCTCATATTGCGAAGCTCATAATGCTGGAGATCCGGTGTGTTTTTGCATGCAAGTGCATACAGGTCATCTTTTGTGATATTCCAGAAGGAAAGATGATGGTTATGGATCAGGATCGTAGCAGAGCTGCCAGAGGCTGACGGAGAGCAGGAAATCTTTTCTTCTGAAAATGACTGGCTGATATCGTCCGGATCAATGCCGATCAGACAGTTGAATACGATCGCCAAATCAAGAAAACGAAAATGGGGAACATCTGTTAACAGCGCCTTGTTGCGCTCGTAATTGATCAGCTTAAAGATAATGCGGGACTGAACCTTCTCATAGCATGTGAAAAAGGAAATATCAACACTGTGGGCGGGTTTGTTCTGCTGATAAATGTCCCTGATCTCGGTGCAGATATCAGAAATGGGCCGGCCGTTTTCATATGCATGAAAATAGTCATTCAGATAAATGGTCGGTGAGATATTGCAGCCCGGAGTTAAAACGGTCAGACCGTCTAAGTGGGTATTGTTATTTTTTAAAATGTCCTGCAGGATAATGGAAACGTCAGAACCAAATGCGTCCTGTAAAGATTGTCTGATCTGCTGTTTAAATGTCTGATATGTCATAAAG
>OMAL01001073.1_pt1 | contig 13122 bp, 1 predicted proteins | sample 1644711 | NCBI WGS metagenome assembly OMAL01 (sample SAMEA103958122, study PRJEB25191) | human gut metagenome | biome: human-associated habitat [ENVO:00009003]; feature: intestine environment [ENVO:2100002]; material: feces | place: Germany | collected 2013/2015 | reverse complement strand
TGCGGGCAGCTTCCCGGGCACGGGCGGCCGTGATGCTCTTCTCGATGATCTTCTTGGCCATCGCCGGGTTTTCTTCAAAGTACGTCTTGATTTCCTCGTACACGACGTTGCCCACCACGCCTTCAATCTCCGTATTCACCAGCTTGTCCTTCGTCTGGGAGGAGAATCGCGGGTTGGGCATCTTGACGGAAATGACCGCCACCAGGCCTTCACGAACATCTTCTCCGCTCAGGGAGGGGTCTTTTTCCTTCAGCAGGCCGTTAGCCTTCGCGTAACCGTTGATGACGCGCGTCAGGGCGCCGCGGAAACCGGAAAGGTGCGTTCCTCCGTCTCCGTTGTAAATGGAGTTGGCAAAGCAAAGGATGTTTGTTTCATACGTGTTGTTGTACTGGAACACAACATCCACCAGAACATCGTCCTCCATCTTCTTGCCGTCGTACTCCACTTCCACCTTCCGGACACCGGAAATGGAGATGGGGTCCTCGTTGATCACTTCCTTGTTCGTGCCCAGCTGGCGCACGAACTCCACAATGCCGTCCTTATAAAAGAACGTTTCCCGGCGCGCCGGAGCTTCGCGCTCGTCAATCAGTTCAATGACCAGGCCGGGATTCAGGAAAGCCAGTTCCCTCAGGCGCGTCGTCAGGCGGTCAAACTTGAACTCCGTGGTATCCGTGAAAATGGTGGCGTCCGGGAAAAACGTGATCGTGGTTCCCGTTACTTCACAGGCACAGGAACCTACTGTACGAAGGGGTTCCACCGTCTTGCCGCGCTCAAACTTGATCTGGTAGCGCTTGCCGTCCCGGCGCACCTCCGCCTTGAACCAGTCGGACAAGGCGTTCACGCATTTGGCGCCCACACCGTGCAGGCCTCCGGAGTACTTATACGCTCCCTGTCCGAATTTACCGCCCGCGTGCAGGTTGGTCAGAACCAGCTCCACGGCGGGAATGCCGAACTTCGGATGGATATCCACCGGAATGCCGCGTCCGTTGTCTACGATGGAAATGGAACCGTCCACATGAATGACAATGTCAATCTTGCTGCAATAACCGGCCAGATGCTCGTCAATGGAGTTGTCCAGCACTTCAAATACGCAATGGTGCAAGCCTCGTTCGTCAGGGTCCCCGATGTACATGCCGGGCCGCTTCCGCACGGCCTCCAGGCCTTCCAGTTTGTCAATCTGCGCGGCGCCGTATTCATGCTGCGCCGTCGTGGAAACGGTGGTTTCAACAACCTCGTTGGTATCTTCGGACATAACCGAAATATACTACGCTTCTCTTAATTTTTTGCAAGGCTAATATTAAATAAAGCGCGTGCGCGCGCGTAGGCCCTATCCATGCAAAACTCCGCTGAAATCGCATAAAAAAGGCCCTATTGCTCGCGTTCCGGTTTTTTCCGGCTCCGGATAGCGGAAAAGGGTTCCGGAAACATTTGGCGCGTTTTTACAGATTTGAGGTGGGGATGAGGTTTATGGCTCCGGGGGGTGGGAGGGGCGGCGCTTTCCTTTTTTGCTGCTGTTTCGTTTTTGGCCTATCCAGTCCGACCCTTGGGCGCACCTGTGGGATTTTCGGGCAGCAGAGGGCCGTTCCGGAGTTGTCCGGAACGGCCCTGGAGGGTCAGGAGGAAGGCCTTTGGGGGGTGGGAGGGGTGCCTTCTCCTTGTGTTTTCCTTCTTTTAGAAGTCGTAGCGGTAGCCGACGCTTCCGTTGATTGAGCCGGATCCGTCCCGGATGTCCGCGTTTCCGTTCACGAAGACGGTTCCTTTCGTTCCCACCGGCACGCTCAGTCCCGCTCCCAGCTGCAGCGCCGTCGTTCCCACTTTCGCCCCCCTTACGCTTTGCGAGAAGCCGGGGTTGCCCAGCAGCGATACATTTGTTTCTCCCCTCCGGTCTCCCAGGTCCTGCGCCGCGTTCACGCGGATTTCCACCAGCGCTTCCCTCCCGAAGAGGTTGCTGCCCGCCAGGCCCATCCAGCGGCCGCCCAGCGCCACCGTTCCCGTCGTCCAGTCCTGCCGCCCGACGTCCAGTCCCGCGTTCCCCGCTCCCGTTTCCGCGTAGCCGTCCATCCGCGTCGTCACCACCGAGGCGTTGAAGAGCGGCTGCAGCACGCTGCTGCGGTTTTCGTTGAGGTATACGTCGTAAGTGAGTTCATACATTGCTCCAATGCCCCACCCGCTGGTGCTTCCCTGCGTCCCGTAGCTTCCTTCCCCGTAGCTGACCGTACGGTTGAGTTTCGCGTCGTTCCACCCTCCCGTCAGGATGAGCGTGTGCGCCCAGCGCCTGTCCTGGTAGCGCCCGAAGAGGCTGGCGTAGTAGCTGTCCAGGTGCCCGTCGGCGCTGTCCGCCGCGCTGGCCGTCAGGTCGCCGTAGCCGGCCGTGAAGGCCGCTCCCACCGTGAGGTGGTCGCTGAGGTCCGCGTCCATGCCTACCGTGCCTCCCCAGGTGGTGAGCTGGTAGCCGCTTTCATCACCTCGGGTGTCCAGTCTGGCGTAGGAGCCCGTTCCTTCCATCCACATGTGGAAGCGGGGGAGGTCGTCGTTGACGTAGGCCGGGTTGACTCCCATGAGCGTGGTCCGGTTCCTGATCCAGACCATCTGGTCGCGCAGCGCGTCCCTTTGCGCCGTCCCCAGCGCGTTGACCGTGCTCCCAGCCGCGGCTGCCATGGCGCGGGAGGCTCCGGAGAGGTCGCCGTTGCTGATCATGGTGCTGACGCCGTTCATGAATTGGGCCAGCTGGGAGTCGGAGTCCAGGTTTTTGCGGGCTTCCCAGAGCAGGCTGGCTCCGGCGGCGGAGTTCCACGTGTCAGCCGCGGGGGAGAAGAGGTTTTCCTGCCGGAGGGTGGCATTGAGCAGGATGTCGTTTCCGTCGCGGCTCAAGGTGGCGTCCTGGTAGTAGACGGCGAAGAGTCCGGATATCCGGGCGGCGAGGCTCTGCCCGTCTTCCAGGCCGCTGATGCTGTCGGTGGCGCTCATCAGGATGATGTCATGGAGGTCGCTTCCCGCGTTCATGGCGGCATTTCCTTCCATGTTGGAGAGGAGGAAGCCGGCTCCGTCCTGCACGGTGATGGTGCCCGCCGTCAGCATGGGGGCGCCGAAGGGGGCGTCCTGGTTGAAGTTGTAGATCAGTTCCGTCGTGGAGCCGTTCTGGAAGGTGACGCTTTCCGCGTTGAGCGTGGTGTTGGCGCTGCCCTGGGCGTCCCCGGTGGCTTCAATACGCAGGGTGCCGTTGTTTCCGGCGGTGATGTTGTTGTAGTTCAGCGTGGGGGTGTCCGCGGCGCCTTTCAGGACAAGGGTGCCTCCGTCACGGACGGCGAGGTCGTAGTTCTCACTGCCGGTTTGCAGGTATTGGGTGGTTTTCCCGGAGATGTCCAGGGCGCCGCTGCCTTCCAGCGTGCCGGAGAAGGTTCCGGCGGAGGTTGTCGCCGAGGAGATGGCGAGGCGGCCTCCGTTCATGGACAGGGTTCCGGCGCCGGAGAGGCTGCTGATGGCGGCGGTTTCCGTTCCGGAGAGGTTCAGCGTGCCGTCGGCGGTGATGGCGGGGCCGTCCAGCCGGGCTTCTCCGCCCAGGGCCAGTTCCGCTCCTTCCCGGATGCGGAGGGAGCCGGTTCCGGTGATGGCTCCGTTGTTGATGCTGCTTGTTCCGGTCAGGTCAAGAGTTCCCTGAATGGCCAGGGTTCCTCCGGCTTCCGTAGCGGTTATGGTTTCGATTTCGGCGTTGCCGCTGATGGTCAGGCCTCCTCCTTCCAGCGTGAGGGTGTCCAGGGAGTTTTCCGCGCCGTTGAGGATGATGTTTCCTTCGCGCAGGGCCAGGGTTTCCACGTTCATCGTTCCTCCGACCGTCAGCGTCCCGGTTCCTTCTTTGATGAAGGTGACGTTGCTGCCGCCCGTGATGCTGCCGCCCATGACGGTGTCCTGGCCGGCCGGGTCGATGTCGTCTTCTCCCGTCGTCATTTGTTTGTTGTTGAGGATGACGACGGCTGTGCCGTCTCCGGTGTTGTTGACGACCAGGCTGCTGCCCGTGGCTCCCATCAGGTTGTTGATTTTAGCTCCCTGTCCGTCGGCTTCGCCCGGCGCTCCGGCCAGGTTGACCGTCAGGGTCTGGCCGCCGCCGATGACGACGCCGGCATAGCCGGAGAGTGTCTGATAGGAGTTGACTTCATGGGCGTTTCCTCCTTCCGCCTGCACGCGGTAGAGGCCAGTGGCCGCTCCGCTGAGCACCAGGCTGCCTCCGTCCGTTCCGGTGACCCGGATGCCGTAGTTGGCCAGAAGGTCGGTCGTGAAGGCGATGTCTCCCAGGTCGCCGACGGTCAGCGTTCCGCTGGTCAGGGTCAGGTAGCTGGATGAGTCGTCGGTTTTGTGGTCCAGCAGGAGGTTGACGACGGCGTCGTTGCTCAGGTCCAGCGTCAGCCCTTCTCCCTCTATGGTCAGGTTCGGGTCGCTTCCCGTTGCGCTGCCGTTGCTGATGACGGCGTTAGATGCCTGCGTGTCCCGGCCGATGTTTTCCGTTCCCAGGGCGATGGTCAGTCCGTCCAGGCCGCCTTCTCCTACGGTTACGGTTCCGCTGACTCCGGTCAGGCGGGAGCCGGAGGCGATATTCCACGTTCCTTTCATATGGCTGCCGTCGGCTCCGGAGAGGTTCAGGCTGCCTGCCGTGATGGAGATTCCTTCCGTGGTTCCGTCAAGGATGGTTTCCGCTCCTGCCGCGTCCGCTCCGAGTGTCAGGGTTCCCGCTCCCGTTTTGGTCAGGGACGGGCTGTCGGTCAGCGCCCAGATGGTGGCCGAGGCTCCTTCCTGCGCGATATTGATTTCATCAAACCGGGTGAAGGTGACGTTTTGGAAGTCCTCGTTTCCAAAGGTTCCCTTGAGTTCCAGCGTCCTGTTTCCTTCTACCGCCGCTCCGGCGCTTCCGCCGACGGTGATACCTCCGTCTTGTCCTTCCGCCCCGAAGACGCTTCCTCCCGTCAGGGAGACGAGGACGTCGCCTCCTACTGTGCCGCAGTTGCCCGCCCCGTAGATGTCGCCCAGGTAGGCGCCTTTTCCAAGGGTGACGGTGACGTTGCCGCCAATGCTGACGGGCAGGGATGCGGGATCTTCCGCCGTCCACGTGCTTCCTCTCCAGGAGCCGCCCACGATTTTGCCCGTGAAGGTGGAGCCTCCGTCAATGGAGACGCCGGTGTTTCCGTTGGTGGTCAGCGTCGTGCCGTTGCCCCAGTTCCAGAAGGAGCCGCCCATGATGTCTCCCGTGAAGGTGATTCCTTCTTTTCCGGTGATGGAGACGCTTGAGCTGCCTTCCACTTTTTGTACGGCTCCGTTGCTTTCGGATTTCGTGTTTGCGTAGCTGCCCCCATAGATGTTTTTGACGAAGTTGTTGTGTCCTTCCGTTTCGGAGAGGGCCGCATCGCTTATATTGATTGTTACCGAGGTGTTGCCCTGGATGGTCGTTCCTGAAACCTGGTTGGCCGTCCACGCGCTTCCGCCCGTGATGAAGTTCTGGCCTGTGACGTTGCCGAAGTCTCCCAGGTTGACGGTCGCGCTGTTGCTGTACTGGATGTTGGTGACCAGGACGCTCGTGTTTCCTGTGATGGTGGTGACGGCATTGTGGGCGGAGGTGCTTCCCCCGATGATGGCTCCCGCCACGATGGCGTTATCTTTGACGGTAACGTTTGTGCTGCCCGTCAGGGTGGTGCTCGCTCCTTTGTTGTTCCCGCCGATGACGTGTTCCGCCGTGGCGTTTCCAGAGAGCTGCACATGGGTGTCTCCCGTCAGCGTGCTGGTCTGTAGGTTGCTCCCCCATTCGTTGGTTACGCCGCCGGAGATGATGCCGAACGCTCCTCCGTTGACGTCCATCCAGATGTCCCCCTGGTAGTTGAGGTTGCCGGCCGGCAGCGTCGCTCCGCTGTTGTATACTCCGTTCAGGTTGATTTTGGTCCCGCCGGTGTTGGTGATTTGATAGACTTTGTCCCCGCTGCCCGTCAGGGTGCCGTCCAGATATCCCAGGCTGACATTGGCCGCGCTTTCAGTCCCAAGCGTCAGCGTAAAGGCGTTTTTGTCCGTTTCTTCCAATTCCCCTCCCGCTCCCGCAGATACCCACGTCACTCTGCTTATCGCTCCTTCGTCAATCGTCAGCACGCTGCCTTCTATCCTGTATTGATCCTCCAACAGGCCAAGGACGCTGAAACCCTCGCCTAGTTCACCTCCCAAATCAACGGTATTGACTCCTTCGGCGCTGAATTCCTGCAACAAACGTCCAATATCTATCTTACCGGACGTCCACGTGGTATTTGAAGCAGTAATTCCATCATTTCCCGATGAAGACGTATAAGATAAAACAGCGCCATCGACAGTCACATTCTGCAATGTGCCGGTACCGCTCATATTCAACGTAATAGTTGAGCCGATCGTTTGTGAGTTAAAATCAAGCGTCCCCCCATCCAACGTAACAAGGCCGCTTCCCAAAGCGGAATTATTCATGCACCTTACGGTGGAACCGGAGGTGATGACCCATTCAGCGGTCATGGATGCATTGGCAGCATTGTTTAAAACCAGCGTGCCGCCGAATCCTTCCCCGCCCACCGTAATGGTCCGTCCGGAAGAATTTAGTGAACCGTAAACATTCAGCGTCTTGCCATTTGCCACAAGGACATTCCAGTCAGCATTCACATTAACCGCCCCCCACGCATTGGAGGAAGAACCCAGGGAAAAATCTTCATGAACCGTAAATAATACCGGTTCTTCCGTGCCGGCTCTCCCCAGTATAAGAGTCCTCTGGGCATTATTATTAGGGACGAGGGAGAAACCCGTTGCCCCTTCCTCCACAATCAATCCCCCCATGGTAAATGGCGTAAAGGAGCAGGATGGGTTTTTATTGGCCGCCGATACGGTAACATCGCCCACTTCCGTTCCAGATGCGACAAAGCGCAATGTGTTGTATTCCGACAATCCCGTCTCATTGGCAAAAAGGTTCCAAATACTCCCCTCTTCGGAGACGGAACCCCAATTGGTATTGATAGGACCGTATGTCCCATCCGGATTGGTCAGCGCGATGCCGCCGTTATGAAAATTATTGGATGAGCTCCCTACCCATGTATAGATATTGCCGGAATATCTGTTGCCGTCCCACTCCGTTGCAGCGGACGCATGAAAACCGGATATGGCATAAAACGACAATAAGGCGGATAACAAATTGAGCGGTAGACGTAACTTCATAACTTTCAAATATGAGTAAATAATAAAGCTCTCCAACCGTCCTGATTGGCTGCTTGCAATATAGCTATTATCGAATTAGCAATCCGCCGTCAACATTCAACATTGATCCAATGTGCGTTGTATACCCGGAACCCATCTTTTTCTTAAGAACCAATTCATGATTTTTCAAAAAACATATTTCATATCTCTTTCATTATAAACATTAAAAATAACTGATTCTGGTCTATTTTCTGGATAACGATTCTGCGGATTGCTAATCCGCAATGCAACATTTCACATGAAAACAAAAATGGACGCAAAAACTATTTTATCCCCGCCCCATACCTGAATAAATGATGTAGCAAAACAGCTCTTTGGTGAAGTTTACTTGCTATACATAAAATACTTACGGTTTTGAAAGGAATCCGCTGCAACCATAAGTAAAAAAGAATGGACTGTTTTCCTGCAACAGATTCAGAGCAAAAATTAGAAGTCGTAGCGGTAGCCGACGCTTCCGTTGATTGAGCCGGATCCGTCCCGGATGTCCGCGTTTCCGTTCACGAAGACGGTTCCTTTCGTTCCCACCGGCACGCTCAGTCCCGCTCCCAGCTGCAGCGCCGTCGTTCCCACTTTCGCCCCCCTTACGCTTTGCGAGAAGCCGGGGTTGCCCAGCAGCGATACATTTGTTTCTCCCCTCCGGTCTCCCAGGTCCTGCGCCGCGTTCACGCGGATTTCCACCAGCGCTTCCCTCCCGAAGAGGTTGCTGCCCGCCAGGCCCATCCAGCGGCCGCCCAGCGCCACCGTTCCCGTCGTCCAGTCCTGCCGCCCGACGTCCAGTCCCGCGTTCCCCGCTCCCGTTTCCGCGTAGCCGTCCATCCGCGTCGTCACCACCGAGGCGTTGAAGAGCGGCTGCAGCACGCTGCTGCGGTTTTCGTTGAGGTATACGTCGTAAGTGAGTTCATACATTGCTCCAATGCCCCACCCGCTGGTGCTTCCCTGCGTCCCGTAGCTTCCTTCCCCGTAGCTGACCGTACGGTTGAGTTTCGCGTCGTTCCACCCTCCCGTCAGGATGAGCGTGTGCGCCCAGCGCCTGTCCTGGTAGCGCCCGAAGAGGCTGGCGTAGTAGCTGTCCAGGTGCCCGTCGGCGCTGTCCGCCGCGCTGGCCGTCAGGTCGCCGTAGCCGGCCGTGAAGGCCGCTCCCACCGTGAGGTGGTCGCTGAGGTCCGCGTCCATGCCTACCGTGCCTCCCCAGGTGGTGAGCTGGTAGCCGCTTTCATCACCTCGGGTGTCCAGTCTGGCGTAGGAGCCCGTTCCTTCCATCCACATGTGGAAGCGGGGGAGGTCGTCGTTGACGTAGGCCGGGTTGACTCCCATGAGCGTGGTCCGGTTCCTGATCCAGACCATCTGGTCGCGCAGCGCGTCCCTTTGCGCCGTCCCCAGCGCGTTGACCGTGCTCCCAGCCGCGGCTGCCATGGCGCGGGAGGCTCCGGAGAGGTCGCCGTTGCTGATCATGGTGCTGACGCCGTTCATGAATTGGGCCAGCTGGGAGTCGGAGTCCAGGTTTTTGCGGGCTTCCCAGAGCAGGCTGGCTCCGGCGGCGGAGTTCCACGTGTCAGCCGCGGGGGAGAAGAGGTTTTCCTGCCGGAGGGTGGCATTGAGCAGGATGTCGTTTCCGTCGCGGCTCAAGGTGGCGTCCTGGTAGTAGACGGCGAAGAGTCCGGATATCCGGGCGGCGAGGCTCTGCCCGTCTTCCAGGCCGCTGATGCTGTCGGTGGCGCTCATCAGGATGATGTCATGGAGGTCGCTTCCCGCGTTCATGGCGGCATTTCCTTCCATGTTGGAGAGGAGGAAGCCGGCTCCGTCCTGCACGGTGATGGTGCCCGCCGTCAGCATGGGGGCGCCGAAGGGGGCGTCCTGGTTGAAGTTGTAGATCAGTTCCGTCGTGGAGCCGTTCTGGAAGGTGACGCTTTCCGCGTTGAGCGTGGTGTTGGCGCTGCCCTGGGCGTCCCCGGTGGCTTCAATACGCAGGGTGCCGTTGTTTCCGGCGGTGATGTTGTTGTAGTTCAGCGTGGGGGTGTCCGCGGCGCCTTTCAGGACAAGGGTGCCTCCGTCACGGACGGCGAGGTCGTAGTTCTCACTGCCGGTTTGCAGGTATTGGGTGGTTTTCCCGGAGATGTCCAGGGCGCCGCTGCCTTCCAGCGTGCCGGAGAAGGTTCCGGCGGAGGTTGTCGCCGAGGAGATGGCGAGGCGGCCTCCGTTCATGGACAGGGTTCCGGCGCCGGAGAGGCTGCTGATGGCGGCGGTTTCCGTTCCGGAGAGGTTCAGCGTGCCGTCGGCGGTGATGGCGGGGCCGTCCAGCCGGGCTTCTCCGCCCAGGGCCAGTTCCGCTCCTTCCCGGATGCGGAGGGAGCCGGTTCCGGTGATGGCTCCGTTGTTGATGCTGCTTGTTCCGGTCAGGTCAAGAGTTCCCTGAATGGCCAGGGTTCCTCCGGCTTCCGTAGCGGTTATGGTTTCGATTTCGGCGTTGCCGCTGATGGTCAGGCCTCCTCCTTCCAGCGTGAGGGTGTCCAGGGAGTTTTCCGCGCCGTTGAGGATGATGTTTCCTTCGCGCAGGGCCAGGGTTTCCACGTTCATCGTTCCTCCGACCGTCAGCGTCCCGGTTCCTTCTTTGATGAAGGTGACGTTGCTGCCGCCCGTGATGCTGCCGCCCATGACGGTGTCCTGGCCGGCCGGGTCGATGTCGTCTTCTCCCGTCGTCATTTGTTTGTTGTTGAGGATGACGACGGCTGTGCCGTCTCCGGTGTTGTTGACGACCAGGCTGCTGCCCGTGGCTCCCATCAGGTTGTTGATTTTAGCTCCCTGTCCGTCGGCTTCGCCCGGCGCTCCGGCCAGGTTGACCGTCAGGGTCTGGCCGCCGCCGATGACGACGCCGGCATAGCCGGAGAGTGTCTGATAGGAGTTGACTTCATGGGCGTTTCCTCCTTCCGCCTGCACGCGGTAGAGGCCAGTGGCCGCTCCGCTGAGCACCAGGCTGCCTCCGTCCGTTCCGGTGACCCGGATGCCGTAGTTGGCCAGAAGGTCGGTCGTGAAGGCGATGTCTCCCAGGTCGCCGACGGTCAGCGTTCCGCTGGTCAGGGTCAGGTAGCTGGATGAGTCGTCGGTTTTGTGGTCCAGCAGGAGGTTGACGACGGCGTCGTTGCTCAGGTCCAGCGTCAGCCCTTCTCCCTCTATGGTCAGGTTCGGGTCGCTTCCCGTTGCGCTGCCGTTGCTGATGACGGCGTTAGATGCCTGCGTGTCCCGGCCGATGTTTTCCGTTCCCAGGGCGATGGTCAGTCCGTCCAGGCCGCCTTCTCCTACGGTTACGGTTCCGCTGACTCCGGTCAGGCGGGAGCCGGAGGCGATATTCCACGTTCCTTTCATATGGCTGCCGTCGGCTCCGGAGAGGTTCAGGCTGCCTGCCGTGATGGAGATTCCTTCCGTGGTTCCGTCAAGGATGGTTTCCGCTCCTGCCGCGTCCGCTCCGAGTGTCAGGGTTCCCGCTCCCGTTTTGGTCAGGGACGGGCTGTCGGTCAGCGCCCAGATGGTGGCCGAGGCTCCTTCCTGCGCGATATTGATTTCATCAAACCGGGTGAAGGTGACGTTTTGGAAGTCCTCGTTTCCAAAGGTTCCCTTGAGTTCCAGCGTCCTGTTTCCTTCTACCGCCGCTCCGGCGCTTCCGCCGACGGTGATACCTCCGTCTTGTCCTTCCGCCCCGAAGACGCTTCCTCCCGTCAGGGAGACGAGGACGTCGCCTCCTACTGTGCCGCAGTTGCCCGCCCCGTAGATGTCGCCCAGGTAGGCGCCTTTTCCAAGGGTGACGGTGACGTTGCCGCCAATGCTGACGGGCAGGGATGCGGGATCTTCCGCCGTCCACGTGCTTCCTCTCCAGGAGCCGCCCACGATTTTGCCCGTGAAGGTGGAGCCTCCGTCAATGGAGACGCCGGTGTTTCCGTTGGTGGTCAGCGTCGTGCCGTTGCCCCAGTTCCAGAAGGAGCCGCCCATGATGTCTCCCGTGAAGGTGATTCCTTCTTTTCCGGTGATGGAGACGCTTGAGCTGCCTTCCACTTTTTGTACGGCTCCGTTGCTTTCGGATTTCGTGTTTGCGTAGCTGCCCCCATAGATGTTTTTGACGAAGTTGTTGTGTCCTTCCGTTTCGGAGAGGGCCGCATCGCTTATATTGATTGTTACCGAGGTGTTGCCCTGGATGGTCGTTCCTGAAACCTGGTTGGCCGTCCACGCGCTTCCGCCCGTGATGAAGTTCTGGCCTGTGACGTTGCCGAAGTCTCCCAGGTTGACGGTCGCGCTGTTGCTGTACTGGATGTTGGTGACCAGGACGCTCGTGTTTCCTGTGATGGTGGTGACGGCATTGTGGGCGGAGGTGCTTCCCCCGATGATGGCTCCCGCCACGATGGCGTTATCTTTGACGGTAACGTTTGTGCTGCCCGTCAGGGTGGTGCTCGCTCCTTTGTTGTTCCCGCCGATGACGTGTTCCGCCGTGGCGTTTCCAGAGAGCTGCACATGGGTGTCTCCCGTCAGCGTGCTGGTCTGTAGGTTGCTCCCCCATTCGTTGGTTACGCCGCCGGAGATGATGCCGAACGCTCCTCCGTTGACGTCCATCCAGATGTCCCCCTGGTAGTTGAGGTTGCCGGCCGGCAGCGTCGCTCCGCTGTTGTATACTCCGTTCAGGTTGATTTTGGTCCCGCCGGTGTTGGTGATTTGATAGACTTTGTCCCCGCTGCCCGTCAGGGTGCCGTCCAGATATCCCAGGCTGACATTGGCCGCGCTTTCAGTCCCAAGCGTCAGCGTAAAGGCGTTTTTGTCCGTTTCTTCCAATTCCCCTCCCGCTCCCGCAGATACCCACGTCACTCTGCTTATCGCTCCTTCGTCAATCGTCAGCACGCTGCCTTCTATCCTGTATTGATCCTCCAACAGGCCAAGGACGCTGAAACCCTCGCCTAGTTCACCTCCCAAATCAAACGTGTATCCCTGATCACCCTCAACCAGATTGTCAAGTGCGCTGCCGATATCAATGGTGCCTGAAGTGAAGGTTACATTTTCCTTGGTAAAGGAGGAACCGGATTCCGTATAGGTTAACTTGCCTCCGTCAATTGTTGCGTTTTTCAATGTGCCGGTACCGTTCATGTTCAGCACGGCATTTGTCCCCAGAGTGGCGGAGGTAAAATCAAGCGTTCCTCCCGCCATGGTGATTATTCCGGAATAAGACAGGGAAGAATTATTGATTTTCAAGGTACCCCCTTGGGCTGTGATATTCGCGTTGATGACGGATCCCGTCAGGTTTTGCGTACCCGTTCCGGCCATAATCAGATTTATTCCTCCTGTGGGAGTAGTGTTGCCGTTCACTCCGGCGTACTGTGTGGTTGCTCCGATGCTTCCTCCGTACGTGTAATTCCCTTCACCCGTCAGAGTAAGATCCGCTCTGGAGGAATTGGCCGACTGGATGCGGCCCTTATGTGTCCCGCTGAAGCCGTCGGCATCATTCAAACCGGCCAGAGAAGCGGCATTGGAAATTTGCAGCGTCAAAGAGCCGGAACTTTGGTTGATTGATCCTGATAAATCCACTGTTGCGTTCGTGAGCGCCGTCCCCGTAATCTGGAGAATGGCTCCTCCGGCTTGCGTCCCCTTTTGGGCAAGGATAATATTCCCGGCAAAACTGCTTTCCTGGGAACCAAGCACAAATTTACTTGCCCAGCCGGAGCTACCGTTAGCCGCTACCAGCGTCAGATTTCCTTCTCCGGCAAATGAACCGTTCAAATTGATGGTGCAGCCGCCGTTTGTATTCTGGTTAATGGTAAACGAAGAGTCTGCTCCTATATAAAGTCCTGTGGTGTAATTGTTGTTTCCTGAATTTACATCAAGGTTGACGGATTGGCTCCCTGTAACTGA
>OMAL01001039.1_pt1 | contig 13446 bp, 12 predicted proteins | sample 1644711 | NCBI WGS metagenome assembly OMAL01 (sample SAMEA103958122, study PRJEB25191) | human gut metagenome | biome: human-associated habitat [ENVO:00009003]; feature: intestine environment [ENVO:2100002]; material: feces | place: Germany | collected 2013/2015 | reverse complement strand
CGCTGGGGGTCATGCCTTTTTCTTTTAGGAACACGCGGTTAAAGCTGCGGATGGTGCCAAAGCCGCACTGTTCGGCCACCTGGGTGATGGGCAGGCTGCTGCCCTGCAGCAGCGCGGCGGCGTGGCTGATGCGGTACTGGTTGATAAAACCCTGAAAGCCGGTGTGCAGGCTGTGGTTGAAGTAGGCCGAAAGATAGGTGTAATTATATCCAAGATCGCGTGCCATCTGTTCCAGCGTCAGGGTGTGGGTGTAATTCTTTTGCACATAGTCGATAATTTTGGAGGAAAGGTGGGCATCCACATCCGGCACGGGGCGCGGCTGCAAAAAGCACTGTTCCAACGCTGTACCGCAGATCAGGTAAAGCCCGGCCAGCTGCTTGCAGCGGTTGCCGCCCGGCCAGAGCAGCTCCATCAGGGGCGCAGCTTCCATGCGGAACACAGGGGTGATAAACTCCCGCTGGCCCAGCTGAGAAATAAATTCTGGCACCCAGTCGGTAGAAAACACCCATAACACGCTCTGAGATTCGCCAATGGTGCGGTAGCTGTGGATTTGGTCCGGCAGCACCAGCAGGGCTTCGCCGGGGTGAACTTCGTACTGCTCGGTTTCCAGCGTACAGGCCAGTGTGCCGGACTGCACACACAGGAATTCAAAGCTGTGGTGCAGATGCGCCGGAAAATTAAAGTTATGGTCGCGCTGGCAGTACAAATAATTGTGCTGGTCAGAACGCTCAGACTCATAGAACAGCATACGGGGGAACCTCACTTTCTTGTTACACAAAGTTTGGCCGGGTGAAAACACCAAAACATCCAAACTTCTGTCTATTATTTTATACGCTCTTTCTTGCACTTGCAAGGGAAAATTCGGTAAAATAAAGAAAAAGCGGAGGGAACCGCAAGAAAAAACACAACGCAAAGGAGAATGGCTCATGTACTACATTGGTATCGATCTGGGTACCTCGGCAGTCAAGCTGCTGCTGATGCAGGGCGACGGGCAGATCGCCAACATTGTAAGCCGCGAATATCCCATTGCATTCCCGCATCCGGGCTGGAGCGAGCAGAACCCCGCTGACTGGTGGGACGCTGTCTGTGCAGGCATTCCGGAGCTGCTGAACGGCTTTGATGCTTCGCAGGTGGCCGGTATTGGTGCCGGCGGCCAGATGCACGGCCTGGTGGTGCTGGATGCACAGGACAAAGTGATCCGCCCCTGCATTTTGTGGAATGACGGCCGCACCCAGAAGCAGGTGGAATACCTGAACAACGTCATTGGCAAAGAAAACCTGAGCAAGTACACCGCAAACATTGCATTTGCAGGCTTTACCGCACCGAAGATTCTCTGGGTGAAAGAAAATGAGCCGGATAACTTCGAAAAAATCTGCAAAATCATGCTTCCAAAAGATTACCTGGCATACCGTCTCTCCGGCGCATTCGTAAGCGACTACTCCGATGCATCGGGCATGCTTCTGATGGATGTCAAGAACAAATGCTGGTCAAAAGAGATGGCAGAAATCTGCGGTATTTCCCTGGAGATGCTGCCAGAGCTCCATGAGAGCTTTGACGCTGTCGGAACCTTAAAACCGGAAGTAGCAGCAGAACTTGGACTGCCGGAGACCTGTAAAGTTGTAGCAGGAGCCGGAGACAACGCAGCAGCCGCAGTCGGAACCGGAACCGTAGGCGACGGCATGTGCAACGTTTCCCTTGGTACAAGCGGAACCGTATTCATTTCCAGCAGCAAATTCGGCGTAGACAGCCACAATGCCCTGCACGCATTCGCACACGCAGACGGCCACTATCACCTGATGGGATGCATGCTGAGTGCAGCTTCCTGCAACAAATGGTGGATGGATGAAATCATCCGCACAAAAGAATATACAAAAGAGCAGGAGAACATCACAAAACTTGGCGAGAATAATGTCTTCTTCCTGCCGTATCTGATGGGCGAGCGTTCCCCGCACAACAACCCGGATGCAAGAGGAACCTTCATCGGCCTGACCATGGACACCACAAGAGAGGATATGACCCAGGCTGTTCTCGAGGGCGTTGCCTTTGCGATCCGCGATTCCTTTGAGGTAGCAAAATCCCTCGGCATCCAGATCGAGAGAACGAAAATCTGCGGAGGCGGTGCAAAGAGCCCGCTGTGGAGACGCATGATCGCAAACGTGCTGAACATCAAAGTGGACCGTATTGAGTCCGAGGAAGGCCCGGCACTTGGCGGAGCCATGCTGGCAGCCGTTGCCTGCGGTGTCTTTTCATCCGTAGAAGAGGCGGCAGAAAAAATTGTTCGTGTGACAGAGACCATCGAGCCGGAACCGGAACTGGTTGAGAAATATGAGCGCCAGTATCAGAAATTTGCAAAGATTTATCCGACCGTAAAAGATCTGTTTACAGAGCTGCTGCAATAAAAAGAGGTAAGAAATAAGATGAAGAAAGTGGAACATGGGAAAACATTTGACCGGAATGCAGCAAACCCGCCGGCGTTTGAAATCTTTCACAACACCGTGACAGAAGGCTATCCGGAGCACTGGCATACCGCAATTGAAATTATCATGCCGACCAGAGGTGAATATGAGGTTGTTGTCGGAAAAGACAGCTATAATCTCAAAGAGGGCGACATCATTATGATCAATTCCGGCGTTGTACACGGAATGAGATTCGTATCCCAGGGAGAACGGATTGTCATGCTGGTGGAACCGGGCTGTGTGGAGAATCAGGAAGAAATGGAAACGATTTTCCTGCGGCTTCCGGCCATCTACTTCAAAAAAGAGGATGAGGAAGATCCCTTCTATCTGTTTCTACGCAGCCAGATTCTGGAACTGGTGCGGGAATACGATAATGAGGGCGCAGTGATGACGCACAGAATCTGCACCGGCCTCAAAGAGCTTTTTTCAGAGTTTGGCCGCAAGGGCTTTTCGGATGCCAACGCGCAGAATACGTTCGGGGCAATGAAGCAGCAGGAATATATAGAGGCTGTTTTAAGCGCCTGCCGTTATATCAATGTCCATTACATGGAGAATCTTTCTCTTGAGAAAGTAGCTGCAGTCAGCGGATTTTCCAAGTTCCACTTTACCAGAATTTTCAAGCAGTACATGAACATGACATTCTATGAGTACCTCAATTCTAAACGCGTCAAACGCGCAGAGGAGCTTCTGTACGACAAAAAGATGAGTATCACGGATGTGGCGATGAATTCCGGATTCTCTTCTTTAAGTGCCTTCAACCGTACTTTCAAGACGGTAAAGGCCTGTTCGCCGAGCGATTACCGCAGACAGCGGGAGTCGATGGTACAGGCTTTGCTGATGCAGGGATAAAAGGACTTGTATTTCACACTTTACTGTGCTAAAATGGTAGTATTCCGAGTTATAAGAATGAGATGGGGGCTTAATTTTCGTACAGGAGGGTTTGAAATGAACAAGAAACTTCATTCAGAAGCAGTAGACCAGCTTTTTGAGGCAATTTTGTGTCTGAAGAATAAGGAAGAATGCTATACTTTTTTTGAGGATGTATGCACCATCAACGAACTGCTTTCGCTGTCGCAGCGGTTTGAAGTGGCGAAAATGCTGCGGGAGAAGAGAACGTATCTGGAAATCTCCGAAAAGACGGGAGCATCCACGGCGACGATCAGCCGCGTGAACCGTTCCTTAAGCTATGGAAACGACGGATATGAGATGGTGTTTGAACGGATGGAAAAGAAAGAAAATGTGTAAAATCAAAAAAGACGGTGCGATTCCAACGCAGCCGTCTTTTTTAATTACACGTTTGTTCTTAATTTTTCTTTTTCGGATCAGAAGGCGCCGCGAGGGATGCCAGTTCATCCACCATGTGCTCGAGCATCTGTTTTTTCAGATAGACATCGAAACTCAGCAGACAGATAAACGAAAAGAGCTGGAGAAATTCCCGGTCCTCCTCCGGTGAGCTGCCGAACATGGACTTGGATACATCCGCTTTTTTCAGAAGATCTTCTTTTACGGATGCAATTTCTTCTTTTTCCATCTGGAAAATTTCGTCGTAGATATCTTGGATGGAAAAGCCGCTCTCCGTGCCGAAATACCGATCGGTGATCGGGGCGAGCAGTGTCTGGATATCCGTGATCGAGAGGATGTTTTTAAAGTAGTAAATAAAAACCAGAAGCATCATGTGCTCCGGCGAATATTTCTTTTTGACCGGCGGCGGGAGCAGCTTGTTTTTTGCATAGTTGTTGATCATTGTTTTTGTCAGAACCTTATCGGACTCGAAGCGGCGCGAAGAAGCGAGCTGTGCGTCCATAAAGGTCGTGACCTGGTCCATATATAAAGCAATGTTCGGGATTTCCCCCGGGCGGATGCCTTCGAGAGAATCCAGTGAATTCAGTAAATCATGAAGAATTTTATCTGAGTCTATCGTCATTTGTTATCACCTCACTGTTCCCATTATATAGTTTTTAATACCAGATAGCAAGGACTTTGCGAAAAAAGTTTCCATGATAAAAATGCAACGTATGTTCGTTCTTACTTGTAACCGGGGCGGATTTGTTATATACTGAGATGCATGTGAAAAGATTCGAAGCAGATGAAGGAGAAAGAACATGAATCAGACAGAAACAGGATTAAACCCGATGCAGATGGAAGCTGTGGAGTACACCGAAGGGCCGCTTCTGATCCTTGCAGGTGCCGGTTCGGGAAAGACGAGGGTACTGACGCACCGCATCGCCTCCCTAATCCGGGACAAAGGCGTCAATCCGTGGAATATTATGGCGATCACCTTTACGAACAAGGCCGCCGGAGAAATGCGTGAGCGTGTCGATAAAATCGTGGGATACGGATCGGAGCGGATCTGGGTCAGCACCTTCCATTCCAGCTGCGTGCGGATTCTGCGCCGCCATGCTGAACGTCTGGGATACGCCAACAATTTTGCAATTTACGATACCGATGACCAGAAATCGCTGATCAAGGACATCATGAAACGGCTCCAGATGGATCCGAAACTGTACCGCGACCGTGCGATCATGGCGGCAATTTCGTCCGCAAAGGATGAGATGATTGAGCCGGACCAGTACCGGATTGACGCGGGAATCGACTGGAAGCTGCAGAAGTATGCGGCAGTTTATGCGGAGTATCAGGCAGAGTTAAAGAAAAACAATGCGATGGACTTCGATGATCTGCTGGTACAGACCGTAAAATTATTCCAGCAGTTCCCGGAAGTGCTCGACTATTATCAGGAGCAGTTCCGCTATATCATGGTCGATGAGTATCAGGATACCAACACGGTTCAGTTCCGCTTTGTAAGCCTTCTGGCGGCAAAATACCGCAATCTCTGCGTTGTCGGCGATGATGACCAGTCGATCTACAAATTCCGCGGGGCGAATATTGAAAATATTCTGAGTTTTGAGCATGTATTCCCGGATGCGAAGGTCATTAAACTGGAGCAGAATTACCGTTCTACGCAGAATATTCTGAATGCGGCAAATGAAGTGATTGCGAATAACCAGGGACGAAAAGCAAAACGCCTGTGGACAGAGAACCCGGAGGGTGACCTGATCGATCTGCGGCAGTTCCAGAGCGGTTTTGAGGAGGCGGAGTACGTGGCAGGAGAAATCACGCGCGGCGTCCGCACGGAGGGAAAGAAGTATCGTGATTATGCAATTCTCTACCGTACCAACGCACAGTCCCGTCTTTTTGAGGAGAAACTGCTGCTTGCAAATGTTCCATATAAAATCGTGGGCGGTGTCAACTTCTATGCGAGACGCGAGATCAAGGATCTGCTGGCGTATCTGCGTGTGATCGAGAACCCGGAGGATGACCTTGCGGTACTGCGTATCATCAACGTTCCGCGGCGCGGTATCGGAGCGGCGACGATCAACAAAGTGCAGGACTGGGAGGCAGAGCAGGGCATCCGTTTCTACGATGCGCTTCTCGAGGCCGAGTATGTGCCGGGGCTGATGCGGTCTTTAAATAAGATTAAATCCTTCACGTCCTTTTTACAGGTACTCCGCGCGAAAGCAGATTATCTGTCGGTCAAAGAGCTGCTGAATGAAATCATCGAGGAGACCGGCTATGTAGCAGATCTGCAGGCGGAGGGAACCGAAGAAGCGGCAGCCCGCATCGAGAACATCGACGAGCTGATTTCAAAGATTGCGGATTATGAGGAGAGCGCCGAACAGCCATCTCTCGGTGGTTTTCTGCAGGAGGTTGCGCTGGTGTCTGATATCGACTCGGTGGATGAGGAGAGCGATTACGTGCTGTTGATGACACTGCATTCCGCAAAAGGACTGGAGTTCCCGAACGTATTCCTTGCCGGCATGGAGGATGGCATTTTCCCAAGCTACATGACGATCACCGGGGATGATCCGTCGGAGCTGGAGGAGGAGCGCCGTCTCTGCTACGTGGGCATCACGCGTGCGATGCAGCATCTGACATTGACGTGTGCGCGCCAGAGAATGATCCGCGGCGAAGTGCAGTACAACAAGATGTCCCGTTTTGTCAAAGAGATTCCGCGGGAGCTGATTTCCCTGGAGCGGGAGCGCGGGGAGATCGAAGACCGGAAGCCGAAGATGGACATTCCGACGAGAGGCAGCGTCTATGCGGCGATGAAGCAGGCATTCCGCGAGAAGCCGCAGCAGGCGAAAACCTTCAGCGCGCAGAAGGCGACGAAACTCGATTACGAAATCGGGGATACGGTGCGCCATATCAAGTTCGGTGTCGGCATTGTCACGGATATCGTGGACGGCGGAAGAGATTATGAAGTTACCGTCAACTTCGACCAGGCTGGTACGAAGAAAATGTTTGCTTCGTTTGCAAAACTGAAAAAGTTATAAGGAGAACGAGAGCGTGTCGGAAAACAAAATTCCGGCACGCTCTTTTTTCGACTGGTGCGTCAGACGCTCAGGTGGTAATCAGGGTGGAATAGCCGTCGCGGCGCAGGCGGCGTTCCATCAGAATGGCATTTCCGAGCTGGCGGTAAGCGCCGACCTGGACCTTGAAAAAGCCGTCCTCGGCGAGAAGAAAAGCGGGATAGCCCTGGTCGAGAAGGTCGTAAAGCATACGGTCGGCATTCTGGCGGATGCGGAAAAGGCCGGTCTGGACACGGTAGAAGGTTTCCGGTGTGTCGGAAGGATTTTCCTGTTCCGGCGGCGTGGGATGGGGCGAAGCGGAAGCAGTGACGGTATCCGCTGTTGAAACGGACGGACGGGCGGTTTCCGTTTCCGCAGCGCGCCGGTCAGCCTCCGTGACCGTCTCGAGATCCAGCGTTCCAAGCACTGCATCCGCGATGGCGCGGGCGATTTCTTCCTGCTTTTCATCGTAGAGCGTATTGTCCTGCTCATTGTTCAGAAAGCCGGTTTCAATCAGAAGAGCCGGCATTTTCGTCCGCCGCAGAACAACAAGCCCTGGCCGTGCCTTGACACCGAGATTCCGGAATCCCAGCTCCGAGAGCGCGCCGTTAATGTTTTCTGCCATTGTCTGTTTGATGCCGGAGTTGTCATAGACAAGCGTTTCCACGCCGGTATACTGGTTCGGTTCTTCCGAAGAATTCCGGTGAAAAGAAATAAAAAAGTCGGCATCCGCCTGATTGGCCATCTGCGCCTTTTCAAACGGCGTCTGATAAACATCGGTTGTGCGGGTATAAATGACAGAGACACCCTGCCGGGAAAGAAGCTCGCCGACCGCGATGGCGAGGGAAAGATTGTCATCCTTTTCCCTGCGTCCCTCATAGACAGCGCCCGGATCACTTCCCCCGTGTCCGGCATCGATTACGATAGTATAGGGCATAAGATCAAAGCTCCTGAAAATACGGTTCTACTTACGATATGAAGAAAGGACGAAAAAGGTTATACTTTTTTTAGTTTTATTTCATTGTATCGTATACGGGCGGTGTGTTAGAATAGGAGATAACATTAGGAAAGTGTGTCAAAAAATCTGCGGAGGATACAAAAGACACACAGATGAGAGTGAGGATTTCATGAGAATTACAATATTCAGTCTGGGGGGACTGCTTGGGCAGTATGTGACCAACACGGCGCTTCTTCACAGCGCACAGGTGACCGCCTACGTGCCGGATGCAAAAGCGATCTGGCCGAGAAAAAATCTGACCGTGATTGAGGGAAGCCTTCAGAACCGGGAACGCGTGCTGGAGGCACTGCTGGAAGCGGATGCAGTCATCAGCGTGCTGACTCCGATGCGTGTGAAACATGTAAAAGAAGAGGAGACACCGCTGGCTGACGGAAACGCGATGATTCTTTCGGCCATGAAGCAGCTTGGAAAAACGCGGTTTGTGACGGTAGGCCATGTCTGCATTCATGCGTTTGGAGACTGCGAGGACAAATACCAGAGAATGAGTACGAAATTCATGCAGATTTTCTGGCCAGGTGTCTATAAAGATATGCAGAAGATGGGACAGGTTCTGGCACGGAGCGATCTGAACTGGACACTGGTGCGGACGTGTGCGGGAAGAGACGGGAAAGTGAAAAAGGTAGGGCAGAACTGCAGTATTTCGCTGGACGGCAGCCAGTTCCGGCCTGGATACTCGAGAGAGGCCCTGGCGGAATTTCTGTACGAGGCGGCCGCCGATCAGCAGATGTACAGCAGAAAAATGCCCATTTTTTACAGAGAGGGGTAAGAATGGATTTTTCAATTTTATATGTACTGCAGCATCTTCACAATGCAGTGCTCGATCGGGTGATGGTGGGAATTACTTCACTTGGAAATGCGGGATGGATCTGGATTGCGCTGACCGCCGTTTTCTTAATCCTTCCGAAATACCGGAAATGCGGTGTAAGAATGGCGATTGCGCTGATTTTAGATTTGATTTTATGTAATCTGGTGTTAAAGCCGCTGGCAGCGCGCCCGCGTCCGTGCTGGATTGACGAGCAGGTAAAGCTGCTGGTTGCCGCTCCGAAGGACTATTCCTTCCCATCGGGCCATTCGGCAGCTTCGTTTGCGGCGGCAGTCTCTATTTTTGTGATGCACAAAAAAGAAGGAGCTGCCGCACTGATTCTGGCCTGCCTGATTGCATTTTCCAGACTGTATCTGTTTGTGCATTTCCCGACTGATGTCCTAGCGGGAATTGCGGTTGGTTTTATCTGTGCTTTTCTGGCTGCGAAGATCCAGAACGGTTTTCTTCTTCATTCTCGAGGTCGATAAAACGGAACGAAAGCATCAGATACAGAATTTCATCCGGGCTGGAAAGATCAGATTCTAAAATTTCCTTGATCTTTTCCAGGCGGTAGAGCAGGGTACTGCGGTGGATAAAAAGCTCACGAGCCGTCTGGACGACATTGCAGTGGTTGTCCAGATAGCAGCGGAGCGTCCGCATATAGTCACTGCCGGAGCTGTCGTCGTGCTCCTGCAGAAAGAGAAGTCTCTCATGGCACAGCATGTAGCCTGGGAGCTTTTTTGTTGCCTGATCGAGGATGTAGTCAAACGAGATATCGTTGAACGGATGCATCCGCTTGTCCGGGTATTTTCGCGTGCCGAACTGCAGGGCGATTTTTGCCTGGATATACTGGCGGCGCAGATTCATGTGGCCGTTCATGCAGCGCGAAAAGCCGGCATTTAAGGAACTGTCCTCCACAAAGTGCACCATGCGTTCCATCAGATCGGTCATGGAAAAATCGGACAGCGTGAGGTTAAAGAATGCAACGATACCGCCGCCGTGCGGAAACGCGGAGCAGCCGGTCAGAATATTTTCCAGATAGGCGCAGACCGAGTTTGCCGTCAGGTTTTTCTGATCCATATCGGAGAGCTGCAGATAGAGGCAGCAGTAGGTGTGGCGGGAATGCCAGCCGAGCGCATCGAGAGCCTGGCTGACCGCAATATAGTCGGCCATCCGGTCGTCGAGGGCACGGAGCAGCACGGTGTGAAGCGACTGCGCCGGCGAGGTTTTCTGCATCACATTGTGCAGGAAGGCGTGATGGATCATTTCTGCAAGAAATTCAAGAAGAAAGCCTTCGGAATCAGAAAGATCCTTTTTCGTGTCGAGGAGCAGCAGGCGGTAGGCGCTCTGACCATGCTGCGTGATGTTGACGCAGAGGGAACCAAGTCCCGTTACGTGATCCGGAAAGCGGAACCATCCATCGAGATCGCGGACGGACGCGTATTCGCTGCTTTCTGTCAAGGAGAGCAGAAACGGGCGCGTTGCATCAAGGGAGCCAAACACCTTCTCGGGAAAAAAGGAAGGTTCTTCGGACGCTGCGGCGATGATGGAAAAATCCATGCCGACCACCATCAGCGGGTGGGCAAAAACAGGCAGGGAGAGATTTAAAAGATGCTGGATCGATTTTCCGTCGAGCCGTGCCTGCATCAGCTCCTTCTGCCAGCAATCGTACGTCCAGAAAAGCTCCTGCAGGAACGAAAAAACAGCGGATACGCTGCTCTTAACGGCGATCGAAACCGGAGCCGGAAGTTCCTCCGGCAGTTCTTCGGTACAGAGAAGAAAAAGGGAGCTGCTTTCTTCAGGGAGGGAGGAAAGAAAGCCGATCTGTTCTTCTATGCAGAGAAAGACCCGGTGCGCAGTGGCTGCGGAGCCTGTCTGATAAAGAACAGGCAGCTCCAGTGTGCCGGAAAGCGGCAGGTTTTCCGGTGCAAGAACCGAAAAAGCGCTGCTTAGTTTATAAGCGAGAAATGCGGGGGAGAGCTTCATCGTATCATCCTCCCTGCGCGTGTCATATCGTAAAAATTCATAAAAACCTCCTCAGAAATGAGTGACGTTCTGCGGACGAAACCGCGGTACTTTTTATTTTAGCAGAACAAAAAGGTCTGTCAAGAAAGAAAAGACAGGGGTGCGGGAATTTTTACGGCGGCAACAAGTTAAGATTTTGTGAAGATAGTTGTGGTTTGCGGGGAAAACTGCTACAATATGGCTGATTTGGTTACTGTTCACTCAGCAGTGAAACACTTGCTGTTTCGCTGCGTAAGAACATGATTCAGGTGATTTGAAGTGGTTTTTTACAGAAGAAAAAAGAAGGTATGACTTTAATGTATCATATTATAGTAAATAAAAAATCGCAGTCGGGGCGCGGCGAGAAGCTGTGGCCGGTAATTGAGGGCGAGCTTGAGCGGCGCAGGACGGAATTTCGTGTATATCCGACAAAGTATCGCGGAAGCGCACGGGAGACGGCAGCACGGCTGACCGCGAAAGGGGTCGATGGAATCACCAGCCTGTCGGATGTAAAATTCGGTTATATTCCAACGGGAAGCGGCAACGATTTTGCGCGCGGTGCCGGAATTCCCTCCGATCCGCTGCAGGCGCTGGAAGCTGTGCTGAAAGGGGAGGAAAAGGAGATCAACATTGGAACGGCGCTTCTTGGCAGCCAAAAGCGGAGATTTCTCGTCAGCACCGGCATCGGTTTTGATGCAGGCATCTGCCACGAGGCGCTGGCATCAAAAATCAAGAATACGCTGAACCGGCTGCATCTGGGAAAACTTACGTATGTGATGATTGCACTGCGGCAGCTCTTTTATCTCGAACCGTTCATACTGGATGCAGCGCTGGAAAACGGAGAACACCGTTCGTTTGAAAATGTTCTTTTTGCAGTGGCAATGAATTTTCCGTACGAGGGCGGCGGCTTCTGCTTCTGCCCGGAGGCGGACGGAACAGATGATCTGCTCGACGTGATGGTGGTTTCCAATCTTGCCAAATGGAAAGTCAGCTATCTTCTGCCGATGGCGCTGTTTGGACGCCACACGGGATTTCCTGAGGTACATATGGAGCGGTGCAGCAGCCTTTCCTTTCAGACAGACCGCGCGGAACCGGTCCACCTGGACGGAGAATCGGGCGGACACCGCACGGAGGAAAGGATCGGACTGGAAACGGAGCGTCTCCGCCTTTTGGGCGACTGGGTGAAAGAAGGGATGGAAAGATGATGTTCTGGATCATATTTTTTGCAGTGCTTGCCGTCCTGGCAGCAGGTTATTTCTTTTCCATTCTGCCGGCTACATCGAGACGGCAGGAATGTCTGAAATTTGCGGAATGGAATTATGCGCACCGCGGTCTGTGGAACGCGGCGGAGGGAGTTCCGGAGAATTCTCTTCCGGCTTTTGCCCGCGCGGCGGAGCAGGGATATGCCATCGAGCTGGATATTCAGATCACAAAGGATGGCCGGATTGTGGTGTTCCACGACGACACGATGAAGCGGATGTGTGGAAACGAGGGAAAAATCAGCGATTATACGTATGAGGAACTCCAGCAGTTCCATCTGGGCGACAGCACGGAAAAGATTCCGCTGCTTCGTGAGGTACTGCAGACGGTAGACGGCCGCGTGCCGCTTTTAATCGAAATCAAGATGCCGGGACTTTCCACGGCGGTCTGTGCGGGATTTCAGAAGGAGATGGAGGGGTACACCGGTATGTTCTGCATGGAATCCTTCAACAGCCTGGCCCTCCGCTGGTGCCGCCGCCACCCAGCCGCAGACGGTCACCCTCTGTCCGATGTGCTCTTCCCGAAGCAGGCCGCAATAAATCCGGCCGTTTTTCAAAGGATGATAAGGTGCATCTGATCCTGCGGATAATGGCGCGTCATCTGATGCTGAATTTTATCGGGAAACCGGATTTTATCGCCTACGACCACCGCTACGCCGACTGCCCGGGCTTCCTGATCGACCGTATGCTGTTTCGGACACCGGCATTTGCATGGACGGTAAAAGATGAGCATGTATATAACCGGACACGGAAAAAATTCGACGCGGCGATCTTTGAACATTTCCATCCCAAGGACGGTTTTCAGAAACCGATGAATTGTTTCTTAAAAAATAATAAAGCTTATTGACTTCGGTTTTCGGTGTGCTATAATTTCAGCAGGTTGAAGAGAAAAACCTCGTCAGAAAAGTGGAGGGAAACTATGAAGACAATAAAAAAATATAAGCATTTTCTTCCGGTAGTGGTTTATGGCATTTTCTATCTGAAATGTTTTCAATATCTGGAAACGCACATTACGAAAGGATATCATCTGATTCATACTCCGTTTGATGATATGATTCCGTTCTGTGAGTTTTTTGTGATTCCTTATTTTATGTGGTTTGGATTTATTGCATGGTCTGTCCTTTATTTCGGCCTCTGCAACAAGAACCGCAGAGAATATTATCAGCTGATTATCAACCTGGGAATCGGAATGACGGCGTTCCTCGTGATCTCCTATCTGTACCCGAACGGCCAGAACCTGCGCCCGACGGTATTCCCACGGGAGAACATTTTCACGGATCTGGTCAGAGGCCTTTATCTGACAGACACACCGACCAACGTATTCCCAAGTATTCACGTATATAATTCCGTAGCCGTAGCTGTTGCCGTAGAACACAGCGAGCAGCTCAAAAACCGCCCGGTATTCCGAAACGTCTGCCTGGGCCTGACGGTGCTGATTGTGTTTTCGACCATGTTTTTAAAACAGCACTCCGTATCGGATGTGTGCTGTGCGCTTGTTATGAATGCGGGAACCTGTATGCTGCTGTACCGGCCGGCAAAGGCGGGGAATGCACTGCGGACA
>OMAL01001035.1_pt1 | contig 13542 bp, 13 predicted proteins | sample 1644711 | NCBI WGS metagenome assembly OMAL01 (sample SAMEA103958122, study PRJEB25191) | human gut metagenome | biome: human-associated habitat [ENVO:00009003]; feature: intestine environment [ENVO:2100002]; material: feces | place: Germany | collected 2013/2015 | reverse complement strand
GGCCTCAGTCTCCCGCTGCTTTGGCCGCAGGGCAATGGCCTTGCCGGTAAAGTAACGCATAAAATCCACCAGCGCCATGGTGCAGTTCACTGCGCCGTCAGTATCGGCGGTGGGGTCGTTCAGCAGCACAAAATCTGCCATCACGGCGTCATCGTGGCCAAAGCCGCGCAGCCCCATCCACAGCCGCGTCGGGTCGCGCTGGCCGCGTACCCGCCGCTCCACCTGCACCGCTACCGAGCAGCCGTCGTGGATCTGCTCCCGCAGGTCAGCAAGGTCCATCCATGCCTGCCAGCAGGGGTAGCCGCAGCAGCCTGCGGCGGCGGCCGCAAAGGCGGTGTTGCCGGTAGAGCGGGTGCTGCCGTCTTCCATGGCGTAAGCCACTTCCTCCGGCAGGATATCCTCGCCCCAGCGGTTCATCAGCGCCGCCATGACCAGCGGCAGATCCATCTCCCGCCCAAAGCTGGGGTCATGGGCGGAAAGGCAGTATTCCGGCAGATAGAGCCGCCGGTTCAGCGCATGGCCGTTGCGCTTTTCCCACGCAAGGGGACGCACCGCCGCCGCCAGCAGACGCACCGCCGGGGTGACTTTATCGTTGTTGGTGGAAAGGTTCACCTGCAATTGTACGCCGGTGCCGCCGCCCGGGGCGGCTACCGTGACGGTATCGCCCATCAAAAAGATCATGCCGTCCTCGCTCTGGCTGGACACGCTGCACCGGGGGTAATCCGGCGCCCACTTGCCAAAGCTCATCCAGGCTGTCCACGCCCCTGCTGCGTACACCCGGCAGCGCACCTCCACCATGGTGTCCCGGGGTGCATGGGCGTTCCAGCTGACGTTCAGGTTGCAGAACGCCGGCATGGCAAACTCCGGGGTGGTGTAGCTGCCGTACAAAAGGCTGCGCCCGGCCACGCTGTCCAGCACCAGTGCGCCGTTTTCCAGCGCAAGGTTGTCCAGCTGCCCGCGGGAAAAGGTCTCTGTCCCCTGCAGCACAAGATTATTCCGTTGTTCCATGGGACATCGCTCCTTTCCGCAGTTTTATCGCTTATTTTTCCGGGGTGTCGTCGTCGGCGTAGTCCTCTTTCAGGGCTGCTTCCAGTTCGGCGTCCTTCATCTTGCGGATGTTCTCCTCAATGTGGAACACCCGGTCAATATCGCCGTACACGATCTGGCAGGACACCTCGGTAACGAACCAGAAACCGAAGATCAGCATCAGGAAAAGACCCAGCGGCATACACAAGATCACCACGCCCCAGAACAGCACCTGCACGATGGCGGCAGCCAGTGCGTGGGGCAGAAAGGCGATCATGCAGTTGATGCTGTTTTTCAAAGTCAGGCTCAAGGGCTGGTCCAGCAGCACCACCTGCGGCCACATATAGGCAAACAGCATCTGGAACAGCACCAGATTGAGCACCGTGGCCACCCACAGCGGAACACCCACGTTGGTGCCGTGGTACAGCATATTGAAGCAGAAATAGACGAGGAAGATTTGCAGCGTGACCACCACGGTGTACAGCACACCGGGCGCAAGGCTGGCCTTGAAGTTGCGCTTGAAGGCCTTGCGGTAGGTCACCCACCAGTAGCCCGCCTCATCGCGCAGCGCGCGCAGGACGGTATCGTACATTCCGGCCAGTGCGGGCCCGGCCAGCAGACCGCCCACGGCGGCGCTGCCCAGCATCACCGGCAGACTGTTCTGCAAAAAGCCGATGTACACCAGACAGATGACCGGTGCAAACCCGATGCAGGTCAGCAGGTTTGCAAGGAACATGCCGTTCATATCACGGCCTACAAGCTCAAAAAAGCGGCCGATGCCGGTCTTGCGGGGAGCGTCCTTTTCGACGCCCTTACCGGCCTTGAAATCATTGGCAGAAGGAAAAAGACCCATAGTAACTGCGGTACCTCTCTTGTGTTTTTAACCGGCACCGCAGGCGTTTTGTCTGGAAAGTGCCATTGTGCTAACTTTACAGATATAAATATACCTGTATTTTGTCAACTTTGCAAGATACAACCGGGGCTAATTGTAAAAAAATATTTATCTCTCCCTTTTTTACGCAAAATGTGCTACAATGACAATGGCATTTTTTGCAATAGGAGGAAACTATTATGAGCATTCTTCGCACCATTGCGATGTTTATTTATCTGTTCGGGTACATGATCCTGCATTACGGCATCCTGCGCCGCGCCGAGCGCGCCGCAGCCGCCGGAGATACCGCCACCGTGGAGCAGATCGTGAACCAGCATATCCCCCGCTGGAGCCGGGGCATCTTAAAGGTGACCGGTGTTTCCCTGTCGGTGGACGGGCTGGAGAACATCCCCAAAGACCGCCCCTGCGTGTTCGTGGCGAACCACCGCAGCTACTACGACATTCCTTTGCTGCTGGCAGGGCTGGAAAAGCCCCACGGCATCCTTGCCAAGGAGGAGCTGGAAAAGATTCCCCTGCTCAACCGCTGGATGAAGCTGCTGGGCTGCGTGTTCGTGCAGCGTGATGATGTGCGCGCCTCGGTGCGGGCACTGAACGATGCCACCGCCATCGTGGAAAGCGGCCGCAGCTTCGTCATCTTCCCCGAGGGCACCCGCTACAAGGGCGAAGAGGGCGGCGCAGGCGAGTTCAAGGCCGGTGCTTTCCGCATTGCGGTCAAGACCGGTGCCCCGGTGGTGCCGGTGGCTGTGACCGGTGCCCGCGCCCTGTTTGAGACTAACGGCAACCGCTGCCGCCCGGGCGGTGTGCGCATCAAGATCATGTCGCCCATCCAGACCGCCGGCATGAGCAAGGCCGAGCAGAAGCAGCTGCCCGATGCCGTGCGCCAGAGCATTCTGGCTGCCCTGAAGTAACAGCCTTTCCCGCTCGTTTCATCACACAGGAGAACTATTTTATGGCAAGCTACCGTTACGAACGCGACATCGACCCCAAGGACCTCAAGCCCCGCAAGGAGCGGCAGTACAGCCGCAGGGAGCGCTGGGCAAACTGGTGGGACTACAACCTGAAATGGGTGCTGATTTTCGGCATTGCGGGTGCGTTCGTGGCGTACTGCTTTATCGGGCAGTATTTCCTGACCACCCACCCGGATTATAACGTGGCGGTGGTCAGCCCCTACTACCTGCCCGAAGCCACCGTCACCGCCCTGCAAGAGCAGCTTGCCGCCTACGGCGAGGACTGCAACGGCGACGGCAAGGTGGTGGTAAAGCTGAACCAGTACACCATGGCCTTCAACAGTGAGGACTCGGACGCCTATCTGGATATGGCAGGCACCACCAAGCTTTCCACCGATATCCAAAGCTCCCTCAGTTCCATCTTTATCCTCTACGACCCCGCAGGCTTCCAGCAGACCACCGGCACGTTGCGGTATCTGGACGGCCATCTGCCCAAGTCCGATGCCGACAGCGACTGGTGGAATATGGTCTACCGCTGGACGGACTGCCCAGTGCTGACCGGGATGGAGCTGGGCAGCTACACCTCGGACGCGGTGCAGAGCGCAAGCGGCGACAGCCAGCAGCTGCTGGCAGATTACTATATCGGCATCCGGGGCGCATGGCTGAAGGAATCCGCTTCCCTGCTGGAAAACAGCGAGACCCTTTGGGCAAACCTGACCGCCGGGGCTGTCTCCACCGCCGGGGAGGGGCACTAAAGATGCGTTTCCGCATCAAAGCCGGCGGCCCCGCCGCACGGTTCACCTTTGACCGCACCCCAAAGCCCCAGCCGCCCGCGCCGCCTGTCCTCCGCGCCGCAGACCTTGATAACCCCTATGGGCGCTACTACGGCAAAGCCCGCAGCTGGGAGGATATTTTGAAAAATAAAAACAGCGATTGAGAGGCTCTCCGGTCGTCGCCGCAGGCGATGACCAGAGAGCTTCTGTTTTCTATTTTCGTCTTTTTACCCATGGCTGATTTGAAATTTTCTCCACCCTCAAATGGAGGGCGGTTTGTTGTTTCTCTGTCCCGGTTATGGTATACTTACTAGGTATCCCCGCAAAAACCGACCAAAAAGGATGTGACCCCCATGGACGCACTGGAACAAGCCCGTGCCGAGATCGACACGGTGGATGCGCAGCTGGCTGCGCTGTTCGAGCGCCGGATGGCTGCTGTTTTACAGGTGGCCGAATATAAGCGGGCGCACGGCCTGCCCATCTATGATGCCGCCCGGGAGGCCGCCGTGCTGGAAAAGGCCGCAGCCCGCATTCAGCAGCCCGCGCTGCGCCCTTACTATAAAGACCACGTCCAGCACATGATGGATCTTGCCAAGCAATACGAAGCCGCTGTGCTGGGGCGCAACCGCGCTGCCTATCAGGGGGTGGAGGGTGCGTTTGCCCACATCGCCCTCAAGGCGCTGTTCCCCCACGCCGAGGCTGTGAGCTACTCCACATGGGACGAGGTGTTCGAGGCCGTGGCCTCGGGCGAAGCCGCCCACGGCGTGGTTCCCTTTGAAAACAGCCACGCCGGGGATGTTTCTGCCGTGCTGGACCTGTGCTATAACCACCCGGAGCTGTGGGTGGTGGACGTGTACGACCTGCCCATCTCCCAGAACCTTCTGGTGCTGCCGGGCACCCAGCTTTCCCAGCTGCGCACGGTGTACAGCCACCAGCAGGCCATTGCCCAGAGCGAGACCTTTTTAAAGCAGTTCCGTCTGCCCGCCACCGCCATGGCAAACACCGCCATGGCTGCAAAGTTCGTGGCAGAAAGCGGCGACGCGACAAAGGCCGCCATTGCCAGCGCCGAGACTGCCGCCCTGTACGGGCTGGAGATCTTAGTGCCCAACATCAATACCGACGGCGACAACACCACCCGGTTCATCGTGCTCAGCCGCGAAAAGCCCACGGCGGGCAACCGGTTCTCGCTGCTTTTCACGGTGGACAACAAGCCCGGCAAGCTGGCCGAGGTCATTCAGGTCATCGGTGCCAGCGGCTTCAATATGGAGTCCATCAAGAGCCGCCCCATGCCGCACGTCCCCTTTGAATATTATTTTTATGTAGAGCTGGTGGGCGATGCCGCCGCCGGCGAGACCGCCGCGCTGCTGCGCGAGCTTGACCGCACCTGCCGGACGGTGCGGCTGTTAGGAGTGTATACAAAATGAGCGATTTTATCGGAACCAAGCTCACCATGAATCTGGGCGAGCGCAGCTACGACATCATCGTCAAGCGCGGCTCGCTGGAAAACCTGTATCAGTTTGCCCGGCTGGACCGCCGGGTGGCGGTGGTCACCGACAGCGGTGTGCCTGCACAGTACGCCCAGATGGTAGCTGACCAGTGCAAGGATGCCGCCATCATCACCGTGCCGCAGGGCGAAGCCAGCAAGAGTTTTAAGATTCTTGAGACCGTGCTGCGGCAGATGCTGGACTTCGGCATGGGCCGCGGCGACCTTGTGGTGGCCGTAGGCGGCGGCGTGGTGGGCGACCTTGCCGGGTTTGCCGCTTCCATCTATATGCGCGGCATCGACTTTATCAACTGCCCCACCACCACCCTTTCCATGATCGATTCCTCCATCGGCGGCAAGACCGCCGTGGATCTGGGCGACACCAAGAACATCGTGGGTGCCTTCTGGCAGCCAAAGCTGGTCATCGTGGACCCGGACACCCTGTCCACCCTGCCCCGCCGCCACTTCATCAACGGTCTGGCCGAGGCGGTCAAGGCCGGGCTTCTGGCCGACCCGGAGCTGTTCTCCATCTTTGAAAAAGAGGACGTGGACGACCGCATCGGTGACATCATCTGCCGCAGCCTGCGCTTTAAAAAGAGCATCGTGGAGCAGGACGAGACCGAGCAGGGTATGCGCAAAGCGCTGAACTTCGGCCATACCATCGGCCACGGCATCGAGGCCGTGAAGGGCATCAAGGGACGCCGCACCACCGGCCTGTTCCACGGCGAGTGCGTGGCGCTGGGCATGCTGCCCATGATCGAATCCAAGGCGCTGCAAAAGCGGGTGCGCGGCGTGTACCGCCGCTTAGGGTTGCCCACCCGCACCGCCTACGATAAGGAAAAGGTGCTGGCCGAGATGCTGCACGACAAAAAAGCACAGGACGGGCAGATCACCATCATCAAAGTGCCCGGCCTTGGCTGCTGGCGCGCCGAGACCATCCCTGTGGAGGGGCTGCGCCCGCTGCTGGGCATGGAGGACTGACCCATGAAAAATACCTTTGGCAGCGACCTTTCGCTGACCATCTTCGGCGAGAGCCACGGCCGCGCCGTGGGCGCGGTGCTGGACGGCATGGCCGCCGGTGTGCCGGTGGATGAGAGCTTCCTCGCCGCCTGCATGGATAAGCGCCGCGCCCGGGGCGACGGCCTTTCCACCCCCCGGGTGGAGGCGGATGCGGTGCAGCTGCTTTCCGGTGTGGTGAACGGCCACACCACCGGCACCGCCATTGCCCTGATGATCGAAAACCAGAACACCCGCAGCGGCGACTACGCCAAGACCGCCGACCTGCTGCGCCCCGGCCACGCAGATTTTACCGCCTACGCCAAGTACCACGGCTTTCAGGATGCCCGGGGCGGCGGGCATTTTTCCGGCCGGGTGACCGCCGCCCTCGTGGCAGGCGGCAGCATCGTGCTTGCCGCATTGCAGCGGGCGGGTATTGATATCACCACCCACATCGCCCGGTGCGCGGGTCTTGCAGATACGCCCTTTGCACTGGACGACCCCGCCGCCCTTGCGGCACAGGTGGGGACGCTTGCCACCAAGACCGAGGGCTTTGCGGTGCTGGACGCCGCCGTGGAAGAACCCATGAAAGCCGCCATCCGCGCCGCCGGTGCTGAGGGCGACAGCGTAGGCGGCGTGCTGGAAACAGCCATCCTCGGCCTGCCCGCCGGCATCGGCGAGCCCTACTTTGACAGCGTGGAAAGCGAGATCGCCCATCTGGCCTTTTCCGTCCCGGCGGTCAAGGGCATCGAGTTCGGCACCGGCTTCGGCTTTGCCGGGCTGCGCGGCTCGGAAGCGAACGACGCCTTCCGCATGACGGCAGAGGGCGCGGTGGTCACCGCCACCAACCACAACGCGGGCATCAACGGCGGCATCGCCAACGGTATGCCGGTGGTGTTCCGCACCGCCGTCAAGCCCACCCCCAGCATCTACAAGCAGCAGGACACGGTGGACTATATCGCCAAAAAGGACACACAACTGTCCATTCAGGGACGGCACGACCCCTGCATCGTGCCCCGGGCCGCCATTGTGCAGACCTGCGCCGCCGCCCTTGCGGTGGGCGATCTGCTCACCGCCCGGTACGGTGCCCGGTGGATGACCGACCCCACCGGCTACCGGAAGGAGGACTGAGATGGAATACGGACTCATCGGCGGCAAGCTGGGACACTCCTACTCCAAGACCATCCATGAGCTGCTCTGCGGGTACAGCTACGAGCTGTGCCCCCTGCCCACCGAGGCAGACGCCCGCGCCTTTTTGCAGCGGCGGCAGTTCAAGGCCATCAATGTGACCATCCCCTATAAAAAGCTGGTGATGGAGTACTGCTCCTTCATCGACCCCCGCGCCCGCGCCATCGGCGCGGTGAACACGGTGGTGAATAAAAACGGCCTGCTCTACGGCTACAACACCGATTATCTGGGCTTTGCCCACCTGTGCGAAGCCCACGGCGTGGAGCTTGCGGGCAAGACCGTGCTCATCTTAGGCACCGGCGGCACCCACAACACCACCCGCGCGGTGGCGCTGGACAAAGGTGCTGCCAAGGTGCTGACAGTCAGCCGCACTCCCGACCCGGAAAAGGGCGAGCTGAGCTACGCCGAAGCCGTGCACAGCGGCGCACAGGTGGTGTTCAACACCACCCCCGCCGGGATGTACCCCAACGTGGGCGTGTGCAGTCTGGACGTTGCCGCCATGCCCGGGCTGGAAGCCGTGGTGGACGTGGTATATAACCCCAACAAGACCGAACTCATTCTCCGCGCCGAAGACGCCGGTGTGCCGGTAGCCGTAGGCGGGCTGGAGATGCTGGTGGCACAGGCGGTGTACGCCGCCGAGTATTTCCTTGGCCGCAAGTTCGAGGATGCCCCGGGCGAGGTGCGGCGCATCACCGCCGCGCTGCGCCGCGAGACGCTGAACATTGCCCTTGTGGGGATGCCCTCCTGCGGCAAATCCACCCTTGGCCGCCTGCTGGCAAAGCAGCTGGGCAGACCCCTTGTGGATCTGGACGAGGAGATCGTCAAGGCAGACGGGCGCAGCATCCCGGATATCTTTGCCGCCGAGGGCGAAGAGGGCTTCCGCGCAAAGGAAGCCGCGCAGATCGCCCGTTTCGGCAAGGAAAAGGGGCTTGTGCTCTCCTGCGGCGGCGGCGCGGTGAAGCGGGCAGAGAATGTCCGCGCCCTGCGCCAGAACGGCGTGGTGCTGTTCATCGACCGTCCGGTGGAAGCGCTGGCTGTGGGCGGCGACCGCCCGCTTTCTTCCAGCGCCGAAGCGCTGCGCACCATGGAAGCCCAGCGCCGCCCGCTGTACCTTGCCGCCGCAGATGCGGTGATTTCTAACACCGGCACGCTGGCCCAGACACTGGCAGCTGCACAGGAGGCACTGGATGAAATTTTTGATTCTTAACGGGCCAAACATCAATCTGGCGCGCTGGTCTGAGCCAGGCGTGCCGGGCGAAGTGGACTATACCGGCCTGATGGACTATGTGCAGGCGGGCTGCGATCAGCTTGGCATCGAGACGGACATCTGCCAGTCCAACCACGAGGGCGACCTCATCGACGAGATCCAGTCCGCCCCGGGGCGGGTGGACGGCATCGTGCTGAACCCCGGCGGCTACGCCCATTACAGCGTAGCCATTCTGGACGCGCTGCGGCTGTGCAGCGTGCCCGCCGTAGAGGTGATGCTGGACGCCCCGGACGAGCGCGAGCCCTTCCGCAAAACGGACGTGGTGTCCTTTGGCTGTCAGGGACATTTTATCGGGGAAGGCCCGCAGGGCTACCTGCACGCCTGCATCTGGCTGGCGCAGCTGCTGCGCACCGACGGCTCCAGTAAGGCACATATCGTGATGTAAAGAACAAACAGGAAAGGAACGACCTCCCATGATCATCTCCACCAAAAAAGGCACTCCCAAAGAGGAGCTGGAAAAGATCGTTGATAAATTCGAAAAGCAGGGTCTGGACGTGACCCTGATCACCGGCAAGGACTACAACGTGTTCGGTCTGGTGGGCGACACCACCAAGATCGACGAGCGGGACGTGCTGGCAAACCCGTGGATCGACAACGTTACCCGCGTGTCTGCGCCCTATAAGCGCGCAAACCGCCTGTTCCACCCCGCAGACTCGGTCATCGACTGCGGCGGCGTGAAGATCGGCAGCAAGGAAAAAATCGCCGTCATGGCAGGCCCGTGCAGCATCGAAAACGCCGAGCAGGCCCTGCGCATCGCGCAGGGGGTCAAGGCGGGCGGCGCAGCGCTGTTCCGCGGCGGTGCCTACAAGCCCCGCACCTCTCCCTACGCCTTTCAGGGTCTGGAGACCGAGGGCATCTTGGACATGGTAAAGGCCCGCGAAGCCACCGGCCTGCCCATCGTCTCCGAGCTGATGAGCGAGGACCGCATCCCGGAGTTTGAGGAGTATGTGGACGTGGTGCAGATCGGCGCACGCAATATGCAGAACTTCCAGCTGCTCAAGGCGGTGGGCAAAATGCACAAGCCCGTGCTGCTCAAGCGCGGCCTGTGCAACACCATCGAGGAGTGGATCATGAGCGCCGAGTACATCATGGCCGGCGGCAACGAGCAGGTCATCCTCTGCGAGCGCGGCATCCGCACCTTTGAGACCAGTATGCGCAACACGCTGGACCTTGCCGGTGTGGTCATGCTGCACAAGATGACCCACCTGCCGGTGGTGGTGGACCCCAGCCACGCCTGCGGCCACGCATGGATGGTGCCGGAGCTGGCGAAAGCAGCCGTCGCTGCCGGTGCCGATGGTCTGATGATCGAGGTGCACAACAACCCCGCCAAGGCCAAGTGCGACGGCGCACAGAGCCTGACCCCCGACCAGTTCGATGAACTGATGCAGTTCATCGGCAAAGAGGTGGAGTTCTTCGGCAAAAAAATGAACTGAGCCCGCCCGAAAGAATATTGTTATACGCAGGGACTGCTGTGCCGACCGGGTTCAGCAGTCCTTTTTTGCCGGAAAGTTCGCCAAGCCGGAAGCCTTCCCCCGGTCGGGGGAAGGTGGCTGCGCGCGAAGCAAGCAGACGGATGAGGGCGCAGGCAAGCAGCATTTTACCTTAAATACCCCTGATTTCTGTGTACCGGCGGGTTTTCATTTTCTTTTCACGGGTTTTATGGTATACTATAGTGTATTTTGAAAAAACACTGCCGAAAGAGGTTTTAAAGATGAAAGCACACATTGCACGCAACCAGAACGCCGGGGTGCCGCTGGCGCTGGGCTGGAACCTTTCCCCCGCCGACCGGGGCAAGCTGGAGGGCATGGCACCCGCCTTTGGCATGAAGCTGCTGCCCATTGCCCCCGCCGATGCCGGCAAGACCGTTGCCCAGCTGCTGGGCGAGGTGGAGGTAAAAGCCCCCAGAACGCTGGTGCTGGAGCCGGGCGCCTATCCCTCGGCGCTGGTGCTGGCAAACTTCCGCGATAAGGACGTGGACACCCTGCTGGACCTGATGCGGCAGGCACAGGTGACCATCCCCCTCAAGGCGGTGGTCACCCCCGCAAACCGCAACTGGATGTTTGCAGACCTGCTGGCACATTTACAGGAGGAGCACACCGCCTTTACCGCCGCAAAGGAGAGCCAGACCGTATGAAGAGCCGCATCACCCGCATGACCGCTGCACTGCTGGCGGCGGTACTGAGCCTTAGCCTGCTGGTCGGCTGCAAGCCCAAAAAGGAGCTGACCCGGTACACCACCATCTTTTATGATGTGTTCGACACAGTGACGCAGGTCATCGCCTACTGCGAGAGCGAGGAAGAGTTCAACACCCAGATGCAGGCGCTGCATCAGGATCTGATCGCCTACAACCAGCTCTACGATATCTACAATAACTACGACGGCGTTGTGAACGTTAAGACCATCAACGAAAACGCCGGCAAAGCCCCGGTACAGGTAGATGACCGCATCCTCTCCATGCTGGAGCTGGCGCGGCAGATGTACGACCTGACCGGCGGCAAGATCAACATTGCCATGGGCAGCGTGCTGGGCATCTGGCACGACTACCGCGAAGCCGCCGAGAAAGACGCCTCCGAGGCCGACAACACCCTGCCCACGCAGGAGGAACTGGAGGCCGCTGCCCAGCACTGCGATATCAACGACCTTGTCATTGACGAGAAGGCCAAAACGGTCTATCTGTCCGACCCGGAGATGTCGCTGGACGTGGGCAGTGTGGGCAAGGGCTACGCAGTGGAGATGGTCTGCCGCGCCGCCGAAGCCCGGGGCCTGACCAGCGCACTGGTGAGCGTAGGCGGCAACCTGCGCGCCATCGGCACAAAGCCGGACGGCAGCCAGTGGACGGGCGGCGTAGAGGACCCGTGGAACGCTTCGGAGGTGTATACCAACACCAACTCCATTTTCGGCTCGCCCATCAACATGAGCGACCTTGCACTGGTGACCAGCGGCGACTACCAGCGCTACTACGTTGTGGACGGTGTGCGCTACCACCACCTCATCGACCCGGACACCCTCTGGCCCGCCCGCTACTTCGACAGCGTCAGCGTCCTCTCCCCCGACTCCGGCGCGGCCGACTGCCTCACCACCGGCCTGTTCTGTATGCCGCTGGAAGAGGGCCAGAAGATCGTGGAAAGCCTTGACGGCGTGGAAGCCCTCTGGTGCACCACCGATGGCGAAGTGGTCACCTCCAGCGGGTGGAGCGAGCATACGAATTAAATAAGGAACGACCCTCTCCGTCATTGCTTCGCAATGCCACCTCTCCCAAAGGGAGAGGCTTTTGGCTCCCCCTTTGGGGGAGCTGGCGCGAAGCGCCTGAGAGGGTGAGGACGCTCACCTTTTTTTTGTTCGTTGCGTCTTACCGGAAGGCGTGGTACAATAGGGCCAAACACTTTGAAAAAATATGACCCAAAGGAGAAACAACATGAATTATCCCGGTTATACGCTGGTGCGCCGCGAGGACTGCCCGGAGCAGCACGGTGTGCTGACGGTTCTGAACCACGATGTGAGCGGGGCCACTGTCCTGCTGGTGGAGAACGAGGAGGACCCCGTTGTGTGGCGCGGCCCCGTGATTGCCGGTGCGGTCAAGCAGTTCTGGCAGGAGGTCATCTGGAAGGATGTGGATTTCCTGTTTGTGGACATGCCCCCGGGCACGGGCGACGTACCGCTGACCGTATTCCAGTCCCTGCCGGTAGACGGCATCATTATTGTATCCAGTCCGCAGGAGCTGGTCGGCATGATCGTCGGCAAGGCCGTCCAGATGGCTCAGATGATGCATGTGCCCATCCTCGGCCTGGTCGAGAACATGAGCTACGCCGTTTGCCCCGACTGCGGCAAGCACATCAACGTCTTTGGCGACAGCCATGTGGACGAGATCGCCGACAAATACAAGCTGCCGGTGCTGGCGAAGATGCCCATCGACCCCGAGCTGGCCAAGGAGGCCGATGCGGGCATGATCGAGATGTTCGCGGGCGACTATCTGGACAATGCGGCCCAGACCGTGGCAAAGCTGCTGAAAAAGTAAAACGCTGCATCGACATTTTGAATTTTGAGGAGGTTACTTATGAAAAAGTTCTTTGAGGAATTCAAAGCCTTCGCCCTGAAGGGCAACATGATGGACATGGCCATCGGTGTTCTCATCGGCGGCGCATTCTCCACGCTGGTCACTTCTTTGACGGACAACATCATCAACCCCATCATTGGCATTTTGTTCCAGACAGATTTCAGTGATGTTGTGCTGCACCTGCCGTTTGACATCAACCTGGGCATCGGTGCATTCATCTCTGCCGTCATTAACTTTATCATTCTGGCATTCGTTCTGTTCTGTATGCTGAAAGCCATGAACAAGCTCATGGACCTGGGCAAGCATGAAAAAGAAAAGCCCGCCGAGCCGGAAGCCCCTAAGGCCCCGACGCAGGAGGAGCTGCTGACCGAGATCCTGGCTGTTTTGAAAGAGCAGCAGGCTGCAAACGGCAAATAACACACCGTTTTGCCCGGCAGTTATTGCCGCAGCTTAATTTTATTAAGTTTGGTCCTTGCAAAACAAAGCAAATAAGGTTTTTGCGTTAATTTCATAAAAATCTTTTGTTTGATGATTGCCATTCCCCTACTGGTGTGGTATAGTACATATAAGAACAAAGACGTTCCCACAAACGGGTTAGTGTACCCGTTGGGGAACGTCTTTTTTCGTATCTATGCCAGGGTGGGAAATGTGCGTTCCCGCCCGGCCCCGCAGGAAATTACGGGAAGGAGCAAAAAACGGATGGAAAACTTTACAGAGCGCAAGGCCCCCGCCGGGCTGTATGATCCGCGGTTTGAACATGACAACTGCGGCATTGGTGCAGTTGTGGATATCAAGGGCCGCAAAACCCACAAAACAATCGACGATGCTTTGCAGATCGTGGAGCACCTGGAACACCGTGCCGGTAAGGATGCCGAAGGCAAAACAGGTGACGGCGTAGGTATTCTTCTCCAGATTT
>OMAL01001010.1_pt1 | contig 13838 bp, 8 predicted proteins | sample 1644711 | NCBI WGS metagenome assembly OMAL01 (sample SAMEA103958122, study PRJEB25191) | human gut metagenome | biome: human-associated habitat [ENVO:00009003]; feature: intestine environment [ENVO:2100002]; material: feces | place: Germany | collected 2013/2015 | reverse complement strand
CCGCCGGCATGGAATGGAAGTGGGATTGTGGCATATGCAGCCATTACTTATGTTGTGTGGGGAGTCACCTATACCATGATGGACATTCCTTTCTGGTCGATGATTCCGGCATTTACAGAAGGCGGAAAAGAGCGCGAAAATTTAACAACTATGGCGCGTTCCTGTTCGGGTGTCGGTTCCGCTCTCGTTACGATTATTACGATGAAATGTGTGTATATGCTGGGACAGGGAAATGAGCGCACGGGTTTCCGCTGGTTTGCACTTATTGTTGCGGTATTGTTTGTGCTGTTTATTACGATCACCTGTCTGACGATCCGGGAAAAATCCACGGTTCATATGGAAACACCGACCGTACGGCAGATGTTTTCGGCGCTGATTCACAACGATCAGGCAATGACGGTTGTCATCACCATTGTACTGATTAACTGCTCTTTGTATATTACGTCCAATCTGCTGCTGTATTTTTTCAAGTATGATGTGAGTGGGGAGAGCTGGTATAACAGCTATACACTTTTCAGTACATTTGGCGGAGCGGTACAGATTTTGTCCATGATGGTATTGTTTCCGCTGCTGCGGAAGTTTATGAGCAGTATCCGTGTGTTCTACCTGAGCTTTGGAATGGCAATCGCAGGGTATGCGATTCTGCTTGTGCTGATGATTGTCGGTCATACTGTGCTTGGAGCCCTGGTGGTGCCGGGCTTTTTGATTTTTGCGGCATTTGGCATGCTGACTGTGCTTACCACGGTATTTCTGGCAAATACGGTAGATTATGGGGAAATGAAAAATCACCGCCGTGATGAAAGTGTGATTTTTTCCATGCAGACGTTTGTTGTGAAACTGGCTTCGGGAGTTGCCGTGTTGATCGCAGCGATCTGTCTGTCTCTCTGTAACCTCAAGCAGGATACAAGTGCGGCGGTTGTTGCGCGTGCAGCGGATTCTTCGGTGCTGGGACTGCGGCTGACGATGGCGGGAATTCCGATGATCGGTCTTTTCATCGCGGTATTGGTATTTCGGAAAAAATATATTTTGACAGAGAAAAAGCTGCAGGAGATTAATGCAGCAATTAAAAATCAGGAGAACTGCTAAAAGAAAGGATGACAGCTATGATTCGTAAAATTGGACAGGCATTCGTACTGGATACGGCACATACAACATATGCATTTTCCATTCTGCCGGGGGGACATCCGGAGCATCTGTATTACGGGAGAACTATTCATATCGAGCATCCGGATGATCTTGAAATTCTTGTGGAAAAGCATGTGTTTGCACCGGGAAATGTGAATATCTGTGAAAAAGAGCATGCCGGTTTTTCGCTGGAGGATGTGCGGCTGGAAATGTCTTCGTACGGAAAGGGCGATATCCGTGAGCCGTTTGTTGAGGCCATTCTTTATGATGGGGCAAAGACTCTGGATTTCCGCTATGAAGATGCCGTTATTACCGGGAAAAAAGATGCGCTGGACGGACTTCCGGGTTCCTATGGAAGTGCGGGAGAAGTGCAGCAGCTGTGTGTGACAATGGTGGACCGGCAGTATGATCTGAAGCTGTTGCTCTACTACTATGTCTACGAGGCAGCAGATGTGATCGGACGGAGTGCGAAGATCGTCAATGCCAGCAGTCAGGATGTACAGCTTACGCGTCTGATGAGTCTGCAGCTGGATTTTGATGACAGTGATTATATTTTTACGACATTTCGCGGCGCATGGGCGCGGGAGATGCACCGCTGTGACCAGACGCTGACCGGTGGCAGAATTGTCAATGATTCTTTTACCGGAACCACGTCGAGCCGGGCAAATTCGTTTGTGATGCTGAGCCGTCCGAAAACGGGAGAAGATCAGGGAGACTGTTACGGATTTCATCTGATCTACAGTGGAAATCACTGTGAGACTGCGGAGGTCAGCAGTTTTGGAAAACTCCGGCTTCTTACGGGGATCAATCCACGGGAATTTTCGTGGAAACTGGAGCCGGGAGCACAGTTTCAGGCACCGGAGGCCTTTATGACCTATGCGCCGGATGGATGGGGAGGCATGAGCCGGCGGATGCATGCGTTTATCCGGGAGCATATCGTGCGCGGATATTGGAAAAACAGGCCGCGCCCGGTACTTTTAAACAGCTGGGAGGCCTGCTATTTTGATATCAGTGAGAGCAGGCTCTTAAAGCTGGCAAAGGTGGGAAAAGATGCCGGAATCGAATTGTTTGTGGTGGATGACGGCTGGTTTGGCAGACGAAACGATGACACTTCTTCGTTGGGAGACTGGGTGCCGAATACAAAAAAACTGCCCGGCGGCTTATCGCGCCTTGCCAAAAAAATTACAGATCTGGGGCTTTCTTTTGGAATCTGGGTAGAGCCGGAGATGGTCAGTGTGGACAGTGACCTTTACCGGAAGCATCCGGACTGGACCATTGAAATTCCCGGAAAACCACATGCAGAAGGACGAAACCAGAGAATTCTGGATCTTGGCAGGAGAGAAGTGCAGGAGTATATCATTGCCAGTATGACAAAGGTCTTTTCTTCGGCACCGGTTTCTTATGTGAAGTGGGATATGAACCGGACGTTTTCCGATTATTATTCACAGAGCCTGCCGGCCGCACAGCAGGGAGAGGTGGCACATCGTTATGTGCTGGGACTGTACCGGTGCATGGAGGAACTGACCCGTCGTTTTCCGGAAATTTTATTTGAAGGGTGTGCAGCAGGCGGAAACCGTTTTGATCCTGGCATTTTGTGCTATTTTCCGCAGATCTGGGGAAGCGATGACACAGATGCCTGTTGCAGGGCGGACATACAGACAAATTACAGTTACGGGTATCCGCTCTCGACGGTGAGTGCACATGTATCTGCGTGTCCGAACCATCAGACACTGCGCCGGACACCGCTTACGACTCGCTTTGCAGTTGCCGCATTCGCAGTGCTGGGGTATGAATGTAATTTCTGTGACTGTACCAGAGAGGAACTTGAGGAGATCAGGGCTCAGATTGCACTGTACAGGAAGTGGCGTAGTGTATTGCAGCAGGGCATATTTTATCGTGGGCGGACATTTGCTGACGGAAATCTCACAGAATGGACCTGTGTTTCAGAAGATCAGACACAGGCAGTCGGCATGCTGATGCAGAAACTTGCGGAACCGAATACACAGTTTCACGCGTATTATCCCAAAGGACTTGCAAAAGAGAAACGGTACCATTTTACCAACCGCGCGTTAACGTACAGTATTCTGGAGTTTGGGGATCTGGTCAACACGGTTGCTCCGGTACATATCCGCCCGGATTCCGTGACACATCATCTGCTGGCAAAATTTGTAAAGATGGATGGGGAAACGGAGGATTTCTGTGCATACGGGGATGCTCTGATGTATGGAGGTGTACATTTGCACCCGGCATTCGGAGGCACCGGATATGATGAGAACGTACGGTATTTTCCGGATTTTGCGTCTCGTTTGTATCTGATGGATTGCAATTTATAGCCGAAAAGTGCTATGATACAAAAGAGCAATTCAGGCAGGACAGGAGATAAGAAAATGCAGAAACGAAAAAACAGATGGTACATAGCCGTTGCAGCAGTTGTAATTTTAGCAGTTGTTCTGGTATTGGCAGTTGTGCTGGGGAAAAAGGGAAAGAACAAAAAAGATCCAAAGATGATTGAGCCGACGCAGCAGGAGCAGGCATCGGAAATACCGACGGAAACAGAGGAAGTATTTGATTATTCCGCTACGGAGACCGCAGAGACAAAATCGCTTCCGAAGTCCGTTGTCAGCAAGCAGGGAATTCTCATTGATGTGGATGCCGGAACGATTCTGGCCGGAAAAGATGCATTGAAACGTATGGTTCCGGCATCTATGACCAAAATCTTTACCGTGCTGGTAGCAGCGGAAAATATTAAGCCGGAGCAGCTGGACGAGCTGGTTACCATCAGTATTGATGCCACAGATTTCAGTTATAGTAATGACTGCAGCAATACCGGATACGAAGTGGATGAGCAGGTAACGGTAAGGGATCTGTTTTATGGAACCATTTTGCCATCAGGGGCAGATTCTGCGGTCTCTCTGGCAACTTATGTGGCCGGTTCACAGGAAGCATTTGTGGATATGATGAATCAGGAACTGGAAAAAATGGGATTGTCGGAGACCACACATTTTACCAACTGTGTCGGCATATACAATGATGACCATTACAGTACGCCGTATGATATGGCAATGATTTTAAAAGCCGCAATGGACAATGATCTGTGCAGGGAAGTTCTTGGAACGCGAACCTACACGACATCAAAATCCAAACCACATCCGGATGGGATTACAATATCCAACTGGTTTTTGCGGAGAATTGAAGATAAGGATACACACAGTGAAATTATCGGGGCAAAGACAGGCTTTGTGAATCAGTCCGGAAGCTGTGCGGCAAGTATGGCACAGACACCGGATGGAAAAGAGTATATCTGTGTGACTGCAGGGTCCACCAGCAGCTGGCGCTGTATCTATGATCATGTGGATATTTACGATGCGTTTCTGCCGGAGACGGCACAGCCTTTTGAAGGTGAAGAGGTAACACAATAAAAAAGGAACAGCGAAAGCTGTTCCCTGTTGTTTAAAGAATGATGATATTGGCACAATTGATATCTTCTCCAAGGTTGTAAACGTTACCGCTGGTAAGCCCGACAACCACAGGACGGAGAATATAGTGCGGAATATTTTTGACCACACGCGCCTGTTCGCCGTTACTCAGTTCCACGATGCTGTCTACTGGATATAGAATCATGCTTTCAAGGAAGCTCTTCATGGCAGTTATGTCGAGTTCCATGGTCATGGACATAATCATTTCCACAGCATCTCTCTGGGAATAGGCTTTTTTATAGGGGCGTTCGGTAACCAGGGCATCATAGATATCCGCTACGGACAGAATCTTGGCATAGGGGCAGATTTTCTCCGCAGACACACCCATCGGGTATCCGCTTCCATTGATCTTTTCATGGTGTTGCAAAACACCAAGGCAGACAGCCGGAGAAAATTCCGCACGATCCTTGATCATGTTGTAACTGTATGTCGAGTGCTGCCGCATAATGGCAAATTCGTCATCATTGAGTTTGCCCGGTTTGTTTAAGATAGCATTTGGAATTTTGGTTTTTCCAATGTCGTGCAGCAAACCACAGACACCGATTTCCCGTACTTCTTCGGGAGAGAGTTCCTGCTGCTTGGCAACGATCATGGAAATGGTTGCTACATCCACGCTGTGTTTGAAGGTGTATTCGTCACTGGTTTTGAGCGTGGAGATATCAATTGCGATGGCATCATTGCTTTTAATGGAACGCATCAGGTCATCGGCAATGCTCTCTGTGGTGGCAACCATTTCCTCGGAGGTTGTATTGTTGTAGATAAACTGGATACCGGTAGACACACGTTCACGGATACTGGCAGAAAGGGTAACTTTTGCGCGGTCTTCAGTACGGAGCCGTTCGATATTTTTTTCTGCTTCCGGAGAAGTAGGAACCTGTTCTGGATTTTCCTCTTCTTCCCCCTCCTGGATGTAAACAGACATAATACCCAGTTTCAACAGGGAATCAATCATATAATCATCCAGTTCGGCACCTCTGGCAACGAGATTACGTCCCAAACGGTCAACGACCGGATGATCGAGCTTCATACCCGGTTTTAATTGTCTTGTTCTCATGTACTTTCGTTTTATCATATTTATATTTTACTATTTGTTGGATATTTTGCCAAGTTTTTTTGGAAAACTTTAGGAGAAATTTAGGAGAAATGATATGCTTCCACAACTTTTTTTAGATCGAATGAAACAAATGCTGGAGGAAGAATACCCGGCATTTCTAAACAGTTACGAAGATGCGCGTTATCAGGCACTGCGGATCAATCCGTCAAAAACTGACCGGAATCGGTTTGCTGAGGAAACTTCCTTTCACCTGCAGCCGGTGCCATGGGAAGCGAACGGGTTTTATTACGAAAAGGAAGATCAGCCGGGAAAACATCCGTATCACGAGGCGGGCGTGTACTATATTCAGGAGCCGAGTGCCATGGCACCGGCTGCATATCTGGATGCGCAGCCGGGCGAAAAAGTTCTGGATTTATGTGCGGCACCGGGGGGCAAAAGTACACAGATTGCGGCAGCGATGCAGGGGAAAGGGCTCCTTGTCAGCAATGAGATTCATCCGGCGCGGGCAAAGATTCTTTCCGAGAATATGGAACGGATGGGTGTGAAAAATGTGATGGTGACAAACGAGAGTCCGCACACACTTGCGGGAATGTTTACGGAATATTTTGACCGGATCATGGTAGATGCTCCGTGTTCCGGGGAAGGAATGTTTCGCAAAAATGAACAGGCGTGTGAGGAGTGGAGTCCTGAAAATGTTCAGATCTGTGCGGCGCGGCAGCAGGAAATTCTTGCATGTGCGGCCTCCATGCTCCGGCCGGGAGGACGTATGGTTTACTCTACCTGTACCTTTGCACCGGAGGAAAACGAGGGAACGATCAGCCGTTTTCTGGAACAGCATCCGCAGTTTCATATTGTGCCGGTGAAAAAATATCCGGGAATGGCAGACGGTGTAGCGGCATGGACAAAACATCCGGCAGTGGAGATAGGAGATACGATCCGGTTATTTCCGCATCATCTGCACGGAGAGGGACATTTCGTTGCGGTTCTGGAAAAAGAGGGAACCGTTTCGGAAAATTACCGGGGATATTGTGCGAATGGAGAAGAAAAACCGCTAGCAAAGGGAGAAGCAAAAGCGTATCTTGCAGGATTACAGGAGTTTCTTGGAAAGATACCGGCAGATGATGCTGAGCGGCTGCTTCTTTTTGGAGAGCAGCTGTATCTGATGCCGGAACATATGCCGGCAACCAGACGGCTGCATGTGCTGCGTCCGGGCCTGCATCTTGGCACAGTTAAAAAGAACCGGCTGGAACCGGCACACGCACTGGCGCTTGCAATTTCTCCGCAGGAAGCATGCCACAGCTGGAATCTGTCTGTGGACGAAGCACGCGCGTATCTGGCCGGGCAGACGTTTCCGGCAGAAGGGGAGAAGGGCTGGTATCTGATCACGGTAGATGGATACAGCCTCGGCTGGGGCAAACTTGCAGGTTCTGTGATGAAGAATCACTACCCGAAGGGGCTGCGGAAGCTGCTCTAAAAGAAGTCCACCTGATACTGTTGCACTACTTTCGCTTATTTTTATTTATACAATAAAAGAAACATTTGAGGATTATTAAAATGAAAAAAAGAGTCGGCTTATTATTAATAGCCATTACCATATGTTTTTTTAGTTTGGGCTGTAATAAAACTGCAACAATAGATAATCATATTTTTGAAACAGGTTTGAAAAATGATAGTGGATATACGTGGAAGTCGCTTCGAATGGATAACGAATACATAGATAACATAGAATGTCTTGTAGATGATAATATTGTTTATTCTAAATATGAAAATGGGGTTACAAATTTGGTTTTTTACAATTACAATATAACGGATAAGCAGACATACAGATTAGGGAGAATTAAAGATCCATATATTAACTCCGGCGATATCGTGGTTGTGGGGAATGAGGTATTTTTCTATTGCAACAGAGTTGTAGGAACTGAAAAGTATCCTGATGGAAAGTTAGAAAATTCACTATATAAAATAAATGTTTGGAACCATAAATTACAGAAAATAGTAAGTGATTCTACAGATCAAACATTAATTTATGTGAAAGCATGTAAGGATAAAATTATATCATTAAAAGGTAAAAAAAATAAAAAGAAAAGTATAACTTATTTGGATTCATATGATGTTTCTGGTGGAAAAAATAAAAAATTTGATATTCTGATATCGAAGGATTATAACAGAAAAAAAGAAAATGGTGAAGTGTTATATAATTTCGCAGTATATCAGTCAAAAATATATGCTTTAGTTCGATTGAAAAACAGTTCTGGGAAGGACTCATGGATAATAGAAAAGTATAATTGTGCTGGAAACTATATTGATAGTTTGAAGCTGGATAAAAAAATTATCAATTTGCTAAAAAATGAAAGAATTTCAAAGTTTGAGATATCAGGAAAATATGGTTTTATAAGAACATTTAGCGGGAGTGGAGTACTTTTTCGTGTAGCATCGGGGAAGACTGTTGCAAAATTAATAAATAAGATAGATTTGGATATTGCAATACCTGGCAGAGATAAAAAAGCAAATTATGCTTTGGTATGTTCCCGAGATACAGGAGAAATCTGGAATATTGACAGTCGCCATAATAAGCTTAACAAGATAGATTTGCCATATGAATATTTGAACTACTTATATACAGATAATGGAAAAATTTTAATATCTTCAGATAATACAGTATATGGGGAACTTGATAGTTTTCTTACAAAAAAATAATGAAGCGTTTATCTGACAAGTGGAAGGTATATTAAAAATGACATATGATTCAAATAAGGGCAGTTTAAAAACTGCCCTTGTTAATAGTTTTACTTAAAATATAAGAAACTCCTGCAAATGCGCGTTTTTTAAAGCACTGTTTTACCACAAATGCGCATTTTCTACAGGATTATATACTGTGACCGCCACCACCACCGGAGTGGCCGCCACCACCGCCACCGCCGCCGGAATGTCCACCGCCGCTGCTGCCGGAAGATACCGGACTGTAGGTGCGTGTCTGGCGGATGAATTGTGTGCGTGGGTTATGGATCTGCATCTGTGCATACAATCCGGTCATCACCTGTCTGCTGTCTGCCTTGTGGGAACGTGAACTCCACAGCGCAAAAAAGAGATTGAGAAACAGTGCAGCAACAATGGCCAGCAGCGCACTGCAGAGGTAGCGCATCGGTTCTGCAATTCGTTTGCCCTGCATCAGCGTTTCGATCTGGGTAAAGACCTTGTATGCACAGGTATAATAATTCTTATCGCGCGCGTAGGTATAAGTGTTATCGGTAATTGAACGTGCGCGGGAATTGGTGATGATTTTGTGCGCCTGTCCATCGCTGTAGAGATAAATCTCATTCAGGCAGCGGTCAATGACGAAGATCGTACCGTTGGCATGCGGACCAAAGACATCATCGAAATAATCTGCAGCAAAATCTTCGGTGGAAGATTTACTGTGTTCGGTTGTGGTTACAAAAGCCACATTACAGTATGCGGTCAGGTCATACAGCTGCTTTTGCAGACTGTTTTCCTGGGAGTCTGTCAGAAAATCCGCAGAATCATCCAGCACATAAACGTAGCCGGTTTCCTCATTGGAAGCGGAAACTGCGGATGCACAAACCGGTATGGTGCTGGCGGAGAGTATCAGACAAAATACAAATGCCGTAAGGATACGTTTTATTTTACGCACGGTCATCACCTCCCTGTTTGTCAAATTGTGGCAGCCGGCGGGTGGACAACAGATTATACGCATGGATAATACTGATGAACGACACGAGGATGGCAGCCATGGAAAGAATTGCGGCTCCGTAATAGTAGAGATCCGATACCGGATGCAGGAACCATATCCCAAACGAAAGTACCGCAGCACAGAGCGGAAGAATCCAGCCAAGCGGATTTGTTTTTGCGGCAGGCTCCGGCTGGGCTTCAGGGGTTTTCGGTTTGTCTGCAGCAGAAGCTTTCTTCGATTGGATGAACATTTTGCCCCGGTCATTTGCCCCGGTATCTTTCTGGTGGATAGAAACGCATTCGTAACAATAGACACCGATGGAAAGCAGTGACAAAAGCAGGGTAGTCATTACCAGGGAAGAGGGCTGTAAAAATGCCGACCATGCCAAAAGCGCAAAGATCGGAATTGCCAGAAGCAGCGAACCGAGCAGATAACGCTTCGGATCAATCGGAATATCCGCAACGACCAGTCCGGTCTGTCCGTTGACCGTTGCATAAGCGACACGGTCTTTTTTGCGGTAGGATAGAAACCATACCGGAAACATGGTGCTGTCGATGGTTTCCGTTTTTGTATGGAGCTGTTCAGGACGGATGGTATCCATGGTAAAACCGGCAAATGTCCCGTCAGAAGCAATACGCCCGGTTGTTTCCGCAGATGCAGTGTATTCGGCATCGCCCTGATATACTTTTGCATCCACATCGGAAGTGTCCGCGTAAAATCCGCTTAAATAGGCGGGGGTAAAGGCTTTCATGCCTTTTAAATTATAAGGAGCCAGTTCTTCACTGATATTGTCATCAAAAGAGGATGAGGCATCATAGGAAAGACCTTTGTAGTAGGCATCCAGATCCCCGGTAAGTGCGTAGTGATCGGTAATAATATAATCACCGCGGCGGGAAGTCTTTTTTCCATCGAGCGAGAGAGAACCTTTCTGGGAGATATAAAATGCCCAGTAAGGCATGTAAATTCCGCGGAAACTATCGATATAAGAAGGATCGCGGAGTTCTTTTGGCGCAAAAATGGAATGTTTCATACGGCGTGCGTACGCTTCCTTACACTGTTCCTTTGTCTTCTGGAACGGAATAATATAATTGGGCCGTTTTTCGTGACTGATTCTGCTGTAAAGAATCGTGGAGGCTCCGCAGAAACTGCAGAAACCGGCTGCGGCATTGTCGGTGCTTAAGATTTCACCGCCACACTGTGGACAGGTAAAGATCGTGACCTCGTAATCGCCGTCGAATGTCTTTGATTCTTCGGCATCACTTGTTTTCCCATCAAAATCATAAGGATCAAACAGTGTGTGACAATGCTCGCATGAGAGTTGCTGGGAAGGAATGTCAAATTTGAGATTTCCTCCGCAGTTTGGACATGATAGCATAGTGTTTTCCCTTTCCAAAACATTTTCCTTTGTAACTATTTTATTCTAGCATTGTGGAAATATTTTTACAATGGGTTTAAAGTCATAGAGCCTGAAAATGCTGATTTACACGGATTTTACAGACTTTACGCAAATTTACAGCAATTTTACAACATTACGGAAATTTTACATAGAGTTTACATTCCGGGATGGTTTGATTTTACACTCTGATGATAAACTTATTACAATCTCAAAAATAAAGTATATGGAGTGTAAAATTTATGAAAAGAAATGGGGAGGAATCATAAGTGAACGAGACGATGAAAATTATTTTCGGACTGGTCGGAGGTCTGGCAATTTTTATTTACGGCATGAATATGATGAGCGAGTGCCTGCAGAAAGCAGCGGGGGAAAAAATGAAGAAAATCCTTGCCCTGCTTACAAAAAATCCGATTCTTGGTGTACTTGCAGGTGCTTTGACGACAGCGGTGTTACAGAGCAGCAGCGCAACAACGGTTATGACAATCGGCTTTGTCAGTGCAGGACTGATGTCGCTGCCACAGGCGATCTCTATTATTCTCGGTGCCAATATCGGTACGACCATGACGGCCCAGCTGATGGCATTTAAAATCAGCAATTATATTTATCCAATTATCTTTGTTGGATTTATTCTGAACTTTGTTAGCAAAAAAGAAAAGGTTAAAAATATCGGTATGGTAATTTTTTCATTCGGACTTTTATTTGAAGGAATTGAAATCATGGGTGAAGTCATGAAACCTTTGGCGGGAAGTCCGGTCTTTGTTGATCTGATGGGAAAAGTTTCATCCATTCCGGTTCTTGGTGTTGTACTGGGAGCGGTCATGACATTGGTTGTGCAGAGTAGTTCAGCTACGATTGCAGTTCTGCAGAATTTTGCATCACAGGCAGGACCGGACGGAGTAAGCAGTGTAATAGGGCTTACCGGTGCGATTCCGATTCTTCTTGGAGATAATATAGGTACAACGATCACAGCACTTCTTGCATCAATTGGACAATCTAAAAATGCAAAACGTACAGCAATTGCGCATAGTATTTTTAATATCAGTGGAAGCTGCGTTTTTATTTTCCTGGTTCCGTGGTTTGCAAAATTTGTCCAGTTTATTTCACCAAAGGGAAATGAGATTGATGTGATTTCAAGACAGATTGCAAATGCACATACAACGTTTAATATCGTCTGTACACTGGTCTGGCTGCCACTGATTCCGCTGATGGTAAAAATTGTTACAACAATCATCCGTGGAAATGACAAAACAGAGAAAGCAGCTTTTGAACCCAAATATCTGGATATGAAAGTGATTGAACAGCCGGCGGCTGCTATGGTTCTGGTATCTAAGGAACTGAACCGACTTGGAGAACTGGCAGAATCTCTGTTAAGTGATTTAAAAACGGCGATTGTAGCAGATGGAGACTCAAAAACTCATGGTTCGTTTATAGAAAATCTGGAGATTGTACATCAGTTACAGGACAGTGTGACAGAATATATTACCAGATTATTCGCAAGCGGAAACCTTACAGAACAACAGTCTGAGCAGACGGCAGGGTTACTGTATGTAAACAATAGTATTCAGAGGATTGCAGACAGATGTGAAGATATTGACCAGATATGTGAAAAAGTAAATAACAATGGAAAAAGACTGACCAGTGAAGCCTCCTCAGAAATGGAAGACTGCATTGATATTATCCAGCAGCTTTTAAAGAAAGCAATGGAGGCAATCCGTAAGGGTGATGCTGTAGTGGCTGAAACAGTTTTTGAAAATAAGAAAAAAATGCATAAAGCAGAGAAAAAATACAGTAAGGCACATTTAAACCGTGTAAAAAATGAGGTTTGTGATGCGTCTATGACAAGATATTTTTCTGGGATCATGTATAATTTTGACCGTATGGCAGATAATTGTGTCAGCATTGCAGAAGAAGCCTGTGATAATGTGGCTTTTATAAACCTTGATGAAGAGACGGGAAAATCAATGATGGAAAGAGGTGCAGTATAAAATGGTAAAGAAAAAAAACATCCGAAAATCTGCACTTCTGCTGATAATGATAATGCTGGCAACGGGAATAACAGCATGTGGAACCGAGGAAGAGCCATTGCCGGATCTGTCTGCTATGGGAGCTGTCACAGCTGTATCACGAGAAGAAGGGTCAGGAACCAGAGCAGAATTTGAGAATCTTTTGAAACTGCCTGAGAGTGATACAGGAATAGTTGTTGATTCTACAGAGAAAGTTCTGAAAAAGGTGGAAGAAGATAAAAACGCAGTTGGTTATGTCGCATATAGTTCCGCAACAGATACGAATGGAAAAATACTTCAAATCAACGGAGTTCTTCCTTCTGAGAAAACAATAGACAATAACAGTTATCCTCTTTGCAGGGATTATTATCTGGCTTATAATGGAGAACTGACAGATGTGGAACAGGATTTCCTGACTTATGTAAAGAGTAAAGGACAGGATATTGTGAAACAATATTGTATTCAGGCTGACAGTACAACAACATTCCTTTCTGACAAGTCAGAAGGAAAGATTCTGATTGAAGGATCCACTTCAATGGAACCAATGGTAAAAGCACTGGCAGATGACTATCAGAAACAAAATCCAAATGCTGAAATAGAAGTAAAAGCAACAGATTCTTCAAGAGGGATTACGGCGGTGATAAGTGGAGAGTGTGATTTCGCAATGTCATCCAGAGAATTAAAGGATTATGAAGCAGAGCTTCTGGAAACAAAAGTCATTGGAAAAGATGCTATAGCTATTGTGATAAATGAAGAAAATCCACTGGAAAATCTTACAATAAAACAACTTACAGGTCTGTACAATGGAACATATAAAAACTGGGATGATCTTTCCTGAGAAAAACGAATATAATATCTTACAAGCACTGACTATAACGGTCGGTGCTTCTTTTTTGGATTTTTTCAAAATTATCTGACATTCTTCAAATTCCCACGTGTGATTAGTGGAAAAATAATTTTTTCTGCAAAAGTACCGTCCAAATGCCCTCTGAAACTTGCTATTAGTGAGGGAATATTTCATTTATGCGAAAAAAACTTGCAAAAGGGGGTTGGTAAATACCATTTCCAACGCTTTATAGGTAGAGGAATAATTATT
>OMAL01001000.1_pt1 | contig 13917 bp, 11 predicted proteins | sample 1644711 | NCBI WGS metagenome assembly OMAL01 (sample SAMEA103958122, study PRJEB25191) | human gut metagenome | biome: human-associated habitat [ENVO:00009003]; feature: intestine environment [ENVO:2100002]; material: feces | place: Germany | collected 2013/2015 | reverse complement strand
ACAAATCTCATACAGATCCGCTCCAGCGGCCTTTGCCATCTCCTTCGCCGTGCGGGCCGTGACGCCGCTGGCGGAAAAATAGGCGATCAATATCTTGCTCATTGCAGGTTGCTCCTTTCAATGCTTACAGTTCGGTCAGATCATACGCCCGGGAGCCGAAGCCCAATTCCGCTGCGGCCTCGATGGTGTGGATGCCGTTGCGGCTGTTCACCCGCTCCATGAAGTGTTCCCTGCCCGGATCATCGGATTGCATTACCAGGTCGATACAGGCCTGGTCGATGGCCACTGGGTCCAGAGAGGCCAGGATGCCGATGTCCTTCATGCAGGGATCCTCGGCCACGGCGCAGCAGTCGCAGTCCACGGACAGGTTCTTCATCACATTGATGAAGGCAATCTTGCCCCGAAAGTGCTCTATCACGCTGGAGGCAGCATCCGCCATGGCCTCTGGAAAGACCACGGAGCTGGCGTGCTGCTCCCAGGTCTTGAAGCGGTCATCGGTTTTCCCGGCGGAGTGGATCAGCGCCTTCCCCGCCCGGGAGGCGCAGCCGATGGCCAGTTGCTTCAGGGCGCCGCCGTAGCCGCCCATGGGGTGGCCCTTGAAGTGGGCCAGCACCAGCATGGAGTCATAATGCAGGATGTGTTTGCCCACGTGGTTCTCCTTCAGGACCTTGCCATTGGGGATGGGCCACACCACGTCGGGGCCCTCGGCGTCCATCAGGTCCACGTCGAAGTACTTGGTCCAGCCATGCTCCTGCAGCAGCTTCCGGTGGGACTCCGTATGATCCCGGACACCGCCGGCCGCATCACCATAGGCGGTATTGCACTCCACGATGGTGCCGTGGACCTCCTCTACCATGGGACACCAGAATTCCGGACGCAGGAAATTCTGGTTGCCCTTCTCCCCGGAGTGGACCTTCACGGCCACCTTGCCGGGCAGCTCCACGCCCAGGGCACGATACAGCTCCACTACTTTTTCAGGCGTGATCTCCCTTGTGAAATAGACATTCGCTCTCATATAGCCGTATTCTGACACGATGTCAATAGATTTTCAACAGAAATTCCGCTCTCCACCCAGGTGATTCCCAGGATAGCCTTCTGTGTGTCATCCGTTTCTTGCATTTAAAAAATTTTTGAATAAAATGTTAACTTTTTTCTGTTTGAGGACAGAAAAATTAACCTGTGTTAATGCAATCTTCCCTGCAATTTTGTATAATTGCGGCGAAAGAAAGGAAGATGCGATGCATATTCAGGATTGTTTGGAGGAGATCCTCCACCTTGAGGATACAGATCTGGCCGCCAGTCTCGCAGATGCCTCAAGGCTTTTTTCCTGCAAAAAGAGGCAGCTTGTCGCCAAGCCGGACGCCTGCTCTGACTGGATCCCGTTTCTGGTCAGCGGAGTCATTCGGGGTTACCTGACGGATGAAAAAGGGCGGGATATCACGGATTGCTTCCTCTACCGGCCTGGAGAGGCCGTGCTGAGTCTCAGCATCTTGACAGCTTCCTTCCCGATCAACTTTGAGGCGGTGACGGACTGTGTGCTCTTGTCCATCCCTACCCAGCTCCTTGCGGAGCAGTTCCAGCAGTCCGCAGAGCTGCAGCAGCTGTATAGTTCTTACCTGCTGGAGAAACTGAAGCTGGAACGGGAGCTGAAGCTTCTTCTCGGCATCAGCTCCGCCATGGAGCGGTACCAGTGGTTTCTCCGCCGCTATCCCGAGCTGGCGGACGTGGTCAGCATCAAGCACATCGCATCCTTTTTATGTATGTCCCCAGTGTCTCTGAGCCGCCTGCGCGGGCAGCTGCGCAAGCGCGGCGAGGAGCCTCCGGTCAAGCAGAGCCGACTCTCAGAAAAGAGCGGGCTCTTTTGATGTCCGCCGCCAGAATATGGGCGGCCCAGCTTGTGGAAGATGTTCTCCCGCGCTCCCCGGCGGAACAGCGGGAGCTTCTTGAATACGGCCCTGCGGCCAACGGAAAGAAGGCGATCCCCGGAACTGAGTGACTTCCCCCTGCACCTGTGTGAAATTAGGAAAGACCAAGGAGAAAGCGAAATGAAAAAGAGATTTTTTGCACTGTTCCTGACCATGGCGCTGCTGCTGCCCGCCGTGCTGCTGTCCGGCTGCGCATCTGCCGACAGCGGCATCATGGACACCGCGAATCTGAACGCCACCGCTGCCGGCAGAACACTGGAACCCATCCCGCAGGGGCAGGATGTGCTCATCGTCATCGGCGAGGGGCTGGATAAAGCCGCCATTGAAGCAAACCTGAAGGGGTGAAAGGCAGTTTTCCCCTATAACAAAACACATTGTGGAAAAACAGGAGGGAGCATCATGCAGGAAGTACGCGCAGCCGTTATTGGCACCGGGGTCATGGGGCGCAAGTATGCCCAGATGATCGCAGAAGGAAAGGCGGGCGCATTGCGCCTGACCGCCGTGGTCTGCCGCAGCGCCGGGGCGCAGCAGTGGGCAAAGGATACCCTGCCGGATACGGTGCGGGTGTGCCCCAGCGCCGACCAGCTGTACGATTATGCAGAAGAGTTTGACGCCGTGCTGGTGGTCACCCCGCACAAGACCCACCCGGAACTGGTGATGCAGGCTTTTGCCCACGGCAAGCACGTTCTGTGCGACAAGCCCAGCGCAAACGCGCTGGCACCGGCACTGAAAATGAACCGCGCCGCCGAAAAAAGCGGTCTTGTTTTTGCCATGATGTTCCATCAGCGCCGCTACAAAAAGTATATGCGGCTTAAAAAATTACTGGATGATGGGGCGCTGGGCGAGATCAAGCGGGTGCAGCTGGAAAACAGCCGCTACTTCCGCACATGGATGTACCACCGCTCCGGCAGCTGGCGTTCCAGCTGGGCAGGGGAGGGCGGCGGCGCGCTGCTCAATCAGGGCCAGCACATTCTGGACATCTGGCAGTGGCTGTTCGGGATGCCAACCAGTATTTATGCCGTGATACCCTACGGAAAGTATAACGATTTCATGGTGGACGACGAAGCCACCCTGCTGATGGAGTACCCGCAGCAGCGCACGGCAACCTTTATCCTTTCCACCGGCGAGGGCAGCTACACCGAGCGGTTGGAGATCGTGGGCACCAAGGGCACCGCCCTGCTGGAAAAGGATACCCTCACCCTGCACACCTACACGCCGGACACCGAGACCTACCGCCGCACCGCAGACTGCACCGAGCGCCAGCAGCTTACCGAGACCACCGTTACCGAGCAGTTCGCCCCGCAGGCAGAGCCTTACCCGGAGATGCTGGCAAACTTTGCGGACGCCATCCTGCACGGCACGCCCCTGACCGCTCCCGGCGTGGAGGGCGTGCGGGCGCTGGAACTGACCGATGCGGCTTACCTGTCCGCATGGCTGGGGGAGAAGCTCACCCTGCCGCTGGACGCAGACCGGTTTGAACAGGAGCTGCAAAAGCATATTCAGGAGGAACAGGCAAATGGCTAAACTGCGGTTTATCGTAGTAGGCTCCGGCTGGCGGTCGCTGTTTTACTGGCGCATCGCGCAGGCGCTGCCGGAGCGGTTCGAGCTGTGCGCCATGCTTTGCCGCACCGAGGAAAAGGCCGAAAAAATGCACCGGGAATACGGCGTGCCGGTAAGCACCTCGGCGGAGCAGTGCATTGCCCTGCACCCGGATTTCGTGGTGGTGGCAGTGAATAAAGCGTCCATCGCCGCCGTCAGCACCGAATGGCTTGCCCGGGGATTTGCCGTGCTGTGCGAGAACCCGGCGGCGCTGGAGGAGGATGCATTGCGCGCCCTCTGGCAGCTGCACCGGCAGGGCGCAAAGCTGCAGGTTGCAGAACAGTACTGGCTGTACCCCACGCTGGCAAAACGGCTGGCAGCAGTGCGCAGCGGCGCACTGGGCACGCCGCAGTTTGCCCGGCTGTCGGTGGCGCACGGCTACCACGCGGTCAGTCTGGCGCGGCAGTTCCTGAACGCCGGGCAGCAGCCGGTGCGGGTGACCGGACGCAGCTGGACGGAAAGGATCATCGAAACGGATTCCCGCTGGGGCGCGGTGCATAACGGCGCATTGGTGGAAAAGACCTTGCAGCAGCACACGCTGGAATTTGCGGGCGGCGGCACGGCGTTTCTGGATTTTAACGGCGTGCAGTACCACTCCTATCTGCGCAGCACCCACACCAGTGTGCAGGGAGAGCGGGGCGAAGTGTTCGACGACACCCTGCGCTGTCTGGATGCCGCCGGGGAGCCGGTGTGCCGTCAACTGACCCCGCTGCCCGACCCGCTGGCAGCTGCCGCCGCGCAGGCAGGGCTGAACGAGGACGAGACCGCCATCGCCTGTTTTCTGGACAGGATGCAGGGCTATCTTGCCGGCGGGGCAGAGGTGTACCCGCTGGCAGACGCCTTGCAGGACGCCTACCTTGCCCTGCTGATGGAGCGCGCCCTTGCCGCCGGTCAGCCGCTGGAAAGCACTCCGCAGCCGTGGAATACAGAAGAACGATAAAAAAGGCTCAGGAGCGCCGACAGGTGCTTCTGAGCCTCTTGATTTATAATGATTGGATCACATCAGGTCGATCAGTGCTTCCACCTCGTCCATGCGGGTGGCCCAGCTGGTGGCGATGCGCACCACGGTGTGGGTGTCGTCGAACTTTTCCCAGAAGCCGAACTTTGCCTTGCCTTCCAGCGCAGCCAGCTGGGTGTTTTCCAGTACAAGAAAGATCTGGTTGGTGGGGGAGTCCATAAAGAAGCGATAGCCCTTTTCCGCAAAGCCCTTCTTCAGGCGGTTGGCGGTGGCAATGGCGTTTTTGCTGATGGAGAAATACAGGCCATCGGTGAACAGCACGTCAAACTGGATGCCCAGCAGCCGCCCCTTTGCCAGCAGTGCGCCCTGCTGCTTGACCATGGTCATAAAGTGCGCCGGTGCGCCGTGGGGGAACACCACAGCCTCGCCGCACAGCGCACCCACCTTGGTGCCGCCGATGTAGAACACGTCGCACAGGTGGGCGATCTCCGGCAGGGTCAGGTCAGCACCGTCGGCCATGACGCCGTAGCCCAGCCGGGCCCCGTCGATGAACAGCGGCAGGCCGTATTTCTGGCAGGTGTCGTACAGAGCCGTCAGCTCCGCCTTAGAATACAGGGTGCCGCCCTCGGTGGGGTGGGAGATATACACCATGCCGGGCTGGACAATGTGCTCGGTGGACTCGTCGTTCCGGTGCCACTCCACATAATCCTGCACCTGCTGGGCGGTGATCTTCCCCTCTGCCGCGGGCAGGGTGATGACCTTGTGGCCGGTTGACTCGATGGCCCCCGCCTCGTGGCAGTTGATGTGTCCGCTGTCGGCGGACAGCACGCCCTGCCAGGGCCGCAGAATGGAGGCGATCACGGTGGTGTTGGTCTGGGTGCCACCCACTAGGAAGTGCACGTCAGCCTCCGGCGCCTGGCAGACGGCGCGGATCTTCTCCCGGGCCGCCGCGCAGTATTGGTCCTCGCCGTAGCCCACGGTCTGCACCATATTGGTCTCGTTGAGCCGCGCCATCACGCTGGGATGAGCGCCCTCCAGATAGTCGCTGTTGAAATAGATCATGGAAGCCTCTCCTTTATTCTATATACTACTCCCCATCATAGCCCAGACGGCTGGATTTGTAAAGCAGGAAAATCATCTTATTTGAACCCGTTCACCTGGACCCAGGCCCGGACATGGTCCACAAACCGCTGGGTAGAGTTGGACAGGGCCTTCTCGTCCTTGACGCCGATGGCGATGCGCCGGTAAAAGGCCTTGGGCGGCTGGCAGACCACCAGCGGATAGGGACTGTGGCGCACCATCAGCTCCGGCAGCAGGCTGATGCCCAGGCCGTTGGACACCATGGACAGAATGGTCCGGTCCTCCCGTGCGATATATCGCACATGGGGCCGTATGCCCATTTCGTCGAAGGCGGCCCGGATCTCGTAATCGTCCCCCTCCTCCAGCTGGATCACCGGCTCCGTGGCCAGGGCCTCCACCGGGAAGGCGTCGCTGTTGGCCAGGGGATGCCCGCAGGGCACAATGACCTTCAACTGGTCCAGGTGCAGGGGGTACACCTGCAGTCCCTTCAGGGACGGCATCCGCAGAAAGCCGCAGTCCGCCTGCCCGGTGATGATCAGCTCCTCGATCTGGTCATAGAAGTCGCAGGTCTGAATTTCGAACTCGATGGCCGGATACAGCTTGCTGAAGGCCTTCAGGATCATGGGCAGCCACTGGGCGGAGACGCTGGAAAACGAGGCCACCTTCACAAGGCCCGCATCCATGCCCCGCAGGTCCGCCGCCTGCTGGGCCAGTCGGTGATATTCCGTGCAGAGCTGCTGAATCTGCGGAAGCAGGGCCCGGCCATCCCCGGTCAGGGTCACGCCGCCCCGGTTCCGGCTCAGCAGGGTCACCCCCAGCTCCTCCTCCAGGGAGCTGATGGCGTGGCTGATCCCGGACTGGGAGAAGTTCAGCTCCTCCGCCGCCTTGGTAAAGCTGCCGCATTCAACGGTTTTCAGGAAAATCTGGTATTTTGTGGCGCTCATGTCCCCCACCTCGTCTTTCTTTGACTGTATTCCTCATTGTACACCCTTTTTTTCATGACTTCAATCGAAAATATGCGTTTTACAAATGTAAAATTCTATGATATCCTACCCATGGACTTGAGGAAAGAGAGGAGAAATCGAAAATGGCTCTGATTACAAAGATGCATCGCTGTGCCTTCTGCGGCAGCAGTGAGGTGACGGTTTCCGAAAATGGGACCTATACCTGCCGCGACTGCGGCAAGACCGCCGACCACGGTATGCCGGCCGCCGATGTGGAGGCTGTCAACCGGATTCTGATGACCGGCGGCGACGCCGAGACCGCCGAGGAGCTGCGACGGCGCTACCCCCGTCTGAACCTGACCACCTGGTCTAAGGAGAATCGTCTCCAGTTCTGATTTTGCAGCCGAGAGCGGCTATGGTTTACCTCCTTCGCCGCTGAAAATACCTGGCAGCGCCTGCTGCCCATCTTTTCCATGGGGATTTTCCTACCCCAAACATAACAAACAGCCGCGCTTGGGCATGCGCGGCTGTTTGTTACATAATGAGGGATTCAAATGGGATATCCGGCGTTTCAGGCCGGATATCCCATTTTTCATCGTCAGTTTTTTCGGCAGTGCCAGGTCAGCTCCAGGAGGTTCAGAGGCAGCAGCCCATCACACATACCGCTGGGTCAGCACATCGAACACGCCCCGGGTGGTCAGCCGCAGGGACGGGATCACCGGCAGAGCCATGAAGCTCAGGGTCATGAAGGGGTCAATGCCCCGGGACACGCCCAGCCGGAAGGCCTCGTCCTTGGCGGCCTCCAGGGCGCTGTTCACCATCACCAGGCTGTCGTCGGACATGATGCCCGCGATGGGCAGGGCCACCTCGCCCAGGATCTGGCCGCCGTCCATTACGGTGATGCCGCCGCGATTCTCCACAATGCGGTTGGCGGCGGCGGCCATGTCCTCCTCGGAGGTGCCCACCACGATGATGTTGTGGCTGTCGTGGCTGATGGAGGTGGCCACGGTGCCATGCTTGAGGCCGTAGCCCTTGATATAGCCCAGGCCGATGTGGTGGGTGTTCTTATGCCGCTCGATCACGGCGATCTTGAGAATGTCCTGCTCCAGGTCGATGTGGTCGGCATAGCCCGCGTCCTCGGACACGATCTCGCCGGGCACCATGCCGATAACGGCGTGGGGGCGCTTGTCGGTGAAGTCGGCGGCGGACAGAGGGGCCACATGGAAGGTGTCGTGGGCCCGCTTGACCAGATAGGGGTCGATCTCCGGGGTGTCGAAGTCCCGCAGGACGCCGTCGTACATGAGCTTGCCCTTCTTATAGACCATCTCGATCTCGAAGTTCTCCCAGTTGTCGATGACCACAAAGTCCGCCAGATACCCGGGGGCGATGGCGCCGCGGTTGTTCAGCAGGAAGTACCGGGCGGCGGTGTACCCGGCGGCCTTCACCGCCATGATGGGGTCCGCGCCCAGGGAGATGGCCTTTTTGACGATGTAGTCGATGTGGCCCTTTTCCAGCAGGTCGTTGGGGTGCTTGTCGTCGGTGCAGAACATGCAGCGCTCGATGTATTTCTCGCACAGCAGGGGGGCCAGGGCCTCCAGGTTCCGGGCGGCGGTGCCCTCCCGGATCATAATGAACTGTCCCCGCTCCAGCTTGGCCATGGCCTCCTCCACGTTGGAGCACTCATGGTCGGAATACACGCCGGCGGCGATATAGGCGTTCAGGTCGTTGCCGGTAAGGCCCGGGGCGTGGCCGTCGATCTTCTTGTGGTGGGCCTGGGAGGCCACGATCTTTTCCACCACCTGGCTGTCGCCGTTGATGATGCCCACAAAGTTCATCATCTCCGCCAGACCCTGGACCCGGGGATGGTCATAGAAGGAGTCGATGGCCCGGTAGTCCAGCACGGCGCCGGACTCATCCAGCGGCGTGGCGGGGACGCAGGAGGGCAGCATGAACCGCACGTCCACCGGCAGGTCCTCGGTGGCCTGGAGCATATACTCGATGCCATCGGTGCCCATGACGTTGGCGATCTCGTGGGGGTCGGTGATGACGGTGGTGGTGCCGTGGGGCAGCACGGCCTTGGCAAACTCCTTGGGGCTTACCAGGGAGCTTTCCAGGTGAATGTGGGCGTCGATGAAGCCCGGCAGCACGATCTTGCCGCCTACGTCCGCCTCCACCTTGCCGTGGTATTCGCCCATGCCCACAATGAGCCCCTCGGCCACGGCGATGTCCCCGCGGCACAGCTCGTTGGAGAACACGTTGACGTATGCAGCGTTTTTCAGCACCAGGTCTGCCGGGACACGGCCCGCCGCCACGTCGATGACATGGAGCTTCTTGTTGAGCTTGCGGTTGATTTTCCCTGCGTAGCTTTCCTTCACAGCCATGACGAAATCCTTCCTTTCTCCCGCGCAAAACGGAAACGAAACTGCAAAAGTGTTATCTCTTTTGTTAATTCCTCATATTACCACAACTAATGCCGCTTGTCCACTGTTTTTTCGGGAAAATCACAGCCCCAGCAGGAGCTTTGCTTTCAGCACAGCGGTGACGGTTTTGCCGTCCTGAATCTCGCCGCTGAGGCACCGCTGCACCAGCTCCTGAAAGGGGATGCGCCGGACGGACAGGAACTCGTCCTCGTCGGGATGGGTGTCGCCGAAGGTCAGGCCCCGGGCCAGGTACAGATGCAGCACCTCGTCATAGCAGCCCGGGGAGGCGATGATCTGCCCCAGGGGCTGCCAATCCGCCGCCGTGGCCCCCACCTCCTCTTTCAGTTCCCGCTGGGCGGTGGTAAACGGCTCCTCGCCGGGCTCCCGCTTCCCGGCAGGGATCTCCAGCAGCGTCCGGGAGAAGGCATAGCGGTACTGGGTCACCATGGGAACGCAGCCGTTTTCGTCCAGGGCCAGGATCCCCACGCCGCCGGGGTGCTCCACCACCTCCCGCAGGGATGTTTTCCCGTTGGGCAGGGCCACCGCGTCCACCCGCAGCCGCAGGACGCGGCCCTTGTATACCTCCCGGCTTTCCAGGCATTTTTCCGTCAGATCCATTGTCAGAACTCCTCTCTATGTTTATTATTTTTGCCATCATACACTCGTTGGACCGGAAAAGCAAGCCCCGGGTTATTCTGAAAGAAGGATAAGGCTTCACCTTGCGGAGAATGAATGAATATGGTATAATTATCGGTAATGTTTGAGATCATGCCCCCATATGTCGGCGGGCCGGGACAAAGGAGACGATCACATGGCAACCTTCACCGTTAACGGGCAGAGCGTGACCGTGGAAAAAAATCAGAAGCTCATCCGCTTTCTGCGGGATACCCTGCACCTGACCTCCGTTAAGGACGGGTGTAGCGAGGGCGCCTGCGGCACCTGCCACGTCCTCATCGACGGCAAGCCCACCAAGGCCTGCATCCCCCAGACCGACAAACTGGAGGGCAAGACCATCCTCACGGTGGAGGGCCTTTCCGATTGGGAGAAGCAGGTGTACACCTTCGCCTTCGGCGAGGCGGGAGCCGTTCAGTGCGGCTTCTGCATCCCAGGCATGGTCATCTCTGCCAAGGGGCTGCTGGACGTGAATCCCGATCCCACCCGGGAGGAGGCCGCCTTCGCCATCCGCAACAACATCTGCCGCTGCACCGGCTATGTGAAGATCATCGACGGCATCCTGCTGGCGGCCAAGATTTTCCGGGAGGGGAAGCTGCCGAAGGCCTCCGCCGATGACTGGAAAATGGGCAGCCGGGTCCACCGGCTGGACGTGGAGGAAAAGGTGCTGGGCACCGGCCAGTACCCCGACGATGTGTATGTGGACGGAATGTGCTATGGCGGCGCGGTGCGCAGCCGGTACGCCCGGGCCCGGGTCCTGTCCATCGACGTCAGCGACGCCCAGGCCCTGCCCGGCGTGGTGTGCGTACTGACCCAGAAGGACATCCCCGGCAAGGTCAACGTGGGCCACCTGAAAAAGGACCAGCCCACCCTGATCGGCGTGGGCGAGATCACCCACTATCTGGGTGACGCCGTAGCTCTGGTGTGCGCCCGGGACCAGGAGACCCTGGAGACCGCCAAAAAGCTGGTGAAGGTAGAATATGAGGTCCTCCCTGCCGTGCACAGTCCCCAGGAGGCCGCCGCCCCGGACGCGCCCCTGGTGTTCGAGGGGGACGAGAGCAACGTTCAGGCCTATAAGCACGTCTCCCGGGGCGACGCAGACGGCGCTATCAAGAATGCAAAATATGTGCTGACCCAGCACTTCCACACCCCCTGGACCGAGCACGCCTTCCTGGAGCCGGAGTGCTGCGTTGCTCTGCCCCTGGAAAACGGCGGCGTCCGCCTGCTGACCTCGGACCAGAGCGCGCACACCACCATGCACGAGTGCGCCGCCATGCTGGGGGTGGACTATGACCACTGCCAGGTCCAGAATATGTTGGTGGGCGGCGGCTTCGGCGGCAAGGAGGATATGTCCGTCCAGCACCACGCCGCCCTGCTGGCGTATATCGCCCGGGTGCCGGTGAAGGTGAAGCTGTCCCGGCAGGAGTCCATCCTGGTCCACCCCAAGCGCCACAGCTTCGACATGGACTTCACCATGGGCTGCGATGAAAACGGCATCATTCAGGGGGTCAAGGCCAGCGTGGTGTCCGACACCGGTGCCTTTGCCTCTCTGGGAGGGCCGGTTCTGGAGCGGGCCTGCACCCATGCCGCCGGGCCTTATGCCTATGAAAACTTCGAGATCGAGGGCCGCGCCTATTATACCAACAATCCTCCCGCCGGAGCCTTCCGGGGCTTCGGCGTGACCCAGACCTGCTTCTGCACGGAGACGCTGCTCAACGAGATGGCGGACCTGGTGGGTATCTCCCCCTGGGAGATCCGCTATCGCAACGCCATCCGTCCCGGCGGCGTCCTGCCCAACGGCCAGATCGTGGACAACTCCACCGGCCTGGTGGAGACCCTGGAGGCCATCAAGCCCGCCTATGACGAGGCCGTGAAGAACGGCGACCCGGTGGGCATCGCCTGCGCCATGAAGAACGCCGGCGTGGGCGTGGGCATCCCCGACTGGGGCCGCTGCAAGCTGATCGTGGAGGAGGACCGCAAGCTGCATATTTATTCCGGCGCCTCCTGCATCGGTCAGGGCCTGGGCACCGTGCTGGTGCAGGTGGTGGTCACCAACACCGGGCTGCACCGGGACGATATCGTCTATGAGCGCAGCAATACCTGGATCGCCCCCGACTCCGGCGACACCTCCGGCTCCCGCCAGACCCTTGTCACCGGCGAGGCTACACGCCGCGCCTGCGAAAAGCTGAAGGCGGAGCTGGACAGCGGCAAGACGCTGGACGCACTGAAGGGGCAGGAGTTCTACGGCGAATATCTGGCCAAGACCGACCCGCTGGGCGCCGACGTACCCAACCCCGTCAGCCACGTGGCCTACGGCTACGCCACCCAGATGTGCGTTCTGGACAAGAAAACCGGCCGCATCAAGAAGATGGTGGCCGCCCATGACGTGGGCAAGGCCGTGAATCCCCTGAGCGTGGAGGGTCAGATCGAGGGCGGCGTGGTCATGTCCATGGGCTACGCGCTGACAGAGAAATACCCCATCGACGAGAACTGCAAACCCACCGCCAAATACGGTATGCTGGGCCTGTTCCGCGCCAACCAGATTCCCCCGGAGATCCAGGCCATCGTGGTGGAGAAGCCCGGCCTCAACGTGGCCGGAGGTGCCATCGGTATCGGTGAGATCACCTCCATCCCCACGGCTCCCGCCATTGCCGACGCCTATTACCGTCTGGACGGTCAGCGCCGCCTGACCCTGCCCCTGGAGAACACCCCCTACGCCAGGAAAAAGTAAAGCCGCAAAATAAGATCATGCCCGGTGCAATGCACCGGGCATGATCTTATTTAATTTGAGGTTTCATCACAGCCTACTGACCCGCAGGGCCCGGATGGCATTGAGCACGGCAATGACCATCACGCCCACGTCGCCGAAGATGGCGGCCCACATATTGGCCGCGCCCACGGCCACCAGCAGCAGGCACAGGGCCTTGACGATCAGGGCGAAGGCGATGTTTTCGTACACAATGCGGATGCACTTGCAGGAGATGCGGATGGCCTTGGCGATCTTCAGGGGATCATCGTCCATCAGCACCACGTCCGCCGCCTCGATGGCCGCGTCGGAGCCCATGGCTCCCATGGCGATGCCGATATCGGCCCGGGACAGCACCGGCGCGTCGTTGATGCCGTCGCCTACAAAGGCCAGCTTGCCGCCGGACCGGCTCAGCAGCTGCTCTACCTGGGCCACCTTGTCGGCAGGCAGCAGCTCGCTGTGGACCTCGTCCACCCCCAGACGCTGGGCCACATGGTCGGCCACCTTGGCCCGGTCGCCGGTGAGCATGACGGTCTTTTCCACGCCGATGCGCTTCAGGGCAGCGATGGCATCCCGAGCATGAGGCTTCTCCACATCGGAGATCACAATGTGACCGGCGTACTGGCCGTCCAGGGCCAGGTGGATGATGGTGCCTACGCTATGGCAGTCGTGCCAAGCGATGCCCAGCTTCTCCATGAGCTTGTCGTTGCCCACGGCCACGGTGACGCCGTCCACCTTGGCCACCACGCCGTTGCCGCTGAACTCCTGGATATCCGTAACCCGCTGGCGGTCAATGGGGCCGCCGTGGGCCCGCTGCAGGCTCTTGCTGATGGGGTGGGAGGAGGCGCACTCCGCCAGGGCGGCGTATTCCAGCACCTTTTCCCGGGGAAGCTGATTGTGGTGGACGCCGGTGACGTCGAACACCCCCTGGGTCAGGGTGCCGGTTTTGTCAAACACTACGGTTTTGGTTTTGGACAGGGTTTCCAGATAGTTGGAGCCCTTGATGAGGATGCCCTCGTGGCTGGCGCCGCCCAGGCCCGCAAAGAAGCTCAGGGGGATGCTGATCACCAGGGCGCAGGGGCAGCTGACCACCAGGAAGGACAGGGCGCGGTACAGCCAGGTGCCCCAGTCGCCGTCAAGCCCCGTCAGCAGACGCACCACCGGCGGCAGCACCGCCAGGGCCAGGGCCGCCCCGCACACGGCGGGGGTATACACCCGGGCGAACCGGGAGATGAAGTCCTCCGACCGAGACTTGCGGGAGGAGGCGTTCTCCACCAGGTCCAGGATCTTGGACACCGTGGACTCGCCGAATTCCCGGGTGGTACGGATTTTCAGCAGCCCGGTCATGTTGACGCAGCCGCTGATGATCTCGCTGCCGGGATGCACAAAGCGAGGCTTGCTTTCGCCGGTAAGGGCGGCGGTGTTCAGCGTGCTTTCGCCAGAAATGACCTCGCCGTCAATGGGAACTTTCTCGCCGGGGCGCACGACCAGCACAGAGCCGATGGGCACATCGTCGGGATCAACGGTACTTACCGTGCCGTCGGCAGTTTCCAGGTTGGCGCTGTCGGGGCGG
>OMAL01000997.1_pt1 | contig 13947 bp, 8 predicted proteins | sample 1644711 | NCBI WGS metagenome assembly OMAL01 (sample SAMEA103958122, study PRJEB25191) | human gut metagenome | biome: human-associated habitat [ENVO:00009003]; feature: intestine environment [ENVO:2100002]; material: feces | place: Germany | collected 2013/2015 | reverse complement strand
CAAAGACTATATCATGCCAGATTACAGCCCCATGCATCGAAGATGCATTTAAAATGGGCTGTAATCGTTACTGCTCACACAGTATGTGTGAACAGTAACACATTTTTTGTATTTTATATCGTACAGAATCGAAACATAATTGCAATTCTTAAAAAATCATGATACCCTTTGTATACATAATATTTATATAGGCAAAAAATTTTGCTGTATAATTTTTGTGTATGCAGAGGGTATTGTTATAATAAGAAATTTGCCCGTAAAATGCATCTAAATTGAGATTATAAATCTTTGCAAAGAGCACATGTAAAGTCCTTTTTGTACAAGATTGTTTATTAGAAAAAGAAAAGACGCTGACATCAAAAGAATCACTTGAGATGAAAGGTATGGCATAAATGGAAAATGTAAGAGGCGCAATGCGACTCTTATTAGGCTGTACCTGAAATTAGGGGTACAGTTTTTTTATTCCAAAATCTGTATCATAGATTCGTGTATGAAAATCATATAAATTTGATAATCAGGGAGGAAACGAATGGATACAAGAGTAGCTTTGATCGGGATCATCGTTGAAAATATGGATTCCACGCCGGAACTAAATAAACTTTTGCATGAATACGGCTCGTATATTATCGGACGGATGGGTCTGCCATACCGTGAGCGGAATGTGCATATCATCAGCGTTGCAATCGATGCGCCGCAGGATGTTATCAATGCACTTTCCGGGAAAATCGGCAGACTTGATGGAATCACGGCAAAGACGGTGTATTCGAATGTTGGCATGGCATAAGCTGGCGTGGATATGAATTGAAAATATACACATTGGGCAAAATCAAAAGAAATATATGTCGGATGCCCAATCTCACTAGCAGAAAGACCATTATGATCGGACAGGGATAAATTTATGTTACAAAACCAGAGAACACCAGACAAAAACAAACAGAAAAACTATGGCATGTCAGCGCAGAATTTTAAAAATCTGCCAGAGACAATAGAAAAGACAGCAGATATCACAAAAGAACAGCTTGCATTTCTTCTTGCCACAGAGGACGATGCGATGATACAGGATTTAAAACAGCGTGCGCGGAACACAGGTGACCGCATCTATGGAAAAAATGTCTACATCCGCGGACTGATTGAGTTCACAAATTACTGCAAAAATGACTGCCTTTACTGTGGAATCCGCAGAAGTAACTGCCACGCAGACCGCTACCGGCTGACGGAAGAAGAGATTCTTTCCTGCTGTAAAATCGGATATGAGCTGGGATTTTGCACCTTTGTACTGCAGGGTGGGGAGGATGGATTTTATACCGATGAAAAGATCTGTCAGATCGTTTCAAAGATCAAGGCAGAATATCCTGATTGTGCGGTGACACTTTCTATCGGAGAAAAATCAAGAGAGAGCTATCAGGCATATTTTGATGTGGGGGCAGACCGGTATCTGCTGCGCCACGAGACGGCAGATGAGGCACATTATAAGAAACTGCACCCGGCAGAGATGTCCTATCAGAACCGGATGCGCTGTCTTAGAGATTTAAAAGAAATCGGATATCAGACCGGATGCGGATTTATGGTAGGTTCGCCTTATCAGACCGTAGATACCCTGTGGGAAGATCTGCAGTTTATCCGTAGATTGAAACCGCAGATGGTCGGTATTGGTCCGTTTATCCCGCAGAAAGATACGCCGTTTGGTACTGAGACAGCGGGCACTATGGAGATGACACTGCGGCTGCTTTCCATTATCAGACTGATCCATCCGCATGTACTTCTCCCGGCGACCACAGCGCTTGGAACGATTCATCCCAAGGGCAGGGAGCTTGGAATTTTAGCGGGAGCAAATGTCGTCATGCCGAATTTATCCCCGGTTGCCGTGCGGGAGAAATATAAATTATATGATAATAAGATCTGCACCGGTGACGAGGCAGCAGAGTGCCGCTTCTGCATGCAGAAACGAATGGAAAGCATTGGCTATCAGGTAGCCGTAAACAGGGGCGATTTTCAGCCATAAGGAAGCAGAATGGAAAGTATCAGCCATCTGTGAGACAGAACGGGCGGACATAAGATAACTTCAGAAATCACAAATTGACAAAAAGCCAGCAGACTTAAGGCGGATCTACTGGTTTTATACGACAGTTCTGCAAAAAGAGCAGTCTGTCGTCCATATAAAAATACACTAACCGGAAAGCAAGCGGGCGCAAACTGACCGGAAAGAAAGGAAGAATGTATGTATAGCGCAAAATCATTAAAAGCAGAAGAGTTTATTTCAGATGAGGAGATCAGAGAGACACTTGCCTATGCAGATGCCAACAAGGACAATGTGGCACTGATCGATGAGATCATCGAGAAGGCAAAATTAAGAAAGGGCTTAAATCATAGGGAGGCATCTGTCCTATTAGCATGTGAGATTCCTGAAAAAATCCAGGAAGTTTATGCACTTGCAGAGCAGATCAAAAAAGATTTTTACGGAAACCGTATCGTATTGTTTGCACCGCTTTATTTGTCAAACTACTGCGTGAACGGCTGTGTATACTGTCCGTATCATCTGAAAAACAAACACATTGCAAGAAAGAAACTGACGCAGGAAGACATCGTAAAAGAAGTTACTGCATTGCAGGATATGGGACATAAACGTCTTGCCATTGAGGCGGGCGAAGATCCGGTCAACAACCCGATCGAATATATCTTAGAGTGCATCAAGACCATCTACAGCATCAAACATAAAAACGGTGCAATCCGCCGTGTCAATGTCAATATTGCTGCAACGACCGTGGAAAATTACCGCAAATTAAAAGAAGCTGGAATCGGAACTTATATCCTGTTTCAGGAGACTTACCATAAAGAAAGCTATGAAAAGCTGCATCCGACCGGACCGAAACACGATTACGCATATCACACAGAAGCGATGGACCGTGCAATGGAGGGCGGAATTGATGATGTAGGACTTGGCGTATTGTTTGGACTTGACCTTTACCGTTATGAGTTTGCAGGACTTTTGATGCACGCAGAACACTTAGAGGCAGTACATGGAGTCGGACCGCATACTATCAGTGTACCGCGAATCAAGCATGCAGATGACATTGATCCGTCTGCATTTGACAATGGCATCTCTGACGACACATTTGCAAAGATCTGTGCTCTGATCCGTGTTTCCGTGCCATATACCGGAATGATCATCTCAACAAGAGAGAGCCAGGAAGTGAGAAACAAAGTCCTTCCGCTTGGCGTTTCCCAGATCAGCGGTGCATCAAAAACAAGCGTCGGCGGCTACGCAGAGCCGGAAAAAGAGGGAGAAGTGACCAGCGAGCAGTTTGATGTCAGCGACCAGAGAACCTTAGATGAAGTTGTGAACTGGCTGATCAAACTGGGGTATATCCCAAGTTTCTGTACTGCATGTTACCGCGAGGGAAGAACCGGTGACCGTTTTATGGCACTTTGTAAAAACATGCAGATCTTAAACTGCTGTCACCCGAATGCGCTGATGACATTAAAAGAATATCTGGAAGATTATGCAAGCGAAGAGACAAAACGTCTTGGTATGGAGCTGATCGACAGAGAACTTGGAAAAATTCCGAATCCGAAAGTAAAACAGACTGCATACGAGCACATCCACGATATCGCAGAGGGAAAACGTGATTTCAGATTTTAAGAGAAGAAAAACGGGATGCATATCTTAAATGGACAAACAGAAAGCAGAGCGGGAAAATCCGTGCTGCCGGGTAGATTGTCCGAAAGGAGTACTATGGCAGGAACATTAAATGATACACCAGGCAGCAACCGTCTGCATATTGGTGTGTTCGGGAAAACAAACAGCGGGAAATCTTCTTTTATCAACGCCTTCACACATCAGGAAGTCTCCATTGTTGCAGATGTTGCCGGAACGACGACGGACCCGGTCTATAAGCCGATGGAGATCAGTCCGCTTGGTCCCTGTGTGATTATTGACACAGCGGGATTTGATGATGAGACTGAGCTTGGGGAACGCCGTGTGGAGAAAACGAAACTGGCAGTGGAAAAGGCGGATATCGCTGTGATCGTGGTATCTGGCGCGGATGCCTGCAGAGAGGATGCTTCAGAGACGAAAGATGCAAAAGAAAAATTACAACAGTCGTCCAAAGAAAATCAGGAGAACTTACCGGATCTCACAGAAGAATTAAAGTGGTATCAGTTTCTGAAAGAAAAAAATACGCCTGTTTTATTCCTCGTCGGGAAAGCAGATATTGATCCGCATACGGACAAACTTGCTTCTTATATCAAAGAAAAAACAGGAAAACAGGCGCTCACAGTCAGTGCCAAAACGGGGGCAGGGATCGACGCAGTCAGGGAAGAACTCGCCCGCCTTGTGCCGGAAAATTACGGAGAGAGGCTGATCACGGGAGATCTCGTCACAGAAGAAGATTTCGTCTTACTGGTCATGCCGCAGGATATCCAGGCGCCGAAAGGACGGCTGATCCTGCCGCAGGTGCAGACATTACGGGAACTTTTGGATAAAAAGTGCCTGGTCATGAGTGTGACAACGGATAAACTATTGCCGGCACTTGCAGCCTTAAAAGAACCGCCGAAACTGATCATCACAGACTCACAGGTATTCGGCTATGTGTATGAGCACAAGCCGAAAGAGAGCATGCTGACCTCATTTTCTGTTTTGTTTGCAGCGTATAAAGGAGATCTTCCTTACTATGTGGAAGGTGCAAAAATGTTAGATTCCCTGACAAATGAATCGCATGTTCTGATCGCAGAATGCTGCAGCCATGCGCCACTGCAGGAAGATATCGGAAGAGTCAAAATCCCGCGCATGTTAAAAAAGCGCACAGGAGAGAGCATTACCGTAGACATCATGAGTGGAACGGATTTTCCACAAGATTTATCCGGCTATGATCTGATCATCCAGTGCGGTGCATGCATGTTTAACCGCAAATATGTGATGTCGCGGATCGACCGTGCCAAAAAACAGCAGGTTCCGATGACAAATTATGGGGTGACGATCGCACATCTGACCGGAATACTTGATAAAATTTCAATGTAGATAGTTTGTCAGACAGATATATAATAAGAAGATACGATAAGAGAGTGTAAGCCCGCAAAGAACCGTTGATGGTTTCCTGCGAGCTTGTTCAGACTAAAGCAGATACGTTTTCTTACCGATAATAGCTTATATAACTAGAAGTAGTTATGAAAAGAGGAAATAAGAACTTTTACATGTGGGAATGAGGAGCAAAATGAACGATTTTAATTATTATGCACCGACAAAAGTTGTTTTCGGAAAAGGTGCGGAACAAAAAGTTGGAAACCTGATAAAAGAACAGAACTGTAAAAAGGTTCTCATCCATTATGGAAGCGGCAGTGCCAGACGCTCCGGTCTGTTAGACAGGATCGAGGCAATCTTTGATAAAGAGGGGATCACTTACGTCGAATTGGGCGGTGTCGTTCCAAACCCGAGACTTTCTCTGGTGTATGAAGGAATCGCACTCTGTAAAAAAGAAAATGTCGATTTCATCCTTGCCGTCGGCGGCGGAAGTGTCATTGATTCCGCAAAGGCGATCGGATATGGTGTTGCAAATGAAGGAGACGTGTGGGATTTCTTTGATTTTAAACGGAAACCGACTGCATGTCTGCCGATCGGTGTAGTGCTTACGATCGCGGCGGCGGGAAGTGAGATGAGCGGTTCCTGCGTAATAACAAAGGAAGATGGCGGCATGAAGAGAGGATGCACGACCGATTACAGCCGATTAAAGTTTGCTGTTTTAAACCCGGAACTTACGATGACGCTTCCGCCGTATCAGACGGCATGCGGGTGTACGGATATCCTGATGCACACAATGGAGCGTTATTTCAATCACAGTGAAAACATGGAACTGACCGACGGGATCAGCGAAGCACTGATGCGCACGGTGATCAGAAATGCAAAAATCCTTGTAAAAGAGCCGGAAAATTATGATGCGCGCGCGGAAGTCATGTGGGCGGGAAGTCTTTCCCATAATGGACTGACCGGCTGCGGAACGGATGGTGGTGACTGGGCAACGCACAAATTAGAACACGAGCTTGGTGGAATGTTTGATGTGGCACATGGAGCAGGGCTTGCCGCGATCTGGGGAAGCTGGGCACGCTATGTCTGCGGGGAGCGTATTGAACGATTTGTGCAGTTTGCAGAGCACGTTATGGGTGTGGAGCCGCAGGAGACAGAACAGAAGACGGCAGAGGCAGGCATTGCTGCAATGGAGGATTTTTATCGGGAAATCCATATGCCGACATCATTAACGGAACTTGGCATTGCGCCGACAGAAGAACAGATAAAAGAACTGGCAGAAAAGTGTAATGCGGCAGTCAGAGGCAATCTTGGAAAAGTAAAGCATCTGGATGTGGAAGATATGATCGCAATCTATACCGCAGCAAAATAATATTTTTATAGAAATTCAGGTATAAACACGATAAAAAACAGCATGAGAAAACCCCTGCAAAACTCGTATCTACAGGTTTTGCAGGGGCTTGTATTCTGTAAAAATTATTTTGCAAGAAGCATCATGATCTGATTGCTGCGCTGTACAAATTTTGCCATAGCGTCAACAGACAGCGGCTGGTTGGAAAGCATTGCAAGATCGTAAAGCTGTTCACAGAACATCGGAACATGCTCGGAATCTTTGTGCTCAAAGATATATTTTACAAGTTCATTGTTTGCGTTTAAGGTCAGGGTCTGATCCGCAGCAAACATGTTCGGATCCATGCCGCCCATGCCGTTCATTGCATACATCTTCATCATATCCTGCATACGTCTGCCTTCCTCAGAAAGGGTGATGACAGATGCGATATCAGCGTTTTTCAGTTTTTCAACTTTGACAGTCAGTTTATCGTTGTTTAAAGCTTTTTTAAACACATCAGTCAGGGTATCTGTCTCAGCCTTTAAGTCCTCAGCGGAAGTCTCGTCCTTTAAGGATTCTGTGACATCTGCATCAATACGCATGAATTTATAATGCTCATTGCGCTGCTCAAGCTGTGAGATGAAAGAAGTATCAATGTTGTGGTCTAAGATGACAGCGTCCATGTTCTGCTCTTTGAACATCTTAATGTACTGACCCTGCTGAAGTTTGTCAGTTACATAGTAGATTACCTTGCGCTCATCTTTTTCCTCAGTATTCTCATCTGCTGCATCGGTGCTTTCCTTTTTGATCGGATTGCCGTCAGCATCTAATACCTCAGCTTCATCTTTGTTTTCGTCTTTCTTTTCTTCCTCTTTGACTAAGAGTTCCGGAAGAGTGAGATATTTGTCATCCAGATTCTTGAACAGGATGTAATCGTTCATCTTGTCACAGAACTTGGTATCTTTCAGACAGCCGAATTTGATGAACGGGCTGATGTCGTCCCAGTATTTCTCGTAATTTTCTTTATCCGTCTTGCACATACCGATCAGCTTGTCAGCTACTTTCTTGGTGATGTACTCGGAGATCTTCTTTACAAAACCATCGTTCTGCAGTGCACTTCTGGATACGTTAAGCGGTAGATCCGGGCAGTCGATCACACCTTTTAAGAGCATTAAGAATTCAGGAATGACTTCCTTGATGTTGTCGGCGATAAATACCTGATTGTTGTAAAGTTTGATGGTTCCCTCAATGGAATCATACTCGGTATTGATCTTCGGGAAGTACAGGATACCCTTTAAGTTGAACGGATAGTCCATATTCAAGTGGATCCAGAACAATGGTTCTTTGTAATCTAAGAATACTTTGCGGTAAAATGCTTTGTATTCTTCGTCGGTGCATTCGTTCGGACTCTTTGCCCAGAGAGGGTTGGTATCGTTTAATGGAACCGGACGCTTTACGATCTTTAATTTATCTTTTGCAGGAGAAACTTCAACAACTTCTTTTTCGCCGTTTTCGTTTTCTTTCTCCTCTGTTTTTGCTTCCTCATGGATCGTCTCAACGACGGTGTCTGTGTCTAATTTATCAGCGGCGTCGATCGTCTCATATTCTGTCTCAGCGTTTGCCTTCTCAAGGAAGATCGGAGTCGGCATGAAAGAGCAGTACTTTTCGATGACTTCTCTTGCACGGTACTCGTTGGAAAATTCAACGGAATCCTCGTTTAAGAAAAGGGTGATCTCTGTACCGACGCCTTCTTTGGTGCCATCAGCCATATCAAATTCAGTACCGCCGTCGCAGGACCAGTGAACAGCCGTTGCGCCGTCTTTGTAGGATAATGTATCGATCGTTACCTGATCAGCTACCATGAATGCGGAGTAGAAGCCTAGTCCGAAGTGACCGATGATCTGATCGTCGTTTGCTTTGTCTTTGTATTTTTCAATGAAATCTGTTGCGCCGGAAAATGCGATCTGGTTGATGTATTCCTCAACCTCGTCTGCGGTCATACCAAGACCATTATCGATAAATTTTAAGGTTTTTTCTTCCGGATTTACAACAACGTGGATCTCCGGTTTGTAGTCAGACGGTAATGTATATTCGCCCATCATTTCGAGTTTTTTTAATTTTGTGATCGCATCACATCCGTTACTGATCAGCTCACGGAAGAAGATGTCGTGATCGGAATATAACCATTTTTTGATAATCGGGAACAGATTATCGCTGTTAATTGAAAGATTTCCATGTTTCTCTGCCATATTCAAACACTCCTTTATAATCGTAATAAAATGCAGTGGGCAGATCCGCCTCGCTGCTGCCTGAATCTAATATTATAACCGCAAATTTCAAAAGTCAATAGAAAATCAGCACTCTTTTTTAATGAGTGCTAACAAAAGAAACGGAAATGCCTTAAAACAGGGAAAAACCAGTATTTCTTAAAAAAATATAAATTAAGCAGATAAATAGGATTTTCATTTTGCAGGATTTGTTTTATCATGATAACAGTGAAATTTATTAAGCAGATGAAAAAGATGTTTGCTGGGCAGAAATGGAGATTATTATGACACGCGACAATAACATTCCGGAAATTGATTTTGTGATCACATGGGTAGATGGCAATGATCCGGACTGGCAGAAACAGAAAATGGAGTACAGTATGCAGCCGGATCTGTCGCAGAAACAGGATGACAGAAAAGAGAGATACAGAGACTGGGATCTGCTGAGGTACTGGTTTCGTGGTGTGGAGCGTTTTGCACCATGGGTGCGCAGGATACACTTTGTTACATGGGGGCATCTGCCATCCTGGTTAAATAAAGAACAGCCGAAGTTAAATATTGTAAATCATAAAGATTTTATTCCAGAAAAATATCTGCCGACATTTAATTCACATGCCATTGAGTGGAATATGCACAGAATCCCAGGTCTGGCAGAGAATTTTGTATATTTTAATGATGATATGTTTCTGATAAAAAAGGTCAGACCGGAACAGTATTTTAAAAATGATCTTCCGGTGGATATGCTGGCTCTTCAGCCTGATGTGGCAAATACAAAAGATCAGGTCATGCCATATATTTACCTGAATAATGCCATGCTTCTGGCAAAATATTTTGACAAACGTGAAAATATGAAAAAACAGCCGGGAGCATATTTCCATCCCGGTTATCCGTTTATGTATTTTATTTATAATATGTTAGAACTGGCGTTCCCGTTGTTTACAGGATTTTACACGGTTCATGGGCCGTCTCCTTTTAAAAAGAGTACTTTTGTGAAAATGTGGGAATTAGAGCCGGAGTTGTTAAACGAGGTGTGCAGCCATAAATTCCGTCAGAAAGAGGATGTCAGCCAGTATGTGCTCAGGGAGTATCAGAAACTGACTGGCGGTTTTGTTCCCGGCAATGTAAGAAGACTCTGCCGGTATTATGATGTCTCAAATGATAACAGCAGGATTGTGGCTGATATAGGTCATCAGAAGAGTGGAAGCGTCTGTTTGAATGACAGCAATCAGGAGATTGATTTTGAGTGGGCAAAAGAAGAACTTCATATGGGTTTTGCGCAGATCTTGAAGGAAAAATCTGCATTTGAAAAGTAAGAGGTGAAAAAAGTGATCGTATTAAAAGCAGATAGCGAATTAAAAATGACATTTGAACGGCTGATAAAGACCATGCATGCAAATGTAAACTGGACAGGTCTTTTTGTGGCACTTGATAATTATCTCATTTTACAGGGGGAAGTGCGCTCCCTGTTTTTTCATTTTGACAGTAGAAAAGTGGCGGAAAATATTGTAGATCTGCCGATCAAAGAAGATGAGATCAAAGATACCGATGAGGCAGCAGTACGGGATGTGATCAATATGATCCTGTATGCATTTGGAAAATGGGGAACGATCCAGGGACTTCGTGTGGAAAAAAATACGGAGCAGCTGAATACTCTTTTCGGGCATGTGCTTGCAGGAATCTATATTGAACCGGAATATACCACGCAGTATTTTCGTTTTTATCATGCAGGAAAGCGTATTACCTATGAAGATGTGATACAGGCGGCACTTGAGGCAAAAGAAGCAGTGCAGAAGGAAGAGGAAGCAGACGAGGAACAGGGACTCTGGCATAAAGTTGAATGGAAGATGGCGCATACTGTTTTTGAGAGAATAGAACTTTCACTGTCAGAAAGAGCAAAAGGCAGGATTGGCAATAACTTTTATAAAGTTGGTTACCGCTGCCCAAAATGCAAAGGAAATCTGCATATGATCATGTATCCGAAAGGAAAAGAGTTTCGAATCGAGACGCCTGAGGGAGTAGTCCTTTTGGCAAAAGCATGTACCTGTGCAGCGTGTCACAGATTTTATACGCCGCGCCCATGGAAACTTCTTGGAGACGGCGATATTTATCTGATGGATTTTGAGGAGGATAAAAAGGCATACGAAGATTATCTTGAGCTGATGGGGCGTAACGGCGAGCATGAGGCAAACAGCCGTTATAATGAGTATGAGGACGGCAGAAAGCCGGCGGGTGTCGAGGACGAGCAGCAGCCACTTGAGGAACTGTGCGAGGATCTGCCGGAATATTCAGATGCAGACTTTGAGGAATTATTAAATAAGATAGAAGAGGGATTTTTCCCGGAAAGCAGTATTGCAGCCTGCGAACCTGCCATACAGGAGGAAAAAAAGCATCGTAAAAAGTTAAAGAGTACGCCTGCATCAGATCAGGACGAAGTCACAGATGATGAAGAAGAGCAGGATGAGAGCAAGAACCGGCACGCAGAAAAACAGCATGGAAATGAAAGCGCGAGTGAAAGTGGATGGAAGCGGAATGAGAACGAAAGGCTGTATGCAGATGCACGTCAGGATGAAACCGAACGACGCCATGTGAAAGTTTCCCGATATGAGAGTGACAGCAGGCAGCCGCACGAAGCTGGGCAGATCAGCGGGGAATCGTCCGATGAAAAATATGCACAGGTAAATAATGCGGAGGCGCAGAAAGTCCGCGAGACTTATCAGGCTAAATTTGGAGTCGCAGACCGTATGTCAGAGCGCCAGCTTTCCGAATTAAAACACCAGCTCATGCATGAAACAAGAATTTCGCCCGAAGAGCGGAAACAATACCTGGATGTGTTAGAGGAAAAAGAACAGGACAGAAAGCTTGCCGCGTTAAATAAAAAGGCAGAGAGCTGCGCAGATAAAAATTATGCCGTGATGCGCCGTGTCTATGACGAGATTGCAGAGGAAAAGCTGCCGCAGGAGAAAAAACAGAATCTGCTTTTAAATCTGAAACAGAAAATGCAGACACAGGCAGAGCGGGAAGTCGCAGAGCTGGTTGGAAAAATGCCGCCTAATATGGACAGGGCACGTTACCATGCACTTCGGGAGAAATTAAAAGAATACGAAGGAGTAGATTTAACCCCATATCAGGAACGGTTAGAATCGCAGAAAAATCTTGCCGAACAGCAGGAAATAAAAAATATGATCCGCCAGTCGAGAAAAATCACCAGAGATGATCTGACAGAGCTTAAGGAGCGTCTGAAAGAAAAGGAGTTTGAGCCGGGGCTGGTTTTGCCGTATTTTGAGCAGATCGAGAATAAAATCCGTCAAATGGATGAAAATGAGATCGCAGAAATTACCGGTGATCCGGCACACATGTCCTTTGATGAGGGAATGGATGCGTATCAGAAGATTGCAGAAGGACCATATTTACCGGATTTAAAGGATAATGCATTAGAACTTTTAAGCAGGCGTCTTTCCAAGATCAAGACGGATGAGTGTGAACAGCTTGTAAATAAGCTGAAAAATGAACTGGAAGAGGCGGGAATCACAGAAAGCCAGAAACATTATTTTTACCCGGCGAGAAAAGTGCTGTTAAAGCAGGCAGCGCCGCAGGAAACAGAGGTTATCGATTATGCCATGGCATCCTATGCCGCAGGAAACGGTCTGTTTGAATATCCGATTTTTGTGGTGGACACATCGAGAAACAACAGTGGAAAAGAGGGGATTATCCTGACACCGGAACATCTATATTACAGCACACTGATGACATCTTACCGTATTGATGTTCCGTCCATAGATGAGATCACTGCATCCACAGGACTTTTAAACCGTGGTGTGTATGTGACAGAGAAAAATGGGAAAAAGACGAAAATTCCATATGCGGTAGAAAATAAGCAGCTCACGGCATATGCCGGGGTATTGAATGAATTTATTCATTATTTACAGGAAAAACCGGATTCGCGAAATATTTCTTATCTGGCGAAAGAAAAACATGATACGATCTGCTGCTTCCGCTGTGGTTATGTATATAAGGGAGGAAATATCTGTCCAAAATGTGGATTTAAAAACAATGCTTAGAAAATATTAAGAATTATTAAAAATGTATAAAAATGCTTCTTATTTTTGAAAGATATGATATAATGTTACCATACATATTGTTATTTAATTAACAAAATATGTGATGGTTATATAAAAGTTGCACACAGTAAATGACACAAAAAATACAGGCATGTGTATGTGTCAGGGGGCGGCCTTTTGATGGCGGCAGATTGGAGGAAAGATGGCAAGATTTACATTACCACGCGATTTGTATCACGGAAAAGGGGCATTGGAAGCATTAAAGACGTTTGAAGGCAAAAAGGCGATTATCTGCGTAGGCGGTGGTTCCATGAAACGTTTCGGTTTTCTTGACCGCGCAAAACAGTATCTGGAAGAAGCCGGCATGGAAGTACAGCTTTTTGAGGGAATCGAGTCTGACCCGTCAGTCGAGACTGTTATGCGCGGAGCAAAAGCGATGGAAGAGTTCCAGCCGGACTGGATCGTAGCAATCGGAGGAGGTTCGCCGATCGATGCGGCAAAGGCTATGTGGATCAAATACGAATATCCGGATATCACATTTGAGGATATGTGCAAGGTGTTTGGTATTCCAAAACTTCGTAAGAAAGCGCATTTCTGTGCGATTTCCTCAACTTCGGGAACTGCAACAGAGGTAACTGCATTTTCCATCATCACCGATTATGAGAAAGGTATCAAATATCCGATCGCTGACTTTGAGATCACACCGGATGTTGCAATCGTTGATCCGGAACTTGCAGAGACAATGCCACAGAAACTGGTAGCACATACCGGAATGGATGCGATGACACATGCAATCGAGGCATATGTTTCTACCGCTAACTGTGACTTTACCGATCCACTGGCGTTACATGCAATCAAAATGATCCAGAATGATCTGGTTGATTCCTACAACGGAGATATGGCTAAGAGAGATTCCATGCACAATGCGCAGTGTCTTGCAGGAATGGCATTCTCCAACGCTCTGCTTGGTATCGTTCATTCCATGGCACATAAGACAGGAGCTGCATTTGCAGATTATGGCGCTCATATTATCCACGGTGCAGCAAACGCCATGTATCTGCCAAAAGTTATCGCATTCAATGCAAAAGATGAGACTGCGAAGAAACGTTACGGCGATATTGCTGATTTTATGGGACTTGGCGGTGACAGCTTGGATGAGAAAGTTGCGTTACTCATTGCATACTTGCGCAGGATGAATGATGACCTTAAGATTCCACACTGCATCAAAAATTACGGCGCAGACAGTTACCCGGCAGAGCAGGGCTTTGTTCCGGA
>OMAL01000990.1_pt1 | contig 14042 bp, 10 predicted proteins | sample 1644711 | NCBI WGS metagenome assembly OMAL01 (sample SAMEA103958122, study PRJEB25191) | human gut metagenome | biome: human-associated habitat [ENVO:00009003]; feature: intestine environment [ENVO:2100002]; material: feces | place: Germany | collected 2013/2015 | reverse complement strand
TTATTTCAAGCTGGATGTTGATATTAATCTGAATGATAAGCCTTGGACGCCGACAAAGGAATTTCGCGGTGTTTTTGATGGGCAACATCACAAGATAACCGGTTTGAAAGTAAGTGGCGCAGATGAAAAAATGGGATTATTTGGCCAACTATCCAACGACGGACGTCTATCCAATCTTCATGTCAGTGGAGATGTTGAGAATACGAGTTCAACTACATACTACGTTGCCGGAGGAATATGCGGTTTGCACGGCGGAGTAATTACTAACTGTTCTTTTTCGGGAAGCGTCCGCGGAGTAGGACTAGTGGGTGGAATTGCAGGTGAGTGCAATGGAAAAATTATTTCTTGCAAGAACACAGCATCCGTTTCCGGTAAAGAAGCAGGTGGTATTGCCGGGCGGGAATCTTCTACAATTCCCAAGATATATGGATGCTACAATGAAGGAGCCATAGACGGAGAGTATGCAGGTGGAATATTGGGAAAAAATGACGGTTTTGGTTGTGAAATAAAGGGATGCTACAATATCGGTGCGATACAAAGTTCGTCGGGAGGGACTTTTGGAGCTATTACTTCTTCTGCCGCAGCCGGTAACTCTGTTATGGCTTCATGCTATGTCAAGGAAAAATATGCTGCTGCCCATACTACGGAGGAAACAGTATTCGGTTCCTCTGGCTGGCCTACTTCCACAAACAACACAGTGTGGTACGCCGACCCAAGTAATGACGGTACATACACAGCAGGCTCCGACGGTGTGCCTACCGGCGATTATAAGTTCTGGAAATCCCTCGGCAGTTGGAACGGTGGTACGCCCGAATATCCTAAGCTCTGGTGGGAGGAGTAAGGATGTTTACACTCTTTGCTATCGGTGCGTGGGCTGAATGACAGAAGTTCTTCGGGCAAAAGTTCTTCGGACAGAAGAACAAAAGAACATAAAGAGCAAAAGAGCAGCAAAGCAAAAGAATAGAGTAACAAACATGTTAGAAATCCTGTCTTTATGAAATATAAGAAAACTTTGCAGGTGCTTATTATCTGTGCTGTCTGTGAATTGTATGCTTTGCTGTTCTCCGCATTGATTTACTCTTGCCGGGGTGAGGGCGGGAGAGCGGAGATGCGGACGGAGATGGAAAATGCCGTAGTGACCGGGAATAATGAATTATTTCACCACAGAGGGCACAGAGTTTCACAGAAGGTTAATCTTGATACTCGATAGTATTTGTCATTCAGAGCGTAGCGAAGAATCTACTCTCTAATGTCAATACGCAGCCTGGTATAGGGAGAGCAGATTCTTCGCTACGCTCTGAATGACAGAATGTTTTGCCTCATAAATAAAATGTTTTGCCTCATAAAAAGAGAAAGACTCTGTGAGTCTCTGTGCCCTCTGTGGTGAAAAAGCTCAAATCCGTATAATAATGAACTATAAATTCAACTACTGATTCGCATTAATTGTGAAGGATTACCTTGCAATTACGAATTGTTACTTTGCAATTGCGAATTGTTGCTTTGTTTCCCCCCCCCCTCATACACAGGGAGAGGGGGAAACCGGATAGCTTTCCCTGCGTGACTTATCCCAGCGGATCTTCTTCTTCTCCGTCGTCACCGCTGCCGCTGCCACCGCCACCGGAGGGACCGTCCTCTTTGGGGTTGTAGAGGCTGAACGCCACGTTGTTGGGGCTGCCTTTGGTGGTGGCTCCGGAGTCGTTGACAAGGCGCAGACCGCTGTCGGTGAGGAAGCGGATGTTCACTTTGTCGATGTTCTTTACGGTGCATTCTTCCGAGCTGGCGGTTCCTTTGCTGTGGAAAGTGGTGTAGAACACACCGAGGCCGTCCAGTTTTACGCTGTCGCCGTCTGTCAGTTTGCGTTTGATGTTGCGTACGAGGGCGGTGACCACGTGTTCCACGTCTTCGGCGGACATGCCGCCCAGTTCTTCAATCTCTTGCGCGATGCGCTTGGTGTTGTACAGGCGGGAGTTGTTGGCTTTCCGCTTCAGGTAGTACAGTTGCGGGGAAGTCTTGTCACCGACCTTCTGATAGCGTTGCACAGGTTCTACGATGATTGCCATAATGAAGTTCGTTTTTTTCTAATGTTAATACTGATTGATTGTCTCTGACGGTTGGAGGAGAAGAAGTCTCCGCGGCGATATTCCTTACCTCGTTTCGTTGAAACAAAGATACGGCAGAGACAAGGCGGAAAATACGCTTCGGTAAGGTTGGGGAAGGTTTAGTAACGATAAGTACGCTTTAGTAACGATAAGTATGCCTTAACAGTGCTGTGCATGCCTTAACGATGCTGTGTATGCCTTAACAGTGCTGTGTATGCCTTAACAGTGCTGTGTATGCCTTAACAATGCTGTGTATGCCTTAACAGTGCTGTGTATGCCTTAACAGTGCTGTGCATGCCTTAACAGTGCTGTGTATGCCTTAACAGTGCTGTGTATGCCTTAATAATGCTGTGTATGCCTTAACAATGCTGTGTATGCCTTAACAGTGCTGTGCATACCTTAACAAATGCTGTGCATCCATTAGTAATAATATATAGGTTGTTTCCTTTTATTTCTCCGGTAGTTGTATTTTTTTTGCTCCGAAATTGTATTAAATTACAATAATCATGCAAATAATAACAAAAAAGTGTTATCTTTGAGCATCTTTCTTTCTGAAAGGGGAGTGAGGTATGTGTTTTTTGAAGGGTTTTCCCTTAGGTGTTTTTGTGTAAAGTTGATAAGATATTTCCTCACATAAACTAAAAAATATAACAGATCAATGGATAAATGTCCTGTATGTGCCTGCCTCATGAAGCGGGATTTGGAAGAGGCCGCCGATCCTTATGAATTTCTCGATGAGAACTTTTCTATTTCCGGTATTCTTGACAATTTGGATAAACTCTCCCCGAAAGAACTGAAATGTGCCTGTTGCCTGTTTGGGACGGCATTGCAGCAAGCCCGCAAGAAGAAAAAAAGAAAGTGGTATCGGAGATGAATTTCTCCGGGTTTGATTGCTTATCTCGCTGAAAATCACTATCTTTATGTCTCCAATCCGAATGAAAATTACACTAATGGAGACTCTGTATGGGAAAGCCCGATGAAGATATTGTAGAGAAAGCCTTTGTGGTGCGCAGCTACGGCAAGGGCGAATTGGCAAGCATGTATATAGACGGTGTGCAGCAGCAGACAGCCGTCAAGCAGTTCAACGAATGGATACGTACCGCGCCCGGACTGGAGCAGCAGTTGCAGGAAACGGGCATGGCGCCTACCGCACGACGGTACACGCCCGCACAAGTGCGGCTCATCATAGGGGTGCTGGGAACACCATGACCCCATGTTTCGCAGAATGAATGTTTTCCGCTTCGCAGGACAAAACTTTTCATCCCGTAGGACGAAACTTACCGTCTTACGGGATGAAATTATTTATCCCGCAAGGGGAAATTATCTGTCTCACAGGAAGAAATTCTTTTATCCTGCAGGAGGTTTGTATCTTTTTCGGGCTTATTTTATTGTACGGGATGTATTATCTCTTTAATCATTCGTTGAATGATGGGGAGCATCGGAGGGATGTCCTCTTTCAGGGTTTTGAATACGATTTCTGCATCCATTTCAAAATAGTGATGAGCTATTTTGTCTCTCATTCTCATAACTCCGATCCAGTATATTTCGGGGTAATGGATAAGTAGTTCTCCCTGAGTTATTTTATCTAATCCTTTTACGGCTTCCCCAAGTGCTATCAAGTTCATGCAGATAGCATCCAAGCGCAACATTCCGTCCGGCGACATCAGAAAGTCGTCCGCGGTATTGGCTACAGCAGCACGTTCGGTTATCAGTAACAGTGCATCTTGGATGTTATATAGGCTGTCGAGTGCTAATTCCTTGTCATACATAGATGCTTTCTTTTAGAATTCGTTGTTTCAGGCGGCTGTTCATGCGTTCGCGTATTCTTATCAGGTCTACCGGACTTCCCAGTAGGTTTTCCAGTTCGCTTTGGATACGTTCAAGCGTGAGGAGTGAGGGGGCGTCTCCTTCGTAGCAGATGTCAACATCACTGTGTTCCGTCTGTTCTCCGCGGGCTACGGAGCCGAAGATACCGAGACGTCTCACGCCGTATTTGGCGGCAGAGTGTGCCTTGTAGATACGGAGCAGCTCTAATATTTCGGTAGTCGATTTCATGGGATGATGCTTTTATATATTGCTTGCGATGTTCGTACATCGTACACAAAGATACGAATAGTTTTGAGAAACAGCCTTGTTTCTTTTGTTTTTATTTTTCCAAAGAGCCCCCGCCCGTCGAATTGTCGGGGCGAGGGTTCATTTAGGGTTCATTTCCTTATAGCCCCTGTTTACCTTGCCTTTTTCTGCGTTTTCGGTACTTATCTTTCTGTTTCACAACGAGTTCTTGTTCAACTGCCTTTCTCAGGTAACGTTTGGCTGTGGACACAGATATGCCGAGTTCTTTGGCGGCATTGATGAAGTCGATGTAAGAAAAAATCCTCGGTAATTTCTTGAGAACGTCTTCAAACTGGTGGAATTTACGCATGGCTACCGGCGGGTGTCCGGTGTCGGGTAGCGAAGTGCCCAGCAGCAGGCTGTGCTCAATGACGGTGGCTATAATCTGCATGGCGGTGTCGAAGTCGGCATCGGTGCAGCAGTATTCCTTGGCATAGCGGTAGTCGTCCCACTTGCGGAAGATGGTGAGGATGGACGCGAGGCGCATGGCAAGCAGTCCATGACGGAAGACGATGCTGGTGGGGAACTCCTTTCCTTCCACCAGGGCCGACTTGAGCCACACGCCGAACTGTTGCGTATGGCGTTCCCACTGTCCGGGGGTGAAGGTGACGAGGGTGGGGGATTCCAGCAGCAACTTGTGCATCTCGAAGAGTTTCTTTCCCAGCGTATGGAAGTGTTCGCGCAGATCCACGCGTCCTTCGCCGGGGGCACACGTCTCCCAATGGGGGTTGAGCTGGCGGGTGTAGATGAGGAAACGACTGTACAGACCGTTTTCGTGGCTGCGGAAGAAGCCGGTGAACTGCTCCGGTGTGCCGGACATGATGAGTGCCAGGTGGGGGCGGGGAACGACTATCGGGTCGCCGTCTATCTTGTACGACTGTGAGATTTCCTCGTGGTGGGCAGCCTTGCAGAGGATGTCCTCATACTTGCCGTAGTCCTGTGCGAGCGAGGAGATGAGGGTGTTGATTTCGGTGGACGACATGTGGCAGCCGAGTTCGCCGTTGGTGGCGAGCTGCTCCAGCAGACGGCTCTTGCTGGTGGTGGAGGAGGTCTTCAGGTATTTGGCTTTGGGTTCTTCAGGCTTCTTGTCGGAGTCGGGAGAACGGTGTTCGCGCAGTGCCTGATGCACCTCGGCTTCCCATGCCATTTGGGCTTTCTCGAAGGCTTTCTTCTGATCGCGACGCTGGCGGTCGTAATATTCCTGGGTGGCATCGAGCAGGCTGAGGATGAATGCCACGACGCCCTTTCCGGCTGCTGCGTTTGCCACGAGGGCATGGTAGAAGTGGGAAGAGTAGAGGGCGTTCTTGTAGAAGAAGCTGACACCGGGGAAGAGGGCGCTGCAACAGTTAAGGCTGCCAAGCAGTATGATGTCGCGTTCGCGCGGGTCGGAAGCGTATTGCACACAGTCTTTCAGGAATTGGGGCAGACCGCTGTATGCGCTGTCGGGAATGTAGGGGGACTGGGCACGAAGTTCGTTGTTTTTTTCCAACAAATCTTCTTCTTCGGAGCCCGCATCGGGCGGCTCGGCGGGGTCATAAGGGAAATGAACCCTATTTGAACCCTCGCCGGGAATTTCCGTTTTTTGCGGAAGGGAGTCAATGAATTGATAACCAGCGGTTATGCGTTGACGGATGTCTTCGGCTGTGAAATCGGTTGCAGCATAGCGGCGGATGAAGAGGCTGATAACTTCTTCCAACTCTTTTTTTGAAAAACCTTTACTGCGAGACACACGACCCAGCTTCAACGCAAGGTCGTTTCGCTCACCACGACGGAAGGGGTTGCGGTGCTCAAAGTCGTTGAGGAATTGCACCAGAAAACCGGGAGCTGTTGTTCCTGAAACTGCTGTTCCTGAAACTGCTGTTCCTGATGCTGCTATTCCTGAAACTGATTTTTCTGAGACTGATTTTTCTGAGTTTGTCACTCCTGAGTCTGTTCTTTTTGGGTCTGTCACTTCTGAGATTGCTCCTCCTGAAACAGTTCTTCCTGAGTCTGTTGCTTCTGAGATTATTCCTCTTGAAACAGCTCCTCCTGCATCTGCTGCTGTTTCTGAAATTGTTCCCGTTTCAGGAGCCGTCTCTTCTCCCCACTGCATCCTGAAAGTCTCTGCATCAGGGTTGTAATACGCATTTGCGTCCCACGAATAGAAACTGGGCTGTGTCAGGATCTTGCATTTGGAGTCGTAGTTGTGTGCGGCATGCCGGCTGACGGCTTCGCCTACGGCGGCATAAAGTTGCTCATAGTTCCGCATCACATCTTCGGCTGCCACGCGTACAAACGCCCGTACGCCGTTCTGCGAGAAACTCTTGTGCACCACTGTCACGTAGGGCAGTTCGCAGAGCAGCCGGCACACTTCGGCGGTGCGCAGCAGGGTGTGGTCCATGTCTATCTGGAGCAGTCCGCTGTGCTTGACGAGGTTCTTCACTGCGTGTCCGCCGCTGCACACTCCGGCGGGTACGATGCAGGGCATCCCGTCTTTCACCCTCTGCGCTTCGGCTTCATGCCCCGGCAGGGCGGCAAGGCGGCGGTATTCCTCCACCTGTGCCTTGAATGTGTCGCTGCGCACTTTGTTTACATACTCTTGCAGGCTGATAGTCTGTGATTGTTTGCTTCGGACTGAGCCGAACTCGGAGATTTTCACTTCTCCTTCCGTACATGTAATTGCCATGTCTTGTTTTTATAAAATGAATACTTATTGAAGCAGACTTCTGCTCCCGCCGCTTGCAATTTATGGCGGAGGGAGAGAAAGTGTCCGTTCAATGTTTATTACCGCAAATGTACTGAAAATAAGATAGATGCTTTGTCCTGTTTATACACTTTGTAACACCTATAACGGTGTGTGACAACACTTTGCCTTTGTAAAAATGTATAAACATGGTTTTGGCGTTTATTTGTGCTTTGTTAACGGTTCAGGGCCTTTTCACGTTCTTTTTCCCTTTGTGCCAGCTTTTTTTCGTAGGCCTTAATCAGCTTCTCACATTTTTTCACTATACGTTTCAATGTGTGGTAGGCTTCGTCGCTCACCTCATAGTTCGCTTCGGTAACGGTTTTGATGCACTCCATGGCTTTTCTGATGTGGTTCAGATATACCCAGCCTTCTTTTTTTTATTTTCCATCATAATAAATTGTTTTTAGAATAAAGGCGGCAAAGGTATTTAATTTTTTTTCATTGCAGCGAACTTCTGCTTCCGCTTTTCCGTCATGCCTTGCATACGGTGCACTTCTCTTTCTGCTCTTCCCTCATGCCTTGCATACAGTGAACTTCTGCTTCTGCTCTTACATACGGTGCACTTCTCTTTCGCTGCTTTTCCGTTACACCTTATTATATAATACATCTTTCTGCTTCAGAATAATTTCTTAAAAAATGTAGCAGAAATGTAATGCTTTTACATATATTTTTGCGTACCTTTGCAAGTGTTTTAAGAAATATAACATTTTTCAAAAACCAATTAGAAACAATTATGTTAAAAAGAATGAGAGTTATTTTTACGCTGATGCTGGTCTTGGCGGCTATGGGCGTAAATGCGCAGGTCACTACCTCGGCCATTAGCGGCAAGGTGACCGACGAACAGAATGAGACTGTAATCGGAGCGACGGTTATAGCTATTCATGAACCTTCGGGTACACAGTATGGCGCTGTCACCAACGTGGACGGACGCTATACGATGCAAGGTATGCGTACCGGCGGCCCGTACAAACTTACAGTGTCCTACGTGGGCTATCAGAGTGCCGCCTTTACAGGCATCATGCTTGAACTGGGTAACACTTATACACAGAATGTGAAACTGACTCCCAGCTCGGAGCTGCTGGACGAAGTAGTGGTTGTGGCTGAAGCCAAAGCTGCTGCCGGAGCCGGACAGAACTTCTCCCTGGGAAAGATTGAGAACACACCGACCGTAGACCGCAACGTCTACGACATCGTGAAGAACATGCCTTTCGCCATGCCTTCCAAAATCGGCGGTATGACGTTTGCAGGCTCCAACAACCGCTACAACAGCTTCCAAATTGACGGTACGGTGAGCAACGACGTATTCGGCCTTGCCTCTTCCGGAACCAACGGCGGACAGACCGGAGCCAACCCCATCTCAATGGATGCTATTCAGGAAATACAGGTGGTCGTAGCACCCTTCGACGTTCGCCAGAGCGGATTCACAGGCGGTGGCATCAACGCCATCACCAAGCAGGGTACGAACACCACGAAAGGTTCTGCTTATACCTACTTCAACAACCAGTTCATGTACGGCAAGTACAGCGCCGTACGCGACTATGCCAAGAGCGAACTCGGACAGCAATACACACGCACCTTCGGCGGTACGCTGGGAGGCGCAATCGTGAAGGACAAACTGTTCTACTTCGTGAGCGCGGAAGCACAGAAAGAGTCTTATCCCGCCAGCATCTATCCGGGATACATCAACTCCTACCTCACTTCGGCCACTGCCAAGCAGATTGCCGACAAATACAAGGAATATACAGGCATCGACGAAGCCTACTCACAGCGCGACGTAGACCGTAAGTCTTTCGGCTTGCTGGCACGTGTGGACTGGAACATCAATCAGGACCACAAACTGGCACTGCGCTACCAGCACAACAACTCCTTCGATGACAACTACTCTCCCGGAGCATACTCCTACGTGTTCAACAACAGCGGCTACCGCATGAACAACAAGACCAACTCCATCGTTGCCGAACTGAACTCACGCCTCGGACAGAACCTCTACAACGAGTTCCGCGCCTCGGCCAGCTTCGTTCGCGACAACCGCGAAGTGGCCTATCAGGGACCTACCGTACAGATTGAAAACGTGAAAGGCAACGACGGCAAAACCAACATCACCGCCAACATCGGTACGGAATTCTCCTCCGGAGCCAACAAACTGGATCAGGACATCTATACCTTCGAGGACAACCTATCATGGTATTTGGGAAGCCATACGATGACCTTCGGTACGCACAACGAAATCTACCGCATGAGCAACCTCTTCATTCAGGCCGTAAACGGTTCATGGTACTTCAACTCTTTGGACAACTTCCTGAACGATGCACCCTATAAATATACGTATAAGTACACCAACCCCGAACTGACAGGCGGTGACCTCCGCTACGCCCCCATCATGAAGTCGGGACAGTTCGGCTTCTATGCACAGGACAAGTGGAACATCAACACCAACCTTGAGTTGACCTACGGTATCCGCTTTGACATCCCCTTGCTCTTCAACGACCCCACAACGAACGAAGCCTTCAATACATTCGCTGCCGACAACGACATCACATCGCGCGTAGGCGAAATGCCGGGCGCCAAAGTGCTGGTTTCTCCGCGCGTAGGCTTCCGCTGGTATACGGACGACTCTCATAAGACACTGATCCGCGGCGGTGTGGGCATCTTCACCGGACGCGTACCTTTCGTTTGGTTGTCCAACGCCTACAACAATACGGGCATGGAGTCCATGGGTACTACCATCGAACCCAAACAAGGCAACAACCACACCAATACGGCCCCTTCACTGGCACAATATGCCAAAGATCCTATGGGTGCAGCCACATCAGTGGAAACCGGAGCTTTGAGACCGGACATCGTTACCGTAGACAAAGGCTTCAAGTATCCGCAAGTGTTGCGTGCCAACCTCGCACTGGAACAACGCCTGCCGGGTGACGTGAAACTGACTCTGGAGGGTATCTACTCCAAGACCATGAACAACGTGTTCTTTGAGAATCTCGCACTGAACAACAACGGCGAGAAGGTATATGCCATCCCCGGTGTGGAAGCATCTGCCGCTCCTTTCTACTCCAAGACCAAGAGCAATTACTACTCCATCGTGAACCTGAGAAACACGAACAAGGGCTATACCTACGCTTTCTCCGCTTCATTGGCGAAGAGCTTCGACTTCGGTCTGGACATGTCGGCATCTTATACCTTCGGACGTTCCAAGTCTGTGAATGACGGTACAAGCTCGGTGGCTTACTCCAACTGGAAGTATAACTACTCCCGCGACACCAACTCCGAAAACGAACTCGGCTTCTCCAAGTTCGATGTTCCTCACCGCCTCATGGCACAGCTCTCTTACACCACTCCGAAGTATCTGAACGGCTGGACAAGCACCACCATTTCCGTTATCTACAACGGTTTCTCCGGTAGCCGTTACAGCCTGACGATGAACGAAGTCAGCGACTTCAACGGTGACGGCCAGAAAGGTAACTCATTGCTTTACATCCCTACCGAAGCCGAAATGGACAACATGAACTTCGTGGATTATACGGATCAGAAGACCGGCAAACTGATTATGAGCGCAGCAGACAGCCGTAAAGCCTTCACCGAATGGGTGAACAACGACGACTATGCCAAGAACCACCGCGGACAGTATGCCGAACGCAACTCCAACCTGAGCAACTGGGAACATGAGATAGACCTGCACTTGGCGCAAACCATCTACAACGCTCAAGGACTGGGCAAACTGGAATTTACATTCGACATCATCAACTTTGCCAACATGCTGAACAAGAAGTGGGGCGCAAGCTACAGCTCTGCCTACAACTTGTCACCGCTGACAGTGGTAAGCCTGAGTACGGATGAAAATGGTAACAGAAACCCGGGTTACGCATTTAATAATGCCAAAATCAACAAGAGTGACATCTCTTCACGCTGGCATGCACAAGTGGGCATCCGCTTGACTTTCTAAAGCCATTTTTTTTGTTTTTCTATATTTTAGTAAAGGCTATTCCGGGAAACCGGGATAGCCTTTTTTAATATACTCTTTCTCTTTTGTATATCCTTTTGCGCTTTAGTATTTCACCGTAAATATCACCGGATTGTGGTCGCTGCACAGATTCAGATCGGGAGAGTAATAGTCGGTGCAGTCCAGCTTGGACGAATGGAAAGCATAGTCGATGCGCAGCATGCGCTTGGCGTAGCGGTAGGTGTACATATATCCATGTCCGCCTGTCTTGAAACCGTCTTGGAGGATTCCGGACAGTTGGCGGTAGGTGTAGGACGAGGGCAGGGAGTTGAAGTCTCCGCACACCAGTACGGGGTGCGGACTGGCGATGACAAGGCGGACGATGCTGTCGGTTTGGGCGGCACGCTTCACGAAGTTCTCGTGCAGGGTTTCCGCAGCATCCTGTACGGCTTGCGCTTCGCGGCGGGTGTCGTTGGCGGCGAGTTCGCGTTCCCTTCCTGCGGTTCTGACTGACACTGGTGGTCTGCAAGTGATTGTTCAGCAGGCGGAGGGTGTCTGCACCCAGAACAATGTCGCACGCCATGCTGCAATTGGAGCTTCGTGGGTAGGTGATGAAACGTCCTCCCGCAAGCGGGTAACGGCTGAATACGGCAACGGGGAGAATGCCGCGAATGGAGTCGTCCGCAGGAATAAGGGCGTAGGGCCAGTGCGAAAGGGCGCGGCGCAGACTGTCTGTCGTGAAGTGGGGATTGTCGCCGAACTCTTGGAAGCAAAGCACATCGACATGACGCTGCTGCATGTAACGGGCTATTTCCTTGCAGGAGTATCCGGTGATTTCGTTGCCGAAATGATGTACGTTGTAGGTGGCTACGGTGAGGCAGCCGCCGGACTTGCCTTCCCGGTTCGGCGCCGGAGCAGTGGCAGGCACATCATCATCGGTGGAACCGAACCGGACGACTGCCGTCAGATATTCCCAGTTGAAGAAGAAGGCTGCCAAAGGAACGATAGCCCACTTCTTGCGTGCCAGCGCCCAGCAAAGGGCTGTTATCAGGCAGGACACCAGTAATATCGGTACGGCAAGTCCCAGCAGGGGCATCACCACAGAGCTGTCCGGATGATAATGTCCGGAACGGGATGCTGCAATGGTAACGGCAGCCAGCATCCACGTGGCACCTACCGGCATCCAACGCAAGAGTCCTTTGACTGCGGATTTTCCCATAAACGAGATTTTAGGGGTTAGCGATTAGTGATTAGTAGTTAGTGATTAGCGATTAGGGTTTAGCGATTCGTTTTTACTTTGTCACTGCATTAATCACTTTCCCGTCCAGAAACGCTTTCACATTGTCCAGCATGATCTGCATGAGGCGTTCGCGTGCTGCGGCGCTTGCCCATGCGATGTGTGGGGTGATGTAGCAGTTCTTGGCGGTGAGCAGCGGGTTGTCGGGGCGGGGCGGCTCTTGTGAGAGCACATCCAGTCCGGCGGCAAGGATAGTGCCGTTGTTCAGGGCGTCGGCAAGGTCTTGTTCATTGATGAGCGGGCCTCGTCCGGTGTTGATGAGGATGGCGTTGGGCTTCATCTGCTTCAGGCGGGCGGCATTAACCAGTTCGCGGGTGGAGTCGGTGAGGGGACAGTGCAGACTGATGATGTCGCAGTTGGCAAAGAGTTCGTCGAGCTCCGTCTTTCTGATTTCGGGGGGAAGCTGGAAGGTGGATTTGGAGGTGTAGGCATGCACTTCCATGCCGAAACCGATGGCAATGCGGGCGGTGTTGTAGCCGGTTTGTCCCAAGCCGATGATACCGATCTTCTTGCCGCGCAGTTCAATGAGCGGAGTGTCCCAGAAGCAGAAGTCGGGATTGCTGCTCCAACGGCCCTTGCGCACTTCGTCGGTGTAGTGCTGCACTTGCTGGGCTATGTTGAGGATGTGCGCAAAGACCATCTGGGCTACGGAAGGGGTGCTGTATGCCGGGATGTTGGTGACGACAATGCCCCGTTCTTTGGCAGCGGCAATATCGACAACGTTGTATCCGGTGGCAAGGACGCCGATGTATTTCAGATGGGGCAGCGCAGCTATGGTATCTGCGTTGAGCACAACTTTATTGGTCAGCAGAATATCCGCTCCGGCAGCGCGTTCCGTAACTTCCGAAGGTGTAGTGCGGTCGTAAACAATGCACTCTCCCAAACTTTTCAATTCGTCCCAGGAAAGATCTCCGGGATTGGCGGCATAACCGTCGAGAACTACTATTTTCATGATTATCGGTGATTTGGTGTTAATACTTACAGTTTAATCTTATGCTAAGTGCCTCCTGTCCCTAATCATTCCCTTTCTTTCCCCATAGGGCTTGCATCCTTTCTTTGTGCTTTTGTTCGGCGGGATTGTCCTGCGGTTGCCAGATGCGGTGGTCTTTCAGGTCGTCGGGCAGGAACTGCTGGCGGACAAAGTTGCCGGGATAGTCGTGGGCATATTTATAGTTGTCGCCGTAGCCAAGCTGTTTCATCAGTTGGGTGGGGGCGTTGCGCAGGTGCAGGGGGACGGGCAGGTTGCCTGTCTGCCGCACCAGGGAGAGGGCATCGTTGATTGCCATGTAGGCGGAGTTGCTTTTGGGGCTGGTGGCGAGGTAGATGGTGGTCTCTGCCAGTGGGATGCGTCCTTCGGGCCAGCCCACTTTCATGATGGTGTCGAAGCAGGCATTGGCAAGCAACAGGGCGTTGGGGTTTGCCAGTCCGATGTCCTCGGAAGCGGAGATGACAAGGCGACGGGCTATGAAAGCGGGGTCTTCGCCGCCTTCCACCATGCGTGCCAGCCAGTAGATGGCTCCGTCGGGGTCGCTGCCGCGAATGGACTTGATGAAGGCGGAGATGATGTCGTAGTGCATTTCGCCGTCTTTGTCGTAGGCAAGGGGATTCTGCTGGAGGCGTTCGGTCACCATCTCATCGGTGATGACCACAGGGTCGCCGGCTTCGGACTGCACAACGAGGTCGAGGATGTTGAGCAGTTTACGGGCATCGCCGCCACTGTAACGGAGCATGGCGGTAGTCTCCCTGAGCTCTATCTGCCGTTCTTTCAGTTGGACATCCGTCGTTACGGCACGTTGCAGGAGTTCCAGCAGGTCGTCCTTCTCCAGCGATTTCAGCACGTAGAGCTGGCAGCGCGACAGCAGCGGACGG
>OMAL01000982.1_pt1 | contig 14165 bp, 9 predicted proteins | sample 1644711 | NCBI WGS metagenome assembly OMAL01 (sample SAMEA103958122, study PRJEB25191) | human gut metagenome | biome: human-associated habitat [ENVO:00009003]; feature: intestine environment [ENVO:2100002]; material: feces | place: Germany | collected 2013/2015 | reverse complement strand
GCTGGCGATGCACTCCTGCTACGAGACCGCCGGCGCAGAGGATACCCTCTCGCTCATCAAACTGATGCAGGAGCTGTACAGCAGCCACTTTGAAGAGACTGCTTTCGGCACCCTTTCCATCAGCAAATAAACCGATAAAAGCAAAAAAGACTGCTGTGCGCTGTTTTGCACGGCAGTCCTTTTTGCATAAAAGCTGATTTTCCGTGGCCGGTTAAGCCCGGATATAGAAATCCGACGGTAGTTATGGTAAAATAAGGCATCCGGGAGCGCCGGGCGCTCCGCTGCAACATGAAAAATGGAGGTTTTCTATGAAAAAGACCTATCGCTCGCTCTTTTGTCTGCTTGCGGTGCTGCTGCTCAGCGTCAGCGTGCTGCCCTCTGCTTCGGCGCTGTTTTCCAAGAAGCTCTACTATTATGGTGTAGTAGAGGGCGTCAGCCGCACCGTGGAGGGCAAGGTGGAGTCTATTCTGGTGACTGCGGAAGAGCAGGAGACCTATCAGATGATCGTTACCGACAGCACCGTCTGGCAGGACCATGACGAAAAGACCACCTCCGACCCCGCTACCCTTGCGGTAGGCGAGCAGATCTGCGTGGTGCACGACCCGGCTGTGATGATGTCACTGCCGCCGCAGTCGGTAGCGTATACCGTCATCCGCAACTTCCCCGCAGGCACGGATCTGGAGCAGGAAGCCCGGGATGCCGCCTGCCCGGTGAAGAAGTTCTTCGCCGACACCCGCAAGGCCATTTCGGACTGGTTCTACCAGACCATGCCCATCTGAGGGGAAAGCTCCTTCTATAACGCAAAAAACTGCTGCCCCGTACCGGATGCAAGAATATCCGGGCAAAGGGGCAGCAGTTTTTTTATGCAAGGTCATGCGGTGGTTTGCGGCAAAAACGCTGCAGACCGCTATTTATTTTCGGGGGGGGGTAACGCGGAAGCGCTTTACCACCTGTTCCAGTGCACTGATGTCCACAGGCTTGGACAGATGTTCGTCCATGCCGGCTTCCTTGCTCTTTTGCATATCCTCAAGGAAGGCGTTGGCGGTCATGGCAAGGATGGGGATGGTGCGTCCCAGCGGGTTTTCGCCGCTGCGGATGCGGCGGGTGGCTTCCAGGCCGTCCATCACCGGCATCTGTATATCCATCAGGATCATGTCGTAATCGCCGGGCTTGACGCTGGCAAAGGCATCCACGATCTCCTGACCGTTGGGGCAGATGGTGCAGCTTGCGCCTTTTGTTTCCAGCAGCATTTGCAGAATCTCGGCGTTGATGGCGTTATCCTCGGCACAGAGGAACTTCATGCCGGACAGGGGAGAAGTGGTCTCTTCTTCCTCCGGGAGCGCCTGCGCCTGTTGCACCGTGTCCGCTTCGGTATCAATGGGGAATTCCAGCACCACCTCAAAGCGGGTGCCCTTGCCGGTGGCACTCTCTACGCTGATGGAGCCGCCCATCAGGTCTATGACGCTTTTGGTAATCGCCATACCCAGACCCGTGCCCTGCACCTTGTTGGTGCCGGAGCGCTCCTCACGGGTAAAGGGGTCGAAAAGGGTCTTTTGGTAGTCCGCGCTCATGCCGATGCCGTCATCCTGCACCACAAAGCGGTACCGGGCGTAGTGCTCGTTCCGGGGCAGCTCTTCCACCTCCAAACGGATGTGCCCGCCGGTGGGCGTATACTTGACCGCGTTGGAGAGGATGTTCATCAGCACCTGATTCAGACGGTTGGGGTCGGCCAGCACGTTTTCGTGCTGCAGATTGGTGCTTACCGTAAAGGTCTGACTGCGCTGACCTGCCTGCTGCCGGATGATGCTGTCCAGCTGACTGATCTGCTGGGACAGATTCATTTTTTCCACATGCAGGGTGGTCTTGCCGCTCTCGATGCGGCTCATATCCAGAATATTGTTGATGATGCCCAGCAGCAGCTGACCGGAGCTTTCCAGCTTGCCCAGATGCTCGGCAAGCTTTTCTGGCTCGTGCAGCTCGTTTTTCATCAGGGTGGTAATGCCGATAATGGCGTTCATGGGGGTGCGGATATCGTGGCTCATGTTGGAAAGAAAGTCCGTCTTGGCTTTGCTGGCACGCTCGGCGGACTGTAACGCCTCTGCGGCAGCATCCTGCGCCCGCCGCATCTCGTCGTTGGCCTGCGTCAGCTGGATGTTATACTGCTCCAGACGGAGGTTCGTCTTTTTTTCAGCCTGCAGCTCCCGCTGCTGCCTTTCCCGCAAAAGGAACCAGCCAGCAATGACTGCCATGATCGAAAACACCGTTGCAAAGCCTACAATAACGACCATGACGATATTGACCAGCTTCTGCGTGTTCACGGCCACATATTCTGCCGGAACAAGGAACGCCAGCGTCCACTGGGCGTTTTCCATCTGCTTCAGGGCGTAGTAATACTCAGTCCCGTCCAGCACGGCGTTGGAATAACAGGAGCCTGTGCGGGCAAGCCGCTCCTTTGCTGCTGCAAAGGAAGAACCGTGCAGATAGGACATCTGGGAGAGCACGGTGTATACGTTATGCCCCTTCAGCAGCTCGGTATCATTGGCGTTGAACAGCTTGAAGCCCTTGTTGTCCAGCACATAGACGCTGTTGTTGTTTTCGTAGGCGTCGCAGCGGAAATAATCGTTCAGCTGGGTCATGCTCTGCGAAATACCAAAGTAGCGCAGGGTGATCTCTTTCTCTCCGCTTTGCAGTGTGATGGGGGTGGAGAGCTGTTCCAGAAACACCATCCGGGAGTCGTCCACGGTCAGCGAATTGGAAACATAGCTGACCCGCTGCGGCGCGTTTTCCAGATAGTTCATTTCCCGCAGTAGACCCGTGTGGCCATACTCGGTATAATAACGCCCGGCAGCATCCACGGCGATCAGTTCAATCTGTTTTTCATGGTAATTGGAAAGCTCCGACAGCTTTTTCAGATAGCGGTAGAGATCGGTATCAGTCTCCAGCGGAGTATAGTACAAATAATTGCATTGTACATTCACCTCGTCCCAGTGGTTGTCGATCACATCCTCCAGACTGTGGAACATCTGGTGGGTGACCTCTTCCATCTGGCTCAGACGCTCGTGGTAGACAAGGTTTTGGATGTAGGTCTGGCTCATGACAAAAAGGGTCAGGATCAACACGATGATGACAAAGCCGAAGCCCACAAACAGCTTTTTATAGATTTTGTTGTTCACATCCAGTATCTCCTGTCCGTTTTATTCAACTCCATGCGGTGTCTGCCCGGCTGATGGTGGTGTATCCGCCAAAGAAAGCCTTTGCGGCATCCATGCCCACCACGCCGCTGTCTGTCACCGTTGCTTCGGCAGCCAGCTGGTCGCTCACACCGCAGATGGCAACCTGATAGGTCTTGCCCGCCTCCGGCTGCACCGGGCTTACCAGCACATAGGGGTAGCCCTTGCCGTTGCCGTAGGCATCGTAGCCAGAAGCCAGCAGGTCGCTGATCTGCTGCCCGGTCAGGGTGACGGTCTGGATGGTGCGGTTCCAGCCGGTGGGCAGGATGACCGAAAGGTCGTAATCCGTAATGCCCTTGGCGTACAGCTTGGCGGCTACGCCGTGGTGGTTCTGCTCGGTAGGGTTGCCGGGGATCCATGCGCTCAGCGAGACCAGCGCAAGGTCGCTGCCGGTAGCCTGTGCAAAGCAGCGGCCTACCAGCATGGCGCAGTCCTGCTGCGAAAGCTCCTCCGTAACGGTAGTGATGACATCCGGGGTGTTGTTCACCACACTGTCCTGATCCTCGTCCAGCTGACGGATGACATCCTCCATGGTGGCGTTGCCCTTCATGAAGTCCAGCATTTTAAGGCCGGTGGTCACGAAGGTGTTTTCCCAGCCGGAATAGATAAAGGGCGCGGTGTTGCCTGCGTTCAGGGTATCGGCGATGTCGGCATAGTAGGTGCCGTCTGCCTTTGCACCCTTGAAGGGCAACAGGCTGCTTTTTAGCGCCGTTGCGGGCTGCAGAGCGCTGGTGCCTGCAACGGTGGAAAGCACACGCATCACCTTGAGCGCATCTTCCAGCTTTTGGGGGTTCTGTTTCAGCTTTTTATTCAGACCGTAGAAGCGGTTCACATTCAGCACAAAAACGTTCTGGGTGCCGTCCTCGGAAAGATAGGGCATCAGGCCGAATTTATCGGCGTTGCCGTCTGCCTCCACAATGCCGTTGGTGTTTCCGATCAAAAACAGGGTATTCCCCTCGGCCATCCTCTGCAGGGTCACATTGTCGTCAAGAGCATCGCCGGAGCCGTTCAGCATCCCGATGTCCTTCCACTTTTTGACATACGCCATTGCCTGCATCATGCCGGGGGTGTTGCTGACATTTGCCTTGCCGGAAAGATAATCCTTCTGCCACAGTCTGCCGTCCAGCGTGCCAAGGAAATCGGCATCTGCAATGTTGCACAGATACTGGAAACCGTAGCCCGGGTACTGGATCTGCGGCAGGCAGAGATCGACCCCGGCTTCCTTGGCTTTTGCAGCCAGCACTTCCAGCTCAGCGAAAGAATTGGGCAGCTCCCAGCCGTGTTCTCGCAGCAGGGTCTTGTTGTAGGTGATGCCGTAGCAGTTGTAAACCGAGGGCAGCAGATAGATGGCACCGTTGTCGAACACGTCCTGCAGACGGGACTCCACATAGTTATCCGTAAAATCGTAGCCGGAAAGGTCCAGCAGTTTGTCGGAGACCAGATCGATCTGGGGGTCGTAGTAGGTCAAGGTGCAGACGTCCGGCAGGTCGCCTGCCGCAAACATATTCTGCAAACAGGTGGTGGTGTTATCGCCGCTGTATGGCACGACCTCGATGTTCACTTCCGGGTAAACGCTGTGCACCTGCTCAATAAAGGCTTCTATCTCCTTATAAGGTGCCATAAAGGTGACGGCTTCGTGCGCATCTGCTGTTTTGCTTTCAGCCTTGCCGCCGCCGCAGGCGGTCAGCGCTGCCGTGGCAGCTGCAACGCTGCAAGCCTGCAAAAAGGAGCGGCGGGAGATCTTTTTTATCATATAAATATACTTTCCTCACATTTTCGGAAGGCAGTACTGCGCAAGTGCAGGAGCGCAGTGCTGCCTTAGCGATTCTTACACACCCCACAGGAACCCCTACGCTCGCGGCCTGTCCGCACGGGGCATACGCCGATTTTCCCATAAAATAACAATCATATTGTATCATTGTAACAAAAGTGTTTCAAGCTGTTTTTTGAAGGATTTTGCATGGAAAAGGGCGAACAACCGCGTGCTTTGCAGCTGCACGGCATAAAAATACCCCTGACACCGGGGAAGGGTATCAGGGGTTATGGTATTCCGGGCACGCTGTTTTATTGCAGGGGCTCTTTTGCGCGCAGACGCCGAAAGGTGTCCTCTTTTACAAGCTCGATGACCACCGCTGTCAGGGGGATAAAGAAGATAATGCCGATGATGCCAAAAAGCTTTCCGCCGATCATGGCGGCAATAAGGGTGTATAGCGGCGAAAGCCCCACGGATTTTCCCACCACACGGGGATAAATGAACTGGTTTTCAACAAACTGCACGGCAAGGTACACGATCAGGCAGCGCACCGCCAGCACAGGGTCTACCAACAGCACAAGGAACACACTGACCACGCAGGAGATCAGTGCACCCACATAGGGGATGATGGCGCAGATGGCGGTGAGCACGCCCACCAGACTGCCGTAGGGGATCTTGAAAACGGAAAATGCAAGAGCCATCAGAACGCCAAGGATCACTGCCTCGCTGCATTGTCCCGTTAAAAAGTTTGCAAAGGACTGCCGGAACAGCCGGCAGAACTTCAGCACCCCGGCGGCGTGGGCATTCTGGCCCTGGACGGCGACGACGTGCTGCTGGTGAAGCAGTACCGCTACGCCTTTTCCCGGGTGCTGACGGAGATACCCGCCGGGCTTGAGGTAGGCGCGCACCAGGGTGCGGGCCTGGTGGCCCAGGCTCTGTGCCCCCAGCGAGAGGTAGACGGAGATGATCAGCGCAAACGAGGCGGTAATCGCGATATTCACCGTGGCAGAGACAGCCCCTACCGCATTGACCAGCACCGTGTCGATGCTTGCGGTGACCTTGTGCAGCAGCTGCTCCCAGTTGATGCCCTCCAGCCAGTTCATCAGCCAGCCCATGTCAGCATCCTGTGCGTTGAGATAGGCAGTCCAGCGGGGAATATTGGCCTCGATCTGCACATACAGGCTGTGGAAGGACTGCACCAGCTCCGGGATCAGCAAAGTCAGCGCCAATACCAGCACCAGCACAACGCCCAGCAGGGTGATGAAAAAGCTGAGAAGGTGGATCACTTTCGCCGAGGGCTGCTTTTTGGCCTTGCCGAACAGGCGGTTCAGCCGCTTTTCCAGACCGGTCATGGGCACGTTGATAAAAAGCGCCAGAATGCCGCCCGCCAGAATGGGCAGTACCAGATCTATCAGCTTTGCGGCAAAGGCCAGAACGTCAGAAAGCCGCAGCAGCGCTACAAAAAGCGTTACCCCTACCACGGTAACGAGCAGAGATTGTTTTGTTTTTGGTTCCATGAAAAAGTTCCTTTCCCGGAAGATTGTGGCAGCAGGCAGCAAAAAGACCGCCCGCCGACTCTTTTTGGTATTGTAATCGGAAGAAAAGGGCTTGTCAAGACGAGAGAAAGGGAAACGGGACGTTATAAAAGCAGTTTGCGAGAATGCAAGCGGGAGCTTTTCAGTAGGGAAAAAGCGTGGTATACTTGGCCAGAGCAAATTTAAAAAAATTGAGAGAAACACAGCTTGAAAGGAAATAGATCATGTCGAAAGATGAATATCTGATTACAGATGCGCCGCTGAAAGCGCTGACGGTTTTTGCAATGCCAATGATCCTGGGCAGCTTTTTTCAGCAGGTCTATAACATGGCAGATTCCATCATAGTCGGTCAGTTTGTCGGCTCCTCGGCACTGGCGGCTGTCGGTGCCTGTGCTGCGCTGACCAATGTTTTTATCTGTGTGGCGCTGGGTGCCGGTGTGGGTGCCGGTGTGCTGGTAAGCCGCTATTTTGGCGCTAAAAACTATGGCAAAATGAAAACCATCGTGTCAACGTCCCTGCTCAGCTTTCTGGTTTTGAGTGTTGTCCTTGGCGTTTTTGGCTTTAGCTTTTCCCGTGCTATGATGAGCGGCTTACAGACCCCCGCCGACATTCTGGAGGATGCGGTGCTGTATCTGCGGGTCTATTTTGTGGGCTTCCCGTTTTTGTTCATGTACAACATTCTTTCCACCATGTTTACCTCCATTGGGGAGTCCAGGATCCCGCTGGGTCTGCTGATCTTTTCCTCCATCCTGAATATTTTTATGGATCTCTGGATGGTGGCGGGGCTTGGCTTGGGCGTGTTTGGCGCAGCACTTGCCACGTTGATCGCACAGGGCCTTTCTGCGGTGTTTTCGTTTTTGATCTTCCTGCACCGGATGCGGCAGTATAAAAGCCCCTTTAATAAGTTCGATCGGCAGGAGCTGTATTCCATGCTTCGCATTGCGGTGCCGTCGGTCTTGCAGCAGTCCACCGTGTCCATCGGCATGATGATCGTGCAGGCGGTGGTAAACCCCTTTGGCACACAGGCGCTTGCCGGATATGCAGCAACGATGCGGGTAGAAAATGTTTTCTCGCTGATCTTTGTCTCCATCGGCAATGCAGTCTCGCCCTATATCTCCCAGAATCTTGGTGCAAAGAAGATCGACCGTCTCAAAAAAGGCTACCACGCTGCACTGGTGCTGGACCTGTGCTTTGCGGTCATTGCCTTTGCGGTCATTGAAACCCTGCACACCCAGATCTCCTCGCTGTTTCTGGGCAAGGACGGAACGGCGCTGGCCTATCAGGTGTCCGGTGATTATATGCGGTGGCTGGGTTACTTCTTCATCTTCATGGGCATCAAGATGGCGACCGATGGCGTGCTGCGCGGGCTTGGCATCATGCGCCCGTTCCTCATTGCAAATATGGTAAACCTTGCCATTCGCCTGTCCGTTGCCCTGCTCTGTGCACCGCGCTTTGGCATTGCCTTTGTCTGGCTTGCCGTCCCGGCAGGGTGGCTTGCGAACTTTCTGGTCTCCTATGCGGCGCTCAGAAGATCGTGGCCGACGGAAAATGCAGCGGCACCTCAATGATTTTGTGCAGCGCGGGAGCCTTTTTTCTGCGCCTGCCCCGGCTTGTTACAGTGGTTTACTTTTGGCAGCGGAAATGCTATGATACACCTTAGAAAAAAAGCAAGGAGGAGCTACGATGGGCATTGCAGGGAACGAATGGGGTTTTCAGGTGGGCACGCTGCCCAAAGGTGCGCGGGATAAGATCAGCGATGTGCCGGGGGTGACGGTAGGGCACTGCACCTTGGCAGACGGCGTGGTGCAGACGGGCGTAACGGCGCTGCTGCCGCACCAAGGGGATATTTTCCACGAAAAAGTGCTGGCGGCCAGCTATGTCATCAACGGCTTTGGTAAGACCACCGGCCTTGTGCAGATCGACGAGCTGGGCACGCTGGAAACGCCCATCCTGTTTACCAACACCCTCAGCGTGGGCACGGCACAGACCGCGCTGGTAAAGTATATGCTGGAGAAAAACCCCGACATCTGCGAGACCACCGGCAGCGTGAACCCGGTGGTCTGCGAGTGCAACGACTGCGGCCTGAACGATATCCGGGGGCTTCATGTGACCGAGCAGCACGTTTTTGCCGCGCTGGCAGACTGCAAGGCAGATTTTGCCGAGGGTGCCGTAGGTGCCGGGCGGGGGATGCGCTGCCACGGGCTGAAAGGCGGCATCGGCTCCGCCTCCCGGGTGGTGGAACTGGACGGAAAACCCTACACCATGGGCGCACTGGTGCTCTCCAACCATGCGCTGTTCGATGACCTCATCGTGGCGGGCACGCCTATCCATACGCTGCTGAATAACAGCATCCCGCCCCACGAGGATAAAGGCTCCATCATCACGGTGCTGGCCACGGATATCCCCCTGAGCGAGCGGCAGCTGCGGCGGCTGTGCCGCCGGGCGCTGGTGGGGCTTTCCCGCACAGGTTCCTACTGCGGCAACGGCAGCGGCGAGATCGTCATCGCCTTCACCACCGCCAACCGGGTGCCGCACTATTCGGAGAAAGCCCTGCTGCCCATGACCCTGCTCCACGATGATGCCATCAACCCCTTGTTCCGGGCGGTGGCAGAGTGCGTGGAGGAAAGCGTTCTCAGCAGCCTGCTCCACGCCGAGACGGTTACCGGCAACCATGGCCAAACCTTCCACAGCCTGACAGAACTTCTGAAAAACCGCGCCTGAGGCGCTGCAATACAGAAAAAAGCCCTGCATCCGGTGCAGGGCTTTTGCTTTACTTAATAGCGGCGGTGGATCTTTTTGGTGGGCTTGCGGCGGTTCCAGTTGGCGCACAGCAGCCACAGCCCATAGATCAGGGCGGCAATCAGGCTGAGCACCAGCACCACCTTCAGGTACAGGCTGGTCAGGAACTCCTTCACCTTGTCCACCCCGAACAGCAGCGGGTTGCGGGCTACGTCCTGCCCGGCGATCAGATCCACCACGCCGATGGTCTCGCCTGCCAGCTTCAGCTCTACTGTGCCCACCACATCGCCCTGCTGGATGGGGGCGCAGACGTAGTCTGGCAGGTGGAAGTATTTCTGGGTGACAGTGCCGTCGCTGGTGGAGGGCAGCAGGGTCATCATGCTGTCGTTGGGGTACAGCTGCAAGGTGTCGGTGTCGGAGGAATATCGGACCGGGATCTCCGCAATGGTCAAATCAGTGTCCAGCGCAGCCTGAATGGAAAAGCTGTCGAATACCCAGTCCATCAGTTTGACCGTCTCGAACAGGGCGGGGCGGCGGTTGGCGTAGCCAAGGGTATCGCAGCTGTCGGGGCTGTCCATCACGCAGAAGATATAGGTGGCACCGTCCTTGTTGCCCCACGAAACATAGCTCTGGGTGCCGGTATCGTTTTTAAAGGCGGTCACGCTGCACATACCGCCCTGCATGGCGCTGCGGTAGTAGCTGCCGCCGCTGGCTTTGCTCAGCGCGGCATTCTGGCTGACCAGCACCGAGGAAGAGCGGTGCTTCTCCTTGGCGGGCATGGTAAAGCTGGGCGCGCCGGACACCTCCACAAAGGCGTCAAAGCTCATCAGGTAGCGCAGGATCAGGTACATATCCACCGCGCAGGTGGTGTTGCCGCTGTCGATGCCGCAGGCGTCCGTCCAGCTGCTGGCGGTGGTGCCGATGCGCTGGGACAGGGTGTTCATCTGCGCCACCCAGCCGTCCAGATCGCCGCCGGCAAGGGTGTACGCCACACCCATGGCTGCCTCGTTGGCATTGCGGGTAAGCATGGCGTACATGGCTTCCCGGTAGGTGAAAGTCTCGTTGGAGCGCATATCTGCGTTATTGGTGTTATAAACATAGTCCGAGATGGCAAAGGGCATCTGGAAGGTGCTGTCCAGCTGGTCGGCGTAGTTGGTCAGCAGCACGGCAAGGGTCATATATTTGGTCAGACCGCCGGCAGACACCTGCTTTGTGCTGTCCTTATCATAGACGATGATGTTGGTATCCGTGTTCACGATATAGGCGCTTGCAGCCTGCACCTGATACACCGGGCTGGGGTCGAACATGGCCCCGGCGGGCAGCACAAGGCAGCTGAGCAGAAATACAAATGAAAGAACCAGTGCAAAAATACGTTTCATGTGGACAATTCCTTTAAAAAGCGATAAAATATACTAGATACGGCTGCGCTGTGCGGCGCGCCGGAAGATCAATTTTGCAGCAAGTGTGCTGTGTTCTATAATAATAACAGGTTTGCCGGGGCGTTACAAGAGCCTTGCGGTGTTTTACACCGTTCTTTCGCTCCGGCAGGGAGGGCAGGAATGGTATATCTTACAGGGGATACCCACGGCGATATCCAGCGCTTCAAGCAGGGCAAGCTGCGCTGGCTGGGCAAGAAGGACACCGTGGTGGTGCTGGGGGATTTTGGCTTTGTGTGGGACGGCAGCGCCGCAGAGCGCAAGCGGCTGGACTGGCTGCGCAAGCGCCCCTACACGATTCTGTTTCTGGACGGCAGCCACGAAAACTACGACCTGCTGGCACAGTACCCGGAGACGGAACTGTTCGGCGGCAGGGTACAGAGCCTTGGCGGCAACGTGTACCATGTGTGCCGGGGCAGCGTGCTGGAGCTGGAGGGCAAGACCTATCTCTGCTTCGGTGGTGCGGAAAGTCAGGATAAGGACGACCGGGAGCCGGGCGTGAACTGGTGGAAGCAGGAGATGCCCAGTGACGAGGAGTACGACACCTGCCGCCGCAACTTAGAGAAAGTAGACTACAAGGTAGATTATGTGCTGACCCACGATGCACCAAGCAGATTTTTGGATTTTACCGCCCTTGCCCTTGGCGAAAGCAACCGTCTGCACCTATTTCTGGATGAGATCTTGCTCAAGCTGACCTACGAAAAATGGTTTTTCGGCTGCTATCACAAGGATGTGCAGCTTTCCACCAAGAGCCGGTGTGTGTTCTGTGACGTCATCCCCATGGGCGAGCGGCGCACCGGGCTGTTCCACCGATAGGAGGCAAAATGCAGGTCACAATAAAACTTGCCACCCGGGAGGGCGCTGCCCACGTCAGCGGCATTCTGGCGGGCTTTACCCTGCTGGCAAAGCGCGGGGAACTGACTTTGCAGGTGCAGGACGTGCGGCAGGGCAGTCCCCTTGCCCGGGAAGCGCTGCTGGAAACGGAGATTGACGGCCGCACGGTGGTGTTTGACCTGATGGACGGCTACTTCTACAACGACCCTGCGGCCGTGCTGGCGCTGTTCCACCGGGCGGATGTGGTGTTCAAACGTTCTTTTTCAGCCGAGAAGAACCGGCAGTTCCCGGGCGGTATCCCCGCAAAGCTGCGGCCATTGGGGCTGAACTACTACGTTACCTGCCCGGGCTCGCCGCTGGAAGCGGAGCGCAGCGCAAAGAGCCGCCTGAAGCAGTGGGCGCTTTCCACCCGCTGCTACCCGCAGGACTTTGAAGCCTGCCTGACCCGGGTGCGAAAAAAGCCGCGCATCCTCTTTCTGACCCGTCTGTGGGACCCGGAGGAGCCGGCGGTGCAGCAATACCCGGACTTACAGGCAGAGTGGCGGCAGGTGAACGCCGACCGCATTGAGCTGCTGCACCGGCTGCAAAGCGCCTTCCCGGAGCAGTTCACCGGCGGCGTATCCGACAACGCCTGTGCCCGGCAGCTGTGCCCGGAGCTGATCGTGCCGGACAAGCTGACCGGCAAGCGGGCGTATCTGCACCGGATGCAGCACACGGAGATTTGCGTGGCTTCTACCGGACTGCACGGCTCTACCGGCTGGAAATTGGCCGAGTATGTGGCGGCGGGGCGCGCGATCGTCACCGAGCCGCTGCGGTACACCCTGCCGGGCGGCTTTGAAGAAGGGAAAAACTATAAAACGTATACGTCCCCGGCGGAGTGTGAGACGCAGCTGCGGCAGCTGCTGGCAGACCCGGCGGCGGTCTTAGCCATGGCGCAGCACAATGCGGCGTACTATCAAGCGTGGCTGCGGCCGGAGCAGCAGGTGCGGCAGGCTTTGCGGCAGCTGGAAACAGGGGAAATGTAAGGGGAAAATGGGGTATGGAAGAGCAGAAACGGCATAGCGGCTTTGAGGCGATGCGCATTCTCAGTATGGTGATGATCGTTCTGATGCATGGCATTGGGCACGGCGGGCTGGGCAGTGCGGCACCGCAGGGGTCGGCAGCATTCTGGATCTACTGGCTGCTGTTTATTCTGGCGCGTGTGTCCACCAACTGCTTTGTAATGCTTTCCGGCTATTATCTGTCGGAGCGCAAGGGGGCTGTCCGCGCCGGGCGGCTGTTCCGCATCGGGGCACAGGTGTGGTTTTACTCCATGCTCACTTTCTGCGTTGCGGTCAGGGCGGGGGCAGTCCCGCTTTCGGCGGTCAAGCTGCTTCGGGCGCTGCTGCCCCTTACCTCCAACGGCTACTGGTTTGCCTCGGCCTATTTTCTGATGTACCTCTCGGTGCCGGTGCTGAATGCGGTGGTGCAGAGCCTTGACCGGCGGCAGTACAAAACGCTGCTGCTGGTGGCGCTGCTGCTGCAAAGCGTGTGGGGCACGCTGTTCTACTGGGCAACGGATGAAACCTTTGTGAATAACGGGTACAGCTTTATCTGGTTCTACACTCTGTATTTTATGGCCGCTTATTTCCGCAAATACCGGGTGACCGTGCCCAGCGGGCTGTGTTTGCTGGCATATCTGGCAGCTTCGGCGGCGGGGCTGTTCAACCGGATGCTGGCGCTGCGGGTGGAAAACGCCCTGCACCTGAACGGCTTTGCGAATACCGTCAACGGCTATCAGGCACTGGCTACGGTCATCGCCTCGGCAGCAATGTTTTTGCTGTTCCAGAATATCCGTATCCGCTCGGACTACTGGCGGCGCTGGGTCTTTCGGCTGGCACCGCTGTCCTTTGGGGTGTATCTGCTGCACGACAGCGATTTTACCCGGGCGCTGCTATGGCAGCTGGTGGATCTGCCCCGGTTCGGCGGGGCGCTGCTGCCCTCGCTGGCGTATCTGACTGGTGCGGTGCTGCTGGTTGCCGCTGCGGGCTACGCGGTGGATGCCGTGTATCAGCGGCTCTACCGCCTGCTGCACCTGCCCGCACTGGAAACAAAGCTGGACGCCCTGACCGCCCGCATCCTGCAAAACATTGTTGGGAGCAAAGAATAATATTCTATCGTGGGTCGGAAGCCTGAGCGCTTCTGACCCGCTTTTTTATGCGTGAAGTTGTAGTAATGGATGCCGTTTGCCATCACGGCCCCTCCTGTGAAAAAAGCGTATATCGCGGCCCGCAGGCCGCGATATACGCGAACTATAAAAATATTATTTCCGCTGAAGTTGCGCAAAGCAAAGCGGAGCGCACTTAAAATCGTCCTCAGTTCATCGGCCCGGCCTTGTCGAACATCTGCTGCACCTGCGCGGCCAGCAAAGCGTGTGCCGGGCTTTCCAGCAGCGGGTCGGCGGCAAGCAATGCAGTGGCCTCGCTCTGGGCGGCGTGCAGGGTACGGGTGTCATTCATCAGGTCGGCGATCTGTAAGGTGGGCAGACCATGCTGGCGGCTTCCGAAAAAGTCGCCGGGGCCGCGGGTCTCCAGGTCGTACTGTGCCACGGCAAAGCCATCGGTGGTGGAGCAGAGGAATTTCAGCCGCTTCTGCACGG
>OMAL01000974.1_pt1 | contig 14364 bp, 6 predicted proteins | sample 1644711 | NCBI WGS metagenome assembly OMAL01 (sample SAMEA103958122, study PRJEB25191) | human gut metagenome | biome: human-associated habitat [ENVO:00009003]; feature: intestine environment [ENVO:2100002]; material: feces | place: Germany | collected 2013/2015 | reverse complement strand
AGATGGAAAACCCAAAGAGGAGCCGCCTGCTGTGTGCAGCTGCACGAAGAAATGTGAAGCAGGGGCAGTTAATACGGCCTGTCCGGTCTGTGTAACTGATAAGAGTAAATGTACGGGAAAAGCACCGGAACCTCCGGCAGAAACACCGGAGCCGGAAAAAGAGAAGCCTGCCGGACTGAACCCGGCTGCGCTGATCCTTCTGCTGGCTCTGCTGGGCGGCGGTGGCGTATTTGCCTACTTGAAGCTCGTTAAGAATAAGCCTAAGACCAAGGGCAATGACAGTCTGGACGATTATGATTATGGTGAGGAAGATTCCGAGGAATGGGAAACCGAAGATGAGGAAGTCCTTGAGGATGGTTTTGAGGGTTCTGACCCTAATGAGGAACGCGATAGAGCAGATTGAACCATTTGAGCGTAGCGTATTTCAAATCATTGCGGGATAAGGGACAGAGGACAGGGAGAAATTCCTGTCCTCTGCTGCTCTACTCACTCTCTTACTGTAAATCCACACCCAAAATCAGCACATGGTCAAAGAAAGGAGGACCTCACAATGAACACATGGAACTGGTTATTACACTTTCTGATTATTTTTGATCTGGTCGCCTTCGGAATTTACTTTGGAGGAGACATTCTTTTCACTGCTATCAGCAAAGTTCAAAAAAAGTCAAAGAAGGACGATGACTTGGATCTTTATGATTTTGAAATTGAGACCGCACCCCAAAAGCGCTCTTTATGTGTGGACTCAATCCGAATGCTTTATTCTGGTGAGATAGATGAATTTGTGGAAAAGGAACTGTTGCCTGATGCAGCGGAGACCATGAACGCTTTATCTGAAGCTGAAAAAACAGCAGTTAGCCTGTTACTAAAAGCTTATATCGGTTTTTTGAGCGAAGAAGCAACGGTAGATGAACAAAGTTTTCCCATGGTTAAGGAACTGTTGTCTTATACACAGGGCAGCAAAGAAGATGGTGAAAAAGATGCCATAGATTGTCTGATGGAAGATACGGTCAGCAGAACCCACAGACATCGAGAATATTACAACAATTATCAACGCTATCAACTGATGCAGGTGGATAAAGAGCGTGTGATTATGGCCTGCAATATCATAATCAATGATTTGATTGGCAGGTTGTACCGATATGATTATCGCTTTGGCTATGACATTACACTTGCCTCAGAACACAGCATTGCAAAAAAACTGTCTGATAATTGGCAGAATGAATGGGAGGTTGAAGATTATGAAGCTGGTGATTGCTGAAAAACCATCGGTTGCACAAAGTCTGGCGGCGGTGATCGGTGCAACTGCCCGTAAGAACGGGTATCTGGAGGGCAACGGCTGGCGTGTCAGCTGGTGCGTGGGCCACCTGGCCGGTCTTGCGGATGCAGACAGCTATGACCCAAAGTATGCCAAGTGGCGATATGATGATCTGCCTATCCTGCCGGAACATTGGCAGATGGTGGTGGGAAAAGATAAGAAAAAGCAGTTTGATATTCTCAAAAAGCTGATGAATGCCCCGGATGTGACGGAAGTGGTAAATGCCTGTGATGCCGGACGCGAGGGCGAGCTGATCTTCCGCAGCGTCTATGAGCTGGCAGGCTGCCAAAAGCCGATGAAAAGGCTCTGGATTTCTTCGATGGAGGACTCCGCCATAAGGGAAGGCTTTGCAAACCTGCGCCCCAGTGCGGACTATGACGGACTTCGAGATGCTGCCCTCTGCCGTGCCAAGGCCGACTGGCTGGTGGGGATCAATGCCACAAGGCTTTTTTCCGTGCTGTATCACCGAACCCTCAACATCGGGCGCGTGATGTCCCCAACACTGGCGCTCATTGTCCAGCGAGAAGCTGAGATCGACACCTTTCAGCCGATTCCCTTTTATACCGTGGCGCTGGAGCTGCCCGGTCTTACCGTATCCGGGGAGCGCATGGCGAATAAGGCCGCTGCCGAGCAGCTGAAAGAAGCCTGTCAGGGTGCAAATGTCACAATCAAAAAGGTGGAGTGCAAGGAAAAGTCCGAAAAGCCGCCTGCCCTCTATGACCTGACTACTCTGCAAAGAGATGCCAACCGCCTGCTTGGATTTACAGCCCAGCAGACCCTGGACTATCTGCAAAGCCTGTATGAAAAGAAGCTCTGCACCTATCCCCGTACTGACAGCCGCTATCTGACCGGTGATATGGCAGACAGCCTGCCGGTGCTGGTGAATCTGGTTGCCAATGCTATGCCGTTTCGCAAAGGGATCGCCATTACCTGTGATCCGCAGACGGTCATCAACGATAAGAAAGTAACCGACCACCACGCAGTAATCCCTACCAGAAATCTCAAGGATGCAGACCTTTCTGCCCTTCCTGCGGGAGAAAAAGCGGTGCTGGAGCTGGTGGCCCTGCGTCTGCTGTGCGCCGTAGCCCAGCCCCATATCTATTCGGAAACCGTTGTGATTGCAGCGTGTGCCGGTGGGGAGTTTACCGCCAAAGGAAAAACGGTGAAGCACCCCGGATGGAAAGCACTGGAGGACGCTTACCGTGCCAAAATGAAGGATGCAGAGCCGAAAAAAGAGGGCGCAGAGAAAGCCCTGCCGGAGCTGACCGAAGGACAGACCCTTTCGGTTGCTGCGGCAATCGTCAAAGAAGGCAAAAGCAGTCCGCCCCAGCACTTTACGGAGGACACCCTATTGTCCGCGATGGAGACTGCCGGAAAAGAGGATATGCCGGAGGATGCCGAGCGAAAAGGTCTGGGGACACCGGCCACCCGTGCCGGTATTTTGGAAAAGCTGGTATCTGCCGGTTTTCTGGAACGAAAAAAGAGCAGGAAAACGGTGCAGCTTCTCCCTTCCCACGATGCAGTTTCCCTGATCACAGTGCTGCCGGAACAACTGCAATCGCCGCTTCTGACTGCCGAGTGGGAGTACCGCCTGGGCGAGATCGAGCGCGGGCAGCTTGCCCCGGAGGAGTTTTTAGACGGGATCAGCACCATGCTGAAAGATCTGGTGGGGACTTATCAGGTCATCAAGGGAACTGAGTATCTGTTCACTCCGCCCCGTGAGGTGGTGGGCAAATGCCCTCGCTGCGGCGGTGAAGTTGCAGAACTGCAAAAAGGCTTCTTCTGTCAGAATGATTCTTGCAAATTTGCAATCTGGAAAAACAACAAATGGTGGGCTGCCAAGAAAAAACAGCCGACCAAGGCTGTGGTGTCTGCGCTGCTGAACGATGGCCGTGTCCGTGTGACGGGGCTATATTCGGAGAAAACCGGCAAGACCTACGATGCCACTGTGGTTTTGGAGGACGATGGACAGTATGCCAACTTCAAGCTGGAATTTGACCAGCGGAAAGGAGGCAGCCGATGAAGCTCTCTTTAGTGGAACGGGAAACCATTCTCCTCTATAACCAGGCAGAACCAATGGCTGAGGTCTACACCCACGATCCCCGTCTGATGGAGAAGCTGGAACTGCTGGCAAAAAAGCACCCCGACCAGATCACCCGAAAGGACGCCCATAACTTTACCGTCCCCAAGCGGTGTGTATCAGTCCGGGAGCCATACAGCGCCGAGCGTCGCAAAGCTGCCAGTGAGCGTGCGAAAGCCGCCGGATACCAGCCCCCTGTGAAAAAGTCCGGCAGTTAAAGGCACATGGCAGAGAATGTATTTGAAGCAGTCAAGCAGTCGGTCAGCACCAGAGAAGCGGCAGCGTTTTATGGGATCGAGGTCAAACGAAATGGCATGGCCTGCTGTCCCTTTCACGATGATAAGAACCCCAGCATGAAGGTAGACCAGCGGTTCCACTGCTTTGGCTGCGGTGAAGATGGGGATGTGATCGACTTTACCGCAAAGCTCTTTGACCTCTCCCCAAAAGAAGCGGCGGAGAAACTGGCACAGGACTTTGGCCTGATCTATGACAGTCAGGCCCCGCCCCGCAGGAGATATGTCCGGCAAAAAACCGAGGCACAGAAGTTTCGGGAGGATCGACAGCGCTGTTACCGCGTACTGTCCGATTACTACTATCTGCTGAAAAAATGGGAAGCCGACCGTTCTCCCAGGACACCGGAGGAAGAACCGCACCCCCGCTTTGTGGAAGCAATCCAGAAGAAAACCTATGTAGAGTACCTGCTGGACCTTTTTCTTTATGAAAGTGAAGAAGAACAAAAGGCATGGATTGCAGAACACACAGCAGAAATCACACACTTGGAAAGGAGATTGAAAATCATGGCTGAGAACAAACCCACCAACCGAGAACGGCTAAGGGAAATCACAGATGGCATCGAGCAGGGTATCAAAGAATTGTTTGAAAGCGAAAAGTATATGCGTTATCTGTCCGTCATGTCCCGATTTCACCGCTATTCGGTAAACAACACCATGCTCATCTATATGCAGAAGCCGGACGCCACTTTGGTAGCCGGATACAATAAGTGGAAAGACCAGTTTGAGCGTCATGTAAAAAAGGGCGAGCATGGCATTACCATCATTGCCCCGACACCGTATAAGAAGAAAATCGAGGAGCAGAAGCTGGACCCGGATACCAAGGCTCCGATTTTGGATAAAGACGGAAAGATCGTTACAGAGGAAAAAGAAATCGAGATCCCCATGTTTCGTCCGGTCAAGGTCTTTGATGTGAGCCAGACCGACGGGAAACCTTTGCCGGAGCTTGCTTCCTCCCTTTCCGGCAATGTGCCAAATTATGAGGCATTCATGGAGGCCCTGCGCCGCAGCGCACCGGTGCCGATTACTTTTGAAGCAATGGCCGCCGATACGGACGGCTATTTTTCTGCCGATCATCAGAAAATTGCCATTCGTCAGGGCATGAGCGAGGTGCAGACGGTTTCGGCCACAGTACACGAGATTGCCCACAGCAAGCTCCATGACCCTAAAAAATATGAAATGCTACCGTCATGGAAGGTTGTGCTGGAGAGTGAAGGTGGAACTAAGCATGATTTCAAGCTGGATTTTGCCACAGAAAAAGAAGCCGAACAGTTTGCTTCTGATATGGATTGGCGCTATGTGGACGAAAATCAGTTTGAATGGCGTCTTGCAGTTGAGGAAGATGCAACCGCAGAAAAACAGGCAATCAAAAACCGTCACACGGAAGAAGTGGAGGCTGAAAGCATCTCCTATGCAGTCTGCAAATATTTTGGCATCGAGACAGGAGAAAACAGCTTTGGCTATATTGCAAGCTGGAGTCAGGGCAAGGAATTGAAAGAGCTGAGAGCCAGTTTGGAGACCATCAACAAAACATCCGGCACTTTGATCTCCGACATTGAGCGCCACTATAAGGAAATCTGCAAAGAGCGTGGAATTGATCCCCATGCAAAGGCAGAGCCGGAAACCGCCCCGATAGAGCAGCCAACCAGCAATCTGACCTACTATGTAGCAGAGTGCATGGAATTTCCAAACCTCGGAGAATACCACGATAACCTGTCTTTGGAGGAAGCTGTCCGCATTTATCAGGAGATTCCGGCAGAGCGAATGAACGGGATCAAGGGCATTGGTTTTGAGCTGAAAGACGGAAGCGACTATGAAGGACCTTTTCCGATTTTGACCGGCCAGACCATTGACCTGGACACCATCCAGGCGATCGACTATTACCGTGATAATCCTCTGGTGCAAAAAGCGGTAAAGGAACTGGCTGCGGCAATGCCGGAAATGGAAGTGCTGGGGGCGGACGCCAACCAGCAGGAGGCTTTGTTTCTGATCGACGATGCCACCTATCTTCATATCCAGTCCTGTGACAGCGGCTGGGACTATACCCTTTACGATGCCGCGTCCATGAAAGAGTTGGATGGTGGTCAGCTGGATATGCCGGAGATTTCCCGCATGAAGGCAGTTCTCCAGATTTGTGATGACAACGATTTGGGCAGAGACTCGGTAAAATACGCACCGTTGTCCATGATTGAGACCTTGCAGGAAGCTGCCTACCAGCAGATGCAGGCAGAGGCCAGTCAGATGGCTGCTTCTTCTCAGCTGCCGGAAGCACAAGAGCAGGCGCTGGATGAATACCCTATGCCTGATGAGCAGGTATCCACACCGGATATGCAGGAATACGGCTACTTCTATGATGGAATGCTCCCTGTCACCAGAGAACGGGCGCTGGAACTGGATGCCGCTGGTTTGACCGTCTATGTGCTGCATGAGGACAATACGGAGAGCATGGTGTTTGACCCGCAGGAAATCATGGATCATGGCGGTCTTTTTGGCGTGGACCGTGAGGAATGGGAGAAAAGCCCTCAGTTCCACGAAAAGGTCATGGAGCGTCAGGAACATCAGCAGGAACGCGAACAGGCATTTCTATCCCAGAACAGAGATTGCTTTGCTATCTATCAGGTGAGCCGTGACGATCCGCAGAATGTGCGCTTTATGAATCTGGATTGGTTAAAGTCCCATGACATTTCCATAGACCGCAGCAATTATGACCTCATTTACACAGCTCCGCTGAGGGAGTCTGGCACGGTACCGGAGCAGCTGGAAAAACTATATGAGCAGTTTAATCTGCAAAAGCCGGCGGATTTTCACAGTCCTTCTATGAGTGTCAGTGACATCGTTGCGATCAAGCAGGATGGTAAGGTATCCTGTCATTACTGTGACAGTGTTGGTTTTACCCAGATCCCCGGATTCCTGCCGGAAAATCCGCTGAAAAATGCGGAGATGGCCGTGGAGGACGATTACGGCATGATCGACGGTATCATCAACAATGGCGCAAAAGAGCCTACGGTGGCAGAGCTGGAACAGCAGGCCCGCAACGGTCAGCCCATTTCCCTCATGGATTTGGCTGCCGCTGCCCATCGGGAGGAACGGGAAAAGAAAAAGTCCGTCATGGAGCAGCTGAAAAGCCAGCCCAAGGCAGAACACAAAAAGATAGCGCCAAAAAAGAGTGCGGAAAGGGAGATTTGATATGGGAAACTTTACTTTTGAGGAAATGAACCTGATGTGCATTTACAATACCGGCAGCCGCACCGGACTGATCGACAGCCTGCGTGAGATGCGCGGCGAGCTGGCCCCGGAGGAAACCGAGCTGCGGGAGTTGACAGACAGCGCACTGGGCAAGCTCCAGGCCATGAGTGATGCCGAGTTTGCCGAGCTGGAGTTGTATCCGGATTTTGACCAGTAAACACCATAATCGCAGGGATGGGGTGGCAATATGCCACCCCACCTTTTTACCCCAAAACTGAAAGGAGGACAGAACACTATGCCAACCAAAGCTGAACTATATGCACAGATGGCGGAGAAGGTGACAACGCAGCTCACGGGGAGCTGGCAGGAATGGGCAGGGTTTCTCACCACTGCTTCCCGCCTTTACAAGTACCCGTTCCATGAGCAGTTGATGATCTACGCCCAGCGTCCGGACGCCACCGCCTGTGCAGAGTACGATTTGTGGAATGAAAAGATGGGCCGGTATGTAAGGCGCGGCTCCAAGGGAATCGCTCTGGTGGACGATTCCGGGGACAGACCCCGCCTGCGCTATGTTTTTGATATTTCCGACACCGGAACCCGTGAACATTCCCGCACTCCCTGGCTGTGGCAGCTGGAGGAGCGCCATCTGGATTCCGTGCAGGTCATGCTGGAGCGCACCTATGATGTTTCCGGTGATGACCTTGCCGGACAGCTCACCGAGGTAGCCGGAAAACTGGCTGAGGAATACTGGACGGAGCATCAGCAGGACTTCTTCTATATCGTTGACGGTTCCTTTTTGGAGGAATATGATGAGTTTAACATCGGAGTACAGTTCAAGGCAGCAGCCACCGTCAGTATCACTTACGCTTTGATGTCCCGCTGTGGACTGGAGCCGGAACGCTACTTCGACCACGAAGATTTCATGGCGATCTTTGATTTCAATACCCCGGCAACTATCGGAGCGCTGGGAACAGCGGTCAGCCAGATCAACCAGCAGGTGCTGCGGCAGATCGGCGTTACCGTCCGAAATGCAGAGCGCGAAGCCAACCAAGAAAGGAGCAAACAAGATGAACAATCCCATGACCTATATCCAGAACGGAGACTATCTGATTCCCGACCTGAAGCTGAGCCAGCAGCCGGAGAAACCCCTGGGCAAGTACGGCAGGATGAGGAAAACCTACCTGAAGGAACACCGTCCCATCCTCTACAACCAGATGCTGCTGAGCGAGAAGTTGTACCCGCACCTTCTGGAGATCGACGAGACCGCCCAGAGCAGACTGGAGCAGATGATGCCCCAGCTGGCGAAGGAAGCGGGAGCCACCGAGGAACTGAAAGCCAGCGATCCCATGAAGTGGGTGGGGCTGATGAACACCTGCAAAGCCCAGGCAGAGGAGATCCTGATGGCGGAGCTTATCAACAGCTGACCCTAAACCTGTTCCTCTCCGAAGCGGAGCAGATCCAATCCATAGATGAAGCAGAGAATGTAGCGCATACATCCTCTGCTTTTTCTTTTGCCCAAAATGACATCGACCATGTGCTGCGTTTGGGCGGCAATACAGACCGTCAAAGGGAGCGTGTGGTTGCAGCCTTTGAAAAGCAGAAAACCACCGCTGAGATTGCCGAGATACTGAAAACGCTGTACCACGGCGGCAATGGCCTTGGCAGTGTGAGCGCATGGTATGCCGAGGATGGTATCCATCTTTCCCACGGGAAGTCTGTCCGTTATGACAGGTCTGCCCAGGTCATTTCCTGGGAGAGCGCCGCAGAGCGTATCGGGGAGCTTTTGGAGAGCGGCCAGTTTGCCTCCAATGTGGAGCTTGCAGAAGCGGCAGGCTATGAACGCTCCCTCCTTGCAGAAAAGCTCTGGTATCTGTATCACGATCTCAGTGAGGATGCCAGAGAAGCCGGATATTTGTCCTGCCTGTCAGAGATCAAAGGCAATGGTTTCCCGGAGGAGACCCGCCGCCTGATGGAGCAGCTGAGTGAACCGGCTTTCCGCCAGACCCTCAAGGAAGAATACGCTGCCTTCTGGACTGCCTATCAGCAGGACCGTGACCTGTTGCGTTTTCACTATCATAGACCGAGGGAGATCTGGGAGAACCTGAAGGACCTTGACCTGCCCCGCAGGACCTTTTCTTCAGAGCTTTCCCAAGTGCCAACCGTCCAGCACTTTATTACCGAGGATGAGATCGACGCCGCCATGACCGGCGGAAGCAGTTTCGCCGGAGGAAAAGGCCGTATCTATGCGTTCTTCATGGCAAACCATACGGATAAGGAGAAAGTGAGATTCCTCAAAGACGAGTATGGCATTGGCGGACGCTCTCATGCCTTGTCCGGTGCAACACACAGCGGCGAAGATCACGATGGGAAAGGACTGCACTATAAAAAGCAGGACTGCCCGGATGTTCACTTGAACTGGGAAAAGGTTGCCAAGCGCATTACCTCACTTGTCCAGAAAGACCGCTATCTTACCGAACAGGAACAGGCGCAGTATGACAAAATCCAGTCTGAAAAGGAACTGGCCGAAGAAGATGCCATTCAAGCCCAGCAGCCGGAGATGGAGGAAGAAACACCAAAGCCTACCCTTGGGGAGCAGTTTGAGCAGTATAAGCCTGTGGTGACTGCCGCCATTTCCGAGGATGCCGCATACCGCAATGCCTGCGGTCATTCTGACCGTGAAAATGCTGTCATCGAGGGTAATGCCGCTGTGCGCCGTGCGGTTCTTGGTTCTAAGGATATGGAGCTGATCCGACTCTATTCGGATGTGCCGGAGTTCCGTCAGCGTTTACACCGGGAAGTGATCGACGAGACCTATCCAAAGCTCCATGAGCTTCTGCGCCCTCTTTCTCAGGAAGATATTGATACTGCCCTTTGTGCATGGAACGGCAATATCGAGAGTAAACACGCTGTTGTCCGCTATATGAAAGACCATGCAAGAGAAAAAGATACCGCCGCATGGCTGGCTCAGGAATACGGCGGCAGTAACAGCAACAGCCTGTTCGTTGTCCGTGCCGGCAGCCCGGAGGAAACGCAGCTGCCCTGGCCGAAGGTACAGCGCCGGATTGCCCAGCTCATTCAGGAGGACCGGTTCTATACCGAAGAAGAACAGGACCGTTTTGACGACATCGACCCCATCGCCATCCGGGAAGCTCTGGAAGAAAGAGGGATCGTCAACGGACAGGTGGCAGACCCGGAAAAACTGGACAATGCCCCGTTTATCCAACAGGTGATGTCAGATGCCGAGCAGATCGCAGATGCCGAGACAGAGCAGACTTCCGAAGTTTCCATTTCCGATGAGGAATATGATGCAGTTCGCCGCCCAACTCCGCAAAGAACCTCCTATGACCCAGCCGCCCCGGTCTATGCCGTGGGCGATACCGTGTATATCGAGGATGACGCCTATCAGATCACCGAGCTGCGGGAGGACACCGTACAGCTTCTGCCCACCGGGATGGTATATCCCATCTACCGGGCAGAGCGCAAAGAACAGTTCGAGCAGCTGCTTCGGGCAGACCGCCGCAATGCTTACTATACCGAGTTTCTTCCTATTGACCCGGACAAGGCAGATCAGGACTTGCGGGATGTATTGGCTCATGGACTGATGGATGAAGCGGATAAAAAGCAGATTTCCACGCTGCTGCAATCCGGCAGGAGCAACAGCGAGATCGCCTACTGGCTGAGCAGAGCCTATTCCGGTGAGATCGAGACACTGAATCTGGAGACCGGCGATATTGCCGATTACCGTACCACGGCACAGGGCATAGAACTGGAAGTCATGGATGCAGAGGAAAAGCGTCTGGCTATGCTGTATTTCCGCTGGGATGAGGTTGCGCCTTTGCTGCGCGGGATGTATGCCCGTCAGCAGGACGGTTTTGGACAGGAACAGCCCCAACCGGCTGCCGAATCCCCGGCCTTCCATTCCGAGACCGTGGCCGTCTATCCGGGCGATAAGAACAATCTGCCTTATGATGTGGTGGTGGAACGACTGCATATCGAGGAGCCGGAGCCGCCAGCCCCTGTGACTGAGCCGGAGAAAACCTTTGAGGAAGTGTTGGATGAACACCCGGTTTCCATTCAGGTCAATGGCCAGTGGCAGACCTTTCCCAATGCCAAAGCTGCCGAGGAAGCATCTTATGAGGAATACAAGGCTAACCTGCGCCGCAATGCAAAAAACTTCCGCATTACCGATGAGCATTTGGGTGAAGGCGGTCCGAAAGCCAAGTTCCAGGCAAATGTCAATGCGATTCGTTTGCTGAAAGAGCTGGAAGCTGCCGGACAGCAGGCAAGCCCCGAACAGCAGGAGGTTCTTTCTCGATATGTGGGCTGGGGCGGTCTCTCTGATGCGTTTGACCCGGAGAAACCGGCATGGGCTTTAGAGTATGCCCAGCTAAAAGAACTGCTGACCCCGGAGGAATATGCCGCCGCCAGAAGCTCTACCCTCAACGCCCATTACACCAGCCCTACGGTCATTCAGGCCATCTATGAAGCGGTGGACCGTATGGGATTTGAGACCGGAAATATTCTGGAGCCGTCTATGGGTGTGGGCAATTTCTTCGGTATGCTGCCGGAGGAAATGCGAAACAGCCGTCTGTACGGCGTGGAGCTGGATTCCATCAGCGGGCGGATTGCCCAGCAGCTCTATCCCAAGGCTGACATTATCGTGGCAGGATTTGAGACCACCGACAGGCGGGACTTCTATGACCTTGCTATCGGCAATGTTCCTTTCGGCCAGTACCAGGTCCGGGATAAAGCCTACGACAAGCTGAATTTCAACATTCACAACTACTTTTTTGCCAAGGCGCTGGACCAGGTGCGCCCCGGCGGCGTGGTGGCCTTTGTCACCAGCCGCTATACGATGGACGCCAAGGATTCCACCGTGCGCCGGTATCTTGCTCAGCGCGCCGAACTGCTGGGGGCCATCCGTCTGCCCAATGACGCTTTCAAAAAGAACGCAGGTGCCGAGGTCGTTTCGGACATCATCTTCCTGCAAAAGCGTGACCGCCCCGCGGATATCGAACCCGCATGGATGCAGTTGGGGCAGACTGAGGATGGATTTACTCTCAACAGCTATTTTGTAGACCACCCGGAGATGGTGCTGGGGCAGCTCACGATGGAAAGCACCCAATATGGTCACGACCTGACCGTTGCACCCATCGAGGGCACCAGCCTTGCAGACCAGCTTGCCGAGGCGGTACAGCACATCGAGGGTAATTACACTGCGGTGGAGATTGCTGCCCCGGACGTCGCAGATGCGGAAGCACAGCGCAAAACGCTGCCCGCAGACCCGACTGTGAAGAATTTTAGCTATACGGTTGTTGATGGCGAGATCTACTACCGAGAGAACTCTATCATGACGCAGATCGAACTGTCCGACAACGCCAAAGGCCGTGTAGCTGGTATGGTGGAGTTGCGGCAGATCGTCAACGAACTGATTGACCAGCAGTTGAACGACTTCCCGGACGAGGACATTAAGGCATCGCAAGCAAAATTGAACGCCGCCTACGATGCCTTTACGGCAAAATACGGGCTGATCAACGACAAGAAAAATGCCCGCCTGTTCGATGATGACAGTTCCTACTATCTGCTCTGCTCACTGGAGAATCTGGACGAGAATAAAAATCTCAAGTCCAAGGCAGATATGTTCACCAAGCGGACGATTCGGCCAGAGCGTGTTGTCACCAGCGTGGATACCCCCAGCGAAGCGTTGGCGGTGTCCATCGGGGAGCATGGCAAGGTTGATCTGCCTTATATGGCAGAACTGCTGGGCACACCCGGTAACTGTGAGCGCATCACCACCGAATTGTCCGGCGTGATTTTCAAAGACCCAGCTGCGGATGCTGACGACCCGGAAGCGGGCTGGCAAACAGCGGACGAATACCTTTCGGGTAATGTACGCGATAAGCTGCGCATGGCACAGCTTGCTGCGGAAAGCCGCCCGGAGTTCAAGGTCAACATGGAAGCACTGGAAAAAGCGCAGCCCAAAGATTTGGAAGCATCTGAAATTGATGTACGTTTGGGTGCCACTTGGCTTGCCCCCTCCATCGTGCAGCAGTTTATGATGGAAACTTTTCAGCCGCCCTATCGTATCCGCTACAACAATGCCATCACCGTTCGCTACTCCCCTTACACTTCCGAATGGCGAATCAGCAATAAATCTGCTACTGGCTTCGGGGACATTATGGCCACCGAAACCTACGGTACACGCCGAGCCAACGCTTACAAGATTTTGGAGGATACCTTGAATTTGCGTGATAGCCGCGTTTATGATACCATCGAGGAGGATGGGAAAGAAAAGCGTGTGCTGAATCAAAACGAAACCACCCTCGCCCAGCAGAAACAGCAGGCCATCAAGGATGCTTTCGCTGGCTGGGTCTGGAAAGACCCTCAGCGGCGTGCCTTATTGGTGAAGAAGTACAACGAGCTTTTTAACAGCACCCGCCCCCGTGAATACGATGGTTCCCACATTCATTTTGTGGGCATGAACCCGGAGATCAATTTGCGAGAGCATCAGCGCAATGCGGTTGCCCATGTGCTGTATGGGTACAACACCCTTTTGGCGCACGAAGTCGGTGCCGGCAAGAGTTTTGAGATGGCGGCTTCCGCTATGGAACTGAAACGTCTGGGCTTGTGCCAGAAAAGTCTTTTTGTCGTGCCAAACCATTTGACGGAACAATGGGCCAGCGAGTTTTTACGTCTGTACCCCCATGCGAAGCTGCTGGTTACCAGCAAGAAAGATTTTGAACCCGGTAATCGAAAAAAATTCTGTGCGAGAATTGCGACCGGTGATTATGATGCAGTTATCATCGGACACAGCCAGTTTGAAAAGATACCCTTGTCCGCAGAACGACAGGAGCGTCTGATTCAGGAACAGATGGATGAAATCGAGGAGGCCATCGAAGAAGCGAAAGCACAGGTTGGCGAGCATTTCACAGTAAAGCAGCTGGAAAAGTTGCGCAAGTCTCTGAAACAGAAACTGAAAAAGCTGCAAGGCGCAGACCGTAAAGATGATGTGGTTACGTTTGAACAATTGGGCGTAGACAGGTTGTTTGTGGATGAAAGCCAAAACTATAAGAACTTGTTCTTATATACGAAGATGCGGAATGTGGCCGGACTGAGCACATCTGAAGCGCAAAAATCCTCCGATATGTTTGGAAAATGCCGCTACCTCGATGAGATCACCGGAGGGCGCGGTGTTATTTTTGCGACAGGCACCCCTATCAGCAACAGCATGACCGAGATGTATACCCTGATGCGCTACCTCCAGTACAACACCTTGCAGCAGAAAGGGTTGACCCATTTTGATGCGTGGGCATCCACCTTCGGTGAGACGACCACGGCCATTGAACTTGCGCCCGAAGGCACCGGCTACCGGGCAAGAACAAGATTCGCTAAGTTCTTCAATCTTCCTGAACTGATGGCGATGTTCAAAGAAGCGGCTGATATCAAGACCAGCGATCAGCTTCATCTCCCGGTGCCTGATGCAAAATTTGAGA
>OMAL01000970.1_pt1 | contig 14437 bp, 5 predicted proteins | sample 1644711 | NCBI WGS metagenome assembly OMAL01 (sample SAMEA103958122, study PRJEB25191) | human gut metagenome | biome: human-associated habitat [ENVO:00009003]; feature: intestine environment [ENVO:2100002]; material: feces | place: Germany | collected 2013/2015 | reverse complement strand
TCACCGCAGCTTCAAACTTCTGCAAATCAAGGTATTTCAAATCAAATTCACAATACCCGTAGCAGCTCACTCCTCCCCAAGATACATCCTTGTTCCTTCCCACCCAATAGGCTTTCTGAATGTCATTTAACGGAAAAGGCTTATATCTGTTACCAGTATCAATCTTATACTGATTTGATTTTATTTTTTTTTTTGATATATTTTCACTGCCAGAAACGAGTGAATATATATAACCTGTCATTTTTCTTATTGTATTGTTTGCAGTAACAGACGCAGCGTCGATGCTGATATTGTATTTTTCTTCTATGTGATTCTTTAAAGAATAAAGCATCATTGAAGATATTCCAAGCTCTGGGAAAGTTGCATTATAATCAATATCAAAAATTGTAAGACCCGAACTTTCTGAAATAAAGCCTATTAAATCACTAAAAATATCATTTTCGCGTATTTCAATTTTCTTAGTATTTTCTGCTGCGCCAGTTTCTTCAAAATTCTTGACAAAGAGAATGGCATCGTCATTTTTTGTATAATATCTTTCTTTATTTGCTTTTCTCTGGATTTTTCCTGAAGCGGTTTTTTCTATATTACCGTCTCTGACGAAAATAACTGTATCAACTTCTATAGAAAATCTAATTAAAACATTGTTTCTGATTTTTGCAGAAAGTTTTTCATATTCTTGGGATTCAATACCGTCTTTTAGCGACTGAACAATTATGAGCTTTTCAGTATCGTCCTCCACAGAGCTGAACGCTGCCGTACCATTATCCACAAAGCTGCTGTCTGTAAGAAAAACCGTCCTTTCGATATCCTGCGGATAGAAATTTTTCCCGCGTATAATAATAAGGTCTTTTTTTCTTCCCGTAATGAAAAGCTCACCTTTTTTATTAAGAAATCCAAGGTCACCTGTCTTTAAGTATCTCGCTCCATTTTCATCTATACCAAAACTTTCTTCCGTTGCTTGCGGATTATTGTAATATCCGTTTGTAATGCTCGGACCGTGTGAATATATTTCACCGACAGTATATGCTCCGAGTTTTTCTCCGCTTTGAGGATCTCTTATAGTAATTTCATGATCTGATATTGCCGTTCCGTTTGCAACAAGGAAAACTTCTTTATCTGACTTTTCATCTATCATTTCATTGATATTATAAAAACTGGTTTCTTCAATAACGTCAATGATCCCTGAATTCAGTTTATTTAAATCTGCTTTGATTATCGTCAGATCTTCGCCTATCCTGTAAGCTGTTTCAACTAATGTTGCTTCCGACTGTCCGTAGGCAAACATGATTGTACGTTTATCAAGACCGATTTTCTCAACCTGATTGAAAAAACGTATAAATGTGTTTATATGCACAGGTTCAGAACCTGAAATGCATCTTACTATGCTTTTAAGCGAATATTTGCTTTTTTCGTCGTCGGATAGTTTTTCAAGAACATTTGCCATAAGCTCATATGCAAAATTAGGCGCAACAGTATATTCGCCTTTATATTCTGTAATTGCCTTGAACCATAAAAGCGGATTCTGAGTGAAATACTGTGCAGGAACTATAACTGATTTCCCGCCGTAATAAATAGGTGAAAGCATTGATGCAATCAGTCCCATTGCGTGATAATAAGGCAGCCAAGTTATGAAACTCTTTGATTTTCCAAGATCTAGATAATTTCCTATTACATCGATATTAGTCAAAAGATTTTCATAGCTTACCATTACTCCCTTCGGATTTCCTGTAGAACCTGATGTGTACTGCAATGTTACAAGATCTTGACTGTCGACTTCAACTGCTTCCATTTTTCTTTCAGCCATATCCTCAGATAATATATCAAGTTCTGAAAGCGTTTCAGATAATGACGTAATTTTTGCAAGCATTTCGGAAGATTTTTTTGAAGTGAGAATAAATCCTGCACCTGAATCTTTTGCTATAAGTTCCCACTTTTCAATATTTGAAGGGTCAGTCGGAAAATCTACAGGAACAGCAACTGCTCCGATATACATACACGCATAAAAAGCAACTATAAAGTCCATTACGTCAACATATAAAAGAATAACATTATCGCCTTTTTTTATTCCATTTTCATTTAAAAGCGCTGCAAAGGACATAACTCTCTTTTCAAAATTGACAAATGACAGCGGCTGCTTTTCACCATTCAGTTCATACTGTACTAAAATATCGTCATCAGGCATTTCCCTGCTGAATTTTTTCATACTGTCGATAAAACTAAAAATTTTCATGTATTTCTCCTTTATATTCTTCTGAATTCACCGAGACAGCTTTCCTGCCATTTTTCTGCACCTTCATCACTGCCCTTATATGCAATATTACCCATATACAAATTAGGTTCTGCTTTTCCAAACAAAACGCTTTTTTCGGCAATTTCATTTTTACTTTCTTCAGCATACTCAATTATTTCAACTTCTGAAACTTCAACATCACTGTTGAGAAGTCTTGAAGCTGCTTCAACGGCAACAGCGCCGCCTATATTATATCCGATAAAACGGTATGACGATTTGTTACACTTCATTATTTCATCAGCATATTCCCCGCCAAGGATTTCAACAGCATTTTGTTCTGAAAGACTGCAAAAATAATCCTTGTTTTTTACTCCGATGAAAATAACTTCTTCATCTGAATCTGAAACAATATTATCTATTTCAGACTCAATGCTTTCAAGATCGCCGTTGTTGCTGTGTATTACAACAACAGCCTTTTCGTTTCCTTCACTGAATTTCTTTATAAATATATTTTCATTGATCGAATCTTCCGTATTTTGTGTATTATCAGATATATCAGCATTCTTCTTGTCAGAATCAGTTATATTTTCAATATAAGCTGCAATTCCTCTAACCGTCGGACTATTGAGTATATTTGAAAGGATTGAATCAAACGAAACATCAGGTATATATTCATTTCTTATTTTTCCTGCACTTTGTGCCATAATAAGAGAATCTGCGCCCATTTCATATAAATTTTGACCGGCAGATATGAAAGAACAGCCTATTGCTTCTGAAAAAAGTTCAGAAATACTTTTTTCAAGCTCTGTCATATTTTCATTTTCAGTATTACCAATTCTTTCATTGATCGTATCAGATGCCATTTCAATAAGTTTTTTTCTGTCAATTTTTCCGTTTTGACTTAAAGGCAAAGAATCAACAAATTTTATTACCGACGGTATCATATAAGAAGTCAATGATGATTTTAAATACTCCATAAATTCATCTTTATTTATTTTGCTTTCATCAGCTTCAGCATACGCAAAAATTTTATTCTCCACGCCCGATTTGCTTACGACAACGGCAGCATTTATAATACCTTCATAATTTTTTATTATAGATTCGATTTCTGTGAGTTCAATTCTAAAACCTTTAACCTTAACCTGACTGTCTTTTCTCCCAAGAAACTCTATATCACCGTTTGGCATATATCTGCCGAAATCGCCTGTTCGGTAAACTCTCTCAAAAGTTACAGGGTGAATAAAGAAACTCTTTTCCGTAAGCTCTTTACTGAGATAATATTCATCTGCAAGTCCAGTGCCTGTTATATAAAGTTCTCCTGCCGTAAATACAGGACAATCGTTTAATTTTTCATCTAAGACCTTATACCCCTGATTATATAAAGGTTTTCCATATGGAATACTTACTTTATCTGCGTCCTCCGCTTCATATTCATGGTATATCGACCAAATAGACGCTTCTGTTGCTCCGCCCAAAGAAACAATTCTAGCGTTTCGTGCCATGCTCATAATTTCATTTGGCAGTGAAACCGGTATCCAATCTCCCGACAGCATAACAAGCCGGATAGAATCCAATTCCTCTTCATTTGTTTCGTTTTTCAAGACAGTAAACATCTGCATAAATGACGGAACGGAATTCCATACCGATACTTTATATTTCGTTATAATCTTTTTCCAGTGGGCAGGATTTGTATATTTATCAACAGACGGAACAACAACTGTTCCTCCGACTGAAAGCAGTCCGAATATATCGTATACAGACAAATCAAAATTAAGCTGCGCAATGTTTAATACAACGTCATTTTCTGTAACATTATATCTCATATTTATATCTTCAATTGTATTGACCGCCGCTTTATGCGAAACGGCAACTCCTTTCGGATTTCCCGTTGAACCGGACGTATATATGATATACGCAAGGGAATTTTCGTCTGCAACAGGAAATTCCTTTGTTTTTACAGGCGCAACATAATCAAACTTATCTAAATACACGGCTTTAATATTTTTATCAAAATCAAAACCGTACTTTTTTAATGAAAACAAATATTTGCATTTTGTTTCTTCAAGGATATAATTTCTTCTTTTTTCTCCCTGCGTAACATCAAGAGGAAGATAGGTGCAGCCTGCGATCAGAGCAGCAATTGCAGCAATTATCTGATCTATTGACTTTTCAACTATAATTGCTACAATATCATTTTTCACTGCTCCTGACAAAACTATTTCGGCTGCAAGCTTTTCTGCCTTGTCAATCATATCGCCATATGTAACTGTGCCGTTTTCATCGGCAAAAGCGATTCTGTCAGGTGTTTTTGCCGCGCATTTAAGTATTTTTGAATGAATGAGATGACGCGGCAATTCCTTTGCGGTATTATTTACATCTTTAAATAATTTTTCCTGCCATTGTGGTAATTTCAAAGCTTCATTCTTTTCCCAATTTTCTTTTGAAACGCTCAAATCATTGAGCAATTTTTCAAAAATACTGAACATATCATCAATAACAGTCTCTTCAAAAACGCCTTTTCTAACGTCCCAGTTCACTTGTAATCCAAAAACTCCGTCCATAACCTGACAATCTATAAAAACCTGCGGAGTCTGACTTATACCATAACTCAAATCGCCTTTTAAATTTGTCATATCATTGTTGATAAGACCTATAGCGCTTGTGAAAACGATAGGCATAAAAGCGTAATCGCCGCCTTTTTTTCTTGAAAGCTCACGTATTACTTCAACGCCTGAAAAAAGTCTGTGATCAAGATTTTCAAAAAGAGTTTTATTCACTTGCTTTCCGTAATCAATAAAGCTTTCATTTTTGCTCATATCAACATCAACAATATCTACAGATGTAAAATCACCGATAACCCTGCCAATATTTTCATGAAGGAGCAGTCTGTTCAAAACTGTCATGTTTATACTGAATTTTTTATTTCTGCTCCACCTTTCAAGAACATAGGCATACGCCGTCATAACAGCCGATGTCGGCGTTATACCGAATTTACCGCATATTGATTTGAAGTTATCCCATTTTGTCTTTGAAAGTGACATATTTTTTCTTTCAAATGTAACTTTATCAGAATATTTGTTCTTATCTGTATTAATGTTCAAAGGAAGTGCAGGAGCTTTGGGAATACTGTCGATTTTCTTCATCCAGTACTCTTTATCGTTTTCATAGCTTATTGTATCTTTTATTTTTGACGCTGAAATAACATAATCTCTGAAACTCACATCAACTTCAGCCAGCTTTTGTACTTTTCCAAAATAGAGTTCTTCAAACTGTGACAATATTGTCCATATACTCATCCAGTCTGCAATTATAAATTCAATTGAAAAATGCATTATTGTTTTATCTGTAAATTTTGAAAAAGCAACTGTAAACAAAGGCTCTTTTTCCGTATCATATATCTTATGACTCAACTCCCTGCGTATTTGGCTGAATTTTTCCCCGGAGTTATCTGTCTTTTCAAAATCATAACAATTTACGTTCAGTTTTGAAAAATTTTTAAGTATGACCTGATAACCGTCTCTGTTTATTACAGAATGAAGCATTTCATGATGCTCGTATATTTTCTGCCACACGCCAGCAGCTCTTTCAGTATCAAATTCACAATTATATTTTATTTCCATATAGATATGACACGCAACTCCGCCATATGCAAAATCCTGTCTTCTTCCAAGAAGATAAGCTGATTGAATATCAGTAAGAGGAAAGGTTTCATATCTGTTTTCAACGTCTTCTGTCAGAACAATACCGTTTTCTTCATCCAGAGCTTTTATTACGTCAGCTTTATTATCCTTTAAAAACGAAAGAAATTCATCATTCATTGCGCCTTTCGGCGCTTTAAATCTGAGTTTTCCATCTTCTGTCCATAATTTTATGCCGTTTTTTCTGATTTTTACAATATTCTCTTTTATTTGTTTTTTATCCATTGAATTCTCCTGTTATTTAATAAAAAAATCGTCATACTTCTGTTTTAGCGCTGCATTCACAACAATTTCCGAAGGTATCGGCTGATGTACACAGCCTCTTTTTAATTTTGCAAATCCGAAAGCCTGAGTCATTTTATGCCATACAGTCGAAACATCGATCTCTCTCTGACACACTTTACTGATATTCTCTTCATTGGCTATATAATCATACATGTTAACCAGATCCCGTGCAACGGCACAAGGAAAAAATTCTCTTACCATATCCTCATATGTATGGTCACTGTAATCTCCGAGAACCGTTGATATTTTATCTTTCATGTATTTTGGATATATTCTTTCGGATATTTCCTTACTGTAACCTTCTCCCGGCGAATGAAGTCTTGCTGTCCACACAAGAGGACCGAAAGTATCGACAAGAGTAAGATGTCCGCACTCAAACCCTATCACTATCGAGTGAAGCAGATGCATAAAATTATCAGGATCATCAGGATCTATTTCATTGTCATAATTTATTATTACAGGAATTTTTCCAACAACGGCGCTTGCAGTCTGAAACGGTCCTTCCGTATCAAGCACATTCTGAACATGGAAAGGCTTAATTGAAGGCAGAAGCTTTTCAAGTATATCTATCATAGGATATGAAACCTGCGGACAGCATGAAAAACTTGCATATAATATTTTCTGCTGCTTTTCTATTTCCTTGACAGCATCAATAAGTCTTTTTATTTCAGGAAGATAAATATAAAGGTCGCCCGTTTTAAAGAATACTTTATTTTTCATTGCAGATTTTATACAAACGGCAATATCTTTATAATGTACAGGCTGCTCCTGAATTACATTTACACCTCTCTCCATAAATTTCAAAGCTATTTCTGTTCCTTTTCCTCCAAGTGCACCTGAACGTATTACAACACACGCAATATCAATGTCACTAGGAATATCCTCAAATTTTGTGTACAACGGCACTCCATAGCTTTCAGCACACATCACTGAGCGCTTGCTTCCTCCCGCAAATATCCCTGCAAACTCAAATATATCCTTAAGCTTGCTTATTGCGTCCATATAGAACTGACCAAAGGTAGTTCCGCAGATTATAACTTTTAATTTTCTTTTTTCCAATTTTTATATTTCCCCTTCATCAAAGTAACTGTCGTCTTTAACATCAGATATACTTATAATATCCGCCGCATTGTATTTTTGTATTGAATTCCATACAAAAACAGGATCAACTATTTCAGACATTGTGTAAACTCCGTTTTTTACATTGTTTTTCATCATATATACAGCGGCAATCCCTGTCATAAAGCCCGTAAAATAAGAAGGCTGATATGTTTTAACTGCCATTCTCTTTTTGACATAACTGCCGTCTTTAATACCATCGCATTCAAGCAGAAAACACATATATTCTTTTCGTCCAATCAAATCAAGATTAACCGACGTCATAAAATTCTTAATACATTTTTCTTTATCTTTATTCCATTCATATCTTGCATTTTTCATAAGCGAAGTTACTCTCTCTCCTTCGGATACAATAAACCATGACGCATTTTTGATCTTTGAAGAAACGGCTGTTTCTTCACACTCATCATCATAAAACGGTATTATTTTTATATCTTCAGAAAAATAAGGAAGTTCTGTTGTTTCGCTTTCAAATGAAGTTAAAGGCTCCTTTTTGTAGTTTCTGTAATTTGCCATAAATCCTGTTTTTTCTTCACATGCACCGATTAAATAATCCTCCGCCGCCGCTTTTGTGAATTTTGAAATTCCGCCATAATAATAATTAAGATTCTCAGCTTCATCAAAAAGTGAAACAAGATATTTCTGTGCCAAGCCTGAAAATCCGGGAGACGATCCGCAGCCGTAAAGTGCGGCGGCAGACGATGATTTTTCCACTGTAAATCTCATATCAAATCCTGCGTCAACATATTTTTTTCCGCATTCCGAAACAATCTTGTAAATATCATAGGATAATTTATGCGACGGACCGCAGCAATTTATAACGATATCACATTCCCGAATAAAATTTTTAAGCGACCCCTTATCATAAACGTCAACCTTTTCAAGTCTGATATTTCCTATTTGCTCTTTCGTTTCTCCGCTGATTTTTTCAGGATATCTTCCGCCTATTTTTATATTTTCTGCTCCATATTCAGAAAGAAGAAGATTAAGAGTTCCTAGTCCTACCTGACCGTATCCTCCTATAATTGCGATCATATCTCGCCCTCCTCCATATCTGATTCTTCGACCTTCTGTTCAATAAGCTCGGCAATTTTATAAAGAGTCTGATTTTCAAACATCTGCTGCAATGAAATATCCACGCCCATTCTGTTTTTGATTATAGTCAGAAACTTTGTTGCTGCAAGACTATCTCCGCCGATTTCAATAAAACCGCTGTTTCTTGATATACTATTAAGCCCTAAAATCTCGCTCCATATAGCCGATACTGTTTCTTCTGTTTGAGTTTTCATCATATCGTCTTCAGTAAGTTCCTTTTCAATACTGAAGTCTTGCGCAATTTTCTTTCTATCAATTTTTCCATTGGAACTTAAAGGAATATCATAAAAATATTTTACATATTCGGGTATCATATAATCAGGCACTATTTCAGAGACTTTTTCTTTTACTTCTTTATCTGTTAATCTTTCATTATCAGTAAGAAAAGTCGCTTCCATCATAAAGGTCATACTGTTTTCTATTTTGGTAAGTTTTAAGCTGCTGTAACCAAGTCTGAACAGAATATTTTTCCACAAATCTGATGCCAGCATAGGATCACCCTTTGATTTTCTATCTTCATCAAGATTTTCAAAACCGTTTTCTATTACCGCAGCTGTAATATAACCTACAGGCATAAGTTTTTCCTGTTCAATAAACACAAGCTTACCGCCGTTTTTAAGAAGAAGCCGGCACTTTTTCAACGCTTTTTCCGTATCCTTATATCTATGAAGCCCGTTTACTGAAATAACATAATCAAACTTGAAAATCAACTCATTGTTCACTGAATAATCGGACACGAATTCATAGTTTATCGGAATATCAGTTTTATTGAGAATTTCTCTTGCTTGCGTAAGGATTGCCATTGAATTTTCGATATATGTAATGTTGCTTTCTTTATAAGACATTTTTTCAGGCGACAAAAAATCATCATCAAGAATTGAAAGCATACTTTTCTCTCCGCTTAAAACTTCTGATAAAAGCTTTTTTGATGATTCTGCTTTTTCCATGAAAATTTTCTCTTCTTCATCAAGATCATCGCCTTTATATTCTGTAACAATTCTATATCTGCCGCCTTTATTTCCGTCTGATGTAAATATACTTCTTGATTTCAGCCACTTGAGCCACAGATATTTTGTACTTTCATTCGACTTAGAAAATTCCGTATTTTCTACTATATCAGTCATAATTTTTTCTATTATTTCAGTTTGATGTTCTTCATTTACAGTATTTTCGGAAATAATTTTTTCTTCAGCTATTCTTTTATCTGAAACAGGAGTCTTACTTGTAAGGGCTGTAAGTATATGTAAACTGTTTCCTGTTTTCTTCACAACGGAATATGACTTTTCAATCCCTTCAATACTCTGCGTAGCCGAATCTATTTCACCGAGTTCAATCCTGAAACCCGAAACCTTGACCTGATTATCTTTTCTTCCAAGAAACTCAATTATTCCGCTTTTATGGAAACAACCGTAGTCACCTGTTTTATACCATCTCTCACCATTATCTGTTATAAAACTTTTATCTGTAAGTTGAGGATCATTATAATATCCTTCAGCAACACCGTCGCCGCCTATCCAGAGCTCTCCTGCAATATTATCTTCGCAATCCTTTCCGGTTTCATCACATACTCTGAATTTCTGATTTGTAAGCGGCATTCCGTAAGGCACGGAACTCCATTCGCCTTCTGAATTGCTTATACTTTTCTCCCAGTCCTTTTTAACTTCAAAATAATTTGACCATATTGAACACTCTGTTGCACCTCCGAGACTAATAAATCTTATGTCCGGATATATGCTGCGGGCAAGCTCCGGCAAAGTCATAGGGATCCAGTCGCCAGAAATAAGCGCAAGCCTTATTCCCTTTTCAGAAATATTTTTCTCCTTTGAAACAAGATACATTTCAAAAAGCGCTGGGACTGAATTCCATATTGTAACATTATATTTTGCAGTAAGCTCTGACCATTGAGCAGCTTCCTTTGATATTGAATCATCAATAATAAGTAATTTTCCGCATACAGATGTCAATCCAAATATATCGTAAACAGACAAATCAAAATCAAGCGCTGAAACGGTTATTGCACAATCATTTTCATTGACTTCAAATCGCTTATTTATATCATAAATAGTATTCCATGCCGCTTTATGGCTTATCGCAACACCCTTTGGCGTTCCTGTTGAACCTGACGTGAATATAATATATGCAAGCGAATTTACATCTGTTTTATTTATGTCACGGTAAAATTCTTCATCATTTTCATCAATCCTATCAGCCAAAATAACATTTTTAAATTTTATATCAAGCGAGGTTTCTGATATTATACATTTTATATCGGCTTTATCAATGATCTTATTTCTTCTGTCTTCCGGATGATGGGTTCCTATGGGCACATAAGTATGTCCTGAATACAAAACAGCCATAACGGCAATTATCTGAAGTGCTCCCCTGTTCAGCACAACTGCAATTTTCTCATTTTCATCAAAACATATATCATTTATTTTCTTCGCAAGCTGCCTTGCCTTTTTTGCAATATATCCGTATGAATACTCTGTTCCGTCAGAAAAATATACACATACATTATCCGGTTTTTCTTCTGCATTTTTAAAAAAATTACCGTGGATAAGCTGAGGGTTTATAGTTTCCTTATTTTGCAGACTTTCTCTTTTGCTTAAAAAAATTGCTTCTTTCGTCATTTTTCTTCCTTTCATTTATAGTTAGAATATGCTAACCTGTTGCTTTTAATGATGCTGCATTTGCTGCAGCATCATTGTATTATTCTCTGTTTTTAAGTACATCTGCAAGAGTTACTTTGTTTATTTTCAGAATAAGCAAAGTATTCACTGCAAAATAAGCAATTGTCACAAGTGCAAATTCCATAATATAAACATATATTGGTAAGCTAAGATTCATTTCACATGCTACATTTGCAATTGTATTCGGAAAATATGCGTCAACAAGCACTTTAGACAATATTATCGACAGATAAGCGCCTATCAGCACTATAACGGTATTTCCGTTAATATATAGTTTTTTTATCTCTTTTGACCTGTAACCGAATACTTTCATAAGAGAAATTCCAAAGGCTGAACGATCTATCATAACGCCCATCATAAGATACAATACAACGCAGAATATAATTATAGATACGATAATAAGCATATATATTGTAGGGTTCATAAGCTTGATAAATACATCAGACGCTTTTTCAATGTCATCCTTTGAAGTTACTGAATAAAGTCTGCCGTCATCAATGTCAAGTTTGTTTTCAGATAGAACAACGTTATAATAATCATCTGTTTTTCCGAACAATTCTCTCATATTGTCAATATTCATAAACACTGTAAACGATACAGCATACTGGCATACGCCTTCTACCCTGAATGCATAAATATCATTATTCACTTTATTTGTCAATGTAATTATGTCGCCTTCAGAAACGCCGTATCTTTCTGCAACACCGTTGCTTACAACAACACTGTTTTCATCCGCAGAAGGATCAGCGCTGAAATACTTGTCATCTTCCGCTATACCCATAAGAGTAACATCAAGAGTGTTATTGAGATGTGTTTTGGAAAGCGTTTCAGTGTAAACTGCTTCCCCTCCATCAGGCACATTCTTTTCAGGATATTTATACATATACATATAATTATACTTAGCGTCTTTTATAGTATCGTCCTTTATATTTGAACACAATGCCCATATATCAATACCAAGAGTCATAATAAGCATTGAAATGAAGATACCTACTATAATAATCACAACGCATTTTGATTCTCTGAGAAGCTGACGTATTCTGAATATTTTTATAAAGCTTTTGCTCTTTATGTCCGCTTTACTGTATTTATGATTTTTCTGCTCGTTTCTCATAAGTGAAAGTGCTGTTCTTGAAAGCTGCCTGTTTATCACTATAACATTTACTATTATGCATATAACAGGTGGAACAATAAGTCCGTAAACGAGCAGATAAACAGGGTGAATTATATCAAATTCAGGAAGAGAAAAATAATTGTAGCTGTCCTGTGTCTGCATTCCGATCCCAAAACTGCTGAAGCCTATTACCGTACCTATTGCGCCTGCTACAAAAGTTATTATAGTAGGCAATGTAATGTAATAAATAAGCAAGCCCTTTTTCTTCACACCCAAAGCATAAAGCGAGCCTATAACACTTGATTCTCTTTGTATCTGATGTGATATAAAAACTGAAATAACATATGTAAACAGTGCAATTACAACTATTCCGGCAGTAAGCGCCATTGATTTGTTTGTTTGAACATCATTTGATGCTGCCGCTATTTTCTGATTATCCTCAGCTTTAGTAAATGACTTAAGATTATCAATATCTACCTTGAAATTTTCATCAAGGAAACTTTCCGTCTCCTCTTTAAGGTCATAAACGCCTTTTCTTAATTCTTCACAGCCTTCAAACGCTGATCCGATACCGTCTGTATATTCCTTGATTCCTGTGCAAAGCTTATCAATCTGCTCAAGAGAATTTTTTAATAATATAATATCCTGTGAATTTGTATACGATATTATTTCATCAAGCTTTGATTTGTAATTGTCTTTTGTAAGCGGCTCTGTAATACCATAATCACTCAATGATGCAGATACCTGCTGTAAATATCCGTCAAATAGAGAATCAGCGCCATCAGCAAGATTATCATTATTGTCTGAAGCCTCCTTAAGACCGTCAGCCAGTTCATTCACACCATCATATATATCATTAACGGCGTTTGTCATCTTATCTTTACCTTCAGTAAATTCTTTTATATAGTCCTGAAAATAAAGATCCTCAACGTCATTATAATCAAACTCAAGATTCTTTATTTTATCTCTTAAGTCGTCATCTGACGCATTTTTTTCAAGGGTGTAAGCATATGTATAATCTTCTGCCATCTGATCTGATGAACTTTTAATGTTTTCATATTCATTTTGAGTAAAGAATACAAGACCGAAATTCTTGCTGTCAATTGAAGAATCAGAAGATTTCCTAAGGGGCATTTCATAATCAGGAACTGAACCTATACCGCAGATCGTGTATTCTTTGCCTGATATTTCTATTTTATCACCAACATCAAGACCGTGTTCTTTTGCATATCTTTTTTCAATCAGTGTTTCATTGTCCAATGAAGCAATTTTACCCTTATCAACGCTGATTTTATTTATATCATTTCTGTTTTCCATTATTCTTAGAACACTTCCGTCAGAAAGCTGTGAATCTATGGAAAACATCTTTTCGAGATTTACTCCGTCTTCTTTTAAATCAGATACCTGACTGTCTGAAAGAGGAATAAAAACATTAAATTCTCCGTCTTCTGTATTGCACGAAACAGCTCTTTTATTTGTACCTTCTGTTATTACATCAGCAGCACCCGCCATACTTACCACTATAAAAATACCCATTACTATAAGAAGTATCAAAGCAATATATCTTAAAAAATTCGCCTTCAAATCTCTGGGTATTCTTTTTTTCAAAACCTTATTAACCATTACAGTTCCTCCAAATCAGCGGCAGGAATAATAGTTGTATTATTGTAGTCCTTAACGATCATACCGTCTTTAATAACAATTACTTTATGCACCATATTTTTTATTGAGTTGTTATGCGTCACAATCAGCATTGTTGTGCCGTATTTTTTATTTACTTTTTCTAAAAGAACAAGTATATCCTTTGATGTTTTCGAATCAAGTGCACCTGTAGGTTCATCACATAAAAGAAGCTTCGGATTCTTTATCAGTGCTCTTGCAATGGCACATCTCTGCTGCTGGCCGCCCGAAAGCTGAGACGGAAATTTATTCTGATGTTCTTCTAAACCAAGAATTTCAAGAAGATCGTCCATATTGAGAGGATCATTCGCAAGGTACTGACATACCTGAATATTTTCTCTTACAGTAAGATTCGGAATAAGATTGTAAAACTGAAAAATAAATCCCAGATTATCTCTTCTGTAGTCTGACAGATCAGAAGATTTAAGTCCGAATATTTCTTTATTGTCAACCTTAACAGAACCTGAATCCATAACGTCAAGTCCGCCTATACAGTTAAGAAGCGTCGATTTACCCGAGCCGCTTG
>OMAL01000967.1_pt1 | contig 14487 bp, 19 predicted proteins | sample 1644711 | NCBI WGS metagenome assembly OMAL01 (sample SAMEA103958122, study PRJEB25191) | human gut metagenome | biome: human-associated habitat [ENVO:00009003]; feature: intestine environment [ENVO:2100002]; material: feces | place: Germany | collected 2013/2015 | reverse complement strand
TTTCTATGTTTTCCGTACTCATTCAAATACATATATAATTTTCCGTTTGTTATTACAATTGCCATATCTATACCTCTTTATCTTTCCAGAGGATAGCTATATTTCAAGCTACCCTCATATCTTATTTTTATCGTTCATCTGGGAAGCAAACTGTTGTTGCATTATCTCCTGGTGTTTCTGATATTCTATTTGTTATAATCCATACTTTACCCCTAGAAGTATTGTAAGCAGCTAAAAGGTATAAATCTTCTGGATAATTAAGTGCGTTATCATTAAACTGTTTATCTTCTCTATCTAAGTCGCCCCAATCCTTATTAGCATACCTTTTTAGTGCATCAGCTATCTCCCCTGCAAATACTGTCTCAGCTGCCATATAGCTATTAATTGACTTTGTAACTACTATCTGACCCATATTAAAAAATTCTGACTTTAACATATTTCTTTCATCCTTCCTTTAAAATAATCCTAATACACAAGCCAATTTATACAGCGGATTCCTTGCAAGCTTTCTTTTACGTTCTGCCATCTGTCTTGCTTTATTTTCCATTATATCCATATGCTCCATGCTCTCTTCTGCCTCTAAGTATTCTATAAACTGGAATATATCTAATGATTCATAAGGTGTCTTAAGCTTTCTATCAATAATCTGATTTCCATCTGCTGTTGTAATTATTCTAAAATTAAACATATGTATTTCCTCCGATTTCCTTAATTCAATATATTTTTTGCTACTTTCTTAATTTTTTTCATTTCCGCATAAAATGATGATGAGGCTATCTTCTTTATTCTGCATATATCTGTATTGCTATATCCTGCTATTCTCATTTGTAATATAGCCTTTTGAACATCTGACAGATTCATAAATATTTCCGTTATAAATTCATCATCAATCTGATCCTGTTCTATCGTTCCAATGCCTACTATTTCAAATTGTTTTCCATCTTCATTTGCTACTGCATCCAGACTTATAATATTTTCTGTTGTTCGTTTCTGTCTGCTTTCCGCTTTGAAATAGTCTTTTATTTCCGATTTCATATATAGCCAGGCAATACAACTAAAGCTGTAATTTTCCTTAATATTTCCATCTTTTATATATGCTTGAACTGCCTTTAAATATCCCATAACAGCAATACTATAAAAATCCTCTATGTTATACTTATTACTATGTAGAAAGCTGTATACAAGATTATGATTTTCCTCTGCGAATTTCCGTTCTATATCTGACATTCTTTCCATAATATAAACGCTCCTTTTTATACTGGAAGATTGCCAACTGCTGACAACCTTCCATTTATTAAGTGATTAGACATTCTGTAATAAAACTCTCTTTATTTCTGCTATGAGCTTATAATATGTACTGGATGATATTTCCAATCCCTTCCTTATTTCTACTCCGCTTTTTCCATCTAATAGCATATTTACAATCTCTTTTGCTTTGTACTGCTCCAATTCTTCCAACAGATTTTGTATAATAACATTATCTATTGCTCTTTCTTCCAGATAGTCTTGTGGTGATACTCCCTTTACCCAACTAAAAGAATCCTTATCATCTTCCTCACCATTCCTGCAACTCTCAGATGACATAGCATCCAAACTCCATACACCACCTTCAGGACATCTTTTCTGTCTGTTCATATCTCTCCAATAATTGCTTCTTGCATTGTCAAGAGTTCTAAAAAATATCTGTTCAAATTTGTACTGCTGTAACCTCTCATATTCGTGATACTTCTTAACAGCCTGTAAATAAGGTATTATAAGAATGTCGTACCATTCCTCAAAATCTAACTCATGTATTCTCATATACCTATACATTAAGTTGTGATGTTCCTCTGCGAACCTTTTCTCCTGTTCTGTTAACTGTCTGTTTGTGTAACTTGCGTAACGTATTACCATAATCAGCACCTCTTCTTTCTTAAAATATTGATTTATTGTTATATGGCATTTCTGCCGATTGGCAAGTTGTAATTGAATACCACGGCTTGACCGCTTGCCTCATTGTGGTTTACTTGTCTGCTTTTTTCTTATCCTCATACCACTTAATAGAACCACCTTTAAAGTTTGTTTTAGGCTGTAGTATGGTACTTTTACCAACTTTCTGGACTACTCCGTTTTTGGTAACTGTTGCAAATTGAATTGCCTGTGTTTTCATGCTTGCACCTCCTCAAATACTCCGCTTCTCAACATATCTGTAAACCAACACTCAAAGTCTGGATATTCTTTCTTGTCTGCCATATCTCTATATACTTCGTACATCTGCTTTTCTGTAAAAATTCTTCCTTGTAATGGTTCTTCATAAGTCATGTATTTTTTCATTGTCAATCACTCCTATTCTTTAGGGTATCGGGTGGATTGCTCCACCCTTGCTCTTGATGTAATTGTTAATTATTTAATGCGTAAAACTTTGTAGCTTGTAACCTTTTCATATTCTGATAAGTCGCCCAAGTCTTCAGTTAATCTCTTCTTGTCTAAAGTTCTTCTTTCTTGCTCTTTATAGCTGATTTTGCTTGAATCTGTAAACTCTTCTGTTAAGTTATTTTCTGTCATCCAACTTATAACTTCTGCTTCAAGTGACTTCTGAATATTACTTGCTTGTTCTGCCATAGCCTTGTACTTTCTTATTTCTTCAATCTTCTTTTCTAACTCTGTTTTGTTTTTGATACTGCACATAATCTTGTACCTCCTAAAATATTGATATTTGTTATTACCTCTTTGGTATGGGTACATATTATCATTATATGGGTACATAATCAATAGGCAAAATACCCAAATATGTACCCTTATTTTTGTATATTTTTATGGGTACATATTTATTGACAATTATATGTACCCATATTATAATATAATCAACAAATCAATAAGACATTAGTTTTAAGGAGGTTATATAATATGACATATTTTAAAGATGTAAACACACTTGAAGAATTAAGAAAGCAATACAAAGAACTATTAAAGAAGTATCACCCAGACAACCCACAAGGCTCTACAGAAGCAACACAAGATATAAATGCTGAATATGATAAGTTATTCAGACTATTAAAAGATAAGCACGAAAGTAACACAGAGCAGACAAACAACAAAACATCATATGATGATATGAAATATAACTTTGAAGAAGATGAGAAGTTAAGAGAAGTATTACAGAGCATAATACATTTATCAGATATAACAATAGAGGTATGTGGCTCTTGGATATGGGTATCTGGTAACACATACCCACATAAAGAAGAGTTAAAACAATACGGATTAAAATATGCTTCAAAGAAAAAACAATGGTATTGGCATAGTGAAGCATTTAGAAAGAAGGGCAAGAAAGCTTTATCAATGGACGATATAAGAAGTTATTATGGCAGTACAGAAGTACAGACAGAAGCAATAAAAAGAATTAAAGAAGCGTAAAAAATGGGTGTAGACAATAACAAGCCTACACCCAGAATATAAAAATCTAAAGAAAGCAGAGGTATATATATTATGTTTGAATATCAATTATTGCTTGTTAAAAGGCTTATAGTTGGATAAAAGCAATTACATATAAGCACATAACAGAATAGATTATATTATAAAAGAGTGTAGCCGTTTATATGGTTACACTCTTTATTTTTATGTGTTCTTATTGTCTGTAATGCCCCAGGGGATAGTATACATTTATAAAAATATTATTTATTCTATATATGACTATAGTACTTCTATCCACATGAAATATTGAACTTGCAAGCCTTCGAACTATGTCGGGGGTATCAAAAACGAAAACACAGCATGTATATTTTGTATTGTCATATAGTTGGTTATTCTATGCACTGAGTTAATTTTTAAAGCTTATCTTATATATTCCACTCTACTAAAAATTACTCTTAACAAAAACCTTATAATACTCATCATCTAAGCTAATAAGACTCTTCTCACCGTCTTTCCACTCTACAGCAATAAGATACTCTTTCTTCTTTTTGCCATTGACTCCTGCGATTGCACCTAAACCACCAAATAATGCTACACCTAAAGCACCTTTCCAGAACGAATACTGGTCTTTGTTGGATTCGTCAATTACTGTGTAGGAAGAAATGTAGCGTGGAATAAGACCGCCATCACATATAAGCATATCTTTACTATATAAGATTTTTTCATCTTTATATTTACCCTCTAGTACAATATTTGTTTTAGACATATATAACCCTCCTGAAATTATATTCTTATAATATCTAATTAATTATATTCAATATTCATAAATAGAAAATCAAGGATTTTATAAACGATATAAAAATTGCAAATGGTGTATTAGATAAATTCAGCAAATTAAACATAGCTGGAAAAAGTTTTAATGTTGGACAATTAATATCCTTTAAAGATGTAAAAGAATCACAGTTAAAATCTCTTACAGAAGAAATTCAATCAATATCTAATGCTGACTATGGTGCATTTGATTCGCTTAAGATTCAGGAATATGCCAATGCTCTTTCTGAACTTGAACCAAAACAAGCAGCACTTTTATTAAGTACACAAGGATTATCAAATGCTCAGATTGAACAGGTATTATCTGCACAGAAATTAACACCTGAACTTATTAATTTAGCAAAAAGTATTACTAAAATTTTTCTTGAGTATGGCAGCAGATATAAAATATATATATTAGTTAGATTATCAAACCATATTTATACACGATAACATTTTATTCCTATAAATCCTCAAAAATGCCACTATTTACCTAGCAATAATGGCATTTATCATATAATTCTATAAAGCAGCATCCCAATTCATATATCATATGATACTGATAACATATCTCGATACTCACTTATCTTATAAATATAGCTTCATTTCATAACATTATCGCTATCATATATATTCATACTACCCTATTTTATGGGATTATGTATTCTACAACATTAACTGACGATATGGTATACGATAACGTATATGGGGAGGGGGGTACACTTAAACCACAGTAATTTAAGTACCTCGCATATATGGGGGCTACTATAAAAATATTACTTAAATACATATCCAACTCCACTACAGATTTTTTAATTTCTCCTGAAGTTCGGCTATTTGGGCTTCAATCCTTGCCTTTTCAGCATATTTTTTGTTGTACTCTGCATCTGGTATCCATTCCATAATTTCGGATGGTTGGACTTTGAGGTATTCGCAAACTTTGTTTATAATGTCCGTATTCATTGGTTTGTTTTTTGAAAATTTAGCTGGCATATTTACAGAAATTCCAGCATCACACAATGATTTCCATTGCATATTTCTATCTTGTAATATTTTTTCTAATTTTTTGTACACAATCATACTATTTTACCTCCATCAATAATCAACAATCTTAATTTCATCTACTCATAATTAAAAAGAAACCAACAATTATAAGTATCAACGCCCCAAGCAATTCATTAAATGCACCAATAATGCTACACACGACAACTGCAATCAAAAACATTTTTATGCCATTACCGCCGCCACCAGATGAACCGCCACTATGCCGACCATAATCATTATCATCCCAACTATATCCTTCACCGCAGCCACATCTTCCTTGCTTTCCATCATGTGGAAAGTGATTACCACCATCATACATAAGTACACCCCCATTATTAAGTGTTCACATTACTTCTATTGGTAATAATTATATCATACAAAACTCAAAAATCGTAAAAAAATAGGACATATCAGATAATCTAATATCCAATATGCCCCAATCTCTAATCCTCATACGGACTATAAGGACGAACCTCATATTTAATCAATGCATCAAATAGCCTATCTGGTATCTTATCCCTATACCTTAATGCTAATGTTCTAATCTCTGATTCCTTGAATAACTTATATTCTTGAAATGCTTCTTCCTCTGTATTCCAGTAATGCAGCTTAACTTGTTTATCATGTCCAAATGGAGTGATCCTTGCTAAGAACTTATCTCTTGCTTTGTCATAATCAACACCGATAGCATATCCTTTTGCTGATTTATAACGACTTCTCCGCTTTGTAGCACTTGCCAAGGCAGAATTTATAGTCTCAGGTAATATGCAGCACTTATCTGGTGCATACTCTTTATTACCTCGACATAATAAGTCCTTATCAACCGCCATGCGTTCACCGCCACACTCATAGTAATTAGCAGAATACCATTCAGCAAAAGTATCTCTGCTATTCTTCCATTCATCGCACATATATGCATCATCGTAGCATTGATTCACATACAACGAACTATCACCATGACACCTTGCATAAATACCAGTCCATATAGAATAAGCTGGATTACCCTTGACAGTATTGTAATCGTAATATTCCTGTTCTCTTCCAAGCTCTGCAACTGTTTTAACGTGCTTTCTCAACAACTCATACTCTTCCGCAGATACATAGATCAGATTCTTATAATAGTTGTTATTCATATTCTCGTCTATGTGCCATATTTTACTACATCCTGCCGACTTGATTAAGAAATATTTTGCTACAAGTATCTCCGGTTTTGTTTCTTCATGTATTGCTGTTCCATCAATATCATATGTTACAATCGTCCAATGCACACTTCTTTCTGGATTACCACTATCCATTTTATGAAAAAAGAATGTCTTATCTTTCCTCATATTGTTCGTAAGTCTGCCATAATTTGAAATCCAGTAATGTTCTGTATCTTCCAACTGTATGAATATTTCATCATCACCAAGTAAATCTATATTATTTTTCTTTGTATCAAGCACTTTATCATCTGATAACTTTATGTAATCTCTAAACTCTTTTCGTTCTAATCTTCTTCTATCTTTGACCTTTATATAAGCCATAATTCCTTTTTCTCCTTTATAAACTGCAAAGAGGCAGCAGAACTAAATCTACCACCTCCAATTATTAGTCAATTTCAATCTTATAATTCAACATACCTTCATACACATAATCTGGCACTTTACCCTTACACTTTTCCGCAAGGTCACATATATAATCAATCTTGCCTTCTATAAATCCAGTATGTGCTTCTTCCTCTGAATCGAATACACCTATATCCATCTTCTTATTAAGAACTATCATTGATACTGAATATGTACCATCATCATTCTGTTTGATGTTGCTTTCAATTCCTCTATCCTCAAATACCGTATTCAAGAAATGCGTCATAAATGCACAAGTTTCTGGACTATAGATATTACCTTCCTTATAGAGTAAATCTTTGTCTAAATCGACCTTAGTTCCAGGAATATAATGTGCATCAAACCATAGCTTGAAATTCTGGTAGTTTAGCCATTCAATGCAAACTTCCTTATCCATGTAATAAGGTTTTAATTTATGCACAACATCACTATAGCACCTCTGAATCATATTTTTCCACTTTATGTATGAAGCAGCTTTGGAATCAATATTTTCTGTTCCAAGATAACCAACACCCTCATAAGTTCTTTTATTATGCCAAGGTTTCCAATCATCAGGTTTAAACTCTACAGCATTGACAATCTCCATAATCTGTTTATCTGCGATTGCTCCGTCCTGTTCATGTACTCTCAAAATCTCATTGTATTGTTTATCTGTGACTGGGAATAAATGCTTGTAGTAATTATCCTTTGTATCATTATTCTTATGCCAAACCATAGTATTATTTTTCATATCATAATTGACAATAAACATTTGAATTACAAGGTCACTGGCAGTTACCTTCTCTTTCCTATATCCCCACCTGTTCTTAGACTTAAAATAAACATTCCTGTCAAGTGTATAGGTCAATTCCTTTGTGGTTCTTGAATATACACCTTTTACAAGCTGATATGTGCCATCATCCAACTTCTGAATTATCCTACCATAATTGGAAGTCCATACCGATTTATAGTCAAATAAACGCACAAATACTTCATCTTTTGCAATCATATCAATACCAGATTCAGACCTATACAAGATTTGAAAATGATATGGTTTCTTATATTTCCTCTGTATCTTCATCGACTTATCTTTATGATATGTTTCTAATTCATCTGATAATCTTTGTTGATGACGCTTTTCTCGCATTCCTTTGTTATAGCATTCCTTACATATACACCATATATAATCATGGCTACTCTTAAATTTATCTAATGGAAGTTCCCTCCCACATTTCTTACATATCTTTGCTGTATTGTTCATAATTTGATTTTTCCTTTCGATAATAGACTTGCTCCCATCAGAAGCAGTAAGAATTTTTCAGAATCAGATTTGATTCTGGACATAATAAAAGAGTGCAAGTATTAACCTACACTCTTCTCACAAACAGTTTGATTTACAAACTCTATATTATTTTTATTTGTCAATGGATCAGCCTCGCCCCATTCATCTGTACTTTCCACAAAATCTTGCGGTATGTTATCAAATACAGATAAATCCAATTTATCAGCTTCCTTAAATTTACCATCTGAATCCAATGTTTCTATCGGCTTGTAATCCAACGACTTATTATATTTACGACATTCTTCTAATAGCTGCATGATTGCAGCAGGATTGTTTTGATACCTTTTCGCACCATTACAAAAAGCATTGTATCTGAGTTTAATTGACCTTCTATCAATCTTCTCATAATCATCTTCACACTCAACTGATTCCACATATTTCTCAGCTTCTTGTATGACAAGTGAAGCATCCGCATATCTTCCATAGGAATTATTGACTTTATGATATGTTCCATCAGTCCTACGTTTCCTATGCCTGTAAAGATATATCAGCTTCATTTCTTCTAATTGCTCCAAGTAATCATTCACAGTACGTTTACTGCATCCCCATTGTGAAGCCATATCGTCTTGTGACATATGCCATTCTTTCGTCTTATTATTGATTGTTCCAACCAAATCTACAAAGAATGTAAACAGATTAAAAGGCATTTTGGCATTAGTGAAAATGTGTTGCATTTCCCATAATTCCACTACAACAAATTTCCGATTTTCAGTATCGACCTCTAATCCGTTATTGGAAATAATATAATTATCTCCATCCTGTTCAACTATTTCAATTATCTTTCTATCATTAAGAGACTGCAAAGCACCCTTGATATTATCAGCAATTCTTCTATCTCGTTTAACCGACTTATTCAGAAAACTTCCAGATAGAAAATATCCAATGCTACTAACAGAAGTAATCAAATAATCTTGCTTATTACTATATAATCCATTCAAGGCAGCTATCACAGATAACTCTTTTGAATCTAAATCAATTTCCTTACTTATAAAAATCTTTAACATAATAATACGTTGTCCTTTCCTAAGTACCAAAAATGGCAAAAATTGCCCTTTTATGTAAAAACCACTATGCACAAAAGGGCAAAATCTGCCCTTTTCGGTACTGCTACTAAAGGAGATACATTTAACTAAAAGAGATCCTTTTTATACCCCTAACGGGGTAATAACATCTACTTTGTATTATTTCTTTCTTCTTTGTACTGTTGTTCTAATTCATTGTACTTTTTGTTTATCAGAAATATAATAAATGTATTTCCTGTTCTTTCATGCTTACCACAGCCAATAGGTTTGATTCCATGCTTAAATAACCAGTTACATTCATCTAAATCATAGTTATAGTAAATTCCTTTTGACATCTATAAATCCTCCGCTTGCTTTTAAATAATATTTATATAATATTCTCCACTAAAAGCTATGCAGATGATTTATGATTTACTAATAAGCAGACAAAAGGCTCAACGATTATATGTTGTCCTATTCTGTGTGATTCCTCCACACATCTATAAATTGCATTATACATTTTCCTCCTTTTTGATAAATCAGAGGTCAAGAAAAAGGTACGGCATAAATGACGAACCTTAATAAACTGCTATGTGCAGCAGTCAAATTTATTAAATTTCTCATATTGGAAACTGTGCAGAATCGCACGTTAGATATTCTTGAACTCTGATACAGACTTTCTTTTACTTCCTGCCTGTTGGGAAATATCCATACATTTCTTTTCAATCGGTGTATGTCTGCCGATTATATATCATTATCACTCTTACTCTTATCATTAAAATAATCACAAGCCTGTTTTAATAATAGCCCAGCCTTAACCTTAAACTGATATCTCTCTGGTATAATCATATCTTCACCAGTAACAACATTTCTTGCTTTCTTAGGCTTTCGTAACTCTGGCTTTATTGAAAAATAATTCTGAAAATTAATCATATTACCATTTTCAATTTCTTCCATAACAGTATCAAATAATGCCTCTAACACATTATCAACTATCTGCTGTGTATACTTTAGATGATATTTGTTCTTATACAATATTTTATTACCGCCTATAACAATCTTCTTATCACTAAGATTATCAACTATCTTCTTTACCATATCGTGCCTGTTAATCTTCTCCATCTTTTACCTCCTGTTCTATTAGCTTCTGGCAAACTTCATTTAATTTCTTACCTGCTTTAATACCAGCTTTGTAATGTGCTGGAATAGTTACTCTTGACTTATCCATAACATTCTTTACTTCCTTGCTCTTACAATACTTAGGATATATGGTCATATAACCTCTAAGTATAGCTGTATCACCTTCAGATAAAATGTCTGCTACAGTATCTAAAAATGCTGTAATACACATATCTACCATCTCTGGTGATACACTCTGACCGCTGCTTTCAATTCTTTCTACCATTCTTCTTACAATTCCCGGCTTAATAACTTTCTGATTCATTGTCTTAATTCCTTTCTGTGTTCTTATGTCCTAATGAAATACGCATTTCTTATTACGTCCTATATAAGGGGTTAAAATCGCTTATATGGAGCAAATACGGCTTTAAATGTTTTATGTGAGTATTTTATCATCTATATATTTTAAGGCACTAAAATAAGTCCACATACCTGTAATAATACAAGTATATGGACTTATTTATATGTCTTAATATTTAATTATATCTATGCTTTTCTTTCTGATCTACTACACCAATTTTACACCATTTACTACACCAATCATATAAGATTTTACACCATTTTATGATAAGTTACGATATTTTGATATTATCTCAAAGTCGCATAAATACTGTATTTCTGGCGTTTTCAAGCATACTGATTACATTCTGTCATGGAATGTTCTAGAAATAACATCCATCTGCTGTTCCTTTGTAAGGTCGATGAACTTAACAGCGTAACCAGATACACGGATTGTGAAGTTAGCATATTCTGGCTTTTCTGGGTGTTCCATAGCATCAAGTAACTTATCCTTACCGAATACGTTAACATTGAGGTGATGAGCGCCCTGATCGAAGTATCCATCCATAACGTTAACAAGGTTGTTAATTCTTTCTTCTTCGTTATGTCCTAAAGCGTCTGGGTTCATTGTCTGTGTATTAGAAATACCATCTAATGCCCACTCGTAAGGAAGCTTTGTAAGTGAGTTAAGTGAAGCAAGAAGACCATTCTGCTCTGCACCATAACTTGGGTTAGCACCAGGAGCAAGTGGAGTACCAGCCTTACGTCCGTCAGGCATAGCACCTGTGTACTTACCATATACTACGTTAGAAGTAATTGTAAGGATAGATGTTGTTGGCTCTGAATCTCTGTAAGTATGTCTCTTCTTAATCTTCTCAAGGAATGTCTTAAGTAACCATACAGCGATATCATCAGCTCTGTCATCATCGTTACCATACTTAGGGAAGTCGCCTTCGATTTCGTAATCTACAACGATACCTGTCTCATCACGTACTGTCTTAACCTTTGCATACTTAATAGCTGAAAGTGAATCTACAACATGTGAGAATCCAGCGATACCAGTAGCAAATGTTCTCTTAACATCTGTATCAATAAGAGCCATCTCAGCAGCTTCATAGTAATACTTATCATGCATATACTGGATAAGGTTAAGTGTATTAACATAAAGATCAGCTAACCAATCCATCATAGCATCGAACTTATCAACAACTTCATCATAATCAAGATATTCTGAAGTAACTGGCTTATAAGCAGGACCAACCTGTTCTCTGTTCTTAACATCTACACCACCATTGATAGCGTAAAGTAAGCACTTAGCAAGGTTTGCTCTAGCTCCGAAGAACTGCATTTCCTTACCTGTCTGTGTAGCAGATACACAGCAGCAGATTGAATAATCATCGCCCCATGTTACCTTCATAACATCATCGTTCTCATACTGGATTGAAGATGTATCAACAGAAATCTTAGCAGCATACTTCTTGAAGCTTTCTGGAAGTCTTGAAGAATAAAGTACTGTAAGGTTTGGTTCTGGTGAAGGTCCCATATTCTCAAGTGTATGAAGGAATCTGAAATCGTTCTTTGTAACCATTGAACGTCCATCGATACCTGTACCACCAACTTCAAGAGTAGCCCATGTAGGATCTCCTGAGAATAATTCGTTGTATGATGTAATTCTTGCGAACTTAACCATTCTACACTTCATAACGAAATGATCAATAAGTTCCTGAGCTTCCTTCTCTGTAAGAGTACCAGCTTCAAGATCTCTCTGAATATAGATATCAAGGAATGTAGATACACGACCTACAGACATAGCAGCACCATTCTGTGTCTTGATAGCTGCAAGATATCCAAAGTATAACCACTGAACAGCTTCCTTAGCATTAGTAGCTGGCTTGCTGATATCATAACCATAGCTTTCAGCCATCTTCTTCATACCTGCAAGTGCCTTGTACTGATCAGATATTTCTTCTCTTAAACGGATAACGTCATCAGTCATTGTTCCACAACCACAGTTAGCGTGATCCTTCTTCTTTTCTTCCATAAGGAAGTCGATACCGTAAAGAGCAACTCTTCTGTAGTCACCTACGATACGTCCACGTCCATAAGTATCTGGAAGACCTGTGATGATGTGGCTGTGACGAGCCTTTCTCATCTCTGGTGTATAAGCATCGAATACACCCTGGTTATGTGTCTTATGATATTCTGTGAAGATCTTATGAAGTTCTGGATCTGGTTCATAACCATAGTTCTTGCATGATTCTTCTGCCATCTTGATACCACCATAAGGCATAAATGCTCTCTTAAGTGGCTTATCTGTCTGAAGACCAACTACCTGTTCAAGCTCCTTCATAGATTCATCTATATATCCAGGACCATAAGCTGTAAGACCAGCAACAACTTTTGTTTCCATATCAAGTACGCCGCCCTTAGCTCTTTCTTCCTTCTGTAATTCCTGAAGTCTTCCCCAAAGCTTGTTAGTAGCTTCTGTAGGTCCTTCAAGGAAACTTTCATCTCCATCATATGGCTTGTAATTGTTCTGAACGAAATCTCTTACATTGATCTCTTCTTTCCAAAGTCTGCCTTTGAAACCATTCCACTGATCAAAATTTACCATTATTGGTTCCTCCTTAATAAAATAACTGTTAATTTGTATAATAGTTTGTATATTGTATACAAAACTCTCAAAAATATAAAGCGAAATGTTAATTTCTTAACTATCTCTCGCAAGGGTATATTAACACCCCTGTCAATTAATTTCAATACATTTTTTAGTTGTTTTTAGTTTTATACAATGACGGCTTAAATTAACATTTTCTTCCAAATTATGTGTCTTTACAGCGGCAGATTATTGTTTATCACGACATTTTATAATAAAATGATTTTTCCTAAAATCAATTTCTCCATTTTTCTTCATGCGGCTTAATTCTGCTGACATTGCACTCCTGTCAACTGAAAGATAATCAGCCAACTGCTGCCTGTTAAATGGTATATCGAACTCATCACTCCCACATTTGGCGGCTCTTGCTGATAAATATGACAATACTTTCTCCTTAGTGCTTCGTTTGGATAAATGTGTAATCTTCTCGTTCATAACCACACACCTGTCAGCAAGCATATATATAAGATTATGAATAAGCTTACTGTGGAACTGGCACGATGAACTGCATACCGTCATAACCTTGTATGTGTCAAGAAATGCAACTATACATTTATCTGCCGCAACAACCTCTACATTGGATGTCTTGTCGTTACTGCATGCATATGCCTCTCCGAATATTTCACCCGCTGACACATATGTCATAATATGCCTGTTGCCCCAGTAATCAGCCTTTTCTATGCTCACATTGCCCTGAATCACCATACCTATTTTGGATATTTTATCGCCTTCATTAAATATAACTTCTTCTTTGTCATACTCGCGAAATGTTATCTCAAGGCATTTGCTCATTCCATTAGCCTCGTCTGGTTCTATACCGCTAAACAGCCTGCTCTTTTGTATAACTCCCATATAATCCTGTGAAATGTCATATAATATTCTGCCCATATTCTTCAATCCTATTCTTCTCTATATTATTCATAAAATAATCTATAAAATCTACGGTGTCTATTCGCAGCCGCTTCCTTTTCTTTTGCACTCATTTGCCAATCTCTATCTTTTCGCACTATTAACTTAATATACTACACACCTGTATTATAACCTAGCATATCCTACACTCACGAATTCGTGCTTCCGCACTCTTTATCCTGTTTCACAGGATATTCGTTCGTTAATGGTGCAAGAAAAGTAAATGTCTGCTTCGCAGCCGCTTCCTTTTCTTTTGCACTCATTACATTATAATCTTATTTTTGTTGTATT
>OMAL01000951.1_pt1 | contig 14730 bp, 9 predicted proteins | sample 1644711 | NCBI WGS metagenome assembly OMAL01 (sample SAMEA103958122, study PRJEB25191) | human gut metagenome | biome: human-associated habitat [ENVO:00009003]; feature: intestine environment [ENVO:2100002]; material: feces | place: Germany | collected 2013/2015 | reverse complement strand
TTGAACAGGCGGATGTTCTGGAAGGTACGGGCCACGCCCATGCGGTTGACCTGATAGGTCTTTTTTCCGGCGGTGGGCATCCCGTCGATCAGGATGGAGCCGCGGGTGGGCTGGTAGACGTTGGTGAGCAGGTTGAACACGGTGGTCTTGCCTGCGCCGTTGGGGCCGATCAGACCGGCGATCTCGTTGCGGCCGATCATCAGGTTAAAGTTGTCCACAGCGGTCAGACCGCCGAAGTCGATACCCAGCTCACGCACGTCCAGAATGGGCTTTTTGTCCTTGTCGCGGTCGGTCAGAAAACCGCCGGAGGGCACACTGTGCAGTCTGGTCTTGAACTCACTCATGGTCAGCGGCCTCCTTTTTGGTATGTTTGCGGAACAGTTCGCCATTCATGGCCTTTTCCACGATGCGGCTCAGGGAGAAATCGTAGCTGCCCAGCAGTCCGCCCGGGCGGAAGATCATCATCAGCACCAGCACCAGCGAATAGACCACCATGCGGTAGCTCTCAAAGCTGCGGGTAGCCTCGGGCAGGATGGTCAGCACGGTAGCGGACAGAATGGAGCCCAGCATGGAGCCCATGCCGCCCAGAACCACCATGACAAGGATCTCAATGGACTTCATAAAGCCGAAGGTGGAGGGGTTCAGCACGCCGATGTAGCAGGCGTACAGGCCGCCCGCCAAGCCTGCAAAGGCAGCGGAGAAGGCAAAGGCCATCACCTTATAATAGGTGGTCTGGATGCCGCAGCTCTCGGCGGCGATCTCGTTGTCGCGGATGGCCAGCACGGCGCGGCCGTGGCGGCTCTTCATCATGGCGTGGATGAGGAAACAGGTGATGACCACGCACAGAAATACGTTGGTAAAGTTGGAATACTTGGGGATGTTCTTCAGGCCCTTGGAGCCGTAGAACAGCTTGAAGCCCAGCACATCATCAATGTTGTTCAAGGTGATGCGGATGATCTCGCCAAAGCCCAGCGTCAGGATGGCCAGATAGTCGCCGGTCAGGCGCAGGGCAGGGATGCCGATAAGCACCCCGAACAGCCCGGCGATCACCCATGCCAGCACCAGACCGATGGCAAAGGCCACGCCCTTGGGCAGGTTGGAAGATTTGGTGAACAGGGCGCAGGCGTAGGCACCTACCGCCATAAAACCGGCGTGACCCAGCGGCAGCTGCCCCAGATAACCGGTGGCAACGTTCAGCGAGACGGCCAGAATGATATTGATGCCCACGGTCAGCAGCACCTTATTCTGGTAGGTGGACAGCATATTGCCGGTCACATAGGAAAGCCCCACGAACAGCAGCCCCACCAGCACCAGATTCATCAGGTAGCGCACGGGCATTTTGAGGGTCTTGCGTTTGGTATTCATCGTTATGCCCCCTTACACCTTTTCCTGCACCTTGCGGCCAAGGAAGCCCGTGGGCTTGACCAGCAGCACGATGATCAGAATTGCAAACGTAACAGCGTCCTTCCATGCGGAAAGGCCGATGGCGGAAACAAAGCACTCGCACAGGCCGATGGCGATGCCGCCGACCATAGCACCCGGGATGGAGCCGATGCCGCCCAGCACGGCGGCGACGAAGGCCTTCAGACCCAGCATGGAGCCCATGGTGGGGGTGGCCTGCGGGTAGGAGCAGCAGTACAGCACGCTGCCGATGCCCGCCAGCGCCGAGCCCACGGCAAAGGTGAAGGAGATGGTGCTGTTGACATTGATGCCCATCAGGCGGGCAGCATCCATATCCTCCGAGACGGCGCGCATGGCCTTGCCAAGCTTAGTCTTTTGCACCAGAAAGGTGAGCACCAGCATGGACAGCACGGTGACCACCAGCGTGATGATGGAGGTAAGACCCAGCGGCACCTTGCCCAGACGGAAGGTCTGGTTGGTGTAGTAGGCGGGGATCACCTTTGCACCCGAGCCAAGGATCAGCTCTGCCGTGTACTCCAGAAAGAAGGAGACACCAATGGCGGTGATCAGCAGCGAGATGCGGGGTGCGCTGCGCAGGGGGGTGTAGGCGATCTTTTCGATCACCACGCCCAGCAGCGTACAGGTGATGATGGTGGCGCACACAGCGGTGACCGGGCCAAGACCCAGCTGGTTCATGACGAACCACGACATGTATGCGCCCACCATGATGACATCGCCGTGGGCAAAGTTCAGCAGCAGGATAATGCCGTACACCATGCTGTAGCCCAGTGCGATCAGTGCATAGATGCTGCCAAGGGACAAGCCGTTGATCAGCTGGCTAAAGAACACTGTCATGGTTGGATACTTCCTTTCTTTGCGGCGTTTACACTTTTTGATATAAAAAACGGAGAACGCCTGACCAGAAAAAAGCTGTTCCGGCGTTCTCCAAAAAATCATGGGGTTTGCTCTGTGCGGGCGGCTCCATCACCGGTGGATGGAACAGCGCGGATCAGAACATTTCCTTCAGCTCGGGCTTGCCGTCCACGTAGGTCAGGATGGCAGTGCTCTTGACGGGGTTGTGGTGCTCGTCGAAGGTAAAGGTGCCGGTGATGCCCTCGATGGTGCCGCCGGCAATGGCATCGATGACGGCCTGCTTGTACTCGTCGGAGCCGGCCTCGAGACCCTGCTCCTCAGCTGCCTTGATGCCGTACACGACGGTCATGGCAGCATCGTAGCCCAAGGGTGCAAAGCCGTTGGGGTAGGCCTCACCGTACTCGGCCTTGTAGGCATCCTCAAACGCGGTGCTGGAGCCCTTGGCGTAGCAGGCGCAGAAGTAGGAGTCCTTCAGCTGGTCAGCGGTGGCGTAGCCCTCCAGACCATCCCAGCCGTCGCCGCCGAGGAAGGGAACGTTCAGGCCGACGCTCTCAGCCTGAGCCAGGATCTGACCCACTTCCTGATAGTAGTTGGGGCAGAACACCATCTCGGGGTTCTTGCCAAGGATGCTGGTCAGCTGGGTCTTGAAGTCCACGTCGCCCTTAGAGTAGCTCTCCTGATCCACGACGGTGCCGCCCTTTGCCTCAAACTCCTTGGCAAAGTTCTCGGCCAGACCCTCGTTGTAGTCCTTGCCCTTCAGGAAGATGACGGCTGCCTTGGTGTAGCCCAGCTTCTCGTAAGCGTAATCTGCCATCTTCACGCCCTGGAAGGGGTCGGTGAAGCAGGCACGGAACACATTCCCGTTCACGGTGTCGGTCTCGGCATCGTAGGTAACAGCCTCGGCAGTAGCGGAAGCGGTGACCATAGGCATATTGTAATCGGCGCTCTCGGCGGCAACAGCCAGCGTGGGAGCGGTGGTTACATCGCCCACCAGAGCGGTGATGCCCTGATCCACCATCTTGGTAAAGCAGGTCACAGCCTGCGTTTCATCGCCCTGCTCGTCCATGGCGATGATCTCCAGCTGCTTGCCGTTGACACCGCCATCGGCATTGACCTGCTTCATGTACAGGCTGGCACCGTTTACAACAGCCTGACCGTAAACGGAAGCGTCACCGGTCAGGGGGCCCATCACACCCACCTTGATAGTGCTGCCGGAAGCAGCAGCGGAACCGGCTGCAGAAGAAGCGGCCGTGCTTGCGGAAGAACCGCCGCAGGCAGTCAGAGCGCTTGCTGCGGCAACAACACCGGCAGCGGCCATGAACTGACGACGAGTGATCATCTTTTTCATAAAAATCTCCTCCTTCGGAGTGTTTTACAAAGTAAATTGATAAAAACGGAAGCAAGGCCCTTCCCCTCTAAAGCGGCCTTGCTTCTGTTCTTGTCTGTTATTATAGCTATCTGGGTTCAAATCCGCAATTCACAAACCGTCCATACTTTTGGGCGCATTTTCTCGGCTTTGTTGATACTTTATACAAAAATTAAAGCGTGATTTTGTGCACTATTTCAAATTGTTCATTTTGTTTATCTGTGAGATGAAACAGATTCACAAGTTGCAAAAAGGTTACAGGGTCTCCATCTCGGCGTCGGCGGCAAATTCGGCCTCGGCGCGGGTCTCTGCGGCCTGTCCCTCGGCCTCGGCAACAGCCACCGGCTCTGCCAGTGCCTTGCGGATGGCGGTGACGTAGAACACCATGGAAAGCGCCGTACCGATGCACCAGCCCACAGGCCATGCCATCCAGATGCCGGTGGAGCCCAGCGCGGTGGCGCTGAGCACGGCGGCAATGCCCACGCGCAAAATCAGGTCGGTGAAGGTGGCGATCATGAACCGCACCATCAGGCCGCAGCCGCGCAGGATGCCGTCTGCCACCAGCTTGACCGACACCACAAAGTAGAAGGGAGAGAGGATGCGCAAAAACAGCATACCGGTGTCAATGGCAGGGCCCTGCGGGTCGTTCATGAACAGCAGCAGCAAAAAGCGGCCAAAGAAGAAGTACAGCACCACCAGCGGCACGCACAGCAGCCACACCAGATTGCGGCCTGCGCCAAAGCCTTCCTTGACGCGGTCCATCTTGCCGGCACCCATGTTCTGGGAGGTGTAGTTGGAGATGCCGTTGCCCAGAGTGGTAAAGGAGGTGATGACCATGTTGTTCAGCTTGACGGCGGCAGAATAGCCTGCAATGACGCTGGCACCAAAGGTGTTGATGATGCTCTGCAGGATGATGTTGCCCACCGAGACAAAACTCTGCTGCAGGATGCTGGGCACAGCCACCACGGCCACCTTGCCCAGCATATTCCACGAGAACAGCTGCACATGACCCTCGGTGTGGAAAGCGCGGATGCGGCGGAACACCACCACCATGGCCAGCACGCAGCTGACACCCTGACACAGGAAGGTAGCCCATGCCACACCGGCGATGCCCATCTTGAAACCTGCCACAAACAGGATGTCCACGCCGATGTTGGACAAAGAAGAGACTGCAAGGAAGTAGAAGGGGGTCTTGCTGTCGCCAAGGGCAGAGAAGATGCCGGTGGCAATGTTGTAGAAGAACATGAAGGGCAGGCCCAGAACGTAGATATCCAGATACAGCGCAGAATCTGCAAGGATCTCCTCCGGGGTGTTGATGAGCTCCAGCAGGGCGTCGCAGCCAAACAGACCGATGCCCATCAGCACGGCGCACAGCACGGCAGAGCCGATGAGGGAGGTGTAGACCGAGGTCTTCATCTCGCGGTATTCCTTTGCGCCAAAGTAGCGGGACACGATGACCGAGCAGCCGATGTTGCAGCCAAAGGCAAAGGCGATGAAGATCAGGGTGATCTCGTAGCTGTTGCCCACCGCAGCCAGTGCGTTCTCACCGATGAACTTGCCTGCTACCAGACTATCCGCGATATTGTACAACTGCTGGAAAATGATGCTGCCAAACATGGGCAGACAGAATTGCCACAATACCTGTGACGGCTTGCCCACCGTCAGATCCTTATTCATTGCAAAAATCCTCCTCTATAACGACTATAAATGGGAAAACAGCGAAAACGCCGCAACCAGTATAGAACCGAATCGCCAAAAAGTAAAGAAAATTTTTGGCATATCTGCCATATAAAAAACACATGGTAAGCATAACGTATCCCCGCTGCCGCAAGGGGGCAGACTGTAAACAGGTTTTCCACGGCGGTTTGCGTTCCCGTTAAAAATTTAGGTCTGCAAACATACGCACCGGCTCTTGCGCCGGGGCGCAAAGCGTGGTAGGATATTGATGGTTAGTTATGTATAACTATCTAAATAGAGCAGTTCCCCGTCTGCCCGCCCGGGCAGTACGGGAGAGAAAATGATATTCAGGAGGGTTTCAAGATGAATTATCTGGAAATTGAATCTGTTGTAGGCCGCGAGATCTTAGACTCCCGCGGCAACCCCACCGTAGAAGCCGAGATCACGCTGGCGGACGGCACTGTGGCACGCGGCTGCGCCCCTTCCGGTGCATCCACCGGCGAGTTTGAGGCGCTGGAGCTGCGGGACGGCGACAAGAGCCGCTATCTGGGCAAGGGCGTGACCAAGGCGGTGGAGAACATCAACACGGTCATTGCGGACGCAGTGGTGGGCATGGATGCCTCCGACATCTACGCCGTGGACGCCGCCATGATCAAAGCCGATGGCACCAAGGATAAATCCAATCTGGGCGCAAACGCCATTCTGGCGGTGTCCATTGCAGCCTGCCGCGCAGCAGCCGCTTCGCTGGAGATGCCGCTGTACCGTTTTCTGGGCGGCGTAAACGGCAACCGCCTGCCTGTGCCCATGATGAACATCCTGAACGGCGGCGCACACGCCGCCAACACCGTGGACACGCAGGAGTTCATGATCATGCCGGTGGGCGCACCCTCCTTTAAGGAAGCGCTGCGCTGGTGCGCCGAGGTATTCCATGCGCTGGCTGCCATCCTGAAGTCCAAGGGGCTGGCTACCTCCGTGGGCGACGAGGGCGGCTTTGCACCCAACCTTTCCAGCGATGAGGAGACCATCGAGACCATTCTGGCCGCCATCGAAAAGGCCGGCTATCTGCCCGGCAAGGACTTCATGCTGGCCATGGACGCTGCTTCCTCCGAGTGGAAGAGCCCCAAGGGCAAGGGCTTTTACAAGCTGCCCAAGGCGGGCACCGAGTTCACCTCTGCCGAGCTGATCGCACACTGGAAGAGCCTTGTGGAAAAGTACCCCATTATCTCCATCGAGGACGGTCTGGACGAAGAGGACTGGGAGGGCTGGCAGCAGATGACCCGCGAGCTGGGCGGCAAGGTCCAGCTGGTGGGCGACGACCTGTTCGTCACCAACACCGAGCGTCTGGCCAAGGGCATCCAGCTGGGTGCGGGCAACGCTATCCTGATCAAACTGAACCAGATCGGCTCTGTCTCCGAGACCTTGGAAGCCATCAAAATGGCACACAAGGCCGGCTACAACGCCATCAGCTCCCACCGCTCCGGCGAGACCGAGGACACCACCATTGCGGACTTGGCGGTGGCGCTGAACACCTGCCAGATCAAGACCGGCGCGCCCAGCCGCACCGAGCGTGTGGCAAAGTACAACCAGCTGCTGCGCATTGAGGAGCAGCTGGGCGAAAGCGCCGTCTACCCCGGCATGGAAGCATTTTAAGTAAGACGATTTGGAATGCCCTCCGCGCTGCTATGGGCATTTTCAGCGGAAATAGTATTTTTGATTTGTTGCTCAGAAACGCCTGCGGGCGTTTCTGAGCAACTTTTTCACGGGAAGGGGTCGTAAAGGCAGACGGCAGCTGCAATACTCCCAATATTTACCACCACGGCATTTGCAATCCTGCAGCGGGCTGGTTCGTATATAAGGCAGACCGGCACCCGGCAGCAGTCGGGACGGAATGAAACGAAAGGAGCAAACCTCCCATGTTTCAAGGCCTTGGGCCGCTGCTCAGCCTTTTGGGCGGCGGCAGCTTGACTAAGCTGCTTCTGTTTTTACTGAAGGGGCTGTTCGGCTGAAACGGACGGTCTGAAAGGAGAATACCATGCTGATCGTATTGGAGCATCTGCTGGGTCGGATCAACCTGCCCGGTATGTGGTGGATCATCGCAGAGCGCTGGCTGTGAGGTGACGCCCCGCAAAGCCGCTGCACTTTTTGTGCGGCGGCTTTTTTGCGTTGCCTTACCTGCCTTTCCATTGGCCAAACTGGCAAAAAATGCTTGCATCTAGGCAGTTTTGATAATAGAATTACACTGTTACAGTGTGCCCAAAAGCAGGGTGTACAGGAAGGTAAAGTTTGAAATTGCGGTAACAGGGGGTACTGCGTGCTGCAATGCGCGGAGAAAAAGGCAGGAAAGGTAAAATGGAAACAGACGAGACAATAAAAAAAGGATTTCTGCGGCTGGAACGCTATGCACAGAATATACCGGGCGGCTTCCACTGTTGTGCGGATGACCCGGAAAAAGGCTATCCCTTTATTTATATCAGCGACCGCTTTCTGGAGATACTGGGCTGGGGGCGGGCAGAGTTTGCGGCAAGGTTCGATAACCGCTACACCGCGCTGGTGCATCCGGATGATCTGGCGGCCGGGCTGCGCTACCGGAACGCGGAAAACAGCGCGACTTACGCCAAGAATGGCGACAACATCTTTCGGCTGTTGGGCAAAAACGGCTACCGCTGGGTCACCAACGCTGCCAATCAGGTGGAATGGTACGGCAAAGGCTATATCGTGGGCACGATCACGGATATCACCCCCTATATGGAACTGCGGGAAAAGCTGGAACAGCAGAACCGTACCCAGCGGGAGGCGCTGGAAACCGCCAACCATAATCTGCTGCGGATGATGCAGCAGATGGAGGAGCAGAAGGCGCAGTTTGCCCAGACTACTGCCCGGAGCATGGAAAAAGAAAAGCGCTACCGGCAGCGGCTGAACCACGACGCCCTGACCGGCACCTACAACCGCCGCTTTTACGAGGAAGTGGTGCGCAATAACCTCGGCCCGGCAGGCATCGCCCTGATGGATATCGACGATTTCAAGATCTGCAACGATACCTACGGCCACCACGCCGGAGATCTGGCGCTGGAAACCGCTGCAAAGGCCATCCGCAGCTGCATCCGGGAAACAGATCTGCTGATCCGCTACGGCGGCGACGAGTTTTTGCTGGTGCTGCCCGGCATCCCGGCGGATTATTTCAAGGTAAAGCTGGAGCAGATCCGCACCGCCGTGCAGCAAACGGTGGTGCCGGGCTACCCCCATTTCCGGCTGTCGCTGAGCATCGGCGGCGCGCTGCAGACCCTTGCCGACCCTATGGAGAACGTGGTGCGCCGGGCAGATCTTATAATGTATCAGGCCAAAAACCACAAGGACGCCGTGGCGGTGGACACACAGGACAGCCGGTTGGCTGCACAGAAGGATGTCTTAGGGGAAAAGCCCGTGATCCTGCTGGTGGACGATTCCATGATGAACCGCATGATGCTTGCCGGCATTCTGGGCGATGACTACCGCATTCTGGAAGCCGAGAACGGCAAGCAGTGTCTGGAGCTGCTGCGGGCAAACGCCGGGCAGATTTCGCTGGTGCTGCTGGATATCAATATGCCGGTCATGGACGGCTTTGAGGTGCTGCGCACCATGAACACCAACCACACCATCGAGGACGTGCCGGTGATCATGATCTCCAGTGACGACTCGGAGGAAGCCATCCGCAAGGCCTACGAGCTGGGTGCCAGCGACTATGTCAACCGCCCCTTTGACGCAAAGATCGTCTACCGCCGGGTGTCCAACACCATCAAGCTGTACGCCAAGCAGCGGCGGCTGGTGCAGATGGTGTCTGACCAGATCCGTGCGCGGGAAAAGAACACCGATGTGCTGGTGGGCGTGCTGAGCCAGATCGTGGAGTTCCGCAACGGCGAGTCCGGCTCTCATGTGCGGCACATCCGCATCATCACCGAGACGCTGCTGCACCGGCTGATGGAGCTGACCAGCCGCTACGACCTGACCCCCGAGCAGCAGGATAACATCCCGCTGGCGTCGGCGCTGCACGATATCGGTAAGATCGGCATTGACGAAGCCATTCTAAACAAGCCCGGCAAGCTGACCGCAGAGGAATTTGCGGTGATCAAGACCCACAGTATGCTGGGTGCAGAGATGCTGCAAAAGACCGAAAGCTTTGCAGACCAGCCGCTTTTGCAGACTGCCTACGAGATCGCCCGCTGGCACCACGAGCGCTGGGACGGCAAGGGCTACCCGGACGGGCTGAAAGGGGACGATATCCCCATCAGTGCGCAGCTGGTCTCCATGGCGGATGTGTACGATGCGCTGACCAGCGAGCGGTGCTACAAAAAGGCGTTCCCGCACGAGACTGCTGTCCAGATGATCACAAACGGCGCGTGCGGGGCGTTCAACCCGCTGCTGATCCAGTGCTTACTGGACGTGCAGGGGGAACTGAAGCAGGATATTTTACAATGGTAATGTGAGGAAAATTACGCGTGACAAACCAGAGATCCAACCATAAAATACCCCGCCGCACCTTTTTAAAAGTGTGCGCGGCGGCAGCGGCAGCCGGGCTGACCGCCTGCGGCAAAACGCAGGCGGCGGCAGCGCTGCCCAAACTTACGGTAGGCAGCGATTCCTACCCGCCTTTTGTCTACCTGAGCAATGACAGCACCCCCACCGGCATTGATGTGGACATTGCCACCGAAGCCTTTGCCCGCATGGGGTATGCGGTGCGGTTTGAGATCATTGACTGGGAGCAGAAAACAAAGCTGGTGGAAAGCGGCGCCATTGACTGCATCTGGAGCTGCTTTTCCATGGATGGGCGGGAGCAGCTGTACCGCTGGGTAGGGCCGTATATGGTCAGCCGTCAGGTGGTGGCGGTCAATGCCGATAGCGGCATTGAAACGCTTGCCGACCTTGCGGGCAAGACCATGATGGTGCAAAGCACCACCAAGCCGGAAGAGATTTTCCTTGGCGGCACCGACCCCCGCATCCCGCAGTTTGGTGAACTGCTGAGCGCCGAGGACCGCAGCGTGCAGTACGCCATGCTGAACTGCGGCTATGTGGACGCCATTGCCGCCCACGAGGCCGCCATTTTGCGGTATATGCAGGATTGCAATGCCAATTTCCGCATTCTGGAGGAGCCGCTGCTGGTCACCGGCATCGGCGTAGCCTTTGCGCTGAACGACACCCGCGGGCTGGACGAAAAGCTGACCGAGACCTTTGCCGCCATGCGCGCCGACGGCACGATGAAGCAGATCGTAGGCAAGTATCTGCCGGACCCGGAAAAATATCTGGAGGTGGACGCCCTTGAACCGTAACAAGAAAACGTTCACGCCCAATATGCGGGTGGCGGCGCTCTACCTGCTGATGGGGGTGCTGCTTTTGCTGGCAGTGACCCTCTTCTCCGGGCGGGAGTCCATGCGCGCTACCGAGGAATACTTTGACCGCACCATCAACTTTGTAAAGGTGCAGTCCACCAGCTACGAAAAATATAACGATACCATCACCGCAAAGTCGCTGCGCCGGATGGCGGTCTCGGTGCGGCAGCTGGCCGAAAATGATACCTTGGATCTCTACGACCCCGAAAGCCTCCGGGCAGAAACGGAGCCCCTCTGGCTTACCGGCATTGCCGTGCTGGACGAAAATGGAGAATCACTGTGCGAATATACGGATGGTAATATCGGCTATGCGCAGTTTGCGGAATCGCTGCGAGAGCAAGCCGCGCTGAACGTGCTGCAAAACCCGCAAAAGACCTACCTCAAGCGCATTCTGTTACAGGATGGCACGGCGGTGGATGTTGCCACCCGCCGCGCCGCAGCAGGGGACGCCGTGCTGCTGGCGTACCGGGTGACCCCGCCGGAGTTTGTGGAGGGGACAGCCCTGTCCATCCAGAGCGTGCTGGACGGCTACCCGAAGAACATCAGCGGCACCATCTTTATCGTGCAGGACAACAAGGTGATCGCCGCAAACGACCCGAGCCTCATCGGACTGTACACCACGAACAGCCCGCTGGTGCAGGGCATCCGCAAGGCCGGTGCGCCCGACATTCTGACCCACACCCGCGACTGGGCAAATTCCGGCTGCTATTTCGGGATGTACAGCAACGGACAGAATTTTGATCTGTATCTCTATATCGACGAAAAATCGGTGTTCCGCAATTTCAGCAGCGCACTGCTGACGGCACTGATCTTCTATCTGATCTGTGTGGCAGTGCTGCAAACGCTGCGCCGCCGCTCCATGAAGCTAGCGGAGCAGCAAAAAAGGGAGCAGGAGCAGAAGTATCACGCCCAGCTGGAAGAGCAGAACCGCAAGCTGGAGCTTGCCGTCCGGCACGAGGCAGCGGCAAACCGCGCCAAGCGGGAGTTTTTGTTCAACATGAGCCACGACATCCGCACCCCGATGAACGCCATTATCGGCTTCACCTCGCTGGCGGCGACCCATGTTGATAATAAGGAACAGGTGCTGGACTACCTGAAAAAGATCTCCACTTCCAGCCAGCACCTGCTCTCCCTCATCAACGATGTGCTGGACATGAGCCGCATCGAGAGCGGCAAGGTAAAGATCGAGGAAAAGGCAGTGCACCTGCCGGATCTCGTGCACGATATACGCTCCATCATCCAGCCCAACATCAGTTCCAAACGGCTGTCGCTGTTCATCGACACCATGGACGTGGTGGACGAGGACATCATCACCGACCCGCTGCGGTTGAATCAGGTGCTGCTGAACATCCTTTCCAATGCTATCAAGTTCACCCCCACCGGCGGCATGGTGAGCATCCGCATTGCTCAGAAGCCCGGCACGCCCAAGGGCTGCGGCAATTATGAGTTCCGCATCAAGGACAACGGCATCGGCATCAATAAGGAGTTCCAGAAGCACATCTTTGAGGAGTTCACCCGGGAGGAAAGCTCCACCGTCAGCGGCATCCAGGGCACGGGTCTGGGCCTTTCCATCACCAAGAATATCGTAGACCTGATGGGCGGCACCATCGCCCTTGAAAGCGAGCCGGGCAAGGGCAGCGAGTTCATCGTGAACCTCTGCTTCCCCCTCAGCGGGCAGAAGGCAGAGATCAAGCAGCTGCCCCAACTGGAAGGGCTGCGGGCACTGGTGGCGGACGACGACACCAACACCTGTCTGAGCGTCAGCACCATGCTTTCCAAGATCGGCATGCGCCCGGAGTGGACCATCTCCGGCAAGGAGGCGGTTATCCGCACGAAGTACGCCGTGGAGCAGGGCGATGCTTTCAGCGTGTATATTATCGACTGGCTCATCCCGGATATGAACGGCATCGAGATCGTGCGGCAGATCCGCAAGGTCATCGGGGACAGCTGCCCCATCATCATCCTGACCGCCTACGACTGGGCGGATATCGAGGAGGAGGCGCGCGCCGCCGGTGTGACCGCTTTCTGCGAAAAGCCGCTCTTCCTCTCGGAGCTGCGCAAGGTACTGGCAGAGCCCTTCCGGGTACAACCGGAGCAGACGACTGCCCCGCAGCCCAAGGCAGACTTCAGCGGTAAGCACCTGCTGCTGGTGGAGGATAACGCCCTGAACCGGGAGATCGCCATAGAGATCTTAAAGGAAGCGGGCTTCCTTGTGGATACCGCCGGAGACGGCGTTGAAGCAGTGGAAAAGATGGAGCAGTCCGTGCCCGGGCAATATGACCTGATTTTGATGGACATCCAGATGCCCCGGATGGATGGCTACGAAGCCACCCGGCGTATCCGCGCCCTGCCCGACCCCCGCAAGGCGGGCATCCCCATTTTTGCCATGACCGCCAACGCCTTTGAGGAGGACAAGCAGAACGCCCTGAATGCGGGCATGAACGGCCACATCGCAAAGCCGCTGGATATCCCGCACCTGCTGAAGGTGCTGGAAGAAGCGCTGAAATAAGAATCCTCTCAGTTATCGCTGCGCGATGACGGCTCCCCCGAAAGGGGGAGCTTTTTTGTTTCTGCCGGTCAGCATCTTTCCGTTCACGCGGTTTTATCTTCCTGCATAGGATGGTGCACAGCGGAAAAGGGGAGATGACGACATGAGGCAGACAAAGCGGTTTGCGGTGGTGGGCAGCGATGCCCGGCAGGCGGCGGCAGGACGTGCACTGGCGCGGGCGGGGTATACGGTGGGCGGCGTGCAGCAGCTGCCGCAGGCAGACTGCATCCTGCTGCCGCTCCCGCTGGAACAGGCGGATTTGCCGCTGGCGCAGCTGCTGGGCATGGCAAAGCCCGGGGCACTGGCGCTGGGCGGTAAGGTGACGGACAGCGCAAGGACTATCGCCCGGGCGGCGGGGGTGGAACTGGTGGACTACTTTGCCCGCCCGGAGCTGACCGTGTATAACGCCATCCCCACCGCCGAGGGCTGCATCGGCATTCTGCTGGAACGGCGCAGCCGTACCCTGTGGGGCGCGGCGGTGCTGGTGCTGGGCTTTGGCCCGGTGGGGCGGGCGCTTGCGGTGCGTCTGGCGGCACTGGGCGCGCGGGTGACCGTGGCGGCACGCCGCCCGGTGCAGCGGGCCATGGCAGAGGAACTGGGTCTGCGGGCGGTGTCGCTGACAGACCTTGCTGCCGCAGCTGCCGCCTTTGATACGGTGGTGAACACCATCCCCGCGCCGGTGCTGACAACGCAAGTGCTGGCGGCGCTGCCGAAGGGGTCTCTGATCGTGGATCTGGCCTCAAAGCCCGGCGGTACGGACTTTGCCGCCGCCCGGCGGCTGGGGCACACGGCGCTGCACGCGCTGAGCCTGCCGACGGTCTGGGCGCCGGAAACAGCAGGGGAGGCGCTGGCGCGCACGGTGCAGACCATTTTGCAGGAGCGGGAGGAGAAGATATGACCACAGAGAAAAAGGGCTGTCTTGCCTTTGCGGTGTGCGGCAGCTTTTGCACGTTGGAGGACGCCTTGGGCGCGGCGCAGGCACTGACGGCACAGGGCTGGACGCTGCTGCCCGTTATGAGCTTTGCCGCGCAGCAGGATACCCGGTTCGGCACCGGGGAAAGCTGGCGGCAGCGCTTACAGGCCGTTACCGGGCAGCCGGTGCTGGACACCCTGCAGGCGGTGGAGCCGCTGGGCCCCCGGCGGCTGGCGCAGGCGCTGGTGGTCGCCCCCTGCACCGGCGCAACGCTGGCGCGGCTGGCGGCGGGACTTTCGGATACGCCGGTGACCCTTGCCGCCAAAAGCCTGCTGCGGGTGGGCAGCCCAGTGGTGCTGGCAGTGTCTACCAACGACGGCCTTGGCGCCTCCGGCGAAAATATGGCGCGGCTGTGCCAGCGCAAGCACTATTACTTTGTGCCCTACGGGCAGGACGACCCCTTTGCCAAGCCCCAGAGCCTGAAGGCCGACCTTGCCCTGCTGCCCGCCGCCGTGGACGCCGCTTTGCGGGGTGAGCAGCTGCAACCGGTGCTGCTGGGACAAAGGAATGTGCAAATCTCTTTTCAGCGGGG
>OMAL01000944.1_pt1 | contig 14789 bp, 9 predicted proteins | sample 1644711 | NCBI WGS metagenome assembly OMAL01 (sample SAMEA103958122, study PRJEB25191) | human gut metagenome | biome: human-associated habitat [ENVO:00009003]; feature: intestine environment [ENVO:2100002]; material: feces | place: Germany | collected 2013/2015 | reverse complement strand
TCTAAAGAGCAAGCTGCCACAGCACCGGAAGCATCCTCCGGACGTCCGCTTAACAGATACTCCGATGGATTTTCTACTTCCTCCAGTCCATTCTCCTGCATCTCAAACACGCCAATCTCATTCGTTGAGCCGAACCTGTTTTTGACACCGCGCAGTATACGGTATGCCGCATGCCTGTCCCCCTCAAAATAGAGTACCGTATCCACCATGTGTTCTAAAACTCTCGGACCCGCAACCACGCCCTCTTTCGTCACATGACCGACAATAAAGATGGAAATTCCCATCCCCTTTGCAATCTGCATAAATACCCCTGTGGATTCCCGCACCTGTGATACGCTGCCCGGTGCAGAGGAAACTTCTTCGTTATACATGGTCTGTATGGAATCTATGATCACGATCTGCGGTTTTTCCCGGTCAATCACCGTTTTTATCGTGTCTAAGTTCGTTTCACATAAAAGTGTCAGCGAATCGCCAAAGGTTCCGATACGTTCTGCCCTTATTTTGATCTGCTGCAGGGATTCCTCTCCGGATATATATAATACGCGCACACCTTTCTCCGATAAATTCCGGCATACCTGCAAAAGCAGTGTTGATTTACCGATTCCCGGATCACCGCCCACTAACACTAAAGATCCCTGTACGATTCCGCCGCCAAGTACACGGTCAAGCTCTTTCATATCCGTCGACATGCGTTTGTCCTGTGTCATCTCGATCTGTGAGAGCGGAACGTTCTTCGCCTCTGCCGCTTTTGCCGCTACCCTGCCGCCTTTTGCTGCACTTTTTTTATCGATCATCTCCTCAACAAATGTATTCCATTCCTTACATGCAGGACACTGTCCCATCCACTTTGATGATTCGTAACCACATTCCTGACAAAAAAATACTGTTGTTTTTCCCTTCGGCATATTCCTTCTCCATCTCTTTTTATTGTTTATCAGTATACTTACTTTATCTGTAAAAAGCAACTTACTTTCTATGACAAAAACCGGAAAAAGCAATCCGCTTCTTCCGGTTTTTATTATTATTGCAGAATTATTTTTTTACTTTAATTTTCACTGCTGAACTCCTGATTGTAAAGTCTGCAAGTAATTCATTCCTGCCATTTACAACCACTTTGTAATAATATGTTTTTTTCTTCTTTGCTTTTTTATCTGCAAAAGACGTCTTCTTTGTGGTTCCAATCAGAGTATACTTACCGTTCTTCTTTTCTGCACGGTAAATCTGATAAGTTTTGGCACCTGTTACCTTATTGTAAGAAACGGTAACCGTTCCTTTTTTGTTATTTTTTACTTTTGCAGCAACTTTGACACCATATATGATGACTGCCGGCTTACCGGAAGCAACCTGTGTACCATATTCCGAGGTCATATAAGAGGCAATTCTTGTTCCTTTTTCCCCATATGCACTGACCATATAATAATATTTCACACCTTTTTTCAACCGTGCCCTGTCATATGCCGCCGTGCCTGTAATGGATCCGTCTTCGCCATAATATTCCCGATAGTGAACCTCACTGTAATATCCTGTCTCATCATTGGAATCTTTTGCGATCAGGTTACCTGCTGCCGCATAAAGTTTTTCGTCCGTATTACATAACGGCGTATATACAGAACGGACGACTTTATAATATTTCGCACCTTTTACCTTTTTCCAGGTAATCTTTACTGCATTCTTTTTCGTATCATAAACAGCTTTGATGGATTTTACTGCTGCAAGTGATGTAGATTCTTTTGACGATGACCATCCACTGTATTCTTTTTTGGAATTATAAGCCCTTACCGATACATTGACGTATTCTCCGCTCGATAATCCTTTAATGGTGTATTTATTTTTCTTTACCGTTACATATTTTTCTGCAACTGTTTTTTCCTCACCATATTTATCATATACCATGTATCGGATCTGATAGCCTGCAGCGTACTTGTCCGCATCCCATTTAACGCTTACATTTTTGCCTTTATTGGTAAGGACGAGATTTCGCGGCTCCTCGAGCTGCATTTTAACTCTGGTCGACGCGGTAATGTATTTTAATGTTTTTCCGTCTTTATAATATGCACAGATCAGATAGGTGTAACTCTCACCGAATTTTAACTTTTTGTCCGTGTATGTTGTCGTTTTTGCGTTTGTGATCGTTTTCACCAGTTCATACTTTGTATTTTCTACTGTTACGGCACTGTTGCCCGAATTGATCCATCCTGAAATTTCTGTGATATCCTTGTCACTCTCAGAAGTTCTGTAAATCTCATATTTTGTTGCAGAACCTACTTTTGTCCAGGTCAGTTTCACTGTATTTTTTGAGTTCTTAGCCACCTTTAATACAATGTTATTTACACGGCTGGTACTTACAGTAAAATTTTTATATATACTGTAACTTTTCGTTTTTCTGTCCGGATCATAATAATAAGAGCGTACCTTGTAGGAGTATTTTGTGCCTGCCTTTAAATTCTGATCTGTATAGACATAGTCTGTGGTCGTTGCTATTTTCTTATATTTTTTACCTGAAAGACGATAAATCTCATATCCGGTATAGCTTCCTCTGGTAAAAGATAACTTTATACTGTTTTTTCCCGCCTTTGTATATACACGCGGTACGGATACCTTATCCGTATAGCTTACCATATTCGAAGCAGGACTCATTGCCGTATAATAAGTCATGCCAACAGATATATTTTTATACGTTTGATTTTTTTGAGCATCTGTTACTTTTATTTCCTTATTTACGGTAAACACCGGCTTCTTTTGTATGTTATAAAGAGAACTGCCTGCATCATAGGTATGCGCAACAAATGTATATTTTACGCCCGGTTTTAAAGAGATTGCACTGTATGATCCATCGATTCCCTTCACTTTGTAAGAACGTACATAACTGCTTATTTCCTTACTTTCAAGCTCCGTAAGTGCATCTTTTAAATAAAGTTTTTTCTGCTGTCCCTGACCATCCGTATAGTAACCATAAGCGTTCAAAAGCTCATAATTATAATGCGCCGGCTTCTTTCCTTCTTCAAAAACATAAATGACTACATCCGCATCGATTGGCGTCCATGAGAGCTGCCAGTCATCTCCATTGTACGTCTTTTCTATTTTGAGATTTTTTACTGTCGGTATGTTTCCATTAATGCTGGCCGTTGCAGTTATGACATCTGAATAACTTCCATCTGAAAAATATCCCTCTTCCGCAGATTCCAGTCTGACGGAACAATAAAAATATGGCAGTCCTGAATCTATTGTAATATTACAATACGGATCTGATGCATACTCTGAATCCGTTTCATAGGAATCGTTTTCTCCTTTTGCATTTACATAAGCATCGTACAGCGTTCCCCTCTTATTGTAAAACTGTAAAAAGCTCTCTATATTCGTAATATTTAACGGTTTGCTGCTTCGCAGGTAATACACACGATAGCTATCCACTCCGTTTTGTGCATTCCAGGTAACTGACATCTCTTTTCCCTTTTCAGAAACTTTTGTACCGGTTACCGGTGATAACTTCTTTAAAGAGTAATTTTTATAAGTATAGGTGTCCGACCATTTACCATACATGTCCACCACATATTTCGTCTGTTTCGATTCTATAATATATTGGCTATTATCATTCCAGTTCCAATATACCTCCTGTTTGTTACTTGTCACTTCATGATAATATACAGCACGGACTTTTACGCTGACCTGCTGTCCTGAATTCAATATGACATATGGCAGTCTTGCTGCATCTGATGTTATCATCTCATGTATGGTTCCGTCTGACGCATCCAAAAATAATCCCGGCATATTATAGACCTTGGTATTTCCATCGCAGACCACTTCATATCCAACCTTCATCATGTCTCCGGCTTTATTTTTCATTGTGGCCGTATCATTATTAACCGGATTCCAGCTTATTTTTACATAAGTTTTTTCAAAAGAAATCTCTTCATAAGCATTTGCATATACAACATATTTATATTTTTTCGATGCTGAATCATATACCGATTCATACGTTAATTGCTTATAAAAATGTCCATTATAACTATAATAAAGAACCTGTGTATCATTTTTTACTGCATACTCATCTATCCGCTTTTTGGCATTTTCCGATGAATCACTTACAGTAATTTCTGTAATTTCATCACCTTCTGTCACATAATGATACCCTGTCGCATCACATGACCGCAATGCTCTATACGTCTTACCATTGACTCTATACATTCCATATGCATCTTGATATTTATCTGTGTTGCCTTTCAGTATGGCTTCTGCCTTATTATACAGGTTTACAAATCCATCAATATCCGTACTGCTGCAATCACTCCGTTCTGGAACCGATTCACATAAGCATATCTCAACTGCCGGCCAGACGCTGTTGTTATAATACTTCCGTCATCTTTTCCTCTTACATTGATTACATTTGACGGTTTATCAATTGCAGCGAGTTCTTCCTCTTCAGTCTCTTCTTCGGTCTCTTCTTCTATTTCTTCTTCCGTCTCTGTTTCCATCACTTCGGTATCATCAACAGCCTCCGTATCATTCACGTTTTCTGTCTCTTCTACAGTTTTCTCAGTTTCTGATGCCTCTGATGTTTCTGGAATTTCCGATGCCTCGCTGTTCTCTGTCTGCCCGCTGTCATTTTCTGCAGACTCACTGTCCGTTTCGCTTTCTTTCTCTGTCTGTTCTGTTGCTAAAGCTGCTTCCATCGCATCTTCTTCCTGTATCACAGCCTCTGTTACTGTCTGTACATCTGTCTGCGGCAATCCAGCAGCACCTACTGATGTCCAATCTCCGACCGTCAGCGTAAGCGCCATCGCAAATGCCGCCATACGTTTCCAACCCGTGAGTCTCTTTCTTTTCATAACTTTTTTCCTTCTGATTTATTGCACATTGTCACGCGCATTTTTTATGTTAATGTAACAGTTTATCCCCGTCAATCGTACTTTCGTACTTGAAAGCGCAAAAAAAGCTTACATGCCCTTTTGACATGTAAGCTTTTTTGATCTCACTTTTCCGTTCTTAACACTTTGTAACTTTTACATCTACCGGATGGTCGCCAAGTTCTACACTTAAGCTTAATTTGCCGCCAAGATTTGTCTTCATCTTTCCTGCATCTGCGCCATCGATCGTGATGTCGTACTCTGACTCATCCTCAAGTTCTACTGTGATCTGTGCATCTTCCGGTCCCTCTACCTGAAATGTCAGGCCTGTATCTGTTGCATTCAGATTCATGACAGCCGTTCCCGGAACAGATTCATATACGAACATGCCATTGCGCTCTAACTTGGTGATCTCGGAAAATGTCTTCACCTTGTAGATATCTCCCTGATGTTCGAAATTATCAAGTTTCGCCTTTGCACCTAATGTGTAATCCCCAAAACTGATCGTTCCATCTGCTTCTGAACGAATTAATTCGCTGATCGTTGCCATTTTTTCCTCCTGTGATAAAGTAGTTTTCTCTTTATCGTAAAATTTTGTGCCCTTATTATATAATATCCCCGTCACGATTTCCAGTGCTTTCCCGGATATTTCAGTAAAATTTTATTTTGTTTCGAACACGACTTTTTCTTTGTGGATCGTCACGACCACTTCCATATCTTTTTTCACTTTGCCGGACAGGATTTCTTCTGCCAGTTCATCCTCGATATCGTTCTGGATCTGACGGCGCAGCGGTCTTGCACCATATTTCGGATCATACGCTTTATCGACAATATGCTTTTTGACGCTGTCACGCACGGTAAGGTGGATTCCCATCTGTTTTTCACAGCGATCTGTAAGTTCTTTTAACATCAGTGCAACGATCTGTTTCATATCGTCTTTGTTTAACGCTCTAAATACGATCGTCTCATCAATACGGTTTAAAAATTCCGGTTTAAAAATACGGCGTACTTCTTCCATCACGCTGTTTTTCATGCGGTCATAATTCTGTTTTTCATCATCCGAAACTGCAAATCCAAGTTTTTTCGGCTCAATGATCGCCTGTGCTCCGGCATTTGACGTCATAATAATGATCGTATTTTTGAAATCCACTTTGCGTCCCTGGGAATCCGTGATATGACCGTCGTCTAACACCTGCAGTAAAATATTAAATACATCCGGATGCGCCTTTTCGATCTCATCAAACAGGATCACCGAATACGGATTTCTGCGCACCTTTTCGCTGAGCTGTCCTCCCTCCTCATGGCCTACATATCCTGGCGGTGAACCAATCATCTTTGATACGCTGTGTTTCTCCATATATTCCGACATATCAACACGGATCATAGACTGTTCGCTGCCAAACACTGCCTCCGCAAGTGCCTTTGAGATCTCTGTTTTTCCGACACCGGTCGGGCCTAAGAACAGGAAAGAACCGATCGGGCGCTTCGGATCTTTTAATCCGACACGTCCTCTTCGCACAGCTTTTGCCACTGCACTCACCGCATCCTCCTGACCGATGACACGTTTGTGTAAGGTAGCCTCTAATTTTCTTAAGCGGGCAGCCTCCCCCTCGGCAATCTTTCTTACCGGGATCTTCGTCCATCCGGATACCACATCCGCAATATCGTCTTCTGTCACTTTTAACTTTTTACTGCGGCTGTCTTTCTTTGTCTTTGCCTGTATTTTGGCAAGCTCTTCTTCACACGCTTCTTTTTCGTTCTTCTTCTGCTTTGCACCTTCCACATCACCATCGTGCAGAAATTCTAACATTTCCTCTTCTAACAGGTTGATGCGATGTCTTAATTCAACGACTTCCTCCGGTTTTCCACCCGCGCGCAGACGTACCTTTGCTGCAGCCTCATCCATCAGATCGATTGCTTTATCCGGCAGGAAACGGTCATTGATATAGCGCGCAGACAGGCGTACTGCTGCCGATACCGCATCATCCGTAATCTTTACCTGATGATGTTTTTCATACTGTTCCCGCAGTCCCTCTAAAATCTGCACTGCCTCCTCTTCCGACGGCTCTTCTACCGTAACCGGCTGGAATCTGCGCTCTAGCGCAGCATCTTTTTCAATATATTTGCGGTATTCATCGATTGTCGTTGCACCGATCAGCTGCAGTTCCCCACGCGCAAGTGCAGGTTTTAATATATTGGAAGCATCGATTGCTCCTTCCGCTCCGCCCGCTCCGATGATTGTATGCAGTTCATCGATGAAGAGCAGGATATTGCCGGCTGCCCGTACTTCCTGAAGTACCTTTTTAATGCGCTCCTCAAACTCACCGCGATATTTTGAGCCTGCCACGATTCCGGACATATCCAAAGATACCACCCGCTTTCCCGCAACGGTATCCGGAACCATTCCGGTTGTAATACGCTCCGCAATTCCCTCAACGATCGCAGTCTTTCCAACGCCCGGTTCACCGATCAGACATGGGTTATTCTTTGTCCTTCTGCTTAAGATCTGAATCACACGGCCGATCTCTTCCTGTCTGCCGACTAACGGATCTAATACTCCCTCTGCCGCCAATGCAGTCAGATCTCTGGAGTATTGATTTAATACCGGTGTATCCGATGCTGTTTTTTTCACCGGCTTACCATTCATGAAATCTTCTTTGTACAGGCTCGCATCTTCTCCCATTGCGATCAGGATATCCACATACATTTTCTGGATATTGACCGCTAAGGTATTTAAAAGGCGGGATGCCACACACTCTGTCTCTTTCATCATCGCGATCAGGATATGCTCCGTCCCGATCTCCTCTGCATGAAAACGCGCTGCCTCCCTTGCTGCCCCTTCTAACACCTGCAGTGCCCTCGGCGAATATTCCTTAGCCTCTGCCGTCAGCACCTGTGCATCCGGTGCAATGAGTTCCTCGATCAGCTGCATGACTTTGTCAAGTTCTACTCCATTATCATTTAATACCTGCGCAGCGACGCCCGTTCCTTCTTTTAAAAGTCCGATCAGGATATGCTCCGTTCCGATATAATGATGATGCAGTGATTTCGACATCTTTGAAGCCTGATCGATTGCTTTTTTTGCTTTTGATGTATATCGTATCTGCATAGTTTCTCCATTCTTTTTCTATTTATAAATCATTTAAATCGATGATCTCTAAATCATCTTCTTCCTCTTCTTCTCTCGGAATGTGTTTTTTCTCCGGAGTATGTTTCCGCTCCGGCTTTTCTTTTCTCTCCGGCCTTTGTTTCTCCTCCGGTTTTTCTTTTCTCTCCGTGCGCTGTTTTTCCTCCGGTTTTTCTTTTCTCTCCGGCCTTTGTTTCTCCTCCGGTTTTTCTTTTCTCTCCGGACGCTGTTTTTCTTCCGGTTTTTTTCTTTCTACCGGCAGGAAATCTTCGTCCTCTTCCCAGTCCTCATCGTCAAGATCGTCAGACATGCCACGTCCAAACAATCCCGCACGCACTTTATGGATCTTTGATACGCCGACTTCGTTCTCTGTATCGTTTTCTTCCACATCATCCGGCTCTTCTTCCACTTTTTCTTTTGGTTTTCTGCGGAAAAATCCTTTTCTCTGTGTTTCTTCCTCCTCCCAGTCAGCGTCTTCCGGATCATCTACTTCCAAATCATCTTCTTCCACGCCAGGATTCTCTTCTATATTATCATCTTCTTCCAGATCAGTATCATCTTCTGCTTCCTGATCCTTTCCCTGTTTTTCGGACTTCCAGTCCCAGTCATCCTCTTCCTCATCCCAGTCGTCACTCTTACGTCCTCTCAATAGAAGATTGATAATAATAACGACAAGTACTGCGATCACAAAAGCCATAATTCCCATCATATTTCTGGAAAAAGACTTTTCTTTTGCATATTGTTCAGAGAGATCATTGTATTCCTGCTGGAGATATTCCATATTAGAAACATCTTCCGCTTCTTCTGTTTCAAACTCTGTGTTCTGGTCTGCTGCCTGTCCATCTGTTCCATCCGCCGGCTGGTCTGTTGTCTGACTGTCTGTTCCGTCTGCCGGCTGGTCTGTTGTCTGACCGTCTGTTCCATCCGCCGGCTGATCCACTGTTCCGTCTGCTGTCTGTCCATCTTCTCTGGTCAGTGTGATCGTATACTGGGCGAGTGCTCCGTTCTGCGCCTTCACGACTACTTTTATCGTATTTGTACCGACCTGCAGATTGTCATTTCCTGTGATCGACTGCACCGTCGCAAATTCATTAACCGGTGTTGCCGTCACTGTAACGCTTGTGACATCATTCGGTACGGTAGCTGTATATTGTACTGTCTTTCCTGTAAAGTCCGGGGATAATGTTCCCGCAGAAAGTGATAACACTTCCAGCGAATTATCTGCGGAAAGTGTTGTCTGTGCAGCAGCCACCTGGATTCCGGCAGCCTTTATGTCTGCCGCAGGTTCTGTCACAAGACATCCCATGCAGAAAAGTGCAGCTATGAATCTTACTTTTCTCTTCATTCGTTTCACACTCCCTCTATTGCCATCATCACTATGGAATTATATGAGATATTCGAAAATGCGTCAACCTCAAACTCCCTCATTGTCAAATTCCGGAATAAAACTCTCCTCCGCCGTCTCCCCCTCCTGGATAAAACCGTTTTCAATCCCTATATCGATTGCAAAATCAACAACCTCATCATATTCCCGGTCTGTGATCTTACGGTTTAATTCCGGATATTTTTTCACGTTAGAGAGCGGTGTAAACTGGTGCATGATACTGATATATATTTGATTCTCATAGGTTTCATGCAGATATTTCAAAACTGCTTTGGAATCTTTCGTGCACCCCGGCAGGATCAGATGGCGCACGATCGTACCACGCTTCATCAGGGAATCCTCCCCGTTTTCAAAAACTGCCGCACCCGTCTGACGCACCATCTCCGCTATCACCGCCTTAGCCACAGCAGGGTAATCCGGCGCATGGGAATATTTTGCACTCAAAGCGGTATCAAAATACTTAAAATCCGGAAGATAGATATCCACAATTCCTTCTAAAGAACGGATCGTATCCACATTTTCATAGCTGCTGGTGTTATAAACGATGGGAATCTTTAAATTCTGATTTCTTGCAAGCTCTACCGCTTTTATGATCTGTGGTACAAACTGCCCCGGTGTCACAAGGTTGATATTATTTGCACCCTTTTCCTGGAGTTCCAGAAAAATTTTGCCAAGCCGCTCCGTACTTATCACCTTACCAGCTGTGCCATTTGCAATATTTTCATTCTGGCAGAACACACAGTGCAGTGCACAGCCGGAAAAAAAGACCGCACCGGAACCCATCTCCCCGGAAATGCAGGGTTCTTCCCAGAAGTGCAGTGCCGCACGCGCCACCTTAATCTCTGTGGTCTGTCCGCAGATGCCGCGCTCACCGGATTTTCGGTCCACAGCGCACATTCTAGGACACAATGTACATATTTTCATGGTATACCATCACTCTTTCTATTTAATTTAATGATTGCGCAACCGTGCCTTTTTTTGTATGATAGACATTGCAAAAAGAAGATCAAACACAAAGGAGTTTTCTTATGAGTCCAAAAAACTGTATGGTAGCACAGTCAGGCGGCCCTACTGTTGCGATCAATGCCAGCCTTGCCGGTGTGATCGACGGTGTAATGCGTTCTGACATGTATGACACGGTTTATGGTTCCTTAAACGGAATCACAGGTATTTTAAACAACGATCTGACGAATCTTTCTGAATTAATGCAGCAGAATCCGGAATATCTCGACCGCTTAAAGGTCACTCCGGCAATGTATCTTGGCTCCTGCCGTTACAAACTGCCAAATTATTTAGATGATGATTCTTCCTATGTATTCATTTTCAAACAGTTTGAAACTTACCATATTGATGCTTTCTTTTATATCGGCGGCAACGATTCCATGGACACCGTCTTAAAGCTCTCCGAATATGGCAAAAAAATCGGCAGTCCTGTGCGTATTGTCGGTATTCCAAAGACCATCGACAATGATCTCTGTGAGACAGACCATACACCAGGATTCGGTTCTGCCGCAAAATATATCGCATCTTCTCTTTTAGAAATCGCACATGACACATTTATCTATGCAGTCAAAAGTGTGACGATCGTGGAAATCATGGGACGTGATGCCGGATGGCTGACCGCTGCTTCTGCACTGGCAAGAAACGGTTATAATACAGCACCACATCTGATCTATCTCCCGGAGGTTCCATTTGACAAAGAGGACTTTTTACTGGATGTAAAGCGTATGCTTTTCGAGCGCAATAACGTGATCGTTGCCGTATCCGAAGGTATCCGCGATGCTTCCGGCAACTATATCAGTGCTTCCGAAAGTTCTGTTGACACCTTTGGTCACAGCCAGTTAAGCGGAGCCGGAAAAACACTTGAATTTTTAGTCAAAGAAAAACTAGGCGTTAAAGTCCGTTCCGTGGAAGTCAACGTATTACAGCGCTGCGCTGCACACCTTGCTTCAAAGACTGATCTTGATGAGGCTTTTACTCTCGGTCAGAAAGCGGTTGCTCTCTCCGAGGAAGGTGTTACCGCTTCCATGGTAACAATGCGCCGTATCTCCGATGCTCCGTACGAAATCGCCTATGAGCATGCCGAGATCCGCCACATTGCAAATGAGGCAAAATCAATTCCGAGAGAATGGATCAACGATGCAGGCAATGATGTCACACAGCCACTGATCGATTACCTTTCACCTCTCATACTCGGTGAAGTTCCGGTAAAATACGAAAACGGTATCCCTGTCTATATGGATGTCAGTCATTTAGCAAAACATCAATAAATTTACCGATCTCAACCCACGCTCTTTTAGATTCCGGCAGCATTTTTGCTGCCATCTGAAAGATGTGGAACATTCCTTCATAAATACTGATTCTTACTTTTACTCCCTGTTCTCTGGCTTTTGCAGCCACATCCACAGAATCCGAGAGCAGCATCTCATAGGAACCGACCTGTATCAGCATCGGCGGAAATCCCCTGAAATCCCCATATAAAGGCGAAATATAAGCATTATACGGATCGTTATCCCCAATATAATCTTTATTATAAATAAGGCTGTCCCTTGTTTTTCCAAATAACGGGTCGCGCTCAAAGTTTGTCTCGTAAGATTCCCCGCTCGCCGCAAGGTCTGTCCACGGTGACATGGCTACGATCCCACACGGAAGCTGCTTTCCGTGATCTTTCAGATAATGGCATAATGCCATCACAAGACCGCCTCCTGCGGAATCTCCTGCGATGATGATCTGCTCGGAAAACCACCCCTGTTCCAACAGATAACAGTATGCGGCATAGGCATCTTCTAAAGCCGCCGGATACGGATGTTCCGGTGCCACACGGTAATCGGGTGTCAGAACACTCATTCCATGGCTGACTTCACAGTAAAGTCCGGCAAACATACGGTATGCATTCCGCATCGCTCCGACATATCCGCCTCCGTGAAGCTGTAAGATTACTTTTTCCGTATTCGGATTTTCTTTTGCCTGTAAATACTCCATGGAGAAATTATCCATCTCGATCACATCTAATGAAAAACAGTCCGGACATTTCCACGGCGGCTCCGAATCCCCGATTTTTTTCCTCAGTTCTCCATTTTTTATCTTTTTCCCAATCAGGTGATCATTTGTCACATGGGCGATCAGGTCCCTCATGACTCTTCCCCTGATACTCGCTTCGCTCTCTCTCATCCGATTGCTCCTGTTCTTTTTATTCTAAATATAACTCAGCGGACATGAAATCTTCGTTTCAGTTCCACCCTTGCCCTGCGGTCTCCGATGATCAGTGTTCCAAGAAACAGAAACAGGGAAAACGCAAATGCGATCAGTGCAAAAAGCTGTGCCGTCACGATACCGGTAAAAATCAGTATTACCGGAACAATGCTGCATAAAATCATAAAAATCTGCCACATCATATAGCTCTGCCAGTTTCTGCGGTTTACGATCATACAGATGATAATACCAACATCGACTAAAATGATCGCCGACGGCAATGCATAATTGACAGACCATCCGCGGTAGCCGACCAGAAAATCGATTGCGATCACGATCAGTATCGCCATCAGCGTGAGTACCGTGATTTTGGCGCGGTAACCTGTCTTTCCAAGAATTGCAAAACGGATCAGCATATATCCGTAAAAGAATCCAAGCCCCGTGATCGCACTCCATGCAATCTGTGACTCGGTGACCACATTGATATAAATGAGCAGCACCTCAACCAAAAGTGCACAAAACAGATAGATTTTACTGATCATTGTCATTTTCCGGGTGTGCACTCTCACATCCGGGTACATATTCTCCACTTCACCTGTGTATTCTAACACGGATCCGCAGAGTGGACAGCGCTCTGTTTCATCTGATATCTCCACATTACAATTTCTGCATTTACTCATAATTTACTCCATTACTCTTTATTTCTACCGCAATCCCGTCCGAGGCTATTTTCCGGAAAAATCCACGCTGCACAGACGCATCGACAAGATCATAACTGAAACTGAATACAAGTGTATCCCCGTAAGAGCAGATCGTTCCTTTCAGATGCTGCCCCTTTGACATGGCAAGAAATGCATGAAACATTTCCACATAAGGGCGGTACTCTTCTGTCACGGAAATATTGCCGATATTTGTGATCGTCGCAGTATTGGCAAGTGCAGAAGTTGTATATACATACTTCATTGCAAGGTTTTTCAGGAAAAGCGGCACAACTCTTGCAATCAGCAGTTTTTCATTGGAAACGTTATAGGAAAACAGCTTTTCAAGATTTTCCCGGTTGATCTGGCTTCGCAGGCTTTCCTTCACGATTGCAGCCACCTCTGCAAACGTATAGGTCTCTTTGGTCGGATGAAATTCTGCGGACACCATGACAAAAAAGTTTTTCGTGGTAATAGAATTAAAATACGGCCGCAGATTAACCGGCACCGCAACACGGATCGGACACTTTGACGGCATGCCGTGCAGACATTCTGTATAAACGCTCCAGATGTACACACTTACCAGATATTCGTTGATACTGATTTCCATCGCATGACAGACCCGTTTCAACTCCGGTATTTTCATATAACCGTGCATCACGCCGAACTCGCCCGGTCTTAACTTTTCTCCACGGATCAGATATGCCTTTTTTGTCTGGTATCCTTTTGCGGAACTTTTTTTGTAATTTTTTAAGAAACTGTCTTCCCGGTTCAAAGACGTATCAACACTTAATGAATCTCCCAGCTTTTCCTGCAGGTCTTTATGTGCCAGACGCAGATACTGGTAAGTCAGCTCTTTTAAGAAATTGATTCCTCCCATTCCATCCGTCAAAACATGGAATACTTCCAGATTGATCCTGCATTTATAATAGGTCACACGGAACATATAACTGCGGTTTTTATTCTGCTGGATATATCTACATGGAAAATTGTTCTCCATGCGAACCTTTGGCGCCGCTTTTCCGTTTTCCTCAAAATAATACCAGAACACCCCCTGCCGCAGTCTTAAGTTAAACCCGTCAAACTTCGGAAGCACCATATCAAGTGCCCTCTGCAGTAATTCCGGATTGATCTCCTCTTTCAGTGTAACACTGATCCTGTACACATTGCTCATGCTCTCCCCGGCAATGACCGGAAAAAGGTGTGCTGTATTATCAAGTCTGTCCCAACGGATATCACGGTTTGTCGGAACTCCTTTATTCTGTTTTTTCATATATTCCTCGTTTCTGCATATTTTACAGGCAGGCTGGGTTTCTGTTTTTTCTTCTCTCCCCCCGCTCATAAAATACACAATCTATTGTATGCAATTATAAAATAACCTGACATAAAATACAAGTTTGGGCATATCAAAATTACCTGATATAATGCTATAAATTTTCTTAAAATTCCCTTATTTATTTTTTAATTTATGATTGTATAAAATTTTCCTTCATATTATAATGTTTTTGTAACATCTATAAAATATTTATAAACAAGAAGGATTC
>OMAL01000934.1_pt1 | contig 14955 bp, 10 predicted proteins | sample 1644711 | NCBI WGS metagenome assembly OMAL01 (sample SAMEA103958122, study PRJEB25191) | human gut metagenome | biome: human-associated habitat [ENVO:00009003]; feature: intestine environment [ENVO:2100002]; material: feces | place: Germany | collected 2013/2015 | reverse complement strand
AATGGGACAAACGATGGAGCGTATGAAAGAAGGCTATTCCAAAATCGAAAATTGAATCAAATAGAGTTGGCGATAAGTATTCAGACAAAATATTTGTCACAATAAATAACAATAGTAATACGGAAGTATGGAAAGCCTGTATACAATCCGGACATTCCAAACGACACCGCCCACCGGAGTTATGAGAGACAGTGCGTTGATAGGGTATCAGAGATACATGAGGGGGATCGGCTACCACCAGCAGGACGAAAGAGCCGGGAATAATAAGGCAATGCAGGAGCAGAGCACAGGGGAGAATAAACGGCAGTATCAAATAATGAACATAAATACGAAAAAAGGTGTGGAATTATTTTTGAATTGTGGTAAAATGTTTTAGAACCTAAAAGAAGATATAAAATAAAATAGGGGAATTTATTGATAAGGAGTATTTTTCGTGACAGAAGATAAACGTTCTATTATTCAAATGGTAGCAGGCCTGATCGAACAGGGCAAAAAGAATCAGGATAAGATCGCATACAGCAAAATCCTGGATACATTTTCAGGGGTAGAGATTTCCTCTGAGCAGTTTGACAACATTTTAAAAGTTTTAGAAGATAACAAGATCGAAGTCCTTCGCTCAAAAAATGACATGGAGCAGACGGTTTCTTTGTCTGCAAAGGAGAAAGAACTGGATGAGGTGGATGACGAAGAACTGGAAGAAAGTAAGATTCTTTTGGATGATGATATTGAGGAAGATTCCGAGGAAAATATCGAGGAAGATCTCTCGGTTATGGAGGGGGCGGATATCACGGATCCGGTACGTCAGTATTTAAAGACGATCGGACAGGTGCGTCTGCTTACCATGGAAGAAGAGCAAAAGATTGCCAAGCGGATCAGTGAGGGTGATCCGGAAGCCAAGAAGGAACTGATTGAAGCAAATCTCAGACTGGTAGTAAGTATTGCCAAGAAGTATGTCGGCAGGGGATTGCCGCTTCTGGATCTGATTCAGGAGGGGAATATCGGTCTGATGAAAGCAGTTGATAAGTTTGAGTACGAAAAAGGATTTAAGTTTTCCACATATGCGACATGGTGGATCCGTCAGGCAATTACCCGTGCAATTGCAGATCAGGCAAAGACGATCCGTGTTCCGGTACATATGGTGGAGACAATCAATAAGGTTGTCCGTGCACGCCGTACTCTGACACAGGAGCTGGGAAGAGAACCTTCCAATAAGGAAATTGCGGAGATGCTTGGCGAAGATGAAGATCGTGTAACGGAGATCATGAGTTTTAGTCAGGATCCGGTTTCCATGGAGGCTCCGGTAGGGGATGAGGACGATTCCCATCTGGGTGATTTTGTGCAGGATTCCAATGCGTTATCCCCGGAGGAGAATGCGATTGCGGAGATGCGTAATAAGCAGATTTCACTTGCCATGAAAGACCTGACGGATCGTGAGCAGGAAGTGATCACACTGCGGTTCGGTCTTGACGGAAATCAGCCGCACACGCTGGAAGAAGTGGGACAGATGTTTCATGTGACAAGAGAGCGTATCCGTCAGATTGAGGCAAAGGCACTGCGTAAACTTGGTGCACCGAGCAGAAAACGTATGCTGCGTGACTTTTTATAACAGGTATTTTGCTGGACAATTCTGAAATTACGGATGTGATTTATGATATGGTTTTTGGCAGGGAGTGAAACTATATGTTTTCAATGAAATCGACATGGAAAGAAATAAAAACAACAAAACCGGTGGATACGGCATTGGGAGATCTGTTTCCGACCTGTTGGAGCATATTGCTGCAGGGGCATGAGGAAGAAACGATGGAACAGATCCATGACAGGGTGCACATGGAGTGGGGCGAAGCATTCTGGTCCCAGCCACTGGTAAACTGTGCCAATATGCTGATGGAGACCGCAGAGAAACAAAAATTTCTGTTTGTACCTCTCTGGCATACGCAAAAAGAGGGGTGGATTCCAAAAGAGGATCAAAATGACGAAGAGGGTGTATGGCTGTTTACGGGAAATCCGGATGTGGATCAGCAGGCATTTATGCATTTTGATGACTGTGCATCCGTTCCACCGTATCCGTCTGCCGCTGTTTGCAAAGAACGAAGACAGGAAAAGAAGCGTCCGGCAGTTATTTTCTGTCCGGGAGGCGGATATGAGATGCTTTCTTATTATTCGGAAGGTGTGCAGCTTGCACAGCGCATGGAGCGTGACGGAGGCTATAAAGCATTTATTTTAAGCTATCGCATTCAGCCCAATACCTATCCGCAGTGTCAGATGGATTTGGCACTGGCTATTATGCATGTACGTGCACATGCACGGCAGTATGGAATTGACGAAAATCGTATTCTTGTGGTGGGAGCTTCTGCCGGTGGGCATTTGTGCGCAAGCACGGCAATGCTGCATGAAGAACTGAAAACAGAAATTTTTTGTGTGCATCCGGAGCTGGAAAAACTATATGGAAGGATTTCTGCGCGGCCGGACGGGGTAGGACTGTTGTACCCGGTGATCAGTTTTACCTCGGAATATCATGAGGGAAGCTGTCGCTATAATACAGGCGGGAAGTCGGATCTTCAGAAAAAACTGTCTGTAGAACTTCATGATCTGACCGGATATCCGCCAACATACGCTTATGCGAATCTCGATGACGGCTGTGTTCCGGCCAGCAATACGACCCGGTTGGACGCGGCACTTACGAAAGCAGGAGTGAAGCATCTGTGCGAGACTTTTCCGACGGGAGATCACGGCATCGGGTTAGGATATGCTACTTCGGCCAAAGCATGGAGCGAACATATGCTTCGTTTTTTCAACGAAACTTTATAAAAAAAATCCGGTAAATATGGGAAGGGAGATGCGGTAAGAGCATCTCTTTTTTCATATTTTGAATTGTGCCCGGGCAAATACATGAAAAATTCCAGAAAAATTACCATAAAAATCTGATATATCGTAAAAAATCTATGAACATCTAAAAATTCTGGGAACTCTCCTTGAATTCTTCCGGTAGGAGGAAATATTTCCTGATGATAGAATAACAACATAAAACATCGGTGAACCATAAAACGGTTACGAGAAGGAGGAACTATTATGACGACCAAAAAGAAAAAGAGTCAGGGAATGAAGTTATTCCTTATGATTCTCCCATTTCTCATTTTGTGCTTTTTGTTTTCGTACTTTCCGCTGCATGGCTGGATCTACGCACTCTATGATTACAAAGCACCGCTGAAACTTTCCCAGTGTCAGTTCGTAGGATTGAAATGGTTTAAGACACTGTTTAGTAACAAGACGCAGGTAATGCAGCTGATTCAGGTAATGAAGAACACATTTGCAATGAGTTTACTCGGTATTGCAACTTCATTTCTCCCGGTACTGTTTGCCGTATTCTTAAACGAGATCAAATGCAAATGGTTTAAGAATCTGGTACAGACACTGACTACACTGCCAAACTTCATCAGCTGGACACTGGTTTACTCCATTGCTTTCTGTCTGTTTTCTACCACAGGTATGTTCAACACAGTGATGCAGAACCTTGGCGTAATCTCAGAACCGTTAAAGATTCTCGACAGTGGCAGGCATGTATGGCTGCAGATGATTCTCTGGAGTACATGGAAAGGCCTTGGATGGGGCGCAATTATGTATCTGGCAGCAATCGCAGGAATCGATCAGGAAATGTATGATGCGGCAAAGGTGGACGGAGCCGGACGTTTCCAGATTATCAAAAACATCACGATTCCATCCATTATGCCTACATACTTCGTAATGTTAATGCTTTCGGTAGCAAACTTCCTGAACAATGGTATGGATCAGTACTTTGTGTTCCAGAATGCATTTAACAAATCAACAATTCAGGTACTTGATCTGTATGTATACAACATTGGTATGACCGGACGAAGTTTATCCCTTGCAACGGCAATTGGTATCTTAAAGAGTATCGTCAGCGTAACACTTCTTGCAATTGTAAACTTCGTTTCGAAGAAGACACGTGGCGAGAGCATGATTTAATAGGAGGAAAAAGCAATGAAGATTAAAACAAGTAAAGGAGACCGCACATTTCAGGTAATCAATATTCTGATTTTTGCTATCTTTGCTATCATTTGTGCTTATCCTTTTTACTATCTGATCATCAACTCGATCAGTGCAAACGATCTGAGTGCAAGTGGTAAAGTAAATTTTCTGCCGCATGGTTTTCAGCTTGAGAACTATGTAAAAGTATTCCAGCTGAATGGTCTTGGAACCGCAGCAATGGTATCCCTTGGAAGAACTGTGATCGGTACAATCTGTACGGTACTTGCTTCCGTTTATCTGGGATTCATGTTTACCCAGCAGCGGATGTGGCACAGAAAACTGTGGTATCGTTTTATGGTAATTACCATGTACTTTAACGCAGGTCTGATCCCAATGTACATGACCATGAAGACCTTACATCTGACCAACAGTTTCTGGGTATACATCATCCCGGCAATTGTACAGCCGTTCAACATCATTATGGCAAAGACTTATGTAGAATCCATTCCGCCTGCATTGCAGGAGGCGGCAGAGATCGATGGAGCCGGAACCATGACCGTATTCGCAAAAGTCATTCTTCCAACCTGTAAACCGATTATGGCAACCATCGCCATCTGGTCCGCAGTAGGACAGTGGAACTCCTTCCAGGATACGTTGATTTATATTACAGACCAGAAGTTATATTCCTTACAGTATTTACTTTATACTTACCTGAATCAGGCAAGTTCACTGGCAACCATGGTACAGCAGTCCGGTGGAAATGTATCTGCCGTTGCGAACCTGGCAACCCAGCAGACACCGACATCCATCCGTATGACGATTTCCGTTATCGTTGTACTGCCGATTCTGTTCGTATATCCGATTTTCCAGAAATCCTTTGTCAAAGGTATTATGATCGGATCAGTGAAAGGCTAAAAGAAACACTTGTTTCTTTTACATACATTCATGTAAAATATTATAGAGGAGGATTTACAATGAAGAAAAAGAATGTACAGCGTGCGCTTGCACTGGCACTCGCTGCAACGATGCTCGCCGGAACCGTAGCAGGCTGCGGAAAAAGCTCAGACAGTGATTCCACACAGGGGGGCAAGTCATCCAATGGAAAATATGCCAAGGAGCTGACGATTGATGTGTTCGACAGTCAGGCAAACTTCCAGGGTGAGCAGACCGGATGGTTTGCAAAACTGATCAAAGATAAGTTCAATATCAAATTGAACATTATTGCACCAAACGTGGCAGGTGGTGGAGATACTTTATATCAGACACGTTCTGCAAACGGTAATCTTGGTGACTTAATTATCACAAATCTGGATTCCAGTCGTTTGAAAGATATGGTGACCGCAGGACTTGTCCTTGATATGAGTGATTATATTAAGGATGAGAAATATTTACAGGATCGTATGGATGCAATCAATACCGCAAGTAAACTTTCCGGAACGGATGGAGTATGGGCAGTACCGAGTGAAATTTCCAATCAGCCGGCAACTGAGCCTTGTGAGGCATCTGAGCCAACCAATGCACCATCTCTTCGCTGGGATGTGTACGGAGAAGTTGGATATCCGGAAATGGATACACTGGAAGATATGATTCCGGTTCTGGAACAGATGCAGGAAAAGGCAAAGGGAACCAGCAAAGACGGAAAAGATGTCTATGCGCTTTCTCTCTTCAAAGACTGGGATGGAGATATCATGCAGAATGCAGGTGCTTTCTGTGCTCTGTACGGATATGAGAACCTTGGATTTGCACTCGGCAAAGTAGACGGATCTGAAATCCAGAGTGTAATTGACAGCGATAGCATGTATGTACGTGCATTGAAGTTCCTGTTTGAAGCAAATCAGAAAGGACTTATTGATCCGGAGTCTACCACACAGAATTTCGATACGTTACAGACAAAGTTCCGTAATGGTGATGTATTATACAGCTTCTGGCCATGGCTTGGTGCCGGTGTATACAACACAACAGAGAATACTTCGGAAGGTAAGGGATTTGCCTCTGCGACAATTAAGGATATGAAGTGCCTGTCTTACGGTTCTATGCCGGATGGTAAGATGAGTGTTGGTATCATGGTCGGCAGCCAGACAAAAGACCCACAGAGAATGGTTGATTTTATCAACTGGTTATACTCTCCGGAAGGAATTGAAGCTTCTTCTGCACAGAGTGGTGGTAACTGTGGACCGGAAGGCCTGACATGGGAAATGAAAGATGGTAAGCCTGTACTTACAGATTTCGGTGTAAAGGCATTTGTTGATATTGACGAGAGCCTGAAAGTGCCGGATGAATGGGGCAGCGGAACATGGAAAGATGGTGTATCTGCATTGAACTTTAAGGCAAATGGTATCGTTGATACAGATCCGGATACCGGTATCTGCTACAACTATCAGAGATGGGATGATTATCTTGAGAAGACTTCTACCAAGTTAAAAGAAGACTGGTCAGAACATAATGATGGAGATACCACAGAGATCGAACACTTTGAGAAAACCGGTAATCTGTTAGTTCTTCCAGGAACAAACTATTCCACACCGGAGTACTCTACCGATATCAGTACCATCAAAGAGCAGTGCAAGCAGACAATCGTTGCAGATTCATGGCAGATGGTATTTGCAAAGAATGAAGCTGAGTTCAACAAGATCTTAAAAGATATGCAGGATACCGTAAAGGGTCTTGGATACGATCAGGTATTTGAAGTAGATAAGAAAGATTATGAAGATAAAGTAAAGTGCATCAATGATGTATTAAGCGAATCTAAGTAATTGGATAAAATCAGATAAAACCCTTAACAAAAGCCGGGTGCGTGATGCACCCGGCTTTCTTTTGCTTATAATCAATGATCCTGATTTTTACGGTATTCCGCAGGGCTGATATTTTTGCTCGCTTTAAATTTCTGGTGAAAATAATCAACATTTTTATATCCGACACTTGCCGCAATTTCATAAATCTTCATATCTGTCTGATCAAGCAGCTCGGTTGCTTTTTCAATGCGTACCTGATCCAGATAGGTATTGAAACGAACACCCATTTTCTGGGTAAACAGTTTTCCGAGGTAGGAACTGTTGTAACCAAACAGTGGGGCCAGAGTCTCTAATTTCAGCTGGCTGGCATAATTGTGATTGATGTAATTTAAAATATCATCGAACACACTTGCCGAGGAATTGCTTCCGATCGCGCGCATGATCATATCGAACTGTTCGTTAAAATACAATAGAATCTCGTACAGATAGTATTTATTTTCAATGAGTTCTATGATCGCCGCATTATGTACAAACGGGATACTGGTGTTGCTGTACGTGTGTGTGATCGCCTGTTTGATCTCCAGAAAAATATCTGCCAGAAAATATTTGATACTCGATACATCACAGTTACTATTAAAAAGAAACTGTCGCAGATCTTCGAGAACTTCGGAAATCCGGCGCTGATTACAGGTTTTAATGTAATCGGTAAGTAACGCGCTGTAATGTCTTGTTTTTTCTGCGTCCAGACTTGCGGAGGCGGAATTTTCTGCCGGCAGTTCCTCATAGGAGAGAACATGCTGGTTTTCTCCGCAGAAGAAACGCCGGGACAACAGCCGCTGGCACAGCTCGTAAGATTCGTGAATCTGTGAAAGGGAAGAAACCGTCGGTCCGTAGATTAGAAAGATCGTATCCAGCGGAGATCCTTTCTGCGTTCCCTTGTCATAGTGGTGCAGACAGGCATTTAACCGTTCCAGTGCAAAATTGCCTTTGAGTAATATAATGTCATGATTGTCGATATTGACATGCTCAAAGGAATTGTTGTCTTTGTTGGTGACACGCAGCAGATCACTGAAACTGTAGGAACGAAAATATGGCATATAGCTTTCGTAAATCAGCACCTGATAGATCGGATAGGAGAGCCCTAATTCCTGATAATCAATGGACGGGTTAAAATCATTTCCGGTCAGCAGATCGTATAGTACGGTGGTTTTTGCTTTTTTCAGGTACTGGTTGCGGGATGTCTCGCTGTTTAGCTGAAATTCAATTTTTTCGTGGACGTCCTGTACTGCTTTTTCCAGCTCATCTTCATCAATCGGTTTGGTCAGATAGTAGGAGGCACCAAATTGCAGTGCCGTCTGTGCGTACTTAAAATCCGAGTAACCGCTTAAGATAATAAATGCACCGGAAAATCCTTCACTGCGCGCTTTTTCCATCAGTTCCGTGCCAAGCATTCCGGACATCCGGATATCGAGAAGAACCAGTCCCGGGCGGTACTGGCGGATCATTTCCAGGGCATCTTCTCCGTTGGCGGCTTCCCCGCAGATACAAAATCCCAGGGTGTTCCAGTCAATGATATAGCGGAGTCCCTCTCTTACAATTTGTTCATCATCTACAATAAGTACGTTGATAATTTTGTTTGCCATGTTTTTCATCCTGTTTCCTAAATTGTTTTTGGTATTTTCAGACGGACGGTCGTACCGGCTCCGATTGCGCTGTCAATCTCCATATAATATCCTTCCCCGTAGAACAGGGAAATTCTCTGATTGATGTTGTAAAGACCGATGCTGTGGGTATCGGAGGAAGGGTGGTTTCTGATTCGATCCCGCAGTGCGTCGAGTTCTTCGTTTGTCATTCCCTGTCCGTTATCTTTGATCGTGATCAGCAGGGTTGCGTCCGCAGAAGCAATCTGGATGGTGATCATACCGTCTTCCGTTTTGCTCTCAAGTCCGTGAAGAATTGCATTTTCTACCACAGGTTGCAGGAGCAGCGGAAGAATCTTGCAACTGTTGGTGTCGAGATCTTCGTCCACCTGAAGGGTGTAATTTACGCGGTCCCCAAAGCGGAGCTGCTGAATGGAGAGATACGTTTTGATATATTCGAGCTCTTTGGTCAGTGTGGTGAAACTTGTGCCGGTATTATCGAGCACGTAACGCATGGATTTTCCAAGCAGTTTAATGGAAGTTGCTACATTCCGGTTGCCACAGGAGAGTGCCTGCATCCGGATCGTTTCCAGAGTGTTATACAAGAAATGCGGATTGATCTGACTGGCAAGCATTTCAAATTCCATTTGCTGCTGCCGGTTGACCAGTTGCTGTTCCCGGATCCGTGCTTCATAAAACTGCGCTTCCTTATCGTGAATCGCATCCACGGTCAGTTTGAGGTCTTTAAAGGTATCGCTTAACTCATCATCACCGCGGAATTGTTCGATGATATTGTAATCGCCGAGGCTGGCACGGTGCATTGCTGATTTCAGGGTTGTAATCCTTGTGCTGAAATAGTCCGAAAAACAGATCATCAGAATCAATGGTACAAGCAGGGCAAGTACCAGAATCAGGACAAATACGGCAACGGTATGATTGATTGTTTTTAAGGCATCCGGGTCCACGGTCCGCACATAAAACAAATTGTTGGATTTGTAGGACTGCAGAGTTACATAGTTGACCAGACGCATCTGGTTTCCGATTTCTTTCGGACCGGTGTAGCGGTAAATATAGCCGGAAAAATCATCGGGAAACTCCATGTCTTTGCCGATCAGAACAGAGTCTGTGGCATAGATGATCTGGGTTCCGTCCAGACTGATGGTTGTTTCATTGCTGGACTGCTCCAGATGATTTTTAATGGTATTGCGGTCCAGACCGACAACCAGAAATGCCTGATATTTACTGGAGGCAACACCGATCCGCCGGATCAGTGTCAGTTCACGGTAAGGCTGCCGGACGATTGCCGTGTATCGCTGCAGGGAAGCCCATGTACTCCAGTTATTTCCCAGGGTTTTGCGCCATTCGTCCAGGACAAAATTCTGCTGATAATGAATATGCTCGGAATTTTGAAGGTTTGGATTGTTGGTATAAATCTGAATGCGGGCAACGGCTGCTGTATTCTCAAAATAAGTCTGGAGTGCCCGCTCCAGAGCCGTAAGCTGTTCCTCGATACCGGAATCCAGTGATTCTGCCGCAAACAGACTCAGACACTGATTACTGTTAAGCAGGGTATCGGAAGATGAATATACGGTAGTTGTGATGTCGTTTAAGGAGGAGGCAACACGCAGGCCATCTGCCTTCTCCAGAGATTCATAGCGGGCAAGCATCTGTTTTCGCACGCTGGCAATGGAAAAGATGCCGATTACCAGAAGCGGAAACATGCCTGCCAGCAGAAAAATACGAAGCAGCTGACTTCTGACAGAATGTGTATCATGTATTTTATTAATATGTAGTTTCATAAAATATCCTTTGTTATAAAATTAAGGGATAATACCGTCTGGCAAATTCTATAAATATTATAGTAAATTACGTCTAAAATTTCTAGTAGGAAAGCACGGATAAATTTTGTATAGTGTGGATAAGGGAAAATAAAACATTCGTATGGCGAAGGGAAAGAGAGGAAAATAAGATATGAAATTCAGTAATGGATGCTGGCTGCAGAAAGAAGGCTGCGCCTGCTTTTCACCGGCAGAAGTTTATTTTACAAAAATTGAAAAAGATAAAGTAGTGCTCTGTGCACCGACACATAAGATTAATCACAGAGGAGATACATTGGGCGGAATCAATCTTACGGTTGAAATTACCACTCCGATGCCGGAAGTAATCCGTGTAAAGACGTATCATTATAAGGGCGCAATTCAGGATGGACCACAGTTTGCATTAAATCTTCCCAAACAGACAGCAATTGATGCCACCGAAGATGATGAGAAGATTGTTGTAAAAAGCGGAAATGCAAAACTGGTTATTACCAAAGAGAACTGGTCCATGACTTACTATAACGGGGATAAGAAGCTCAGTACCAGTGCATGGCGTGATCTTGCCTATATGAAGACGGACTGGAAGGGTGATGCTTATGTAAAGAGCGCAGATAAGGATGCCTATATGAGACAGCAGCTTTCTTTAGGTGTGGGAGAGCTGATCTACGGTCTTGGTGAGCGCTTTGCCGCATTTACCAGAAACGGTCAGTCCATAGATATCTGGAATGAAGATGGCGGTACCTCCACCGATCAGTCTTATAAAAATATTCCGTTTTATATTTCAAACAAGGGATATGGTGTGTTTGTCAACCATACCGAGAAAGTATCATTTGAAGTGGCAACGGAAGCGGTCACAAAAGTAGAATTTTCTGTGCCGGGAGAGAGTCTGGATTATTTCTTCTTTAACGGACCGGATCTGAAGGATGTTCTGCGCCGCTATACGGATCTGACCGGAAAACCGGCACTTCCTCCGGCCTGGACATTTGGCCTCTGGCTTTCCACATCCTTTACGACAAACTATGATGAAAAAACAGTTATGAGCTTTATCGATGGTATGCTCGATCGTGGAATTCCGCTTAAAGTATTCCATTTTGACTGCTTCTGGATGAAAGATTTCCACTGGACCGATTTCCTGTGGGATGAGCGTGTATTCCCGGACCCGGAGGGGATGCTTTCCCGTATGAAAGCAAAGGGATTAAAGATCTGTGTATGGATTAATCCGTATATTGCACAGGAATCCGTGATGTTTGACGAGGGCATGGAAGGCGGATATTTCCTGAAGCGTCCGGACGGTTCTGTATGGCAGTGGGACATGTGGCAGCCGGGCATGGCAATCGTCGACTTTACCAACCCGGAGGCAAAGAAATGGTATCAGAAGAAACTCGAAGCATTGGTTGATATGGGTGTGGATTGTTTCAAGACAGATTTTGGTGAGAGAATTCCAACCGATTGCGTTTACTATGACAAGAAAAATCCGGAAAAAATGCACAATTATTATACCTATTTATATAATGAAGCTGTATTTGAAGTTCTTGAGAAAAAGAAAGGAAAAGATGAGGCAGTACTGTTTGCGAGATCTGCTACCGCAGGTGGACAGAAATTCCCGGTACACTGGGGCGGAGACTGCTGGTCTGATTATGAATCCATGGAAGAAAGTCTGCGTGGCGGATTATCCTTACAGCTTTCCGGATTTGGGTTCTGGAGCCATGATATCGGCGGATTTGAAAACACTTCTACCGCGGATGTCTATAAGAGATGGTGTGCGTTTGGTCTGCTTTCTTCTCACAGCCGTCTGCATGGAAGTACATCATACCGTGTGCCGTGGGCTTATGACGATGAGGCCGTGGATGTGCTGCGCAGCTTTGTACGCCTGAAAGCACGTCTGATGCCATACCTGTGGAAGACCGCGCTGACAGCACATAACGAGGGAATTCCAAGCATGCGTGCGATGGTTCTTTCTTACACAAATGATAAAATGTGCAATTATCTGGATAAGCAGTATATGCTCGGCGACAGCTTACTAGTTGCTCCAATCTTTAACGATGAGGGAATTGGAGAATACTATCTGCCAAAGGAGAACGGCATATGGACCGATTTCTTCACCGGCAGGCAGCAGGAAGGCGGAGACTGGTATACCCGCACATATGCTTATACGGAGATTCCGCTGATGGTACGTCCGAATACGGTACTTCCGCTTGGAAACAGCGAAGAGGGACCAGAGTATGATTATGCCGATCAGGTGACATTCCGTGTATATGATGTACAGGATGAGGCAGCTGCTGAAATCTACGATATGGATCAGAATAAAGTGGCTTCCATTGTGGTAAAACGCATAGAGGATAAGCTTGTGATCGACTGCGACAGCAAAAAGCCGTTTACCGTAGAACTGGTTAATACCGGCATTTTAGATGTGAAGGGCGCAAAGGCATCCAAAGAAAATAAAAACACCATTCTTCGTGACTGTGAGAGCCACATAGAGTGTATACAGTAAAATCAGGTAAGAGGAAAAATTGATGGATAAAGTATTGGAAAACCGGATCTGTCTTCTGATCAAGGAAATGACACTGGAAGAGAAAACCGGCATGATCCACGGTGCGGGTCTGTTTCGCACCGCGGGGGTGGAAAGAATTCATATTCCCCCTTTAAAGATGTCCGATGGACCGATGGGTGTGCGCAGCGAGTTTGTCAATGATCAGTGGATGCCGGTCGGAACACCAGATGATTATGTGACATATTGTCCGAGCAACAGTGCGATTGCGATGACATGGAACCGCAAACTTGCACGCAATGCAGGAAAAGTGTTGGGAGAAGAAGCACGCGGAAGAGGCAAAGATGTGATTCTTGCTCCGGGTATTAATATCAAAAGAACACCTGCATGCGGAAGAAATTTTGAATATATCAGTGAAGATCCAAGACTGACCAGTGAACTTGCCGTTCCGATAGTTCGTGGAATCGAGACGTCTGATGTGGCAGCATGTGTAAAGCATTTTGCAATGAACAATCAGGAAACCGAACGGCTCTGGGTAAATGTGGAAGCGGATGAGCGTACAATGCGTGAAATTTATTTCCCGGCATTTCAGGCGGTTGTACAAAAAGCGGGTGCAAAGTCGATCATGGGCTCTTATAATCTGATCCGCGGAACACATGTCTGTGAAAACAAAGATATTATGGGAACCGTACTGCGCAAAGAATGGGGATTTGACGGAACCATTATCTCTGACTGGGGAGCCGTACATACAACAAAGGGGACCGCAGAGGGACCGCTTGATATCGAAATGTCGGTAACCAGTGATTTTGATGACTATTTTCTTGCGAATCCGCTGATCAGCGAAATCCGAAAAGGGCATATAGATGAGGCCTGTGTGGACGAAAAAGTGCGCAATATTCTGCGGATGATGGTACGTCTGCATATGATTGAACTGACAGAAGTACCGGATTCTGATGGAAAAAAGAAAATTCTGGTTCAGAAGAACAAGAACCGGAAAGCGGGAAGTTATAATACGGCAAAACACCGTTTTGAAGTTTTAAAAGTAGCAAGAGAATCGATCACACTGTTAAAAAATGAAGACCGGAAACTTCCGCTTGATCCTGCAATCGATAAAGTTCTTGTCATTGGGCAGAATGCAGTGATTTCACAGGCTATGGGTGGCGGAAGTGCGGAGATTAAAGCTTTGTATGAGATTACACCACTGCTTGGAATCAGCAAGTTTCTCGGTGGAAACTGCGAAGTCCGTTATGCCAGAGGATATGATATTCCGGCAAAAAAGGAAAGCGATCATAACTGGCAGGAAGACAGCCTTGATGCAAGCAAAGCGGCGGCTGAGACAGCAAAGGAAACCGAGGACAGTGCACGTCTGCGGAAAGAAGCTGTGGAACTGGCAAAAGAATATAAGCATGTCATTTATGTGGGTGGTTTAAATCATGATCAGGATCTGGAAGGACAGGACCGTGCGGATTTAACCCTGCCATACGGACAGGACCGGCTGATTACAGAGCTTCTTGAGGTTCGACCGGATATGACAATTGTAATGCTTGCCGGAAGTCCGGTTTCCATGAAACCATGGGCGGACAGGGCAAAGGCAATTGTTTGGATGAGTTACAGCGGTATGGAAGGAGGCACTGCGCTTGCAGAGGTATTGTTTGGTGCAGTAAATCCTTCCGGAAAACTTGCAGAAACGCTTCCGGAAGAGATTCCGGAATGTTTCCGGAAAGAAGCGTATTTCCCGGGAAGACCTCTGACAGACGAAGAGAAGAAACATATGAATGCACATTTGACACAGACCTATGCAGAAGGCATCTTCGTGGGATACCGTTATTACGAAAAGAACCGGATTCCGGTACAGTTTTGTTTCGGACATGGATTGTCTTATACAGACTTTACCTATGATAATTTAAAAATTGAGGAAATTCCGTCCAAAGCGCGTGCCAATGGATTTGATGTACAGCTTCAGGTGCGCAATGTAGGAGCACTGGAGGGAAAAGAGACGGTTCAGTTGTATCTTGGAGAGAAGACGGTTTCTCCGGAAAACCCGGTGAAGGAACTGAAGGCATTTGAAAAAATCTGTCTTCGTCCGAGGGAAACCAAGACCGTGCTTTTGAAAATCACGATGGAAGATTTCATGCATTATGATGAAGCTGCCGGAACATGGAGATTAAAACATGGGGATTACCGCATTTATGTCGGAAGCTCCCTGCAGGATATCCAGTTGACACAGGATATTACGATATAAGCAGCAAATGCCGTGCATCTGAAAAGATGCGCGGTTTTCTTTTTTCTTT
>OMAL01000918.1_pt1 | contig 15171 bp, 10 predicted proteins | sample 1644711 | NCBI WGS metagenome assembly OMAL01 (sample SAMEA103958122, study PRJEB25191) | human gut metagenome | biome: human-associated habitat [ENVO:00009003]; feature: intestine environment [ENVO:2100002]; material: feces | place: Germany | collected 2013/2015 | reverse complement strand
CATCTCCCGCACCCGGCGCTTGCGCTCCGGGGCGTCATACTTGCCGTAGACCCGCAGCGGCTCCTCCAGGGTCCACTCCACCGAATAGGCGGGGTTCAGCGCGCTGTACGGGTCCTGAAAGATCATCTGGGGCCGCTTGGTGTAGTGAATCACCTGCCCCTGGTCGGGCTTCACAATGCCCAGGATGGTCCTGGCCAGGGTGGATTTTCCGGTGCCGGACTCGCCCACCAGACCCAGGATTTCCCCATGGCGCACATCAAAGGTCACGTCGCGGAGGACCTCCTGATAGGGGCCACGGCGGAAGAGCCCGCGGTCCCGGTATCCGCTGGTGACGTGCCGGACGGAGAGCACCAGCTCCTGTTCGCTCATGGCGGCGCACTTTTTTTCGTAATCGCGTATTGCGCTCACACCCTCGTCGAAGATGCGGCGTATCTCGTCGATATCGCCGACCTTTGATACATCGCAGAATGCGCGGGAAAGTATCGCGCAGTTCGAGCCGAGCCTGTAATGCTCGGGGATTATCATCTCTGCCGGCAGAAGCCCGCTTCCGAGCGAGGCTATTCCGCCGAAGCCGTAGTTCTTGATCCCGTCGGCTTTGAAGCGTTCAACGAGTCTGTCCACAGTGCCGTCCGCCAGTTCCTCAAAGAGGAACTTTTTGCCGTAGGAATGGGAGAGGTCGTTGAGACCGATATGTATTTCATCAATGCCGCCGACGGAGATTATATCGTCTATCTGCTCTGCGGCTCCCCTGGTTTCAAGCAAAAGCGAAGTGGTCGCTCTGCCGTCGACCGCTTTTATAAAAGTCTCGACCTCGCGGACGGTTTTGAAATACGGCAGCATGACAACATCGGGCTCGCAGGCGAGAACGCCTTCGAGCTCGTCCGAAAAGCCGTCAAAAATCGGGTCGGTGCGCACGAATATCTGCGCGTTTTTGACCGCCGATTTCACTTTCGGGATATCCGAAATGCTGTGCTTCGACTTCACGGAATCCCAGTTTTTCTGGCGCTTCTCTTTGCCGTACTGTTCGAGGTCGATGAATATTCTGTCAACTCCCGCTCCGTCCGCTATCGAAGCGACCTCGGGACTGTTTGTTATGTACATCAGCTTAAGCATCTTTGTTCTCCTTCGTCTGAGAAGTTTTGCCGACATTGTCGTTATCCTTCATCGTCAGGACATTCCAGACGGTTTGGAACAGAATTTTGCAATCGAGTCCGAGCGAGAGATTGTCGACATATTCGACATCGTACTTTATTCTGTCGTTCCAGTCTATCGCTTTTCTGCCGTGAACCTGCGCAAGACCCGTTATTCCCGGGCGCACTTCAAAGCGTCTGCGCTGAAAATCGGTATATTCTTCGAGCTTCCACGGATGATATGTGAGCGTCGGGCGCGGACCGATAAAGCTCATATCGCCCTTGAGAATATTTATGAACTGCGGCAGCTCATCAAGGCTGGTCGCTCTTATTATTTTTCCGACGCGAGTCACGCGGCTGTCGCCCTTATACGAATACTGACCCGTTCCCATATGCTCCGCACCGACGCACATCGAGCGGAACTTGTACATTTCAAAAACTTTTCCGTCTTTTCCGAGGCGCTCCTGCTTGAAAATCACGGGACCTTTTGAATCAAGCTTCACCGCCGCAGCGACGGCAAGAAGAATAGGCGAGGACACAGCCGTGCCTATGAGAGAAAATGTTACATCGAGAGCTCTTTTGACACCTTTATACAAAAATTATCCCTCCAGAAAGAATCCTGCGCCGTACAGCACGAGGGCGCATTTACCTATCTTTAATTATACCAATATATATGAAAATTTTCAACAGTCTTTTGTGTTGAAAACAGATTTATATCAGTCATATAAAAAATAACGAAAAGTAAGCGTTTTTTTGAATATTCAAGCAACTTTTGCGCATAAAAAATCAGCAATACGGCAAAAAGTCGTACTGCTGATAACATTTTTATTCCACGGGCACGGCGACGCGCTCGCTCTCGAGCACCATCTCCTCCTCTTTCTTGAGGAAAGTGACGGCAGGAGTATCCTTGCCCGGCTCTTTGTATGTTTTGACTATTTTCTTGACGACCCTACGCACATCGGCATTGTCATCATACATTATCTCGCTGAGCTCCTCGAGGCCCGCAAAAAAATCATCCTCATTTATATCAATTGGCTTTCCGATATGTATGAGATTATTCGCGGTCGCCTCAAGTCCCTCTTCGTCCATGAGCAGCTCTTCATAGAGCTTTTCACCCGGACGCAGACCGATGAATTTTATATCAATATCCTTATATGGCGTATAGCCCGAAAGTCTGATAATATTCTCCGCGAGATCGACTATCTTCACAGGCTCGCCCATATCGAGCACAAATACCTCGCCGCCCTTTGCGGAAGCGCCCGCCTGAAGAACAAGGGACACAGCCTCGGGGATGGTCATGAAATAACGGATGATATCCTTGTGGGTGACGGTTACAGGACCGCCGTTTGCTATCTGATCCTTGAAAAGCGGGATAACCGAGCCGTTCGAGCCGAGGACATTGCCGAATCTGACGGCGACAAACTCGGTATCCGAATGCTTGTTGTAGGTCTGGACTATCATCTCGCAGATACGCTTTGTCGCGCCCATGATATTCGTGGGGTTGACAGCCTTATCTGTTGAGATAAGCACAAAGCGCTCAACGCCGAACTTGTCCGCCGCGCGAACGGTTTTGAGAGTGCCAAAAACATTGTTCTTGACAGCTTCGTTGGGGTTGTCCTCCATAAGGGGCACATGCTTATGCGCCGCGGCATGGTAGACGATATTCGGATGATATCTTGCAAACACGGATTCAAGACGTTTGCTGTCTCTGACGGAGCCTATGAGTACCTTGACATCGACTTCCGGATGAGTGCGCAGAAGCTCGTTCTGGATATTATAAGCGTTGTTCTCATAGATATCGAAAATTATGAGCTTGTGCGGCGAATGCTCCGCTATCTGACGGCAGAGCTCACTGCCTATCGATCCACCGCCGCCAGTGACGAGAACCGTCTTTCCGCTGACATAGTCCATGACGGAATCGAGCTTTATTTTTATCGGCGGACGGCCGAGAAGATCTTCTATATTGATGGAACGGATATTTGAAAGTCCCATCTTCTTATCTATCATCTGTCCGATGCTCGGGAGCGTCTTAACGACACAACCTGTCTTTGAGCAGCGCCGAAGTATCTCGCCCTTGCGTTCCGGAGTCGCGGACGGAATGGCGAAGATTATGGTCTTGATATTATATTTTTCGGCAACTTCCTCTATCTTATCGCATTTGCCTATGACTTTAACACCGTATACAGTGCTGCGCTTTTTATCCGGCGAATCATCAAGAATACAAACCGGATAATATTCCATATCGGGACTTGTTTTTATCTCGTGGATCAATATATTTGCAGCGTCGCCGGCACCGATTATCATAGTGTTGTTGCGGTTCGACTTGGGCGTAATGCCCTTCCACGGCTTGCGTCTGAGCGTTCTGAGCACCATTCTGACAGCCACCACGCCGGCGCCCGAAAGCAGTACCGCCATAATATATATGCTCGGCGCAAAATACGGAAAATTCAGCGCAGTGCGGATAAGAGCGAAAGCTATCGACGAGCTCATGGCACACACCGCAACTATGCACGCGTCGCGCATGGAGGCATACTCCCAGAGCACCTGATAGGTCCTCGACAACGTGAACACGCAGGCATATATAACGGCAAGCACGACCACACTCAGCCAAAAGCTGCCGCGGGTGATTTCTTTCGCAAGTGCTTCAACCCGAAATTCGTTTCGCATCCATATGGAAAACATGACCGAAAGTATCAGCACAGCCATATCAAGAAAATACAAAAGCGTCACTATCAAATCGCGCTTTTTCAAAGTTGCCCCTCCGTTTCCCATCTTCTTATTATTGGTTTAATTATATGTTGATATATTCGAACTGTCAATACAGAACTTGAAATATAATTCGTGCATAAATTTGGTATTTTTGTATACTTACACAGTCAATTTACCGGGCAATAAATTTCACGCAAAAACAAAAAGCACGAACCGAAAAATCGTTCGATTCGCGCCTTGTTTTTTTGTAATATCAGAAGTTTGAGCCGTTCCAGCCCCAGTGCTCAGCCTCTTCGTATTTGACATAGATATTGGCGTGGGCTATCCCCGTCTCCGCGGAGACTGCGTCGCAGATAGCCGCAGTCAGCTTATCATAAACTGCATCCGACGCGCCGCCGAAAAGGCTCAGCTCGATATAAGCCATGGGCTCATCGCCCTTGCCGCCGAAATACATCGAGATTTTATCGTCAAACGAGAGCATGAGCCAGCGCTCTGTCTTTCCGGGGACGAGAGAGATTATCCTGCCGTATTCTGCGGCAAGTGCATCCTGCTTTTCTTTTGCAAGTTCAATGTTTGTTTTAGTGCTGATATAGGGCATATTTATACTCCTTTTCTGTTATCAGTTGATTCTGATGAAGTCCCCTGCCGGGACGGTTATACCGCTGACGGTCACATCGGATTCCGTATAGTTGACATAAATTTTTGCACCCGTGTCGTATTCCGTGCAGAACACACCGCTCATTATCTCGCTGTGCGAAGTCATGCGAGCAGCCTGAAGATCCTTGAGCGCCGCATCGGCGCGTTCATAGAACTCGGAAGCCGAGGCTATCCAGTTTTCGTAATAGACTCCGACTGTATCCGTGCTGTCCTCGCCGGACTTATTCTTTTTGTCTGCATAGGTGTCCGAATACGTCCACTCATAAGCGGGGCTCGCGCCGTATTCGACACAGCGCAGGAACGAGGTTTTGGCATTCTCGCTGAAGTTGAGCGGCTCGCCGGAATAGCCGACTATTCCGTGGAGAACGAGCTGCAAAAACGGCACGCTGACATATGCCGAGCGGCTCTGCGACGCGGAGGTAGGCAGATGCGAAATGAAGCTGACATTCTTTATGACGCGGAAGTTGCCCGTGTCGGTCATTAGCTTCATATTCGCAGTCAGCGACGGAAGCTGTTCGGATATCATTTCCGCGCTCTCCTGGCGGTTAAAGCCGTTCTTATAATCGGAATAGAGCAGACTGCCGACATCGTTGAGGCAGAAACCCGTAAACTGAGAAAATCTTGTGTCTTTGAGTATCTCGATTATCGATTTTTCAACATACTTCATGCCGAGCAGGCGCTTTGCGTATTTATCTTTTCCGAGCGGACTGTTATTTATTGCATTGTATTCCGCCTTTTTGCCGAAGATGCTGCCCGCAGTCCTGCCGGAAGAGAACGAGTCTCCCTTTGCCGCAGAGAGCAGATTGACATCGAGATACATCTCCATGTTCTGCGCGTTGACATATTCGGCAAGATCTTTGAGGTCGGAGCGAGTGCCGAGGCGGGCGAGCAGAGACGCAGTCATTATGCTCGACTGATCCGTTCCGCCGCTCAGCGCGCCTTTGTAGCGCAGCTTTATTGAATTTATGCCTTTCGACTTCATTCGCGTGAGCATGTCGAGAGCCTGTTCAAAGTCGGTAAAGGTCTTTTCTTTTTTGAGATTCAGTCGCTTGAACGAGAACAGGGTGTCGTCCGAGACGCCGATAACGGTCAAATCAAGCGGCAGATACTCCTGCTCCTCGACCGTTCTTGTCGAGAGTATTCTCTCCCTTATCAGCTGTTCGCGAGCCGCAGCCGCCATGCCTGTATAGTCCGCGTTCGAGCCGCCGAGGAAGCGTATGCAAAGTCCGATATCGCCGTCATACGACTCAGAGCTCATATAGAACTTTCCTTTTGATTCGGTGCAGGGCGTGATATCGAACGACACGCCCGCTTCGTAAAAATCGTTGCCGCCTCTGACTCTGTCCGCGCTGACGGTGGCTATTGCATCGCCGCTGTCTATTATTGTGACAAAGGCGTTGTTCCCCTGCTTCATGCCGTATGCGGGAATAAGCGCGTTTGCGGTGCCGCCGTTTGCGTGACCGGATGCCGCATCGCCGCCGTAAATCGGGAAGCTCAGTTCGCTGTCAAACGAATCGTCTCTCGTGTCGGTCTTTATGAGCGCGCCGCTGCCGTCGGGGACGAAGATATAGTCGCCCTGCTGGGGTTCGGAATAAGCGCCGAAGAAATTGAGAAGGCTGAGCTTCGTGAGCTTTGCGTCGGAATCCGCAACGAGATTTTCATATTTTGCGCTGACATAGACGCTACCGTCTTTTATCTGATAATTGACGACAAGCTTGAAAGCTATATCATCTTTATCATATTTTTCTTTGTGTGCAGTTGCAGTGTCGGGAGCTAGAATATAAGTAACACTCAGAGCGTCGTCGGCAAAGCTGCACTGGGCATTCTGGAACGACACACTGTTATCCTGAGTGTTGAGCTTATAGAGTGTGTCTCCGCTGACTATTTCAAGGGTCGCCGTTGCGGCACCCGAATTCTCCTGAGTCGGGAGCGCAGACCAGAGCTTTTCGCTGTCGTCATGGGAAAGATCGGCGACGCAGACGGAATATGTGCTCTCGTCAAAGAGCAGCTCGATAAGTCCGGATTTGCCGACCTGTTGAAGATTGGCTTTATCGCCGACGGAATGGAGCAGAGTCGATTCCGCAGCACCCGCCTCGGTGGGCGTGCCTTTTATTTTCGTCACGGCGACGGGGTCGGAGCACGCGCTCAGGGAGCAGAGCATTGCCGCCGAAAGCAGCAGAGCCGATATCCTCGCCGTTATTCTTTTTTTCCTGTTTTTAATAGCCATAACAAGATCTCCCATATTTATAGAATCGCCGCTTTGCGTTGAACTCTTCATTTGATTATATCATCTTTGAGCCGTTTATTCAACCTCGCTCACTTATCCACATCGAACCAGAAGCGCACACCGCCGTGTTCGTTGACAACGCCGCACTCTCTGCCGAGCCGCTTTTGAATGGCTTTGACTATCGGCAGACCGAGCCCGAAATGAAAATCCTCGTTCTTGCGCTTCTTTGAGGATTTATAGAAGCTGTACCATATTTTGTCAAGCTCGTCCTCAGCTATCGGATCGCCGGAGTTATAGACGCTGACCCTGTATGTGTTCAGATTGTCTTCAACCGTCAGCTGAACTATCTTCTTGCCGCCGATATTCGACACGGCGTTTGACAGAAAGTTCTGGAGCACGAGCAGAATAGTCCGCTCGTCGCTGTGGACGGTCAATCCGTCCGGGATGCGGTCGATGAGCTTTATTCCGTTATCGTTGAACATCATCGAGAACGCCGCAAGCTGACCTTTTATCATCGCGCTCAGATCGAGCTTTTCGCACGTCGGGACATATGAGCCGCTCTCGAGCTTTTCGAGGTTCAGCAGCTCCATGACTATGCGGTTCATCTTGCCGGTCTCCTCGAGGATTATGTCGCAGTATTCCTCGCTGCCCTCGGGGTCGCTGTTTATGCCGAGCTTGAGTCCCTCGGCGTAGCCTTGAATAATGGCTATTGGGGTTTTTAATTCATGCGAGACATTGGCGATGAAACTCTTTCGCGACTCATCGACAAGCGCGCTGTGCTCAAGCTCTTCGGTCAGTTTTTCGTTTTTATCCTGCAATTCGTCGAGCGTTTCGCTCAGGGATTCGGAGAGTATATTGATATTCTGTCCGAGATTCTGAACATCCGTCTGCGGATAGCTGACGCATTTCTTGGAGAAATCAAGCTTCGCCATGGACTCCGTTATCTCCGCCATCGCCGCAACGGGACGGGAGAAACGCAGATTGGAATAGAGTATAATTGCGCATGCCACGGCGGCTGATATCAGCGCGAAAGCAGTCAGAAGAAATGACGCCGTATGGGCGTTTCGCTCGACCTGATAATAAGGCAGCCACAGACGCAGGGTATCACCGTTTTTGAGCTCGACGCGGTATCTGTAATATCCGCCAGTCTCGCTGTCCTGATATTCATATTCGTCAAAGCTTGCGCTGTCGTCAAAAAGATCGAACACGCGCACGCTGCGTCCGGTAGTGTACATGCTCTCGGCGGTTCGGTAATAGACGCTGTCACCGTCGCCGGAATACAAGAACTTTTCGCGATTTGAATAGACCGTGTTGCCGTCGGGGTCAAAGACCTCGATCATATAATAGTTGTTGTCGGAGACAGAGGCTAACTGCTGATAATATTCGTAAGACGCCGGATCCTCGTTGTCGAGCGACTCGCGGATGCTCTGCATATTCATTATCTCCGCAAAGGCATAGACAGAGTTGAGCAGCACGCCGGGGCGCAGTGCGACAAGTATTGCGGCAAGTACTATCAGGACGGTGATGAGCTCGAAAGCCATGCGCCGTCCCGATTTTCTGATTCTGTCATTTTTTCTTGCCGACCGACGGCTCAAACTCAGTTCACCTCTATCTTATATCCTGCGCCGTAGACAGTGCGCAGATGGCGGCTGCCCCAATCGCCGAGCTTCGTGCGAAGGCGCGCAACATGGGAGTCGACCGTTCTCGAATCGCCGAGAAAGTCAAAGCCCCAGATATCATCGAGCAGCTGCTCGCGCGAGAACACCCGCTCGCGGTTTGAAGCGAGCTTATGAAGAATGCCGTATTCTTTATGAGTCAGCTCGATTTCGTGCCCGTCGCAGACGACGGAATGAGCCACGACATCGATAACGAGACCGTCTATAACTATCTTATCGGTTGGGTTGTCCGCAGTGCGCTTTAATCGCGCTTCGATACGCTTGACGAGCACAGTGGGGCTGAACGGCTTTGTTATGAAATCGTCCGCGCCGCACTCGAAGCACTCGAGCTCATCGAACTCCTCGCCGCGCGCAGTAAGAAAGATGACCGGGACATCGGAGGTTTCGCGAATCTTGCGGCAGACCTCCCAGCCGTTCATCTCCGGCATCATTATATCGAGCACAGCCAGGGCTATATCGCTGTTTTCCGAGAAAACGCGCAGAGCCTGCGCACCGTCCTCCGCCTCGACAGTTTCAAAGCCCTTGGCGGTGAGGAAATCCCTGATAATGCGGCGTATCTTCGCCTCATCGTCCGCGATAAGTATCTTCTGCAAAAGTTACCCTCCTTCCGGGTCGTGCATCTCTGTGCGCCCGGGATAAAAAATCAATTATTACTGATTTTATCACATATCGACAAATTTAACAAGGTGTCAGCACAGTGGGGGCGCTATTTTTCAAAATTATATCGGCGCTATTGCAATCGGGAGGCAAAATAAGTATAATAGATAACATAAATTCAAAATTGGGGAGTTTGCGAACAAAGCAAATCTCGCCGAATATAGGGAGGGCATGACCTTTGTTAGGTAAATTCGTCAGAGTCAGAATAACAAACCCGGTCGGCTCCCTGAACCGTCAGTACGGATACAGATATTCTCTCAATTTCGGCTCTCTTGAAGGCAGGCGGCAGTTTGACAACCGCTTCGCAGGCGCCTATATCATGGGCATTCATCATCCCGTCAGACACTTTGATGGGCGCGCAATTGCCGTTTTATACAGAGAGGGAGAGCGCAAGGGCATACTTGTCGTTGCGCCGAAAAATATGCGTTTTATCGGCTATCAGATAGCCGATGCGCTCGCCTTTGCGGAGCCCGAGGGCACATACCGCCTCGAGTGTCTCGAGCGCTCGTGCGGTGCCGTCGTATGCCGCAGAATAAACGGTGAGATCAGACTTCTTCTCATCAAGAACAGCCGCAGCGCCCACTGGGGATTCCCCAAAGGTCACATGGAGCGCGGCGAAACGCCCGAGCAGACTGCACGGCGCGAGGTTCTTGAAGAGACCGGGATACACATCGACATCATTCCGGACTTCACCGCAAAATCCGACTACACGATTCAGGGCAAGGTCGAAAAGAGCGTAACCATCTTTTTGGCAAAAACCGAAGACACAGAGACGATAATTCAGCGCGAAGAGATAGATGACTACATCTGGCTCGGCTTCGACAAAGCGCTCGAAACGCTGAAATTTGAAAACGACAAGGCGATTTTGAAGAGCGCGCGTCGTTTTATGGACAAGCACGGAATTTTTGAAACCGATGACTGACGGCGCAAAAACGCCGAAAAGGAAAGGAAAAGAACATGACTGAAGAATTCGCTCAGGGTCTCGTTGACTTTTTTCAGAACAAGATCCCTAACGAACTGATAATCTTTCTCGTATCGCTGCTGCCGGTTCTCGAGCTGCGCGGCGGCATGATAGCGGCGAAGCTGCTGCACGTTGATTTTTGGCGTGCGTTCGCCATATGCTATCTCGGCAACATTCTGCCGATCCCGTTCATCCTGCTTTTCATACGCAAGATATTCCAATTTCTGCGCGACAAGCCGGGCTTTTCAAAGATCATCGAAAAGCTTGAGATACGCTCAATGCGAAACAGCGAAAAAGTCAAACGCTGGCGCGACTGGGGTCTGCTTTTATTCGTTGCCATTCCCCTGCCCGGAACGGGCGGTTGGACCGGAGCACTGATAGCTGCCCTGACCGACATGAGGATAAAGAAATCCTTCCCGATAATTGCCCTGGGCATTCTTATAGCGGGAATAATCATGTCCGTCATCACCTACCTTGTGCCCTCTTTCTTCGGATTTTAATGTTCGGCATATAAGGAGGAGCAAACATGAAAAAAGCGGTATCATTCATTCTTGCGGCAATTATGCTCATCATGCTGCCCGCAGGCGCATTTGCGGACAGCGCACAGTGCAGCTGCGACACGCCGCCCGTCGTTATGGTCAACGGCTTCGGCACCGAGCTCTATCACGACAACGGCGACGGCACACAGAGCGCTGTTTTCCCGATGGGCGCCGTTGAGATAGTCAGCGCCATTCCGAGCCTTGCCGGCGCATTCGCGGCTCTCGCCGCAGGCGAACACGAGCTGTTCCGCACGCTGCTCTCAAAGGCTCTGTTCCATCTCATGGGAAACATGATGTGCAACCCGGACGGCACGGCGAAGATATCGGCAAAGTCATATCAGACGCCGACCGACACCGACATACACAAAAAAGACACCCACGGACAGTATCAGGGCGAAAATGACGGCGGGCGCTACATCTTCGGCTACGACTGGAGACTCGACCCCGTCGAAAGTGCACGCGAACTTGAAAAATATATCGAAGAAGTAAAGGCAGTCACCCACCACGACAAAGTCGTGCTCTGCGCACACAGCGAGGGTACCTGCGTTGCGGCGTCGTACATTTCGCTCTACGGCTCCGAGGATGTTGAAAAGGTAGTTTTCCTCAGCGGCGCGTTCCAGGGAATAACGCTCGTAGGCAATCTTTTCACGAAGAATCTCGACGTCAAAGGCAAGGCAGACGCATTTGAGCTGTTCATAGAAACCTTCCTCGGCGGAGACACGACGGGCGATTTCGTCAGCAGTCTCTTCTCCGTGCTCAAGGATGCATTCATAGTCGATATGCTGCTGTGCCTCGTCAATAACATTCTCGAAGAGGATCTTGACGCGCTCTATGACGACTGCCTGACAGAGATAATAACCACGATGCCCGGCGTCTGGAGCTTCGTGCCCGACGCATACTATGAAAATGCGAAGAAAGCTCTCTATTCCGACACCGGAGACAAATATTCGGCTCTGACAAAGCTCACCGACAACTACCACTACAATGTTCAGGTCGGTCTCGGCGACAGGCTCAAAGCGGAGCAGAAGAACGGTCTTGCAGTCTGCGTGAGCATGGGATACGCGATAGCACCCATCCCGGTATATGACAACTGCGTTGACCAGACCGATATGCTCATCGACACGAAGTTCGGCTCGCTCGGTGCTACTTGTGCTCCCATAGGCGAGACGCTCAAGGCGGACAGCACGAACAAATATCTTTCAAGCGATCTGCTCGTTGACGCTTCCACCTGCGCTTTCCCGGATTCGACATGGTTCGTCAGATATCAGGATCACAACGATTTCTGCGACGCCTACAACGACTTCGTATATTATCTGCTGACTGCCGACGGGCAGCCGACAGTCACATCGAACGCGGCGTTCCCGCAGTTCATGGCTTGCGACGGGCACAAAGTTCTTGTCCCCGCGGGAGCGCTCCCCGAAGCCGACACAAGACCGAGCATAATCAGACTCGGCGAGAACACATACAAGCTCATAAAAGAGCTGATTGAATCAAACAAAAAGTAAGATAAAAAATCGACCGTCCCGAAGCTTTTGCCACGGGACGGTTTTGTTATGTCTTTTAATATGCCTCGAATCTTGCGATAGTCGCAAAGCAGCGGGTCTCCTCGATAACGAGTTTTATATACTGCATTCTCGCCTCTTCAAAGCGGCAGATGCGCTTAGAGCCGATGACGGTGCCGGCAAATATCTTTTTCCACTTGCCGTTTATCTGACCGTAGAGCGAGAATTTTTCTATCTGCTGACCTGTCGCAATATGCTCGGAGAGCACGATCTTGTCGATATCGTAATCGTCGCCAAGGTCGAGCGTCAGGGTCGCGTGGTCGGGATCGAAGCCCGAGTGCCAATACTCGTCGGTGGTGTGTGTCAGAGCCATCTGACCGCGATGCTCCTCATCGAGATGGCAGGAGTCGGTCATTATCGAATCGTCCGCCAGATCCTCGTTGAAATCAATCTGAAGCTGCGCGCCCATGGCGAGCAGCGTTTCGACATCGCGCTGAGCGAACAGGCCGTCCTTGTTCGGCGGGATATTGAGCAGCAGGCTCGCATTCGCGCCGACGGAGTTATAATAGATCTCCATAAGCTTCGACAGCGGCTTCACCTCATAGTCCTCGTTGAGATGATAGAACCAGCCTTTTCTTATCGAGACATCGACCTCTGCGGGATACCAAATAAGCTTCGAGACGTTCTTTATCGCCTTGCGGCTGCCGAGGTCGAGCGTGGTAGCGCTTATCCTCTTCGGCGGCTTCTCTGCGGTCTGCTGAGACGCGGCAGCTATCAGCTCCTGATTGCTGTAATAATACGGCACGACATTCCACTCGCTCTTGCGGCAGACTCCCGCCTCGTTTCCGCACCAGCGGACATCCGGACCCGTGACGGAAATGACCGCCTCTGGCTGACACTCGCGTATAAGGTCATAGTAGCCCTGCCAGTCATATTCCTGCTTGCGGCCGTTCTTGCCCTCGCCGCACGCGCCGTCAAACCAGACGCAGAATATATCGCCGTAGTTCGTCAGCAGCTCGCGCAGCTGATTCTTGAAATATTTATTATACGCCTCGCCCTCGCCGTAGCGGGGATCGTGCCTGTCCCACGGTGAAAGATAGACGCCGAACTTGAGGCCGAATTTTTTGCACGCTTCGGCGCATTCGCGCACGACATCGCCCTGTCCGTCTTTCCATTTGCTTTTTTTGACGCTGTAGTCCGTATATTCGCTCGGCCACAGGCAGAAGCCGTCATGGTGCTTGCAGGTCAGGATAATCGCTTTCATGCCCGCCGCGCGGACTGCCGCCGCCCACTGGTTCGCGTTGAGCTTCTCGGGATTGAAGAGCACCGGGTCGTCGTTACCGTTGCCCCACTCGGAGTTCGTGAATGTGTTCATGCCGAAGTGAATAAAGGCATAGAACTCGAGCTCATGCCACTTGAGCTGGCGCTCGCTCGGCACGACCGCCGCCGCGCGCTTTATGTAATCGTCATTCTTCTTCATATCTGCTTTCCTTTCGGATATATGATATATGATGTATATAAAGATAACATAAACTTCGCGCGAAGTAAACTTATCAGACAAAAAATCCGCAGCAAATTTTTCTTCGCTGCGGATTTTTATATTTATTCGACTGTTACGCTCTTCGCAAGATTTCGCGGTTTATCGACATCGCATCCGCGCTCGACCGCCGTGAAATAGGCTATAAGCTGAAGCGGAACGACATTGAGCGAGGGCATATATTCAGGCAGAGTACTCGGCACCTTTATGGCGACATCCGAAAACTCGCCTGCGTTCTCGCAGTCCTCACCGACGAGCGCCGCAACATATGCGCCGCGGCTCTTGACCTCGCGGATATTGCCGAGGGTCTTTTCAAAGAGATCGGGCTGAGTTGCAACGGCGAACACGGGAGTACCCGGCTCTATGAGCGATATCGTGCCGTGCTTGAGTTCGCCGGCGGCGTATGCCTCGGACTTGATATAGGATATTTCCTTGAGCTTCAATGAGCCCTCGAGCGAAATTGAATAATCAAGCCCGCGCCCGATGAAGAATATGCTTGAAGCCTTTGAGAACCGCTCGGCAACGGGCTTGAACAGCTCTTCATTTTCGAGTATCTGTTCAATCTGCTCGGGCAGGCGTAAAAGTGCTTCGCAATGCCGCTTTTCCTCCGATTCATCGAGCCTGCCGACCGCCCTTGAAAGGCGCAGGGCAAGCAGATAGACGGCGGCGAGCTGAGCCGAAAACGCCTTTGTTGTGGCGACGGCTATCTCGGGTCCCGCCATGGTGTATATAACATCGTCGCTCTCTCTGGCAATCGTGCTCTCGACGACATTGACTATCGAGACTGTGTGTGCGCCCCTGCTCTTCGCTTCGCGGAGCGCTGCCAGGGTGTCCGCCGTTTCGCCCGACTGGCTGATAACAATGCAAAGATCGTTATCACGGACAACGGGGTGTCTGTAGCGGAATTCGCTCGCGAGGTCGCATTCGCAGAGTATCCCCGCCGAGCGCTCTATCAGATATTTGGCGGTCATTCCGACATGCCACGCGCTGCCGCAGGCGACGATATGAATTACGCCGATGCTTTTTATCTGCTCGTCGCTGAGGGTGAGCTCGGGAAGATTGACTTTTCCGTCAACTATTCTGCCGCCGAGCGTATCGCGCACGGCTTTCGGCTGCTCGGCTATTTCTTTTTTCATGAAATGCTTATAGCCGCCCTTTTCGGCGCTGTCCGCATCCCATGTTATATGCATAAGTTTTTTGTCTATCGGCTTGCCGTCGGAATCGAAAAATCCGACCGAAGTTTTGCCGACTATTGCAATCTCGCCGTCCTGCATGACGGCGCAGTCGCGGGTATATTTGAGCAGAGCCGGAATATCGGAAGCGAGATAGTTCTCCCCGCTGCCGATGCCGACTATCAGCGGGCTGTCTTTTTTGGCGGCAAGTATCTCATCCGGATGATCGCTCATCAGCACCGCGACGGCATAAGAGCCGCGAACGCGCTTTATGACTTTCAGCATGGTCTCAAGCGGATTTCCGTCATAGAGGCTGTCGAAAAGCTGAGCGAGAACCTCCGTGTCGGTCTGCGACTTAAACTGCCTGCCCTGCTTTTCAAGCTCGGCTTTGAGTTCAAGATAGT
>OMAL01000904.1_pt1 | contig 15346 bp, 10 predicted proteins | sample 1644711 | NCBI WGS metagenome assembly OMAL01 (sample SAMEA103958122, study PRJEB25191) | human gut metagenome | biome: human-associated habitat [ENVO:00009003]; feature: intestine environment [ENVO:2100002]; material: feces | place: Germany | collected 2013/2015 | reverse complement strand
TATCCTCCCAATTGGCCGATGCGTTAGAGGCAGCTCCGGGAAAAAGCGGGATGGGGTCGTACAACCGCTTTGGAGAATAGAATGCGGATGCGCGGAGACATACTGATGTTTCCTGTCACGCCAAATGGTTCAGGGATTTTTCCCTGCTTCAGCTGAAAATGAGGCATGAAGAAGTCCCCGGCCTATTCCCTGGGCAGGAAGTAGCCGCGCTGTTTTTCTGAGATGGGCATGTCCAGGCGTTCCATAACGGCCAGCATGTCTTCCCATACCTTGCGTTTTTCCCGCGGGCTGTCCGATCTGAGCAGGTAGCTGGGATGGTAAGTGACGCGTACGGGAATGCCGTTAAGGTCGTGGAACCTGCCGCGCATGGAACTGACGGATCCCTGTTCCCCCAACAGGCCTACGGCGGCGGTACCGCCCAGGGCTACAATCATTTTCGGCTGGATGACCCGGATTTCATGCATGATGATGGGCAGGCATGCTTCAATTTCTTCCGGCGTGGGGGCGCGGTTATTGGTCCGCTGGTTGGGCAGGGCCGGGCGGAATTTGACGATGTTGGAAATGTAAACCATGTCTCTGGAGAGTCCCATGGCTCTTAATATCTGGTTGAGTTTTTCCCCGGCACGGCCCACAAAGGGCTCCTGCTGCACTTCTTCATAATATCCGGGAGCTTCCCCAATGAGCATGAGTTTCGTATGGGGATTGCCCGTGGCAAAGACCATGGTATCCCGCAGGGAGTTGAGTTCCCGCGCCGGTTTCCAGTTTTGCGCCAGATTGCGGAGGTATTGCAGCTTGTCTTCCATTGACCCTTCCGGGAGATTAATGGAGGATGCCGGTTCCCTGTTTTGCGTGAACAGCCCCGGCGGTTCCGGCATTCCGGCAGGTGCGGAGACAGGAACGGCCGCCTGCAGGGGCGGCGGTTCCGGAGAAGCGGATGCTGATGCGGCGGGACGGCCTCCCTGTCTGGAAGCCACGTACCATGTTCTGAGAACGTTTCTGGCTTCATCCGTCAGGCTCGTTCGCGTTGTTCCCTGCTGGATCAGGGAATCAAGATAATGGCGGAAAAGGCTGTTCGGCGTAGCGCTCATGGGAGGATAAAGCCAGATTAGTCCATAAGAGGCCGTCTGTCACGACGATTTGCAGGCTCCCCGGCCTTCATGGAACGTGCCTCTCCGGGAAATGACACGGTAAAAGATGGTATCTTTTGCAAGGGAGGGAACAAATTGGGGCTTTCCGGTTCAGGAATGGAAATGCAGCCGGCTCTCTCAAAATTTTACTTAGTTCACGTATGTCTTTTTCTGAAGAATTAAACGGTTTGATGGATTGCCCCACTCCCCTGGTACGCCGTTTCATGGCGTTGCTGGAACCGGTTGACGACGCCCGCTTGGAGGCGATGGCGCAGGAGAGCCGGCGCCTGACGCGGCTGCATTTCGGCCGGACCATCCGCCTGTTCGCCCCCATTTACCTGTCCAACGAGTGCATCAATAATTGCAAATACTGCGGTTTTTCCCGGGACAATCCCATTATCCGCACCACGCTTACGGTGGATGAAGTGGTGCAGGAGGCCCGCTACCTGCACGGACTGGGACTGCGCAGCATCCTGCTGGTGGCCGGGGAGCATCCCAAGTTCGTTTCCGACGGGTATATGCAGGAGTGCCTGGACGCCCTGCATTCCTTTATTCCATCCCTGGGGCTGGAGATAGGACCGTTGCCGGACGACCGTTATGCGGAGATCGTCCGCCACGGGGCGGAACAATTGGCCGTGTATCAGGAAACCTATAACCGGGAAGTGTATGAAACCCTGCATACGGCAGGGATGAAGAAAAATTTCAACTGGAGGCTGGACTGCCCGGAACGCGCCTACCAAGGCGGTTTCCGCCGCATTCAGATAGGAGCCCTGTTCGGGCTTTCGTCGTGGCGGCGGGAGGCCATGGCGCTTGCCGTCCATCTGGATTACCTGCAGAAGCATTGTTGGAAATCCGCGCTTTCCGTGGCGTTTCCGCGCATGCGTCCCTACGCCGGGAATTACGAGTATGAACCTGATCCGGACTTGATGCTGGATGACCGCCATTTTGTCCAGCTGATGGCTGCCCTGCGCATCTGTTTCCCCAAGATAGGCATGTCCATCAGCACCCGTGAGCCCGCGCCGATGAGGGATGCCCTGATGCATTTGGGCATGACCCACATGTCCGCCATTGCGCGCACGGAACCGGGGGGCTACACGGGCGTGGGAACGGCTGCAGCCCATTTGACGGTGCGGGGCAACCGGGTGGATCTCCCCGATGATCGGAAAGGGCATTGCAAGGCGACGGAACAGTTTGAGATTTCCGACCAGCGTACCCCGGAGCAGGTGGTCGGCGCCATACGGAATGCCGGGCTGGAGCCTGTCTGGAAAGACTGGGATGCCGCGCTGGATGTGGTGTAAGAGAGCTTGCTCCCGTTTCTCTTCCCCGGAATGACATCCATATCCCCGTGATGTTGTGATGGAGCATTGACGACATGCTCCGGCTGTCATATTTCCGGTAACAATGATTCGTTATTATTGGGGGAGGTTTTGGCCATTCCTCCTGTTTGCGTTCGGCATTGAGGCGGTGGAAAACATGTTTACGGTATTTTTCGAATACCGGAACATGGATTTCGGATTGATTTCCCTTTTGAAAACGGCGTACGTCTTTCTGACGGAGTTTGCCGTTACCATGTGCTACTGGCTTATTCCCTACGCCGTTTATTTGTGGATTCTGCCGCGCGGGAAGGCGGGAGGGAAGACGGACAAGTGGTTTACCTCCGTATGGTTTTTCCTGTTTGTGCTCGCTAATCTGTTTGAGGATGTAGCGGAAGCGTTTTTCTGGAACGAGTTTGAAGCCAGTTTCAATTTCATTGCGGTAGATTACCTGATTTACACCAAGGAGGTCATTGGGAATATTTACGAGTCCTATCCCATCATTCCTATTCTGGGAGGTATTCTGGCGGTGTCCGTTCTGGCCGTCTGGGGAATGAAAAGGTTCTTGCTCCCCCGGGACGGGGAGATTCCCGCCGGATGGAAACGAGGCTGTGTAGTACTGTTCCTGCTGGCCTGCGTCACGGGGGGATATTGGCTGGTGGATATCAAAGATGCGGATGCCGTGAACAACCGTTATAATTCGGAGATGGCCAAGGATGGCCTTTACAGCCTGTTCAGCGCCTTTCTCAAGAATGAACTGGATTACCGCGGCTATTACCGGACGCTGCCGGACGCGGAAGCGGCGGCGTTTCTGGCCCGGGAGTTTATGGCGGATGATACATCCGTGCCGGGGGCTTCGTCCGGCAGCGTGAAGAGGCAGGTGCGCCCTTCCGGGGTGGGGATCCGCCCGAATGTCGTGGTGGTGGTCATGGAAAGCATGGGCGCGGAATTTTTAAACGAATTCCGGGAAGACGGGGCTAACGTCACCCCGTGCCTGAGCCGTCTGGGAAAGGAAGGCATTTTTTTCCCGAACACTTATGCCACGGGCACCCGTTCCGTGCGCGGGCTGGAGGCCATCAGTACATCCATACCGCCGCTTCCCGGCATGTCCATTCTTCGCCAGGAAGGAAATGAGCATTTGCAGACCATAGGGTCCATATTCAGGGACAAGGGATATGATCTCAAATGGATTTACGGCGGCTACGGATATTTTGACAACATGAATTATTTTTTCGGAAACAACGGGTTTCAGGTTCTGGACCGTAATTCCATGGATGATTCCGAGGTGACCCATTCCACCATCTGGGGCGTTTGCGATGAAGATCTGTTCCGCCGCGCCGTACGGGAGGCGGATGAATCCTGCGGACGCGGCAAACCGTTTTTGCAGGTGGTGTTCACCACGTCCAACCACCGGCCTTACACGTATCCGGACGGGCGTATTGACATTCCTTCCCACACGGGGCGCATGGGGGCTGTAAAATACGCGGATTATGCGGTAGGCGCCTTTGTAGAGGAGGCCAGAACCAAACCCTGGTTTGACAATACGCTGTTCGTGTTTGTAGGAGACCACGGCGCCGGGAGCGCGGGCAAGCAGGCCCTTAATCCGGAAACGCACCGTATTTTTTCCATTTTCTACGCTCCGGCGTTGTTGAAACCGGAACGGCGGGAAACTCCCGTGAGCCAGATTGACGTGTTGCCTACCCTGCTGGGGCTGTTGAAATGGCCGTATGATGCGGCCTTTTATGGAAAAGATGCTTTGAAGCCTTCCTATCAGTCCCGGTATTTTGTGAGCAATTACCAATATATCGGTTATTTGAAGGGAAAAGACATGGTCGTGCTCAAACCCCAGCGCGGAGTGGAATTTTTTCGGGATGGAAAGGCCGTTGAGCCGGACGGTCGGATGAAAGAGCTGGAAAAGGAGGCGGTTTATTACTATCAGCACGCTTCCGGCTGGCGCACCAGTTTGAAGGAGTAAGGACCCCGCAAGGTGCGGAGGCCGTGATTCTAGCGGCCTCCGCCCGCGCATGTAAAATGCGTTCAGGATTTGGTCCCGTCTCTATAGTCCTGTAGAGCGTCCCAATGGAACGTGAAATGCTTCTGCATGTGCTGCCCATTGGCGAGAATGAACATGAGGGAAATGCGGAATTCGTTATTGTTCAATCCATCCAGCTCTTTTTTGTCAATTTTCATGGAGAATTTTCCGCTCTTTTTCCCAAGGCGCCGGGAGAAGGAAACGGCGTCATAGTCCTGGTTGACCGCATAAGGAGGATCCTGGATGTAAATATTCAGAGCGTTGACGGTCTGAGGGCTTTTGTAATTGCCGGAAACCAGAATCTGGTCTCCTTTGAAGGAGATGGCTACGTCCTTGACCTCTACTTCCGGCCTGCCTTCGTAGAATTGCTGGGCCGGGGTGACGGAGAATACTTCACAGGCGTCCAGAAGGGCGCAACTGGCCGGAGTCAGGAACGTGGGGCTGGTGCCGAACGTGTAATTGCCTGAACCCATCAGGGCCGTGCCATATTTTTTACCGTCTGAGGCGGTTTGGTGGTTGTGCGGCAGGTTAAGGCCGTGCCCCAATTCATGGGCCATGCCCCCATACCATTTAGTCAGCAGCCTTCCTTCCCTGGTTTTCTGGCCCAGGTGTTTGATATCGAAAGCCGGATAATCCAGGGCGAAACAGTTGCGCCCCATTCCATAAAAGGGGACGCCGCCGGGATTGTCGGGGCCGTTCTTTTCGTCATTCCAGGTAGGCATGATGATAAGCGTATGCTGGCTTTTTTTCTTATCCGGATGGGCTTTGAAAAATTCGTCAAGTTCCTGGGCCGCTTTCCAGCCGCCTCCGTTTTCATAAGGATAATGGGCCGCCGGATGTTTGGCCTTGTATTCAATGATGTTCACGCGGCCTGGAGATTTAATGTCCAGGCCGAAGGAACGCGCGCCATAGCCATGCCGCTGCATTTCCTTGCCGTAAAACTGCTGGAGGTAAAGGAGCAGTTCGCTGAGGCGCCGTTCGTAATCCGGAACGGGTTCCGTATCACTGCCCAGAAAATAAACGATATTGAGCTGCCGGGCCGTTTTTTTCAGGGCAATCCGGTCTTTCAGGGCATCCGGAACAGTAACTTCCGCAAAGGATGTGTTGGAAGCCGTCCCCAGAAAGAACAGAGAAAAAAATGCTGAGAGAAGTCGTTTAAACATACATGCCAAGGTAGGGGCGTCATTTTTAAAGACAAGGAAATTTACTGTTCTCGCCATCATTGGAGGAAGCGTTCCTGGGCCAGGAGGGAAATAACGGGAGGAAGGCTCCGTCATGTGGAGGCCGATAAGTTTGGAACGGCTGAAAGATAGAGGTTGCGAAGGCAGTAAATATGTGACATTGTTCATTAAAGCATGCATTTCCAATCTCTATATTTATCTGCCGTGGCGGTAAGTGCCGTTTCTTTCGGGTGGGGGGCTCTGGATAAGCCTTCCGCCTCCAATTTAATCTGGTCTGATGAACCGGCCGTAGTTGTTTATCCGCAGGAAGACAAAAATTCCGAAGGCAGCTTTGGCAAGTACAGGAAGCCTGCCTCTGTTTGGGAAGCGGAAGGGTATCCCATTGGCAACGGTCGCGTGGGAGCCATGATTTTCAGCGCTCCCGGCCGCGAACGGCTGGCCCTGAATGAAATCAGCCTCTGGTCCGGCGGAGCCAATCCCGGGGGAGGATATGGGTACGGGCCTGATGCCGGGACGAATCAGTTCGGCAACTATCTTCCTTTCGGGGATTTGTTTGTGGACTTTAAAAAAGGCGACCAGCCGGCTTCCCTGTCTGTGGAAGATTTTACGCGCGCCCTGGATCTCCGGGACGGTATTCATAAAGTAAATTACAAGGTGGATGGAGTGACGTATGACCGGGAGGCATTCTCCAGCACGCCTGCCAATGTCCTGGTGCTGAACTATAAAGCCAGCAAACCCGGTCAGTTCAGCGCAGATTTTTCCGTTAACAGCCAGCTTGGAGCAACTATTTCCGCCAAGGGCTCCGTCATCACCTGGAAGGGGATTTTGAAAAACGGCATGAATTATGAAGGCCGTGTTTTGATCCGTCGCAAAGGCGGTTCGCTTTCCACCGTAGACGATAAAATTTCCGTGAAAAATGCGGATTCCTGCATGATCGTCATCGCCATGGAGACGGATTACCTGATGGATTATAAAAAGGATTGGAAGGGTGAATCTCCAGCCAGGAAACTGGACCGTTATGCGGTCAAAGCCGCTTCTGCGGATTATGCCGCCCTGAAACAGGCCCACATTTCCCAGTACAAGTCCATGTTTGACCGGGTGAAGGTCAACTTCGGAAAAACAGAGGAGGATATAGCCAGGCTGCCTACGCCGAAGCGTCTGGAAGCCTATAAGAAGAATCCGGCAGACCCCGATCTGGAGGAAACCATGTTCCAGTTTGGCCGCTATCTGCTGTTGTCCAGTTCCCGGCCCGGCACGCTCCCGGCCAATCTGCAAGGGTTGTGGAATGATTATGTCAAACCGCCGTGGGCCTGCGACTACCATAACAATATCAACGTTCAGATGGCGTATTGGGGGGCGGAACCCGCCAACCTTTCCGAATGCCATGAGGCCCTGGTCAATTATGTGGAAGCAATGGCCCCCGGCTGCCGGGACGCTTCCCAGGCGAACAAGGGGTTCAATACCAAGGACGGCAAACCCGTGCGCGGCTGGACGGTGCGCACCTCCCAGAATATCTTCGGCGGCAACGGCTGGCAGTGGAACATTCCCGGTGCGGCCTGGTATGCGCTGCATATATGGGAGCATTATGCATTTACCGGTGATAGAAAGTATCTGGAAAAACAGGCGTATCCCCTGATGAAGGAAATCTGTCATTTCTGGGAAGACCATTTGAAGGAGCTTGGAGCCGGGGGCGAAGGGTTCAAGACAAACGGCAAGGACCCGAGCGAAGAGGAGAAGAAAGATCTGGCCGATGTGAAAGCCGGAACGCTGGTGGCTCCCAATGGATGGTCTCCCGAACATGGGCCGCGTGAAGACGGTGTGATGCATGACCAGCAGCTTATTGCGGAGCTTTTCTCCAATACCATCAAAGCCGCCCGCATCCTGGGCAAGGACGCCGCCTGGGCCAAGAGCCTGGAAGGCAAGCTGAAAAGGCTGGCCGGCAACAAGATAGGTAAGGAAGGGAATCTTCAGGAATGGATGATTGACCGCATTCCCAAGACGGACCACCGCCATACGTCCCACCTCTTTGCCGTTTTCCCCGGCAACCAGATCAGCAAGCTCAAGACGCCCAAGCTGGCGGAAGCCGCCCGCCTTTCTCTTGAATGGCGCGGCACGACCGGAGACAGCCGCCGTTCCTGGACGTGGCCGTGGCGCACGGCTCTTTGGGCCCGCCTGGGAGAGGGGAACAAGGCTCATGAGATGGTTCAGGGACTGTTGAGATTCAATACTTTGCCGAATATGTTGACTACCCATCCTCCTATGCAGATGGACGGCAACTTCGGCATTGTAGGCGGCATTTGTGAAATGCTGCTGCAATCCCATGCCGGGGGCCTGGACATCATGCCCTCTCCTGTGGAAGCGTGGCCTGAAGGCTCCGTGAAGGGGCTGAAAGCCCGGGGCAACGTCACGGTGGATTTTTCCTGGAAGGACGGCAAGGTGAGCAATGTGAAGTTGTATTCCGCCCAACCCAAGGTGCTGCCCGTGCGCGTCAACGGGAAAATGACCCGCATGAAAACCCTGCCGCTGAAATCGGGAGCGGAACCTTCGCAGTCCGCAGCCAGGTAAAAAATCCATGATCCGGTTTTAGTTCCGGAACGAAAAATAATCATGGCTTCCAGTCCTTTGGGCTGGAAGCCTTTTTTATCCCGGATTTTTGCGGGAGGGCGGTGTTTGTTTCAAAGGATGAGTATGCAGAATGACTCGTTTCGAAAGCAGAAATTTCTCTCCGGATGGAAAGGTTGGAAAGGAGGGGCGCTCTCTCATTTCTTTTCCATCTGCCTGAGCAGGGAACAAATGGCGCAGGAATGGAGGGAACACAGATCTTCGTGAATTTGAAGCAGTGCCTGGTGGTGCCAGGCTTTCTTAAGAAAGGCTTGTGCATCCGGCCTGCGGCCCAGCAGGGATTGATGGACGGAGAGAACTTTTGTGCCCGCCTGTCCGGCCCGAAGGGAGAGATAATGCTTCCATGCGTGTTCGTCATCTTTCATCGGAAGAAGGTGGTTGATGATGAAGTCCAGAATTCTATCCCGCCCCATCAGGGCCATGGGGCGGGGAGACGGTGAGGAAGGCAGCGTTACATGGGTGCTCCAGTAGGGATGTGTAAGGGAGGAAAGGTATTCCGTCAGTTTTTCCGTATGTCCGGCAAGGCAAAGACGCTTAAATGTATCAAAGTCCGCTGCAATGACGGACAGCGCCCCTACGCGCCTTTGCGGATGGTTGGCCGGCCTGTTGCCGGAAAATGTCCAAGGGAAGGAGCGGTCCGGCGCCAGTTCAAATTGTTCCCGCATGGGCCACCACTGGGCCCAGAGTTTTTTGTGCAGATCTACGGCTTCCGGTGTGCAGGAGGCCGGCAACACGGGAAGGAGGAATCCCGCCGTACCGAAGAGCAGGGCTTCCGGGCAATTCCGGATAAAGCGCAGGGGGGCCCGCAGGGCCAGGTGGCGCATGGCGGTCTTATTGGCGTGATAGCCCAGCGTTTCCGCCAGATTTTCAAAAAGGGACTGTTCTTCCCCTGCGTATTTGGCGCGTTCCGCATGGCGGCGGTGCTTGTTCCGGAACCTGTAGGCGGCTGCTGCTTGAAGGAGCATTTCCAGAGGCTCCGGCGCCATGGAAGCCAACAGGTCGGCGTGGCGGCAGTGGCGTACGGGATTCCCGCCTGAAGGAGGTGTTCCAGACCGTGCCAGCGCAGCGGGAGGAATGACAGCCAGAGGGATGCGTTCATGCCTGGAGTTGCGGGTGAACCATTTTCTGCGGCTGGGAGCGCAGACGAGATGCAGGATAACACCATTAAATCCCGGGTTGGAACCGTGCCCGTGGCGTTCCCAGTCTTCCGGTGTGGAATCCAGTTCGATATCTCCCGCCTGCGGGATGCCGTTGATGCGTATCCTGGCGTTTAGAAAGTCTGGTCCGGCGGATTTGTTCCAGTTCCCGAAGTCCAGAATGTGAATGTCTCTGCCCGAGTCATCCGTAAAAGAGGTGCCGAATACTCCTTCCAGCAGAAGAAGCTGAAGCGTCCGTTCGTCCGGAAGCGCGGAATGATTGGAAACGGAATGTTCCCTGACGGCGGCCGGCTCTTCTTCCCTTGCCGCGGAAAGGGCTTCCTCATACAGGGAGGCCATGGAGCGCAGGTCCATGTGAAGGGGAGGAAAATTTATTTATTATCTTTCTGCCGTTCCAATTCTTCTTTCAGGCAGTCGGTTACGTTGCGGAATTTTTCTTCGTTCTCTTCACTCATTTCGCTCAGGGTCAAATGGGAATTGAGAACGTGGAGAGTCTGCTCCTTGGCATCCAAATGGACGGCAGGGGCGTTTTCCGTACCCAGGGCGGCACGTATCTGCTCTACTTTTCCCCTCCAGGGGGCTGTGGGCGGTTCAATGCTGAGCAGGGCGTCCAACCCCAGGCTTTCCAGAGCGCTCAGGCAACGTTCGCTCGGGGAGGCGATTTGGACGGAACCTCCGATGGGAAGCAGCCGTCGCGACAGGCCCGCAAGAGTGCCCATAAAAGTGGAATCAATGCCGGAGCAGGTTTCCAGATCAATGACGATCAGGCGTCCTCCGGAAGCGATGTAATCGTCCCCCAGGGATTTGACAGTCGGACTATTGGCAAAACTTCCGCGTCCGGAACACCGGACCCAAAGAAATTCATCAAAAAGGCCGAAAAGGATGGAAGAATTGTTATTCACGTCGTTAGAAAATGGAAACCATATGAATAACAAGAGAAGCTTCCGCGGTCAAGTCAGGATTTAATTTGCGCGCCGCCGGAAGAAGGTCCGTTCCCTCGCATGCAGAACCTTCTTCCGCAACGCTCTTCCCGTTGTCCGGGGAGATGTTTCAGGAGTTCTTGGTGCCTTCCCCCGTGCCGGGCAGGAAACGGTAATAGGTTTCCAGCATCAACGTTGCCAGGCACTGGCGGTAAATTTTGTCGTTGATGGAACCACCATTGCTGTTTACGAGTCCCCCAGGTCCGGGAAATCCGTTCGGGGTAAAGCTTCCATCGGTGGATTGGGCTCCGAGGGTGGCGTCACGGAAAGCTTTGTTGTACGCTTTCCATACATCCCCTCCGCGGTTCATGGCGGCCTGCACCCCGTAGTAATGCTGGTAGAGGTTGGAGGAAGTGTTGTTCGCCTTCCAGTTGAATGGCTGGTTGGTGTTCTTGAGCATCCAGTCCAGCCCCTTGCGGGCGGCGCTGTCCGAGCCGTTGCCGCACATTTGGAGGGAAAGAACGCCTACGCCCACCAGGGAAGGGCGTGCAGCAGCGTCTTCCCTGCCTTCCTGCATGTAGGTGAAGAGACCGTCGGGCTTGCCGCATTTCCGGCAGTAGGCCGCCGCTTTGCGCAGGGCCGTGCGTATTTCCCCTTTGGTTGGTTTGATGCCGCCGTGTTCGGCTGCCTTGAGGGCCTGCACGTTCCATCCGGTGACGGAAAGGTCCGTATGGGCGCCCGCCTTCGTGTTGTAATTGTAGGCCCAGCCGCCGTCGGTGTTCTGATTATCTACAATTTTATCCACGGCCTTTATGACGACCTTTTCCAGGTTGGAGATGGAGGGGATGTCCATCTGCTTGCAGAAAGTGTAGGCTTCGCACAGGGCATAGGTGGCTACCGCGTGGTCATAACAGATCTCCTTCAAGGCAGGCTGTTCCGAAAGGACGGGGTTTTTCATTCCTAAGTCTACCAGGAAGGAGATGCCCTTCAGGACGTTTTCCCCGAATTCCTCGGAAAGAGGCGTTTCGCAGTGGGCCAGGTAGGACAGGAGAGCCAGGCCTGTCATGGCGCATTTGTAATTATGGGGGGCTCCACCCCAGGACCCGTCTTTATTCTGCTGTTTTTTCAGCCAGCGGAGGGATTTGACTACGGCTTCCTCGCACTGCGGGATGCCTCCGTTTTCCGTGATGCGCTTCATGCGGTCGTTCAAGTCGCAGCGCTTGGAAATGATACCGGGAATGCCTCCCCCGTCTCCGTCTCCCGTGCCGGTTCCGAAGCCGTCGCCGATGTCGATGCCCATGGAAAGTTCTTCCGAGGGGACGTCCACCTCAATATCAGGGTTGACCACCGCGACGTCCGCTGTGGCGACGGCGGCGATGACCTTCACCTGCGCAGAGGTGGAGGAGCTGCTGGGGCGCTGGGTGGTCTGGGTGACTTCCGGTGTGTCAATGTCCGGGTTGTCGCCTTCCTGGGTGGCGTAGGCGACCATGGGGGGATCTTCCGGAACGGCCACGATGATGTGTACCAGGTAGAGGAGGAGGCCCATGAGGGCGACGCCGAGGAAAGAAACGGAAATGGCGGCGGTCAGTGTCTTGGTCCGCTGTTTCTTCAATTCCGCAAGGGCATCTTCAGTACTTTCAATGTGGAGACTCATACAGTATATGAAGGTTCCTGAAGATAATATGATGTTTTTCCGGCTGGGACGAGTTCAAAAATTTTAATGTCCCATTGGATGGTAAATGACCAGATGTGAACAAAAGGGGATTTTATAATGAATGGTTTATATTATCTGCATCATTTGTCCGATGGGAAGCCGGACGTTCCGGAGTGTGGGTGCACACGGGGACACAGGCTGTGCTTTTGGTTCGCCGGAGGGGATTGGAAAAAGGCATGTTGAAGCCAGAAAAGATGAGTAACACGCCAGGAGGCGGTTGCCTTTGAAAGTTTTTTTGTTCCGCTGTGGCCGACAGAGGAATAGAGGGCGGTCGCGGGCGTGGAGCGTGTAAAGAAGTCTGGAAAAGAGCAAGCCCTGCCATGGTGGCGCATGGCAGGGCGGAAGAAGGGATGGTTCTTTTGTGGGTAAAGGAATTAATAGTGGCCGCGGCGCGGGCCGGTCATCCACTTCCATGCGGTTTCCACGATAGCGCCGGCATCCTTGCACTTGGCTTCCCAGCCAAGGATTTCCTTGGCTTTCTTCGGATTGGCAATCAGGCGGGGCGGATCGCCTTCACGGCGCGGGCCGTAGCGGACGGGAATTTTCTTACCGGTGACTTTTTCAGCCGTTTCCAGGATTTCCCGGACGGAAAGCCCCAGTCCGGTTCCGAGGTTGAAACACTCTGTGGCTCCGCCTTTCATCAGGTACTCCACCGCTTTCAAGTGGGCGTCCGCCAGGTCGTTGACGTGGATGTAGTCACGGATGCAGGTGCCGTCCGGCGTGTCGTAATCCGTTCCGAAGACTTCGATGTATTCCTTTTCCCCGGTGAGCGTGAGCAGGATGTTGGGGATAAGGTGGGTTTCCGGTTCGTGGTCTTCACCAATCAAGCCGTCCTCGCTGCAGCCTGAGGCATTAAAATAGCGCAGAAAAACGCTTTTGAGACCCCAGGCGCGGTCGCAGTCCCTGCAAACTTTTTCCAGCATGTACTTGGAACTCCCGTAAGGATTGATAGGATCCTGCTTTTCCGTTTCCGGGATAGGGATCTGGGTGGGAACGCCATACGTGGCGCAGGTAGAGGAGAAAACAAAGCGCTTGACGCCGGCGGCTTGCATGGCGCCCAGAAGGACGAGGGGCCTGGCGATGTTGTTCATGTAGTACTTGAGGGGGTTCTGGACGGATTCCCCCACATTGATGAAGGCGGCAAAGTGAATCACGGCGTCAAAGTTGCCCTTCATCAGGAGAGGATAGACCACGGAGGCATCTCCCAAATCCCCTTTGACCAGTTTCACTTCCGGGTCCACGAGGGCTCCCGCGTGGCCGTACACCATGTTGTCCAGCACGGTCACGTCTGCGCCGGTTTTGACGAGCTGGCGTACCGTGTGGGAACCAATATATCCGGCTCCGCCGGTTACAAGTACTTTCATGATTTTATCAAATTTGCTGTTGAGCCGGTTTAACTTTTTCTCCGGCAAAGGCGTCTGGACATTTTGGAGTCTGCGGAACCTTCCGGTTCATTGCAGGCTGAATCCCTGTTCCAGACGCCTGTAAAAGTGACATGTTTTCCCCTTTTTGTCAATTTGCGATATATCTTGCCGCCGTCTCTCCGTTTTTTGTCTGCGGCGGTTGGAGCTTCTCCGTTTTCATGCCGGAAACTGCCCCGCTTTTTACTGGCTCCTGACAGGCATTTTTGCGAACATCACTTCATTATGAAACCGTCCGAGATCAGGAATGTTCTGGAAGACCATGAAGTGCGCCCCAGCAAGTCCCTGGGGCAGAATTTCCTGACGGATGAAAATGTGGCCCGCTGGATTGTGGAGCAGCTCGAAATCCGGCCGCAGGATTGCGTGGTGGAGGTAGGGCCTGGAACCGGCTCCCTGACGGAACATGCCGCACCCCTTTGCCGCAAACTGGTTCTGGTGGAATTTGATTCCCGTCTGGCAGAGTACCAGAAAGAGCGCTGGGCCGGTGATCCCCATGTGGAGGTTCACCATGCAGACGGCGCTTCCTGGGATCCGCGGGGGCTGTTTGCGGAGGCCCCTGTCAAATTCCTTGGCAATCTTCCCTATTCCGCGGGGGGAGCCATCCTCCAGAATTTCCTGTCCAGGCCCAGTGCTGTGGAACGTGCCGTGGTGATGCTTCAGAAGGAGTTTATCGACCGCATTCTGGCGACGCCGGATGATGATGCCTTCGGGCTGTTGTCCCTGCGCATCCAGAAAAACTGGATTCCCCGTGCCCTCAAAACCATTCCGCCGGAAGCGTTTCATCCCCGTCCGCGTATTGATTCCACCGTGATGCTGCTCACTCCCCGTCCTGCCCGCGAGTTGCCTCCATATGACGACCGCCTGATGGATGAACTGATGCGCAAGGCTTTTTCCCAGCGGCGCAAACAATTGAAAAAACAGCTCCCCGCTTCTCCTCCGTGGGAGGGCGTGGCTGCTTCCCTGGGGCTTTCCCCTTCCGCCAGGGCTGAGGAATTGAATTTGTCCCAGTGGGTGGAATTGGCGCGCGTTTATGATACCAATCCTCTCAAGGATGTGGCGCAGAGCGGAGATGAATTGTTTGACATCGTGGACGAACTCAATCAGGTGACGGGGCAGGGCACGCGCCGGGAAATACATGAAGGCAGCCTTCGTCATCGCGCCGTACATATGTTCCTGGTTAACAAGCATGGAGCCGTGCTTCTCCAGAAAAGGTCCTTGTGGAAAGACAGGCAGCCGGGCAAATGGGATTCCTCCGCAGCCGGGCATCTGGATGCCGGGGAAAGTTATGAGGAAGCTGCGGTGCGGGAGCTGAAGGAAGAACTGGGGGTGTCCGGCTGCGGGCTGCAGAAAATCGCGGATTTTGACGCCGGAGAAAATAACGGCTGGGAATTCATCTCCCTCTATGAAGGGCGGTATTCCGGGAAGGTTCGTTTTCCGGCGGCGGAGGTGGACAGCGTGCAGTGGTTCACGCCGGAGCAAATCCAGGCGTGGGTGGAACGCCGTCCGCAGGATTTCTCGCCTGCGTTCATTCCCTGTTGGAATGCATGGCTGGCCGCGAATAGAAAAAATCATTCTAACTCAAATACATATCATGATAAACCCTGATCAATTATCTCCGGAACAGATCCAGTCCATCCGGACCTGGGCGGAAGAAGGACTGGATTTAAACGCCATCCAGAAAAGGCTGCATGAGGACTTGAACATCAAGCTGACGTTCATGGATACAAGATTCCTTCTTCAGGATCTGGATATCCGCATCAGCCAGCCGGAGCCGGAACCCGAAGCCGAGCCGGTGGATACCGCCGCTGCCATGCAGTACTTCGAGGCCTCGGAAGCCGCCGCGGAAGTCGGCCGGGAGA
>OMAL01000899.1_pt1 | contig 15421 bp, 10 predicted proteins | sample 1644711 | NCBI WGS metagenome assembly OMAL01 (sample SAMEA103958122, study PRJEB25191) | human gut metagenome | biome: human-associated habitat [ENVO:00009003]; feature: intestine environment [ENVO:2100002]; material: feces | place: Germany | collected 2013/2015 | reverse complement strand
CCGCGCGAAAAGATGTTTTTGAACCAAATAATATCCTGCACCGAGATGCTGCCCGTGAGCATCAGCAGAAGAATATACACCGCCGCGTTGACAGTTATTATGATTGTCAGCGCGGCTTTTCCGCTGCCCTGCGCCGAGGAGAGCAGCAGCCCCGCGAGAAACGAAGCCGTCACGCAGACGGCGGGCTTTATTATCGAATCCATGATATTTATTTCGAGCGTGCAAACTTTTGAAAGCCTGTGTATGCTCAGCGAAAAGTTTACTATCTCGCTGATAAAAAGTATCGCAACATAGCCCTTTACGGAATATTTCGGGATGAGCATCAGCACGAGCACGACGCACATCGCGGAGTCGATTATATTATATCTCATTGAATATACCTGCTGGTCGAGCCCTTTGAGTATTCCGTCAACTGTCGTGTCGGTGTACATTATCGGCAGAAGCGGCGCGAGCACGCGCAGATATTCCGCGCATTGCCCGTCCCCGTAGATGCACTGCGACAGCCCCTCGGAAAAAATGAACATTATTCCCGCCGTGCCCATCGAAAACAGCACGGTTATTTTTATTGCCCGCGCCGCCATGCTGTCTATCCTGTTTCTGTTGCCGCGCGCCGCACATTCGGCAAATTCAGGCACGAGCATGCTCGCGAGAGCTGTCATTATGGCGGCGGGGTAGAGGATAACCGGCAGAGCCATGCCGTGAATGACTCCGTAGAGCGTCATCGCGCCGCCCGCGCTCTGCCCCGATTTGCGAAAGCCCACGGGAATCAGCAGGTGTTCTATCGTCAGCAGCACCGAGCGCGCGCACGACCCGGCGGCGTCAGGGAGCGCAATGCGCAGCAGAGCCCGAAGCCCGCCGGGCTTTTGGTGCTTCGTTGACTTGTAGAGCAAAAAGGCGCATAGCAGCGAGCTTATTTGCGATATCGTTATGCCGAGCGCCACCGCGTCGCAGGCATATTCTGCGCCCTTTGCCGCCCAGAATCGAAGCATCAGAACAGAGACCGCTATTTTTACTGCCTGCTCGAATATCTGCACCGCCGCGTATTTGAGCACCGTGCGCCGCGCCGTGAAATATCCGCTGAACGCGCAGCCGACCGATGCCGCGGGGAGGCTCAGCGCGAGTATGCGAAGCGACGACGCCGTGCGTATGTCGCCGAGCCACAATTTTGCTATCAGCTCCGCGCCGAACCATACGGCGGCGAGCATCATGCACCCGACCGTCAGCCCGTAGAGCGCGCACCGCCGCATTATCCATACGCCCTGACCGACATTTTTTCCGGAATCTTCGACCGTGAGCCGCGTCGATGCGAGCGGCAGACCCGCAAACGAAAATGTCAGCGCCATCGCGTATACATCCGTGACGAGCGAAAAAAGTCCTATTCCCGCCGCGCCCAGCCGCCCGGTCAGATATACATTGAACGCAACGCCGACCGTGCGCATGAGAAACGATGTCGCGGCGAGCGTCAGCGTGTTTATGAGAAGCCGTTTCGTGTTCTTCATTTTTGCCTCCGGAGAAGTCAAAAAGCGTTAAATCTCTTGACAAAAACGCTTCTGAATGTGATAATATAGAGTAATTCATCGGAAAAGAGGGAATCCCCCAAAAAGGCGTATGCAGTGCCGAGTACCGCATCGCCGCCGATTTTTGAAATGTAAAATCAACGCTGCTCCTCCGGCGCGGAGCAATCAGCGTTCATGTAAAATCTATTCGCCGGAGAAATGGATTATGTTATGGCAAAGGAACTCGCAAAACAGTATGATCCGAAGGAAGTGGAGGACAGAACCTATAAATTCTGGCTCGACGGCAATTTCTTCCACGCCGTACCCGACCCGGAGAAGAAACCCTATACTATAGTTATTCCCCCTCCGAACATCACGGGTCAGCTCCATATGGGTCATGCTCTTGACAATACTCTTCAGGATATACTTATCCGCTACCACCGCATGCAGGGCTATGATACCCTCTGGCTGCCCGGCACCGACCACGCTTCTATCGCCACCGAGGCGAAGATAGTCGAGGCTATGGCAAAGGAAGGCCTTACAAAGGACGATGTCGGCCGTGAAGGCTTCCTCGAGCGCGCATGGGCGTGGAAAGAGAAGTTCGGCGGCAGAATAATCGAACAGCTCAAGAAGATGGGCTCGTCCTGCGACTGGGAGCGCGAGCGCTTCACCCTCGACGAGGGCTGCAACGAGGCTGTCAACGAGGTTTTCTGCAACCTCTATGAAAAGGGACTCATTTACAGGGGCGAGAGAATAATCAACTGGTGTCCCCATTGCCTGACTTCGATCTCCGACGCCGAGGTCGAATATGAGGATCAGGCGGGTCACTTCTGGCATCTTCGCTATCCTTTCAAGGACGGAAGCGGCTATCTTGAGCTTGCAACGACCCGACCCGAGACCCTGCTCGGCGATACCGCAGTCGCCGTCAACCCCAATGATGAAAGATATAAGGATATCGTCGGCAAGACGCTCATCCTGCCCATAGTCCACCGCGAGATACCCGTTGTCGCCGATGATTATGTCGAGATAGACTTCGGTACCGGTGTCGTTAAGATAACCCCCGCGCATGACCCGAACGACTTCGAGGTCGGTCTGCGCCATAACCTGCCAGTTATCAATGTCCTGACCGATGACGCAAAGATAGTCGATGACTATCCGAAGTACGCCGGCATGGACAGATACGAGGCGAGAAAAGCTATCGTCAAGGATCTTGAGGCTGAGGGCGCTCTCGTCAAGGTCGAGGATTATAACCACAATGTCGGCACCTGCTACCGCTGCTCAACTACCGTTGAGCCCCGCGTTTCAAAGCAGTGGTTCGTCAGCATGAAGCCCCTCGCGGGTCCTGCTATCGACGCTGTTAAAAACGGCGAGACAAAGTTTGTCCCGAAGCGCTTTGAAAAGGTCTATTTCCATTGGCTCGAGAATATCCGCGACTGGTGCATCTCCCGCCAGCTCTGGTGGGGTCACCGCATCCCTGCATGGTATTGCGACGATTGCGGCGAGATAACCGTTGCAAGAACCGCTCCCGACAAGTGCTCGAAGTGCGGCAGCACCCATATTCATCAGGATCCCGATACGCTTGATACATGGTTCTCCTCGGCTCTCTGGCCGTTCTCGACCCTCGGCTGGCCGAATACCGACAGCGAGGATTTCAAGCGCTATTATCCCACCAACACCCTTGTCACAGGTTACGATATAATCCCGTTCTGGGTCATGAGAATGATGTTCTCCGGCATCGAGCAGACCGGTCAGGTTCCGTTCGATACCGTCCTCATCCACGGACTCGTCCGCGATGAGCTGGGCAGAAAAATGTCGAAGTCGCTCGGCAACGGCATCGACCCGCTCGAGGTCATTGACAAGTACGGCGCAGATGCCCTGCGCTTCACTCTTGCCAACGGCAACAGCCCCGGAAACGACATGAGATATTCCGACAAAAAGGTCGAAGCGAGCCGCAACTTTGCGAACAAGCTTTGGAACGCCGCACGCTTTATCCTTATGAACCTCGACGGCTCCGAAGAAGCGGGTCTGCCCGATGAGCTTGCGCTTGAGGATAAGTGGGTGCTCAGCCTCTATAACGACCTCGTCAAAGAGGTTACGGACAATCTCGAGAGATTCGAGCTCGGCATCGCCGTTCAGAAGCTCTATGATTTCATCTGGGATGTTTTCTGCGATTGGTATATCGAGCTTGCGAAGATTCGCCTGCAAAAGGGCGGCGAGCCCGCACAGTGCGCAAAGCGCGTGCTCATATATGTCATGTCCAATGTTCTGAAGCTTCTCCATCCGTTCATGCCGTTCGTGACTGAGGAGATTTGGCAGTCCCTGCCGCATGAGGGCGCGAGCATAATGGTCTCCGATTGGCCGCAGTATTCCGACGCTCTGAACTTCAGCGCAGAGGAAGAGCAGATGAACATGATTATGGACGCGGTCAGGGCGATAAGAAACCGCCGCGCCGAGATGAATGTTCCCCATTCCAAGAAGGCTAAAATATATATCAGCACCTCTTATGTCGATACCTTCAGACTTTCCAGCGAGTTCATGCAGAAGCTCGCGGGCGCGTCCGAGGTCGAGGTTGAGGACGGCATCGAGATAGACGGCGCAGTCTGCATCGTCACCGACGCCGCAAAGATATATATCCCCATGGGCGACCTCGTCGACTTCGAGGCCGAGCGTGCAAGGCTCAACAAGGAATTGGCATCCGCTCAGAAGCAGCTCGATGGCATCAACGCCAAGCTCTCCAACGAGAACTTCGTCTCCAAGGCTCCCGCGCCGGTCGTTGAGGCTCAGCGCGAAGCGGCGAGAAAGCTGAATGAGAAGATTGCTATGCTCAACGACAGCCTCTCCAAAATCGCCAATGCGTAATTTCGCGTGATACTGCGTTGTGGGAACCATGCCCGTTCGGTCACGTACCGACGTACGCTCCCTCTCGTGCAGAACCCCACGCCTTGTCTCACCCCAAATTCCGCTATTGGCTCGCCTGTGCGTATTTTTGGCGCCAATGCGTAATTCCGCGTGATACCGCGTTGTGAGAACCATGCGAACTCAGTCACGCACCCGCGTGCGCTCCTTCGTTCGCAGAACCCCACGCCTTGCTCTGCACAATTTCTCGCAGTTCGGGAAGACGGCTCATAATTTCGCGTGATACTGTGTTGTGAGAACCGTGCAAATTCGGCGTTTATTGCGCTTGTGCATATTCTCTCATAAAAACAAACCTGCAAAGGACGGGCATATCCCGTCCTTTGATGCTTTACGGAGGAAAACTGATGACACCAACCGAAGCAATCGAATATATCCATTCGCGCCTGACATTTGGCATACACCCCGGTATGGAGCGTATCAGGGCGCTCTGCGCCGCGCTCGGCAACCCGCAGGATGAGCTTCGCTTCATCCATGTCGCCGGGACGAACGGCAAGGGCTCGACGAGCACCATGATATCCTGTATGCTCTCTGCCGCCGGGTACAGAACCGGGCTGTTCACTTCGCCCTATGTCATCGATTTCCGCGAGCGCATGCAAATTGACGGCGAGATGATTCCGCCGGAGGAGCTCGCCTCGACCGTTGAGCGCGTCAAATTAGCGTGCGACGAACTCGATAAACGCGGAATTGTCGCGACCGAGTTCGAGACCCTGACCGCCGCCGCGTTTCTCTGGTACAAAGAGCGCAAATGCGATGTTGTCGTGCTCGAAGTCGGGCTCGGTGGGCTGCTCGATTCAACGAATATTATAAAAACTCCGCTCGTCTCCGTCATAACCTCGATTTCCATGGATCACACCGCGATACTCGGCAATACAATCGCTGAAATAGCCGCGCAGAAGTGCGGAATAATCAAGCCGGACGGCGTAACGGTTATGTATCCCGAGCAGTCTGTTGATGCACGCCGTGTTATAGAAGAAACCGCTCGGCGCGAGAAAAATAGGCTCGCAGTGCCGGATATGACCGCCTGCCGTGTTGTTGATGAGACGATACGCGGCACGGATATTATCTACGGCTCGCTGAATCTCCGCATACCGTTCGCGGGCGACCATATGATAAAAAATGCGCTGACAGCCGTCACCGCCGTTCGCGAATGCGGCTTGAATGTCAGCGGTGAAGCGATAGAGCAGGGAATGAAAAACGCCGTGATGCCCGCACGAATGGAGCTTATCGGCGAAAATATTATTCTTGACGGCGGTCACAACGAGGGCTGCGCCTCGGCGCTTAAAGCCTTTCTGGAACGCTTCACAAGCGGCAGACGCGTTGCCGTGTGCGCGCTCATGGGCGACAAGGACTGCGACACATATCTGCGCCTGACCGCGCCGCTGTTTGAAAAAATGTATCTGACAGCCCCGGATAATCCGCGCAGCATGAATCCCGAAGCCCTGAGCAAGCTTGCCAATAAATATTGCGCCGATTGTACGCCTGTGTCCGACCCGACAGAAGCCTGCCGCATGGCAATAAATGATATAAAGCAAAACGGCGGAACGCTCGTTACTTGCGGTTCGTTCTATCTCGCGGGCGAGGTTCGCGGTTATCTTTTGGAAAATAAAAATATTTAACCCGCCGCATTTCGGCAGAATTTTCAAACGGGATGGATTATTATCTTTGATGATAATAGTCCGTCCTGTTTTTTATTTTTACAAGCCGTGTCTGATTTTTGATCATATCAAAATGACCCTCCGCACAGAGTCAACCAACGGCGGCACAGATTTTTCATAAGATTTGCTGCAATTAAAAATTGTGCACGGTTCGTAGGGACAGCCCTTGCGGCTGTCCGATATCGGCGGCAGCCGATACAAAATTTTAAATGTACTGATATCGTCAACAAAAAATTCAAACAAATCCGAGAATAATCCCACTCATCCCGGACAAACTGTTAATTGATAATCACCCCAAAGGAGGAAAAAACATGGGTGTTGAAATAATCTCAAATCCGCTCAGCGTCAGCGCGCTGCTCTCCGGCGAGATAGACCACCATACCGCCGCCGCAATGCGCGCGGATATCGATGCCGCCGCCGCGGCTCAGCAGCCGAAAATACTGCGCCTCGACTTCGCCGATGTCACTTTTATGGATAGTTCCGCCGTCGGTCTTGTCATGGGTCGTTACAGGCTTTTGCAGGGCTGGCAGGGGAGACTCGAGGTCACGAATCTCAGTGAGCGCGATTACAAAATGATGCGCCTTGCGGGTATGCAGGCACTGTGCACTCTGTCGCAGAAAAGAAATAAGGAGGATAAACATGAGTAGGAGAAAGCCTGTCAATCAGATGAGCCTGAAATTGGAGAGCCGCTCCGTCAACGAGAGCTTCGCGCGTGTCGCAGTCTCGGCGTTTGCGGCTCAGCAGGACCCGACGGTTGAAGAAATATCGGATATCAAAACCGCCGTCAGCGAGGCGGTGACCAACGCCATCGTCCACGCCTATCCGGACGAGCTGGGGAAAATCGTGATGAAGCTACGCATTCTGGAAGGCGGCGTGCTGGAGCTGACGGTGCGGGACTGGGGCCGGGGCATCGACGACATCCGCCAGGCCCGGCAGCCGCTGTTCACCACCGGCGGCCAGGAGCGCAGCGGCATGGGCTTTACCATTATGGAGAGCTTTATGGACCGGCTGACGGTGAAGTCCGCGCCGGGGAAGGGCACCACCGTGTCCATGCGCAAGCGCATCGCCCCGCGCCTGTCCGGCCGGCGATGAGCGGCGGGCAGCTGTTCGCGCTGCTGGACCGGGCCCAGAACGGCGACGACGAGGCCTGCGAGCAGGTGCTGCTGGAAAACAGCGGACTGATCTGGAGCATTGTGCGGCGGTATTATGGCTGCGGGGTGGAGACGGATGACCTGTATCAGCTGGGATGCATTGGATTCATCAAAGCTGTAAAGGGGTTTGACCTGACATACGGAACGCAGTTTTCCACCTATGCTGTCCCGAAAATCGCTGGGGAGATACGGCGTTTTTTGCGGGACAACGGCGCGATAAAAGTGGGACGGAGCATCCGGGAAAAGGGGCAGGCCCTGGCCGCGGCCCGGGAGCGGCTGCGGCACCGGCTGGGCCGGGATCCACGGCTGTCGGAGCTGGCGGAGGAGACGGGGCTGACGCCGGAGGAGATCGCTAGCGTTGAGCTGGCCACCGGCGCGCCGGAATCCCTGCAGCAGGAGACGGCGGAGGGGCTAACCCTGGAGTCCACCCTGGGCACCGACAGCCCGGAGGAGCGCATGGTGGAGCACATCGCCCTGCGGGAGGCCATCGATCAGCTGCCGGAGCGGGAGAAAATGACCATCCTGCTGCGCTTCTTCAAGGGGCTGACCCAGGAGCAGACGGCCCGGATCCTGGGGGTGTCCCAGGTGCAGATATCCCGGCTGGAGCGCCGAGGGCTGGCAGATCTCCGGCGGCTGCTGGACGGTTGAGGCCCTCGTAGTCCACCGGAAGAAATTCCGTCATGACGCCCCGATACCGCTTGGGGAGAAACGAGTTCTGACAGCGGGGGTTGGTCCGCTCCCGGATGGATACGGTGCGGAAAAACTCCTGCCACAGGGCCCGGTATTGAAGCTCCTCCGAGCCGGGCAGCTCCAGCGTCAGGCTTTCCACCGGGACGATGCGGCGCTGGCCCTTGGTGTACAGCAGCAGCTCCCGGTGGGTGCGGTCGTACAGGAAGAAGGGCTCTCCGGCCATGCGGCTGCAGAAGTGGTTGGCCAGCAGAGGGAGCACCCGGTTCTTTGGCTCGATCTCGCCGCCCAGGATGCCGTTGTAATCGGAAAAACGCACGAAGCCCCGCAGCTTTTCCAGTTCACCGCCCAGGTGACGCAGGGCACAGGCGATGGGGTAGTACACATCGTCGGCCTGGCTGCGCATAAAGCCGGGCCCCTGGTCGTACAGCTTGCGGATGAAGGCGTACAGGCGAAGCTCCTTGTCCTCCAGGCAGGTCAGCCAGGCCCGGCGCAGGGCCTTCAGAGCCGGAGGGGACAGGCGCTGCAAACTGTCGTACACCCGCTGGCTATGGTCCCGGCGGGTAACCACCACCCGCACCGGATACAGGGAGACGCATTCCTCATCGCTGTAAAAGGCGATGGGGAATTCTTTATGGGCATAGCTGTCGAACACACAGCACAGGAAGCCGGGGAAGCTGCCGTCATATTGAAAGATCACATCCTCCATGGCGTCACCCGGCATCGAACAGCGACAGCTGCCGGCATTCCTGGGGCGGCAGCTGGCCCCGCTCCATGGCCTCCAACTGGCGTGACAGGGTGGCGGCAGAGAAGTGAAGCCCCGGGCGCATACGGCCGCCGCAGGTGACGAAGAACTGCGCCCGCTTCAGCACCACGCCCAGCTTGGGCAGGTCCTCCAGCCGCAGAGGAGTCTGCCGACGGGCGGAGACGATGCGCCGTGCACTGACCGGGCCGATGCCCGGCACCCGCAGCAGAGTCTCCAGGTCCGCCTTACGGATCTCCACCGGGAACTGCTCCAGGTGGCACAGGGCCCAATGGCACTTGGGGTCCAGCAGGGGATTGAAGTCCGGGTGGGCCTCGTCCAGCAGCTCTTGGGCTTTAAAGCCGTAAAACCGCAGCAGCCAGTCCGCCTGGTATAGCCGGTGCTCCCGCAGCAGGGGCGGCTTGGTGTCCAGAGAGGGCAGAAGGGCGTTTTCCACCACCGGAACATAGGCGGAGTAGAACACGCGTTTTAACCGATATTTCCGGTACAGGGATTCTGTCAGGTGCAGAATGTGCCGGTCCGTGTCCCGGGTAGCGCCGACGATGAGCTGGGTGCTCTGGCCCGCCGGGGCAAAGACCGGGGCGTGCTTATACTGCACCAGCTCCGCCTTGCTCTGGGCGGCCCGGTCCCGGATGAGGCCCATAGGCCGCAGGATGGCCTGCTTGTTTTTATCCGGGGCCAGGGTCTGCAGCCCCTCCTGGGAGGGAAGCTCGATATTGACGCTGAGCCGGTCCGCCAGCAGGCCCAGCTGCTGCACCAGCTCCGGGGACGTGCCGGGGATGGCTTTGGCGTGGATATATCCGTTGAACCGGTATTCCTGCCGCAGCAGGCGCAGACACTCGATCATCTGTTCGGTGGTGTAGTCGGGGCTGCGCAGGACGCCGGAGGACAGGAACAGGCCCTCGATATAATTGCGCCGGTAGAACCCGATGGTCAGCTCCGCCAGCTCCCGGGGGGTGAAGGCGGCCCGGGGCACGTCGTTGGACCGGCGGTTGACGCAGTATTTGCAGTCGTAGACGCAACGGTTGGTCATCAGCACCTTCAGCAGGGTGATGCAGCGCCCGTCGGCAGAGAAGCTGTGGCAGCAGCCTGCCAGGGAGGAGCTGGTGTTGCCGATCATGCCCGGCCGGGAGCCCCGGCGAACGCCGCTGGAGGTGCAGGCCGCGTCATATTTGGCCGCATCGGCCAGGATGGCCAGCTTATCCAGCAGTTCCATGACCGGCGGCCTCAGGCGGTGCGGCGGCGAGGACGGGGCTGGTCAATCCAGTCCGCCAGACGGATAACCCCGGCGGAGAAAGCACCGGCACCCAGCAGCATCACAATAAATCCAAAAGTCGTCATAGGGAACGCCTCCAAAAACATTTGTTCTATCGGTATTATAAATCGAACAGACGTTCTTGTCAAGAGATAATCGAACAAAAATTCGACAAACTTTGCAGAGCGGTTGACCGGAGGCGAAAATTGTATTAAAATGAGAGACAAGAATACAGACAGGGGAAGGAACACTATGAACGACCTGGAGAAACGATTTATTGAGGCCCGGACAAGGGCCATTGCCACGGATTATGCGCACCTGAATCCCCGGCAGCTGGAGGGGGTTCTGACCACCGAGGGGCCGCTGCTGCTGCTGGCGGGGGCCGGGTCCGGCAAGACCACGGTGCTGATCAACCGGGTGGCGAACCTCCTGCGCTATGGCCGGGGCAGCGACACAGATGAGATACCGCTGCCCATTTCCCGGGACGAGGTGGAATTTCTGGAGCAGTATGCCGCCCGGCCGGACCCGGAGCAGCGGCCGCTGATGCAGTATCTCTGCGCCGTGGAGCCTGCCCGCCCCTGGGAGGTGCTGGCCATCACCTTCACCAACAAGGCCGCCAACGAGCTGAAGGACCGGCTGGAGAAGATGCTGGGGGAGGAGGCCCGGGACGTGTGGGCCGCCACCTTCCACTCGGCCTGTGTCCGCATCCTGCGCCGGGACATCGACAAAATCGGCTTCGACCGCAGCTTTACCATTTACGACACCGACGACAGCAAGCGGGTCATCAAGGACATCCTCAAGGAGATGGGGCTGGAGGAAAAGACCTTCCCGGTGCGGGAGGTGCTGTCGGTGATCTCCAACGCCAAGGACGCCATGATGATGCCCGAGGAGTTCAGCCAGCTGTGGGAACAGCGGGGCGACTGGAGACGGGTGCGGATGGGCCGGGTCTATGCCGCCTATAACCGCCGCCTGCGGGACGCCAATGCCCTGGACTTTGACGACATCATCCTGCACACGGTGGAGCTTTTGCAGTCGGACCGCCAGACCTTGGAATATTACCGGAACAAGTTCCGCTATGTCCTCATCGACGAGTATCAGGACACCAACCACATGCAGTATATGCTGGCCAGCCTGCTGGCCGGGGGACGGAAGAACATCTGCGTGGTAGGCGACGACGACCAGAGCATCTATCGCTTCCGGGGGGCCAACATCGAGAACATCCTCAGCTTTGAAAAGCAGTACGCCGGTGCCAGGACCATCCGGCTGGAGCAGAACTACCGCTCCACCCAGAATATTCTGGACGCCGCCAACGCCGTGATCCGCCACAACGTGGGCCGCAAGGGCAAGACCCTGTGGACCGAGAACGGAGCGGGGGAGGTGGTCACCGTAAAGACCTGCTTCAACGAGGGAGACGAGGCCAACTATGTGGTGGGTCAGATCATGATGAACTATCGCCGGGGGAGGAACTGGAAGGACAACGCCGTGCTGTACCGCATGAACGCCCAGTCCAACGCCCTGGAGTATGCCTTCAAGCGCAACGGCGTGCCCTATAAGATCATCGGCGGCACCAAGTTCTTCGACCGGGCCGAGGTGAAGGACATGCTGGCGTATCTGTGCGTCATCAACAACCCCGCCGACGACCTGCGGCTGCGGCGGATCGTCAACGTGCCCGCCCGGAAGATCGGCGCGGCCACCATGGACAAGGCCCAGGTCATCGCCACGGAGGAGGGCCTGCCGCTGATGGAGGTTCTGCGGCGGGCAGGAGACTATCCCCAGCTGAAGGCAAGCACTGGCAAGCTGACGACCTTTACAGAGATGATCGACGAAATGCGCCGTCAGGCGGACGATATGGGCCTGGTGGAGTTCTATGAATATGTGTGCCGCCGCAGCGGCTATGTGGGGATGCTCCAGGAGAAGAACGATATGGAGAGCCGGGGGCGCCTGGAAAACGTGGAGGAGCTCAGCTCCAGCATCCAGGCCTTCCTGGAAAACGATCCGGAGAATCCCACATTGTCGGGCTTCCTGGACGAGGTGGCCCTGTATACGGACCTGGACAGCCAGGAGGCCGGGGACAACTGCGTGACGCTGATGACCATGCACAGCGCCAAGGGACTGGAGTTTCCCAGCGTGTTCGTGGTGGGCATGGAGGATGGGCTTTTCCCGGGGAATCGCGCCATGGGAGAGCCGGAGGAAATGGAGGAGGAGCGGCGGCTGTGCTATGTGGCCATGACCCGGGCCAAGGAGAAGCTGACCCTGACCAACGCCCGGCAGCGGATGCTGTTCGGCCGCACCACTCCCTGCATGCCCTCCCGGTTTCTGAAGGAGATCCCGGAGGAGAACATGGAGTGGCTGGGGAAGCCCGAGCCCCGTCCGGCGTCCTCCTGGGACGATTTCGGCGATGGGCCTGCCTATGCGCCGCAGCGGGAAGCGCGGCCCGGGACGGAGCGTCCGGCACACCCGGAGCGCCCGGTGCGTCCGGCGGCGGTCTCCGCAGCGCTGCTGCAGCTGCAGCCCGGCGACGGGGTGCGGCACAGCGCCTTCGGCCAGGGGATGGTCCTGAGCGTGCGGCCCATGGGCGGCGATGCCCTGGTAGAGGTGGCCTTCGACCGGGTGGGCACCAAGCGGCTCATGCTGAAGGCCGCAGGTGCGCACTTGGTAAAGCTGTAAAGCTATTTAGCATTACAGGAAAAGCTAAAAATCCCCTGGCGCACAAGCGCCAGGGGATCGTTGAAACGGGGATTTACTTGGCCAGGATCTTCTTCAGATGGGCAAAGCGGGGCAGGGAGTCTACCTTGGGCAGGTCCGGCTCACCCTGGATCAGGGGCAGCGCGTACTCCACAAACTGGTGGTTCACGCCGTTGCCGGCCTCGTTGATCCACTCCCGGGGGACCTTCTTTTCGGTGTTGGCCACCTCCATCAGGGGGATGAGCTTGGTCTTGCAGGCATACTTACCGTCCCGGATGCCGCGCTCGAAGCCGATCATGCGGCCGTTGATACCGTTGATGGCATTTTCCACGGCGGCCTTACCGGCCATGTACGACTCCTCGATATCGGTTTCGGAGGCCAGATGTGCGCCGCAGCGCTGCAGCAGGTTCAGCTCGATGCCCCGGACCTTGGCGCCGGTTTCCTCCTTCAGCACCTGGGCCAGCATGGCGGCCAGACCGCCCAGCTGGGCATGGCCGAAGCCGTCGTTGGCGGCCACCTTGGCCTCGGAGACGAAGCCGCCGTCCTCATAGTGGATGCCCTCGGACACGGCCACGATGCAGGAGCCCTTTTCGGCGTATACACGCTTGACATCCTCAATAAACTGGGTCATGCTGAAGTCCACCTCGGGCAGGTAGATCAGGTCGGGGCCTGCGCCGTATTCACCGGCCAGGGCGGCGGCGGCCGTCAGCCAGCCGGCGTGGCGGCCCATGATCTCCATAACCACGATCATGCCGGTGTCGTACACATGGGCGTCCAGGTTCACCTCCATCAGGGAGGTGGCGATGTACTTGGCGGCGGAGGCATAGCCGGGGCAGTGATCCGTGCCGAACAGGTCGTTGTCGATGGTCTTGGGAACGCCCATGACCCGGCATTCGTAGCCCACGGACTGCATATACTGATTGATCTTGTTGCAGGTGTCCATGGAGTCGTTGCCGCCGTTATAGAAGAAGTAGCGGACATTGTGCTTCTTGAACACCTCCAGGATGCGGCGATAATCGGTATCGTCCACCTCAGGATCGGCGATCTTATAGCGGCAGGAGCCCAGGGCGGAGGAGGGGGTGTATTTCAGAAGACGCAGCTCCTCGGGATCCTCCAGACCCATGTCGAACAGACGGTCGCTGAGAACGCCCTTGATGCCGTGCTCCGCGCCCAGCACTTGGGTGATGACGCCGGATTTCAGGGCCGTGTCGATGACGCCGTAGGCACTGGCGTTGATCACAGACGTGGGCCCGCCGGACTGACCGATGATACAGGCACCTTTTAATTCTTTCATGATTGACTACCTCCCAGTAGAATTTTCTTGCCGTGCGGAATATTTTATCATAAAAGATTGATAAAGTAAACCATCGGGGCTTGCAAAAAAGAAAAAATGTGGTACAATGCATATGTACATCTTATCCCAATCATTCCATACAAGTCAAGACCAAATTTTCAAAAGGAGCGATTTATTATGCCACTGGTTACAACAAAGGAAATGTTCGAGAAGGCCTATAACGGCGGTTACGCCATCGGCGCCTTCAACGTGAACAACATGGAGATCATTCAGGGCATCACCGAGGCCGCTGCCGAGCTGAAGGCCCCCCTGATCCTGCAGGTGTCCAAGGGCGCCCGGGCCTATGCCAACCGCACCTATCTGAAGAAGCTGGTGGAGGCCGCCGTCATCGAGACCGGCCTGCCCATCGCCCTGCATCTGGACCACGGCGACAGCTTCGAGCTGTGCAAGTCCTGCATTGAGGACGGCTTCACTTCCGTGATGATCGACGCCTCCTCCAAGCCCTTTGCCGAGAACATTGCCCTGACCCGTCAGGTGGTGGAGTATGCCCATGACCACGGCGTGGTGGTGGAGGCCGAGCTGGGCACCCTGGCCGGCATCGAGGATGAGGTCAACGTGTCCGCCGAGGATTCCTCCTATACCCACCCTGAGGAGGTGGAGGAGTTCGTGTCCAAGACCGGGTGCGACTCTCTGGCCATCGCCATCGGCACCAGCCACGGCGCTTATAAGTTTAAGCCCGGCACCAAGCCCCAGCTGCGCTTCGACGTGCTGGAGGAGGTTTCCCGCTGTCTGCCCGGCTTCCCCATCGTGCTGCACGGTGCTTCCTCCGTCATCCAGGCGGATGTAGAGACCGTCAACCGCTTCGGCGGCAAGATGCCCGATGCCATCGGCATCCCCGAGGAAATGCTGCGCCACGCCGCCGAAATGGCCGTCTGCAAGATCAATATCGATAGCGACCTGCGCCTGGCCATGACCGCCGCCATCCGTCAGCACATGTTCGAGCATCCCGATCATTTCGATCCCCGGCAGTATCTCACCCCCGCCCGCGATCACATCCGCGAGCTGGTCCGCCACAAGATGCACGATGTCCTGGGCTGCTCCGGCAAGGCGTAATTTTTCCCCTTATACACCAAAGGATCCCCGCCGGTGGCGGGGATCCTTTTTGCGTTTTATTATGCCACAGTCGTACCAGGGTAGTAGTGGTTTAGGATCTGCACATAGGTCCAGCCCTGCCGGGCGTACAGCATACTGCCGGTCTGGCTCATCCCCACACCGTGGCCGTAGCCGTAGGTGGTAACGGTAAAAATGCGGCTGTCCGCGTCATAGCTGATATCGAAGGCATGGCTGCGCAGTCCCAGGATGCTCTCCCTTATCTTCCGCCCCGTGGTGGTGGTATTGCCTACCCGTACGGTGCCTACATATTTTCCATCGGTACGGGAGGTGATCTCCAGCCAGGTGGCTGGGTCATCATTGGCGGGGTTCAGGCTCGTCCCAAGGGCGCTGTTCATCCTTTCAGCCA
>OMAL01000897.1_pt1 | contig 15465 bp, 11 predicted proteins | sample 1644711 | NCBI WGS metagenome assembly OMAL01 (sample SAMEA103958122, study PRJEB25191) | human gut metagenome | biome: human-associated habitat [ENVO:00009003]; feature: intestine environment [ENVO:2100002]; material: feces | place: Germany | collected 2013/2015 | reverse complement strand
CAATTGCACACTGGTTCCCATATTTTTACTGCACTCCCCAAGTATGCAGTACCCTCTCCCTGAAATATGGGAAGCAGCGTGCAATTGCTTTTTTATTAAGTGAAACCGGATAGATGGAGGGTGCTGGAAGGTTTTTACAACTAAAATGGAGAAGAAAGGAAAGGTAGAGCAAAAACATGAGAAGGGTAGGAAAACAGATTGTTGCCATCACGCTGGCAGCGGCAATGATGGGGTCACTGACACCGGAGGCATGCACATTTTTACAAAATGAGGTGGTGTATGCGGCGGAGACGGAAAATCAGGTATGGACGAGTGGGGACGGTGAGAGTCTGGTATTTGATGCAGGTAAAGATGACAAATGGACAGATAAGGCATTTGCGAGTAATAATACAGAAGAACAACCAAATGCGGTTCGGCTTGAAAATGTAAAAGTAGGAACAACGGTAAAAGTAAAGGCAAAAGTTAAAGTTTCTGATGCGACTGGACTTGATGGGGCAGAAAATCCAAAAGGAGAGTATAATGCCATTCAGCTTGCAAGTGCAATACAGTCGGGGAATGGATGGACGTATGCGAAGTCAGATGACTATCCGTTTTTAAAAGGAGAAGATTTTAAGGATGGAGAAGCAACGGTTACATTTAAATATACGGCAGAAGCAGGAGCCCTGCAGTCTGTTTTTTTCCAGTATAATACATCTTCTGATTTTACAGGGACGGTTACCATTTCGGATATTGAAGTTTATGACGTAGCAGAATCAGAGTCAGGGCTGACCAAACAGGAGCCAACCGTTCTCTCTGATTTAAATGATGAATCCCAGGTAAATCTGTGGGCAGGCGAAACCGGATATCAGTATTTCCACGGTGGAGAAGAAAATGCTGCTCCGGAACTTTCCTATGACGCAAATGGCGGGGACGGAAGATTAAAAGTAAGCCTGAATTATACAGCCAACTCCGGCGAATCATGGAGTGAGGCAAAAGTGAAATTCACACCGAAGACACCGGCTGATATCAGCAATTATAATCAGGTGAGTGTGGATTTGATTTATCCGGAAAGCAGTAATATTTCCAAGATAAAATTTTTCTCCAACAGCGGAATCAATAAAGATACCAGCATAGATTCGTCCGAGGCAACAGATGCAGGAAACGGATATAAGAAAGTTACAGTTACTTTAGGATTTTCTCCATCTGCCACACCAATGGATGATCTGACAATCGGACTTATCGGAGCCAACAGTTCCTTTGCAGGGGATGTTTATCTGGATAATCTGATACTTTCCCAGAAGGATGCCAGTGGTGATTTTGTGACAATTACCGCAACACCGAATACAGACGGAACACAGGCAAAACCAGAAGCAACAGATAAAACCCTGACCATGACAGATCCGGATGCCAGCAATAGCGCAAAGGCATTGTATGCATATCTGCAGGGACTGACCGAAAGTGATCAGGTACTGTTTGGACATCAGAATGATGTGAGCCATTCCGTAGGAAACAACGATCTGGGAGATGTAAAAGATGTGACCGGTTCCGTCAGCGGTATTTTCGGCATTGACTCCCTGGCATTGTTTGGAAGCGAGGCTGGTGGTACGGATGCGGCATCTGCACTGCAGAGTTCCATTGACTACAGCAAAAAGGCGGCCCAAAACGGTGCAATCGTTACCTTATCCACCCATATGCCGAATTTCACCAATGCAAAGATTAAAAAGAATGCAGATGGAACCTACGATTTCTATAACTGTGATTTTAATGAAGCAAAAGATTTATCCGGTGATTCGTTAAAGAAGATTTTGCCTGGTGGAGAGAAGAATGAGGTATTTAAGGCATATCTTGATACGATTGCATTCTATGCCAATGCATTGGAAAAGGAGAATATCCCGGTGATTTTCCGGCCATTCCATGAGGATACCGGCGGCTGGTTCTGGTGGGGCAGTGCAAACACCGCAGAAAGTTACAGGAGTCTGTATGCATATACCAGAGATTATCTGGAATCCAAAGGCGTGCACAATATGCTTTATGTGTATTCGCCAAACGGACCGCTGGAGACCGAGGCAGAGTATATGTCGCGGTATCCGGGAGATGCCTGTGTAGACATTCTGGCATTTGATTATTACAACGACTTTAATACTTATCCGGCAGAGAGTGATACTTCATTCTTTGATCATCTGGATCAGACCTGTCAGGTTGTATCATCACTTGCAAAACAGCATAACAAGCTGGCTGCGATTTCGGAGACCGGTGTACGTGTGATGAAAAAGGATGGAAGTGATAACGAAGGGCTTCTTGTAAAAAATAATCCGGTCAGTGAGGCAAAGTCGGGTGTGAACTGGTATCAGAAAGTGAATGATATCGCAAAGAAAAACGACATGCCATATTATATGGTATGGGCAAATTTCAGCGATACCAATTTCTATGTGCCGTATAAATACAGTGATACCATGGGTCAGGAAATGGTCAATGAGTTTATTGATTACTACAACAACGCGGATTCAGTATTTGGAAACGGTACGAATTTCTATGGAAATATCGATAAGTACGCAGGAGTAAAGACGGATAATTACAAAGATGTCAGCGGATACATGGTAGCACCGTTTGATATGGATACGATTTTAAAGCCAACTGCATTAAAGGCAAGTGTTTCCAATGCCGGTGAAGTATCGTTTGTTGTAAAGGATACGGCAAAGGGCAAACAGTTGACATTGCCGGCTGCAAAAGGCTCCGACAGATTCTATACGGCGCAGCTGACACAAAAGGAAATGGATCAGATCGGAGAAACAGATGTTGCATCCATTACACTCGTTGCAGATGGAAAAGAACTGTCCACGATCACAAATCTGAGTATCGGAAAAGAAAAGGACAAAGCTCCGGCAGGTGTGCTGGAAAATTTTGACTACTATGTCGGGAGTAATGGACTTCTGGATGCAGCTTACGGTGGAAATTCTGCCGCTGGATGCAGTTCGTCCTTTACGCTGGATCAGGAGCATAAGGCAGACGGTACATATGGTGCTGCATTTAGTTACAAATTAAAAACAACCGGTTCGGAAGTCTGGACGGGTCTGGTAAATGCAAGTCTGGGCAATACAGATTTTTCAGCCTATAATGCATTGAAATTCTGGACAAAACTTGATGGAAAAGGTCAGAAGGTTGTTGTACAGATCAAGGCAGGAGGAGAAGAGTATGAAGTATATCTGACCAATCTTGCGAAGACAGAAGATGCCTATGAAGTAACCGTTCCATTCTCAGCTTTTAAAGGGAAGACGGGTGGAAAACTTAGTGGGGATGCTTTAAAAGATGTGCAGGCATTCGGACTCTGGTGTAATTCCAACCCGGCAGGTTCCGCGGTAGATGTGGAATCGGTACTTTACTTTGATGCATTCAAAGGAACAACGATCAGTGATGCAGAAGCTGCAAAAGCAGATGCCGATGGCCTGATTGCGGTAAAACAGATCAGCCAGAGTGGAAATAATGGCGGAAATTCTTCCTCCGGCAGCAGCACCTCTGGTGGAAATTCCGGCAGCACAACAACACCGGATACAAAACCATCGGAAACCCGGAAAACGGACAAAACATTTGAGAATATTGCAAAAGATACAAATGCGACACTTACCGTTGAAAAGAACGATAAGGGAGAAGTGACAGATGCCCGGGCACAGCTGGACAAAACAGTAAAGAATGCTTCCGAGACAAAGAAGACTACAATTTCAGCAGATGTGGTTGCAAAATTAGTCCAAGAGGCAGGAACCAGCGACATCACGATTACCCAGACAACAAAGAACGCTTCCGGCAAAGTGATGAACAGCGTATCTGTCAATGCGAAGGATCTGCAGGCAGGCAAAAAGCTGACACTTGTAAAAGTTGATAAAAAGACAGGAGAAAAAGTCCTGATCAGCAGCAGGACTTATAAGGTTTCCAAAGACGGAACTGTGACAGCGGATACCAAAGATGCCGGTGATTATGTACTGCTGAATGAGAAGGATGCAAAAGCCCTGAGCAGTAAAATCTTAAAGAGTATTGCATTAAAGGATACCAAGAAAACGGTTGCAAACGGAAAGAAGGCAAAAGTTACTTTTGATAAGAACCTGAACATGGAAAATGTAAAGAAGATCACTTATACATCTTCCAAAAAGTCGGTTGTAACCGTGAATAAAAATGGTACAATTGTCGCAAAGAAAGCTGGCAAAGCAGTTGTGAAAGTAAAAGTCACTTTAAAGAACGGAAAGACAAAGACTGTAAAGATGACGATCAAAGTGACAAAGTAAATTTACAGGAGTTTCGTCAAAATTTTAATAAGAAAAAGACGGTTTCGCAGGAAATCGTCTTTTTTCTTACCCATAATTGTAAAGAGAAGCGTGTGTGTTTTTTCGGGGGAATTGATTGTAATTTCAGGAACCTTTGTTTATACTAAAATCAATAGAAAAGAGAATGAGAAGGAGAACATTTATTATGGCAGGAAAACACATTTCCATTCCGGCACTTTTAAAGATCGGTGCGGGTGCATTGGACAATCTGGGGATTTACTTAAAAGAGTTACAGTTACAGAAAGTAGTTGTATTGTTTGGAAACGGTCTTGTAGAAATGTTTGGTTCTACCGTTATGGAAGCATTGCAGCAGGAGGACATTGATATTTTAGAATATCAGGAACTTGATACCGTGCGGTTGGAAGATCTGACCAGTCTTGCATTTTCCATGCCGGCGAAGACGCAGGCAGTCATCGGCATCGGTGGCGGAAAAGTGATTGATGGTGCGAAATATTGTGGATTTCTGCGAAATCTGCCGTTTATCAGCATCCCGACATCGGCATCGAGCGATGGCTTTTCAAGTGCCAGTGCTTCCCTTCTGGTGGAAGGACGCCGCAAGTCCGTTCCGGCAAAACTTGCATATGGGATTGTGGTGGATACAAGGATTATCCGCAGTGCACCGGAGAAATTTTTATATTCCGGAATCGGCGATATGGTATCAAAAATTACGGCACTGTATGACTGGATTTTTGAGGAAGAACATGGGTACGGAAAAGTCAATGATTTTGCTGTCATGATTGCAAAGAAAGCAGTCAACAGTTTTGTGCGCACACCGTTTACTTCGATACAGGATGATCTGTTTTTAAAGGAACTTCTGGATTCTCTTGCAATGAGCGGAATTGCAAATGAGATTGCGGGCAGCAGTGCGCCAACGAGCGGCAGCGAACATCTGATTTCCCATGCGCTGGACAAGATGCTTGAGCATCCGCAGCTTCATGGTATTCAGGTTGGCATTGCAACCTATCTGATGAGTGTTGTGCAGGATCATCGTTACCGGAGGGTAGACACAATTTTTATGCAGACGGGGTTCTGGGATTATGTAAAAACACTGGATCTTCGGCGGGAGGATTTTGAGAAAGCAGTTGATCTGGCACCGTCGATCAAACCGTTCCGCTATACGTATCTGCATGAGCAGCAATATAGGGATCGCGCGAAGGAACTCCTGCATACAGATGCGCGGCTGCAGGAAATCCTGAAATAGAGAGGAAAATAAATTACAGGATATACAATGATAAAAGTAGCAATATGTGATGATGATATACAATTTATTTATAAATTGGAACAAAGTATTTTTCGGTTTGCAGAAATGAAAAGAATAAAAGTGGATGTTGACGGTTATACAAGTGGAGCAGAATTTATTCAAAAACTGCAGCAAAGCGAAAGGTATGATTTGTTATTTTTGGATATTGAATTAGGGGACAGCTCGGGGATTATCGTTGGAAACTGGATTCGATCCCAGATCCAATATGAATCCATGCAGATTGTTTTTGTATCGGCAAAAGAAATGTATGCCATGCAGCTTTTTGATCTGCGTCCAATGAATTTCCTCGTGAAACCCATACAACAGGAACGAGTAGATTATATATTAGATGAATATGAAAGGCTGTATCAGTTTCAGCCACATATTATAGAAATTGGGAAAGGAAGAAATGCGATACGGATAGAAGAACATTCTGTTTTTTATTTGCAGAGCCTTGCCAGAAAAATTCAAGTGGTAACAGCAAATGATACATTATGTGTTTATGGAAAACTTTCGGAGGTTATTCCTGCGTTGAATCCGCATTTATTCTGTGTGGTACATAAATCTTATGTCATTAATCTGCGGTATGCAGAATCTTTTCAGAAAGACAGCGTACACATGATCAATGGGGATGACATTCCGGTCAGTCGGTCTATGAAAAATAACCTTGATCATGCAATTGTGGAAAAGATGAGGTGTGGCGGGTGAATAACATAGAAAGAATATTTGAAGCGGTATGTAATATATTAAGTGTGTATGTAAGTTTTAAAGTGACGGATGTTTTTCTGGAAAAGAAAAGAAAACTGCCACGGATGGCAAATATTGTTTATGTGCTCGTATGGCTTATTAATACAGTTGTTGCATTTGGTTTTCGAAATGCCATGGGAACTACGGTGAGTATGGTACTGCTTCTCTGGGCGGCAGAAGGTATATTGTATGAAGGAAGTATACTGCAGAAAATAATGGCAGGTTGTTTTACAGTATTGCTGGGGCTTACCATAGAATTTATCATGTATTATTATCTGGGAGATTTTTCTTTGTTTTCCGAAGGGCGGGCAATGGGAACCATCACGGGGGCAATGGTCAATCTGCTCATAGCAATGGGAATAAGACAGGTGATATGTCGGCGAAGGGTTATGGAAACACAGAACTATTACTTTATGATTCTTGTATTAGCCGGAAATATTGTCTGGATATATGCTCTTGAGAGTGTATCCGGCGAAAATTCGCCAAAAACAGTATTATCACTGGCTATTATGATCGTTGTAGATCTTGGAATGTTCTATTTGTATGACCGTTTGGGAGAAGCTTATCAGGATAAAATGCAGCAACGGCTTTTAAAGGAACATATGATGGTCTATCAGGAGCAGATGCATATCATGCAGCAGGATCAGAAAAAGCTGGATTCTTTGCGGCATGACATGAAAAACCATATGTATCTTCTGCAGACATATCTTAATGAAGGAAGGTATGATAAGGCACAGGAATATGTAAATAAAATGAGTGAGCATTTGCAGACGGAGCATAAGTATGTGAATACGGGGAATCTGGAACTGGATATGATTTTGAATCATAAACTGGCAAAAGCGGAGGCAATGTCCTGTCAGATTCAGTCGCAGATCGTGATTCCGTGCCAGTTGCCAGTGGATGGATATGACTGGAATGTTTTGTTTGGAAATCTGTTGGACAATGCAATTGAGGCAATGGAGCAGATAAAAGATCGTTTTTTGGAGATTCGGATACAATACGACAGGGGAATTCTGGGTATACAGGTGAAAAATACGTTTGATGGAAAAGTCAATAAACAGGGAGAACGTTTATTGACAAGGAAGAAACAACAGGCATTGCATGGAATCGGTATGCAGAATATTTCAGATGTTGTAGACAAATACGGGGGATGGAAATCTATAAATATCGATGAAAATATATTTGAGGTTCAGATTGTGTTATATCTTTGAAAAAATCCCATGGTGTATGCTATGGGATTTTTAATGCAGATTTTGACGAAAATCAAACCAATTTTAACATGCAGAAAGAATAATGGGAAAAATGAAGTATAGTATACACAAAGGAGATGAGAGGTATGAAAAAAATTTTGATGAGATTTATTTATTGGATATTAATGGAGGAGGCAAAAATAACGGTAAATACTACATGCTTTGGACCATATTATCAAGGGAAAATAGATAAACAGTTGGATATTTTAAAAAAATATAATGAAAAATAAGCTATTTAAACAATTACGTCAAATGAATCAAATGAATGATAATAATGGTAAGATTCTTGAGACTGGATTAGAACGTTTGAAAAGTAATATTTTAATATTTTTATTTGTGCTGATTGTTTCAACATATATGGGAAATATTGTAATTGGAATTTTATTTGAAATTAATTATTCCATATTGCGAATATATGCTGGTGGATATCATGCAAAAACACGAAATAAATGTATGATTCTTACTTATACAAGCAAAATTTTATGCTTGTGGGTTTGTTTTGAAGTCTCGATAGGAGATAAGATAATGAGGGATTTACTTTGTGTTGTTACCACAGTAATTATCTGTATTGCTCCAGTGGAAAATGAAAATAGACCCTTGAATAAAATAGAATTTATACATTTTCAACTGATAACAAAAAGAATTACTATTATTGAAAGTTGTAGTGTTTTATGCCTGATATATTTTGAAAAATGCTTATATGCAAAAACAATTATGGTTGCAATGTGTTTAAATGCAGTCGGGATAATTGCTGGAAAAGGATTGAAGAACAAGGAAAATGGTTTAAAAAATATTTATGGGGGCATGTATGAGAAAAAATAGAATGAAAAAAATTTTAGTGATGTGTGTTATTATTAATATTTTATTCTGTGCAGAAGTTGAATCTGTATTGGCATATCCAGCACAATGTTCTATTTCTGTGACACGAAGGGAACAACAGGAAACGAATTGGTGCTGGGCAGCTGTATCGCAAATGATAGGAGCACATTATTATGGTTTATTAACACAGCGACAAATAGTAATAAATGTGTTGGGGGCAGAATATAATCAAGGTGCATCAGATGCTCAAGTAAGACAGGCAATTGCTTTTGCTATAAACAATAAATATAATGTAACCACAAGGAACAGTTTATCGTATGAAAAGATACAAAAATATATTTCAACATCGAAACTAATGGGAATAAAGATGGTGTGGAATTCAGGAGGAGCACATGCATTAGTACTTAGTGGTTATTCAGCAGATGGAAAAGTGACGTTGGTTGATCCAGCAGCAAATGCAGGCATTGAACGATATTCTTATAGTTCATTAGTTGCGGGAACGACAATACAGTCGGGATCAGGAAGATATACAAAGACATGGACATTGGATTAGGGGGGGATGGCTATGAAAAATATTTTAAAAATAATGCTTATGATGATTACAATTTTTACGATAGCAGGTTCTGCTGTCTATGCCGCGGAAATACCGGTTTCAGATCAGGATCAGTTAATAACGAGCAGGGATTGGACAGAAATCAGTAATTTACAGGATGAAATGAAAAAAGAAGAGCCGGATGCAACCATCGATTATGACAAGGCATTAAAAGTATATGTGGATTGTAATCTTATAAAATTGCAGACGGCAGATACGAAAAAACTCACAAGTGCTCTGGAAAGTGCAAATTATGTATGGGTCATTCCTTTTAAAATGGAAAAGACATATGGAATGTTTACCGTAGCCAAAGGACTTCCATTGCGTGAAGAAGCAAAGTCTGTATTGACAAAAGCAGAACAGGAAGAAGTAAAAAATCATGCCGGAAAATGGATGATTACAGAGATAGCAGAACATACAGTGGAACCTTACTATGATATACTTCTGGAAAAACGGGAGGCATTATCGGACTGTACGAGAGTAGTACTGGTGGGAAGTCAACCGGGAATGAGACAGCCGGTTGCACTTGGGATGGATGATGAAACAGCACGTATCTGGATTTCCTTAGGGTATCAGTATCCGGTTATGGAGAAAATTCCGGAAACTCAAAATGTGGAAAGCGGTGTCTATTCATTTGATTCTGTAGCGGAGATTTCAGATACTTATATTGAAGATTCTGAGGTAAGTACAGGAGTTGGAGTACAGAGCAGAAGTTCGATGAAATATGTGGCTGGCATTGGAATTGTATTGATAGGAGGTATTTTAATTCTTAGTGTTTTAAAGAAAAAGAAAATAAGAATAAAATTCTTTTAAATGATACAAACTAATATATTGAGGAAAATAGAGGGGGAAGCAGTTATTTGAAACATTGGATGAAGAATTTATACAGGGTATGTTTATAGAAAATACAAATAAAGATAAGGTTAAAATTTCTGGAATTGTAACAATGAAATTTTGAAGTAATAAAAAGGAGGAAGTTATTATGGGAAAGTACCCTCAATCAGCTTTTTTAAAATGGGAATGTGGTCCAACTGAAAATACGGCCTATCTTTCCATTGATTATGAAGGAGGTAAATTAAATATGGGAGCAGTTGTTTCTGGTACACCTATTATAGGAACTGCATGTGCTATAACTGTAAAAGCAAGAAATTTTGAGTATAAAACAGGAGGAAATGAAGTACAATTGCGAGTTAATGGAGGAAATTTTGACGTAACACAAATAATACCAGTTACACCTGCTGAAAAATATAAGGGGAAGACATTGGAGTTTTTTGTTGGTTTAACTGCACATAAGGACAGTGTTATATATGCGAAAGTAGGATGGTAAAATACAGGATGTATTTGGAGGATTATGAATGAAGAGAATCAGTCTGTACTTATTAATTTTTACAATGCTATATTGTCTGTGTGCGTGTGGAAAAAATTCTGATGCAAAATCAAACAGTAGAGAAGATGATGGCAGAAAAGAACAAAAGATAATCATATCATCAATTCAGGTTGCTTCAAATACGAAGGTTATGCGTGCAAAGGTGTTCCTTCCGAACGTAAAATCTTTGGAAGGAACAAATTATTGGTTAGGTGGGTTAGATACTACCAGTAAGGTGGACGTAATAGATACAGGTGATGGTATTCAGATCAATGTGTGCGGCTTTTATTCCGATGATACTGCGTGGAAAAATCCGAAAGTATATAAGGGATTTCAATCACCGGATAATTCAAATACGCCATTAAAAAATGTTTTGGTTAAGGGAAAAGTTGTTCCAATGAAGGAGAAGATGTTAAAAGCGGATGTTAAGAAAACAAAAAAAACAATCCCTGTTGAAATTACACCTTATACGGTTAGTATTTGTCCCGTCAATGACTGGAGAGAAAAAGGGTGTTTTTATCATGTAGTTGCAACAACAAAAGACGGAAAGCAATATTCCATAGGAGAGTTACCTCTTACCGATGACAGAAAAGGAACTGAAAAAAAGAAACATCCTTTCATGGATGGTACAGATCTTGAAGAGCTTGGAGATGGCTATGCATCTGCAAGTGAAATGAAATATTGTGGGGCTCGTTATATTTTCAATCAGAAGATTGATATCACACAGATAGAACAGATAGAAATAATAAAATATAAAATCAGCAGATGATATAGGTATAAAAACAGGTCATAAATTTGTTGACGATGATAGGAAACCATGTTAGGATGATGGTAGAGACTATCAATGAAGTGACAGGGGAATGAGTTTTTGACTCATCCCCCTGTTCTTATTATCAGGAGAAATGGATGAAAAAGAACAATCAGATGAAACCAGACAATGTAGCAAAACGTCTATGGGCATTTTTTATCGTGCTCACCATGTGTATTACCGTGCAGCCTGTCGTGCCGGTAAAGGCGCAGGAGGCTGTGCAGACAGCGGCAAGAACGATCTATACGGAATTTAAAGATGGAAATTCTACCCATTCTGGAGATGGAAGCTATGGAAATCCCTACAATTTATTTGAGGATGCCTATGCGGCTGCCGGCAATGGGGATGAAATCTCAATTTTGGGAAGTGGTGCTTTTTTAAATGCCGAGGCTGCGGAACCGTTTATTTTTGATAAAAGCGTGACCGTCAATGGAAATGGAAATACTTTTTCCAACCGTAAGGGGGGATTTATCCTGAATACGGATGTGACATTTAAAAACATTACGCTGCGGTTTTCCAATCGTCTGCACGATGCAATTTTTGCAAATGGGCATAAACTTGTTCTTGAGAATGTTATGTGCGACAGCGGATTCCGCTATGTAGATATCTTTGGCGGATCCCTTTATGAGAATGGAAAGAATATGGGGAATCATCCGGGATCAGAGGCACAGATTCTGATTACGGGTGGTGGTACCAATCTGGGGAATATTTATGCCGGTTCCATGAACGGAACATATGACGGTAAGACACAGATCGTGCTTGCGCACGTTTCCGGTACGCAAAATGGGGAAATCTATGCATCCGGTGCCATTGAACCATATGTAAATCAGGATGACTGGTTTTCCACGCAGGAGCCGGATCCACCGGCAGCGGATGGACAATATACGGTTTCCGGCGATGTGGAAATTTCACTTACCGGTTCCGACACGAAACAGGTGTACGGAGTATCTGAAAATCACGCAGGGAAGACATTTCTGACCATAGATACCGACCAGTCCTATACCGGAATTCCAGGTATAAGCAAAGTAGGAAAACTCACAGTAAAGGGCGGTGGAACATTTGCACCGGCAGCGTTGGACAGCTGTACGGTCAGGCTGGAAGGGGCAAGTGCGATTGATCTTTCCCAGATGGAAACTCCACAGGTACATTCGATTGTGAGTGCGGATTCAGCAGGAAACCGACTGATCTTAGGAAAAGAACAGAAGCTGAAAGTTACAGATACCATTACGGGTGCACTTACATTTGAAACCCTGAATGGAAGAAATGGAAAATCCGGAATTGCGGAGTATGGTCACACCTATCTGGAACTTGGAAGGGCTGCGGATACGGCGGTTTCTTTTACACCGACAGACGGACAGGCGGGAATGACACTGGAACGGACATCGTCTGGAAACGGAGAAATCTGGAAAACCAGTGAGTTGTCAGGGGATGGACCGGTTGCGGTAAAAAATATGACCATAAAAAATCCGGTAATTACCACAACGGTTTCGGAGATTTCAAAAGTCGGTGAGTATGAAAATAAGAATCCAAAACCATATCTGGCAGAGGTAGCCTGGCTGGAGCAAACGGATGAGTATGATCGGGATCTAGGGGTTGTTCCGATGGAATATGAAGTAACATTTAATGGAACTGCTTATTTTTCAAAAACAGTTACAGAGGACGAGAATAGTTTTATTTGTATTCCAGAGTTAAATTTAATGTTTATGACGGGGGTATCATATGAGGAAATTACAGATGATACGATCACACCCATGTGCTATCGCACGGCTGAGAGTTCTACGGTAAAAGAAGGAACCTACTATATCACAATCCGTCCATTTTCAGCAGATGAACAGATCGAACAGAACGTAATTCTGATTGTAAACAAAGATCCGGATACATCCGGTTCGACGGTTACTTCAAAGGAAACAACCACTACGATAAATGGATTACCATCGGCCGTGTCCATGCAGGATGAACTGAATCTTACCGTGCAGACGGTCTATACAGATAGCAGCTTACAGGGACAGAACGTGCCGTCTGCTGGTTTTTCGGTATACATTAACCAGACCCCTTATGAAGTATCCGGCATCACGCTTCAAAACGGAGTGGCAGCCATAAAGATTCCGGTTTCAGAGGCAAACGGATTTCATATGGGAGAAAATGCAATTACAGTTTCTTATGCAGGAGAAGCCCATGAAAACTACAGGGTACTTCCTTCCCAGGCAAACGAAACCGTGACGGTAAATCCAATTGCCGTAAAGATGCAGTATGATACCATCCAGCAGACAGCTGCATACACAGGGCTGAAACAGAGCTGCTTTGTTTCCACGGTAAATGTAGTCCGAAAGGACAACGGAAAGACGGTAGATTCGCAGGTAAAGCCTGAAGTTTTCTATCGGCAGGATGGGAAAAATGTTGTTCCGGTGCAGCCGGGCAGCTATGAGGTGTGGTTTAAAGTAACTGGAAACCAGTACGATGTGATAGAGGAAAAAGTCGGAACCTTTACCATTACAGCGGCGAAACCATCGATTCGTCTTACGGCAGAGACAGAAAACGGTAATTCCGTACATCTGTATGCACAGGTAGATGGAGTCCGAAATGGCAGTATTCCGCTTGGTTCGATTTCTTTTTATCAGGACGGAACCATAATAAAGGCACAGGAAAAACTCGTATATGGGGAAGCTGATACGGTTGTATCAGGCTTAAAACGTGGCGGTTCTTATCAGTTTAAGGCAGTATATGAGCCGGATGATAAGGATGGACAGACTTATTACGAAACAGTGACAAGTGAAGCTGTGACCGTTACAATCAAAGAGGACAGTTCCACCGGAGGAAGTGGAACAACCGGAGGAGGCTCATCGTCCGGAGGCGGTTCATCTTCCGGAGGCGGTGGAACAACCGGAGGCGGCTCATCTTCCGGAGGAAGTGGAACAACCGGAGGCGGAAATACTTCGGGTGGTGATACAGCCGGAGGGGGAACACCATCCAACGGAAACAAAACCGATGCAGAAACACCGTCTAACGGAAATACAGCCGGTACAGAAACACCGTCCGATGGAAACACGGCCGGACAAAATACACCAACCGTGACCGTTACCGGAACCCGGAAAAATAAAGCCATCAAAACAACGGTGACCGCTGATCTGATAAAACAAACCATGGAAGAAAACAATGGAAAACACACAGATGTGACGATCCGGGTCACCGATCCGGCTGGCAACGTAAGCTATACACTGACCGTAAATACAGCAGACATACAGACCGGAAATAAGCTGTATGTGTGTGCAAAAGATCAAAAGACAGGTGCCTATGTCCTTGTAAACGACAAGAGTTATACGGTTACAAAAGCCGGAAATGTGAATTTTTCAGCAGATTCCAATAAGAATTACGTCCTTATGGATCAGAAAGATATGGATCAGGTCACAACGAAAATATTAAAAACGGTTACATTGAAGAATAAAACCGTTCAGGTGAAGAAGGGAAAACAAAAGAAGGTTTCTCTGGCAGCCACCTTAAATATGGACAATGTAAAAAGCATTTCTTATCAGAGCAATAACAAAAAAATTGCATCTGTAAACAAGAAGGGTACCATAAAATCGAACAAAAAAGGAACTGCGTCCATTCGCGTGACAGTAACCTTAAACAATGGAAAGACCAAAGTTTTAAAATTAAAAGTCAAAGTCAAATAGCAGATGCAGGAAAAGACAAAACCCCGGAAATAAATATCCGGGGTTTTTGTTTTACCTAGAGAGAAAGTGCACACTGATCAATTTTTTCCAGTTCCTCCTCCGTAAACGGAGCAGAGTTTAACACTTTCAGATTTTCAAGAATCTGTGCCGGGCGGGAAGCTCCGATCAGAACAGAAGTGACCACACCGTCACGGATGACCCATTTGAGCGCCATCTGTGCGAGACTTTCACCACGGGCAGCCGCAATCTCATTCAGGCTCCGGATACTGTTCAGCCGCTTTTCATCGAACTGGTCGGCATGCAGGAAACGTCCGTCCGTGTTGACACGGCTGTCTTTTGGAATACCGTTTAGATAGCGGTCGGTCAGCATACCCTGCGCGAGCGGGCTGAAAGAAATAATTCCTTTCTTCCCATCTGCTGCGGCCTGTTTTAAACCGTTTTCTTCAATGGTACGGTTAAAGATATTGTAGGAATTCTGGTTGATAATAAACGGGCAGTGCAGATCTTCTAAGATGGCAGCCGCGCGTTTCATCGTTTCCCCATCGTAGTTGGACAGACCGACATACAGTGCTTTTCCGCTTCGCACGATCTGGTCGAGTGCACCCATGGTTTCTTCCAGCGGCGTATCCGGATCCATGCGGTGGTGATAGAAAATATCCACATAGTCCAGACCGAGCCGT